>ERZ1026852.195-NODE-195-length-42221-cov-11.229498_pt1 | contig 42221 bp, 62 predicted proteins | sample MGYA00380156_ERZ1026852 | MGnify/ENA primary metagenome ERZ1026852 (study PRJEB33269, sample SAMEA4719792) | human gut metagenome | biome: human-associated habitat; feature: organic feature; material: feces | place: Cameroon | collected 2013-10 ...
GAAGGAGGGATTTGAACCCTCGCGCCGCTTTTGACGGCCTACTCCCTTAGCAGGGTAATTGAAATCGTTGAAAACAAAGGGATTCAGCACTTTTTGTAGACCATTTGTAGCCCGTAGAAAAGATTTTCACTTGAGCTGATTGATGGCTTTGTGTGCTGCCTCCGTTGAAACGTGGATGTATCTCTGCGTAGATGATAGTTTTGAATGGCGCATGATCTGCTGTACGACGGGAAGCTCCACGCCTTTTTTTACCGCTTCGGTGGCTGTGGTGTGTCGGCAAGAGTACGGCGGCAAATCTCTTATTCTTAGCTGCTCCATAGTTTTGTGGTACGTAGAGTAAAAATTATCTTTATTCCCGCAGTACAGTGAACCCGCAGTGCTTTTAGAACTGGCGGAGAGAGTTTGCAAAACAGGTGTTATAAATTCTGGAAAAACAATGGGAACATCTTTTCTCTTTTTTGTTTTCCGTCCGCAGCCGTAAATCTCGTGCTTAGTATAGTCTATCATATTTATCTTGCAGGAAAACAATTCTGCGGGCATCATCGAGGTATAAATCATAAGCAGGACGTAGCCGATAAATAAGTCTCCAGTGTCCCATGCTTTCCACATCGTATTCACTTCTTCCTCGGTAAACGGGGTAGGCTCCTTTTCTTCCAGCTCCGGCAATACAAGGAAGCGGGATAGGTTGACGGTCACTGTTCCGTTGCTGCCGCCGCTGGCCATAGCGCGTTGGTATAGGTGCGACAGCAGCGACTTCATGTCGCGTGCCGTGTAATACGATGTGGCGGCATTATTAACGGTGTTTTGCAGATCGTCCAAAGTGAGCGTATCAATTTTTCTAGAAATGATCGGCTCCAGCCGCTCACGCGCTTTTTTGTAGGCAGCAATTTTATCCTTTGATAGTTTTTTCAAATCGTTTTCCTGCCAGCCTTGCCATAAGAACAGGAGCGTTGGAGTTTCCTTGCTCTGGTGGTATGTTTGGGAGGACGCCCATTCCAAAGCCTCCGTCTTTGTGCGGAAGCCGCCTTTTGTTGGTCTTTTCCGCACAATACGTATTGCGCCATCTGGCATTTTTTCTTGATAGCTGTATCCTGCGGCGCGAGCTGTCCATGTATTCCCGCGCTTATAAGCACTGCCTGCGCCATTTGGTCGTGAGCGACCCTTTCTTTTTTCAACTGTCTGCTTTTTCCCACAGATATGACAATAAACAGCGTCCGGGATCAGTTGGACGCCGCACTTTATGCAGCTTGACATAGGGACACCTCACAAAGAAATAACAAGAAACTTGTGACTATTGCCACTTGAAAACAAGAATCTTGTGATATACAATGGTAGCAAACAAATAGAACAAATGTTTTATATATCGAGAGTGGGCGTGTGTTCCTTTGTGTAGCGCAGGGAAACTATAAAAACGGCGGCAAAAATGCCGATGCCGACGGCAAGTAGCAAAAAGACGATCCAGGCGAATACACCGGCTTCCCCGCCCTGAATAAGCCCCTGGTTGGGCACACGGTAGTCAAAAAAGATGTAGCCCACGATAACCGCCATAAACATGGAACACACAAGCATAAGTCCATAAATGGCGAATTTGGTTAGCCGCGCTTTTTTGCGCTGGTAGTCAATGGTTTTTGCCATCTGCTCCATGCTGCCCTCAAGATTGGCGATATGCACATCGGCGTCATGGATCTGCTTTTGATGCTTCAACTGTTCGCTTACCTGCACCAATTCATCTTCTGTAGTTATGGTTTTCTCTATGCCAAAGTATTCATCCAGCGACACACCGAGGGCGGCGCAAATGGCACCGGCATTATAGACGTTGGGTGCCTTGGATTTGGAAGCAAAAAAGTTACCGATGGTGGATATGGAAATTCCTGTTTCGTCTGCCAGGTCCTGAATGGTGATATTCTGGCGGTCCCGTGCTTCGCGGCACAATTCCTTTAGCGTATCTTCCATTTTTTCCTCTTTTCCCCTTTTTGGCGGTCAATTATCCATATGTTATTGCGGGAAAACAGCGGTTTTCCCTTTTTGGCGTTGAACTACCCAACTTAAACCTGCTACGGTGAAACCGCAGCAGGTGCGCGTGATGGTTGGTGCGTCTGCTGTAAGCCCCCGCCGCCGTTGCGGAGGCGGCGGGGGTGCCGTGAACTAAGGACTGCAAACAGAACAGGCGGTATACCCACGTGCGATTGCATCAGACAAAGAGATGTAATAGCAACTCTCCCGCAAGTACTGACATCCCCACCTATGGTATTTTGACCCTGTTTCCGTTATGTACACTGTATAGTCAACGCTTCTTGTTGTTACTTGCCCCCTATAAGAAACTTCCCTCTGCTGCTTTGGCTGTGCCGCAGCATAGCCCTCATCGTATCCGTCGCTATACCCTGTTGAGTAACCTGTGCTTTTACATGATTCTCTCCCTTTGGTGAAGCCTCTGGAATACCCGACTTGCTCGCCTGAATCATATCCCGTATCCCATCCCGCATCTTCGCCGCGGACATACCCAAAATAATCGCCAAGTACGTATCCGGTTGCCAAAAAGCAAATACACAGCACGATTATCCACGTATATTTTTTCTTTGGAGGCACAGGTTTACACTGTTCCACAAATTCTTTTGGAAAAGCAGATACATCAGGAACATTTTTTAATTGCTTACGGCTCGAAGTCGCCTCCGGTGTAGAGTTATCCACAAAAACACCCCCTTTCTGGGATGTATTATACAACTTGTGGAACCCGTAAACAAGTGTACCTTGTAGAATTTGTGCAAATAAACGAAACAGCAGCGGGAGAAATAGGCATATTGACGGAAGAAAGGGGACGGAAATGGACAAAGAGTTGATGAACCTGTTTGTGCAGCTGGGGGAGGCGGAGAAGGACATTATTCTTGCGGCGGCAAAAGCCCTTTTATCTGGAGGAGAAGCATCTCCTTCTGCTCCGGCGTAAGGCGGGACAGCAAAGACAGCATTTCAAAATCGCGCTCATCGGTAACGGTGGGCGCGGTTTCTTTTTGCTCTGAGGTCAGTGATTCCACAGGAACGTTGAAATAATCAGCTATTTTTTGAAGCGTGGCGGAATTAGGCTTACACCCGCCTTTCCACCGAGTAACGGTAGCTTTCGCAATGCCAATTTCCAGAGCAACAGTTGACGGCTTTTTATTGATGCTATTACATAAACGCAAATAGTTTTGAAAAAACACACAAATCACCTCGTTATTTTTTGTGCAATTAACCGAAGTTTAATAAGTTAGCGTTTTTAGCTTGACGGTTGACTAAGATAGCGTTATTATATGCTTGCGAGTTGAAAATGTTAGCGCATTTGTGAGGAAATGGGGGTGAGAGAATGGGCGCAGGAGCAGTATTGACCTTTCTGTACTGCACCGCTGTATTGATCGGGAACATTTGGGTGCTGGTGAACCATTTACAGTGGTTATCTCAGAAGGAGCAGAAGAATTTGGATAAAGGACAAGACTGCGGCGATACCACCAGCGCACGCGGCTATTATTGCGATATTGCGAGAGCTGCGATTTACGGCTCGAATGTAGGCGCGTTCCTCGTCGTGGTCGTTCTTTTCCTGATCAAGCTGTGAGTAAAGGGCTTTGCCTTTGAATGTGATGGAGACAGTTGACCACGGCTCTTTGCCGCATTTGATGCAGTGGTCATCCAGAAGCATTTGTAAAAAGCCCTCGGCGGTAACTTGGTTGTCCGTGAATTTGTTCAACAACTGGGACTGTTCCATTTCTCCGCCGTTATCCAGAAGGACGGAAAGAAGATCGTATTTGGTCATAAGCACCTCGTGATACATAGCAGTGTGGCAACTTTATGGTATCACGAAAAGTAAACTTTTGCAACTATAAATTTGAAAGGAGAACAGAAATGCCTGAAGCATGGACGGGACGACTGATCGGGAGGATGCACAACAACCGCATCACCTACGCCGATCTGGGCGCGGAGCTTGGGATCGGAAAGGCGTATGTGTGCCAAATCCTGAACGGCGTAAAGAAGCCGAAGGACATCCAGAAGCGGATGGAAACCGCGCTGGATGCCATCATTGAAAGGAGAAAGAAATGACAGTCAGCGAAATACAGGCGGCGAACAAGCCGTATCTGACGCCGGTAGAGGTGGCGGAGGTGCTGGAATGTGACCCGCAGGCTATACGGCTGGCGGCGCGGGACAACCCCGGACAGCTTGGCTTTCCTGTAGTTCGGGTCGGAAAGAGAACAAAAATTCCCCGGATTCCGTTTTTGCGGTTTTTGGGGTACGCGTAGGAGGTTTAGTGATGTGGTTTACATGGTTACTGACATTCATCGGCGCGGCATGGATGAGCGGGGCTATCGTCAAGGCTGTGGAGGCTATGGGACGATGAGGGAGCGCAACCACCGGGCGTTGGAGTATTCCCGCTGGTGCCGCACCAGAAGATGGTGCAGGAGACTGTGGGTGGTGGCAATCGTCCTGTGGGTGATGCTGCTGGTACTGCTGGCGTGGTGCCTGCCGCTGCCGCCTGTACAGGAGGACGTGGTGCAGTTGCCGCCCACGGCGGAGATTGTGGAACCGGAGATGGAGAACCTGCTGGTATGCGACATCACCGGGTATTGCGCGTGCTGCACACCCTACGCCCACATGAACCGCAACGAGGCGGGGCAGGTGCTCACCGCCTCCGGCCGCTGGGTCAGCATCGGAGAGGCGGTGGCGGTAGACCCGGACATTATCCCACTGGGCAGCACCGTGACCATCGGAGGGAAAACGTACATCGCCGCCGATACCGGCGTGAAGGGCTATGTGGTGGACGTTCTGATGACCCACGAGGAGGCAGCGCAGGTCGGTGTTGTGAAAGCACTGGTGAAGTGGGAATGATCGAACTGGTGAACCGGACGGCTCCGCCCTGCAAGGGCTGCCAGCGCAGACACGCAAGGTGCCACGGGGAGTGCGAGGACTACAAAGCGTTCCGGCGGGACGTTGAGGCCGACAAGGCGAAACGCTACGCATCGTACAGCGAGGCTGATTTTTACAGAATGAACAGCATAATGCGAGAGATCGCCAAAAAGGCGATAAGAAAGAGGGATGGAAGATGAAGGTCTATAAAGCAACAGACAAGGACATGAAATGCCGTGGCTTACAGTATGAACTCGGCAAAACAGCAGAGGCGGACGGAGACATTAAGCTCTGTGAAAGAGGCTTGCTCGCCTGCGAACGGAGAGATCGCTGCCATTCTATCCGCCATTGTGGATGGGGAAACGCTGAAACCCGGCGTGTGGTACACCGTTAAGAACGGGGAATGGGCGGAGGTGCAGTAATGAACCGATTGAAGGAAAGGCGGCAGGAGCTTGGGCTGACGCAGGAGGCGGTGAGCAACGTTTTGAAGCTTGCAGACCCACGGATGGACGTAAGCATGGTGAGCCGATTTGAAAACGGCGTATGCCTACCCACGGAGGAGGTCATGACCGCTTTAGAGGCGGTGCTGCGAACCGACAGAGGGCATCTGTACGGCGAGGAGGAAAAAGCCGAAACGCCGCAGAGAACAGCGGAAACGGAGATCATCTCCGCACTGATTCCCTACGGGCGAAGGAACGCCATTACACGGGAGGCTCTGGCGGCGGCCATGCACACCACAGACCGGAAGATGCGAAAGGCTGTGGCGGAAGCGAAGCGGCATGGCTTGATGATCTGCAACGACGGGGACGGATATTACCAGAGTGACGAGCTGAGCGACCTGTGGCGGCAATACAGGCGGGAGACGGCACGGGCTATGTCTATCCTCAAGGCGCGGAAGCCTATGCGGGACGTGCTGAAAGCGGCGGGGAGACCTGTATGAGAAGCGTGATGGAATACCGAGAGCCGGAAAGGCCGGTTGCACCAAAAGAGTACACGGTGCCGCGCTGCCCTGTGTGCGGAGAGGAAACCGACACGCTATACAAGAATATTTACGGTGAAACCGTCGGATGCGATGGTTGCATCAGGACGGTGGACGCATGGGAGGAGAAGAAATGAGTTTGAGTTTATATCACATCGACCAGGCGCTGGAGGCACTGATCGACCAGGAGACGGGGGAGCTGCTGGATTACGATGCTTTTGAGCAGCTGCAGATGGACAGAGAGCACAAGATCGAGAACATGGTGTGCTGGGCAAAGAGCATGGGCGCAGAGGCAAAGGCGATCCGCGAAGAAGAAAAGGAGCTTGCCGAGCGGAGAAAAGCCATCGAGAACAAGCGGGAGCGGATCCTTGGCTATGTTGACCGCGCATTGGACGGCCACGCGTTCCAGACGGCAAAGTGCTCCGTGACCTATCGGAAGAGTACCGCGGTGGAGATCACCAACATGGAGGAGCTGGTGCAGTGGTGCCTCGACAACGGCTATGACGGTAAGGTGACGTATGCCGCGCCGACAGTCGGAAAGAGCGATATTGCTCCGCTGCTGAAAGCCGGTGTTGCGGTGGACGGTGCGGAGATCGCAGAGCGGTTGAACATGGGGGTGAAGTGATGGAGAACCTGGCTATCTATAACGCGGTGCGAAGCGTGCCGGACAGTGCCAAAAGGCAGATCGGGGCAGGCCGTTTGAAGGGCAAGACGGACATCAACCCCATGTGGCGGCTGAAAACCCTGACGGAGCAGTTCGGCCCCTGCGGCATTGGATGGAAGTACGTCATCACAGACAAGCGACTGGAACAAGGCGCAAACGGTGAAGTGGCCGCGTTTCTGGACATTGACCTGTTTGTGAAAGTGGACGGCGCATGGTCGGAGGCTATTCCTGGCACGGGTGGCAGCGCGTTTGTGGCGCGGGAGAAAAGCGGTCTGTACACCTCTGACGAGTGCTTCAAGATGGCACTGACGGACGCTATCTCCGTGGCATGTAAGGCGTTGGGCTTTGGCGCAGATGTGTACTGGGAGGCGGATAGGAGCAAGTACGACAAGCCTGCACCTGTTACATACCCTAAAGGCACTGTCATCTGCGAGAGCTGCGGTATTCCCATCAAAGGAGTGATGTGTCAGGGCGTGAGATATTCCCCGGATGACATCACAGACAAGTCCATCGACAGATACGGCAAGCGGCTGTGCTGGGGTTGCATGAAGGCAGCCAACGCGGCGGAGAAGAACCATGCAGCAGGTAACGGTTGACGCGGCGCGGTGGCAGCAGGACAGAGAGGGATCGTGGCTTGCACTGCGGGTGAAGTCTCCGCAGGCGGCGATGGAGGTCTGCGATGCGCTGAAGCCTGGAAAGGAGTACAACGTGACCATCAAGGGCAAGGGTAGGAGCTTGGATGCCAACGCCTATTGCTGGGTGCTGTTGGACAGGCTGGCGGCGCACTACGGCGTTGCAAGAGAGACGGTATACCGGCAGGAGATACAGAGCATCGGCGACGTGAGCGAGGTGCTGTGCCTGCGGGAAAAGGCGGCGGAGACGTTCTGCCGGAGCTGGGAGAGGAACGGTATCGGCTGGATGACCGATACCGGCCCCAGCAAAATCAAGGGTTGCGTAAACGTGACCGTCTGGTACGGAAGCTCCGTGTACGACACGGAGCAGATGGCGCGGCTGATAGACGCCATTGTGCAGGACTGCCGGGACGTAGGCATTGAGACTATGACGCCGCGAGAGCTGGACGCCATTGTGAGCCGGTGGGGAGAGGTAAGTACATGAACGACAATCGGTGTTTTTTGTGCGGTCGGAACGACCCCGGTGACCCGCTGGAGCGGCACCACATTTTCGGCGGCGCGAACCGGAAGAAGAGCGAGAAGTACGGCCTTGTGGTGTATTTGTGCGGAAATCGCTGCCACCGGAGCGGGCGCGGCGCAGTACACAAGAACGGAGACCAGATGCGGCGTCTGCGGCGGTACGGGCAGCTCAAGGCAATGGAGGAACAAGGCTGGACGGAGGAGGACTTCCGCCGCGAGTTCGGAAAAAGCTATTTATGAGAGGAGATAAGAGATGCTGAACAAGATTTTCATTATGGGTCGGTTGACCCGCGACCCGGAGCTGCGGAGGACACAGAACGGCACCGCCGTCACCAGTTTTTCTCTGGCGGTAGACCGGGACTTCAAGAACGCGGACGGTTCCAAGGACACGGATTTCATCGACGTTGTGGCATGGCGAAAAACCGCCGAGTTCGTATCCAAGTATTTCTACAAGGGCCGCATGGCCGTGGTGGAGGGACGTTTGCAGATGCGTGACTGGACGGACAAGGAGGGCAACAAGCGCAGAAATGCAGAAATGCTGGCGGACAGCATCTATTTCGGTGACAGCAAGAAGGACACGGAAGATAGAGACGGACGCTATGGCGGCGCAGGACGTAGCGGCGGGTTCTCCGAGATCGACGAGGAAGATGAAGGTCTTCCGTTCTGAAATGGGAGGTAAGCGGCATGGACTACTGGCACAAGCGGTACACCTGCCCATACTTCACCAGCAGCGAGAAACGGCGGGTATGCTGCGAGGGCGGAAGCCGCGTCAGCTTCGAGACAGGCGGCGCGGCGTCCAGCTTCATGAATCAATTCTGTGCCGGGGCATGGGAGAATTGCACCATTGCACGGCACCTGACGGACGAATACGAAAGGAAGAAAGAAAAGAATGGGTAAGATGCAAGAGGAGATCAAGTCTCTGCGTCGGCAGAACAAGCACCTGACAAACATCGTGCAGAGACAGAGGCAGCACATTGAGGATACGGAGGGCGTCATTGAGGCATACAGGCGCGGGATAGACGCCCACTATGCCGCCTGTGCTGTGCTGTTCGGCGAGAAGCGGGAGGACTGCGATACGCTGTGGGGCTATCACCTGGAGATACCTTCTGCCCTTGTGACAAGCGGTCTGGCGGACTATACCGTGAAGGTGGCATTGGACAAGGAGCGCAGTGTGTACGTCATTGGGGCGATGAAGAAGGAGTGAGGCGGTGTGAAGCGCAAACAATTCACGTTTTACAGCTCCTACTGGGATGCGATACAGCCTCTCCCCAAAAAGCAGCAGGCGGAGATCCTGCTGGCGATCTGCGACTATGCGCTGAACGAAACAGAGCCATCCAGCAGTCTCTCCCCCGCCGCCAGTGTCGCGTTCAATTTGATTCGCCCCACACTGGACAGCGGCAGAAATAAAGCTGCCAACCGTCAGAACAAATCAGAAACAAACGGATAACAAAAGCTGAACAAACGCGAAACAAAAGCGCAAGGAGAAAGAGGGGGAGAAAGAGGGGGAGAAAGAGAGAGAGGGAGAGTAAGAGAACGAATGTTATATATTACGGCGGCGGGAGTATGTACTGCCGGAGGAGGAAGAAATGGACAGATGCGAGGTTGAGAAGCTTTTTACCCTGTTTTCGCAGTTCTGGCCGAACAAGCAGGTCACGGCAAAGATGAAGCTGGCGTGGGAGATCGCCTTAGAGCCTTACAGCTATGCGGACGTAAGAGCCGCCGCCGTCGCCTATGCCAGACGCAATAAATTTTTCCCCGATGTGGCGGACATCACGATGGGCATTGCACCGCAGGAGGAGCAGACGCAGGAGGAACAGGCACAGGACACGATGGAGCGTTTTGCTTGGATGCGGGACTACGTTCACAAGGAGCGCAAGCTGGGGCGTATCTCACAGTATGCCAGAGAGCACAACGTCACATGGGACGAGGCAAAGGCGGTGCTGGATGGATAAAGGCATCTGGAGGATCGCCACGGCGAAGCTGTGCGGACAGTGCATCCGGGACATGGAGGACGAGTATATTTTCTCTCCCATGTGTCAAAGGACGCTGTGCGGGCGGTGTGAACACTGCGGAGAAACGCGAATTGTACACGTTGTGAAGTACACGATGAACAAACGAGGGCTGGAGAAAAGAGGTCTTGAAAATGGGCTTGAAAAGCGATGATCTGGCGCGGCTTAGTCCAGCGGCGCAGAAGCAGGTAATGCAGAAGATGCAGAAGCCGGGGAAGTACAAGGCGCAGAAGACGCGGCGCGGGAAGCTGACCTTCGAGAGCAAGAAGGAGGCGGAGCGATACGACGCGCTGATGCTGCTGCAAAAGGCCGGAGAGATACGGGGACTGAAATTACAGGTGCGATACTGCTTGCAAGAGGCGTACACGACGTTTGAGGGCGAACGGGTGAAAAGTATCGACTACATCGCGGACTTCGTGTACGAGCGCAGAACGGCTCCTGACAGCTACGACCAGCGGTATTGGCTGCCGGTGGTGGAGGACGTGAAGGGGATGCGTACACGCGAGTATGCCATGAAAGCAAAGCTGTTTCGCAATCGGTACGGATTCGCCATCCGGGATAAGTACCGCCTGCCCCGCTGGTTGGGCACGACCACGGCGGAGTTAGCGCAGTTGTCCGTGCGGAAGTATCAGAATGTTCGTTCGGCGATCTGCCACGCTTTCCGCAACGGCGGCAGCTACGGGTGCTACGAGGTAGTGAGATTGGAGGAGGGCGAGTGATGGGCAAGCAGCATTTGAGCCGGGACGACCGGATTTTTATGGACGGCAAGCGGCGCGGTACGCAGGAGTGCATGGACATGGTGGCAATGGCGCTGCTGGACAAGTGCGGCTGGCACGTCCTTGAGGAGACAGAGGACAGCCGGGATACCAACAGCATCGCGTACCTGTACGAGTGCCTGGAGAAGCTGGCGGAGGAGATCAACGAGGGCCGCATCAAGCGCAAGCACATCAAGGACGTGCTGAAGGACGAGTGCGGCGTGGTGTTTGGAGATTAGGAGGTGACGCGCCATAAAGCACTTGGGAGACATCTGCAAAATCAACGGTGCGGAGATCGAGCCGGTATGGGTGGTGACGGGAGGAAGTCCCTGTCAGGATTTATCCATCGCCGGCAAACGCGCCGGACTGGCAGGAGCGCGAAGCGGCCTGTTTATGGAGCAGGTCAGGATTATTCGTGAAATGAGGGAGGCAGATAAGAAAAATGGACGGACAGGTAACATGGTACGACCTCGGTATCTTGTGTGGGAAAACGTTACGGGAGCCTTCAGCAGCAACAGAGGACGGGACTTCGCAGCCGTGCTGGAGGAAATTGTGCGTATCGCAGAACCAGGATTTTCTCTATCTGGATTGCCGGAAAAGTGGAAATGGACAAAAGCAGGAGCCATTGACGGTGATGGGTGGTCTATCGCTTGGCGAACTCACGACGTTAAATGCTGGGGAAAAACCATCCGAGATAGCCGTACAGGAAATGTTGTCAGTCTGGGGACCCCACAGCGTCGCCGAAGAATCTCGGTTGTCGCAGATTTTGGAGGAGAATCCGCTGCCCAAATACAATTTGAGCGCAAAAGCGTGTCTGGGCATCCTGCGGAGAGCGGAACGGCGGGGGAAGGATTTGCCGGAGCGGCTGAAGAAAGTGCTTCTTATGCAGTCCACCCCACGCCCATAAACCTGATGGTGGCTACGCGCTGCAAAGCGTTAGGGCGCGGAACAGGATTTGGCGTAGGAGAACCGGGAGACCCGGCGAACACCATTTCTGCCGCACATTCGCATGGCGTGTTTGCAACGGCTATCCCCATCAACGACAAAGCCACAAGATGGCAGGGCGGCGGTGAAAGCCGCAACCACGACGGCAGCGGAAACGGTCTTGGCATCGGCAAAGAGGGCGACCCATCACCTACACTGACCGCTGGCGACCGCCACGGGGTAATGTGCGGAACCCAAGTGCCGCTGACATACGGTATCGGCAACGGGCAAGCCCATGAGGGCGCGGCCATGACGGAAGAAGTCAGCCAAACGTTGAACACCATGCACGATGCTCAAGCAATTTTATACCAGCCCAAAAGCGCGATGGAAGAAAACTGGGCAGAAAGCGAAACGAAGAACGCATTACGCGCAGGAGAAAGCAAAGTGAGCCACGCAGTAGTCTGCGAGGACGTGGCGCACGCGCTGCGGGCAAAGGCGAACTGCGCGTACCGGGAGGATGCGGAGACATACCCGGTGCAGCACATGGTGGTGCGCCGATTGACGCCGATGGAATGTGAGCGGCTGCAAGGATTCCCTGACCACTGGACGGACATCGGCGAGTGGACGGACGAAAAGGGAAAGAAGCACAAGGACGCGGACAGCCCACGGTACAAGGCACTGGGTAACTCTATCGCCCTGCCATTCTGGGACTGGATGCTGCGGCGCATGGCGCGGTATTTGTCGGAGGACGCGACGCTGGGGAGTTTGTTTGATGGAATCGCGGGCTATCCGCTGATTTGGGAGCGCATACACGGCAAAGGCACGGCGCGGTGGGCAAGCGAGATCGAGCCGTTCCCCATCGCCGTGACGAAGAAACATTTTCCGGAGGAGGGATGACATGACAAGAGAGGAGATCGTGACCGCGCTGCGGTGCTGTGGGAATTTCGATGTTAACAAGTGTAAGCCGTGCCCGCTGTACAAGGTGACAATCTGTCGTTCCCTGCTAAAGCCCGCCGCCGTTAACCTGATCGAGAACCAGCAGCGGCACATCGAGGCACTGATGAAAGCCAACGACAGCCTGAAGGACGCCATTGCACGGCGGGATAAGCAGATAGAGGACATGAATCAGGGCATGGCACAGCTGGCAAAGGCTGTGGCGGTGAAGGAGGAAGAGGAGATTGCAAAACTGCAAGGCGACCTGATCCAGCGCAATGCGGAACTGCTGGAGGCAAGACAGAACCTGTCGGAGACGCGCTATCGTGTGGAATATATGTACAGAGATCTGAAAGAAGCGTGCCAGAAAATAACTAATCTGAAAAGTAGGTGTGTGGATATGAAAAACGAGCTGTGCCAATACTGCGGGAAGTACAAACACGCACACGAGGGAGCCTGTGACGGGTGCAGATGGAGGGAAATATGATGGACGCTATTGAATTTGTTAAGCAGTTGAGACGCATGGATGAAAAGGGAGTGCTGAAGAAACGTTTCATTTATCTCCGTGCGGGCAGAGAGACGGATTCACCAGAGGACGTTGTTGCCGAAGTCGAGCAATGGTCTGCTGCACATCCGCGCAAGACGCGGCAGAGCGTGTTTTTGGATCAGTGGCCGGAGGCGCGAATCGACAAAGCTGGAATATTAGAAATATTCCCGTGTGCAGTCTCTACGACCCTTAGAAACAAACGAGAGTGTTGTACCTCTGATTTCTCGTGCGTCGACTGCCGCCGCGAGTTCTGGATGCAGGAGGTGGAGTGATGGAGCGACTGACGAGAAGAGGTGACACCGGACACGCATATTACCCGCGCTGCTTTGAAGAACCGTGCAACGGAAACGGGTGCAAATTCAAAGACTGTCCGTTTGATGAAACGATATGCGAACGCCTCGCCGCCTACGAGGAAAGCGGGTGTGCGCCGGAGGAAGTTTTGCCGAAGGATAAGGCGGACGAGATCGCACTGAAGCTTATGCGGCTTGCTGATTTGGAAAGTCTTTGCAGCTATGACCGCCTGCGGGAGCTGGCCGAGGCCGACAAGGACGGGCGCGTGGTGGTGCTGCCCAATAAGCCATCAAGCACCATTACCAACGCAGACCGTATACGGAAGGCGACAAATCAGCAGTTAGCGAAACAGATTTACGATAACCAAAAAGAGCTTTGCTGGATGGTGTACAAAAATCTTGGGTTTGAAGATGAATTGAATTTTTCTGAGGATTACTCGGACATCTTAGCTTGGTTAAATGCCCCAGCGAATACAGGAGTGGCAAAGGTGGATGATGACAATGGCTGAATTGAAGCCTTGCCCATTTTGCGGCGGTAACGCATTCATAGTTGTCGACCATGACGCGGTGGTAGATACGCGAGGTCGATGTTGGGGGTACACTGCTGTCTGTGGTAAGTGTTGCACAACGTCTGGGCTTACCTATACGGCTGGAAAAGCGAGAGAAGCGTGGAACAGGAGGGCTGACAATGACACTAACTGAGATGTTTACAATTTGTGATTCATGCGTATATGCGCCATGCCTCTGCGGGAATGATCCTGAGAACTGCGTGGCGTATGTAATGAGGCGGGAAATGGCAACCGTTAAGTGCACGCATGGTCATGAAGGAGGGGGAATCGATAATGGATGAATACATAGACCGGGGAACGGCGATTGCCAAGTTGACCGCCTTAGACGTAAGCGAGCCAAACGCCACGATGGTAGGCGCGAAACGGTTGCTTGCGGAAATCCCCGCCGCTGATGTCGCTCCGGTGACACATGGAGAATGGATCGAGGACGACTACGGTTATAACCGTTGCTCCGCCTGCGGCTGGGAGTGGGACGAGCCGGAGTCTGTTACTCCATACTGTCCTCATTGTGGCGCAAAAATGGAGGAGGGTGAAATTGATGCCTGAACACATTGAGAGGGCCGCTGCTGTAAAGATAGTTTTACGGCAACGAAAACCAACAAACAGTGTAGCGCAAAATCGCATGTTATCTATTATCCAGCATGATTTGTTGACAATGTGCGCCGCCGACGTGGCCCCTGTGGTACATGGGTTATGGATGCCTATTCGCGAAAGTGAAATGACCGGATGGGATCCCGCAGTTGCAGGACGAGACCCGATTGGCGGATATATCTGCTCTGCCTGCAAAGTGGAAGCCGTTTATGACTGCAACGACGAGTTTGTTCTGTCGAAATACTGCCCCAACTGCGCGGCTAAGATGGACGGAGGTGACAACGATGCGGTTGATTGACGCAGAAGAATTAGAGGGCTTGTTTAACAAGCAAATTGAACAAGGTGCAACAGATGCGTTTGATGCGTTTGATGATGCTTTGCAAGATACACCCACCGTAGACGCAGAGGTCGTGGTTCGCTGCCAGGGCTGCAAGCACTACGACATGGGTGTCTGCCTGAAAATTTACTCGGACGGCAACGTACACTCAGCGGCTTGGCAGGAGCGAAAGCCGGAGGACTTCTGCTCCTACGGCGAGAGGAGGGACGAGGCGGATGCAGAAGGGTGATGTGATCTTGGCGCGGTTTGTGTCGCTGCCGGAAATGTCGCCCGGCTCCGGATACAGCGAGACGGCGCGATGCCCGATACGCAAGGGGACTATCGTATATCTTCACCCGAAGGGACGCTGTCTTGTGGCGGAATGTAAGGGAGTGCGGGAATCGTTCTTCCCGGAGGACGTAGAAGTGCTATAAAAAAAGAGGGCACCATGTAGGTGTCCTCTTTTTGCTTCACGGCTTTGTGTAGATACCGGTTACCTGCGCCAGTAGGAGGCGGAGGTAGTCTGGGCAGCTCCTCACGCCGCGCTCCCAGTCCTCCAGCGTGCGTTTGGGGATGCAGTAGCGGGCGGCAAAAGCTGACTGCGAAAGTCCCGTATGGGCGCGAATGTCGCGTATCGTTAGGTGGGCGGCATCCCAGAGACGCGCCAGCGCATCGATGCGAGCAGCGGAAGCGTCCTCCTCCGCGGTATCACCCCAGATGGAGGACATAGCCCAGTCGGAGACATAGGTGTTACAGGCGGAGGAGGATAGAGCTTCCGACCAGAGCCTAAGAAACAACTTGTCGTGGTTCATCTGCGGTTCCTCAATCCTCAAAGCAAGAGGCGTAGGCTGCTTCGACGAGCTTTGCGGTGGTGAGTTCCCGTGCGCCTGCCTCGTTGCGTTCCCAAATGTCCACACTGTAACCGGCGGCTTCAAGCTGGTGCACACGTGCAAGGGCTTCCAGCGGCGTTTCCTCCCATGCGGTGATGGGGTCGCCGTGTTTGGCGTAAAGGATTCTGTAACGTGCCATGTTGTGTTCCTCCTTATGCAAGATAGATTTTATGACCAACGAGCTTTTCTTCGCGCTTGACATCGATCGGGCAGATGCGCTGTACGGTAGCACCGACTGCCAGCTTCAGGCCATCGAACTTTATGCGCCCGGAGAACAGGCCGTTCACCGTGTCAACCTGTTCGGCGGTGGAGATGAAAGGCGACGATATGGCGTCCCCCTCGCAAGCGGCGGCAGATTGTTCAAATGTTTGGAGGTAAGAATTGTGCTGGGCGGAAAACTTCCACGACCGGAAAGCAAGGGAGCCGTCCGCCCGGATGGCGATCTCCAGACGCAGGGGGAAGTCAAGGTCGAAGGGGGAGACATAGCAGATCAGGTCGCCAGGGGTGTAGGGGTCCATTTTCCGCTCCAGGTCGACGGTGTACTCGTCGCCGTCAAAGCAGGCGTAAGGATATTTCAAGATTTTGATTTGCATTTTTGCTCCTTCTTTCTGCCGCTGTGCGGCTGCACTGTTTCTTGATCCGTCTATATATTACCACGCAATGCGTGGTTTGTCAAGAGCAAAGCAGAAAAATAAAAAAATATTTTGCGTTTTAGGGGTGCGGAGGAGCAGCGGGACAATTTATGCTATGGGTGCAGGGGCGACCTGCACCCATTTCTTTTCTCCCTTTTCCTGATGGGCGGGGCTTCGGCTCCGCCCGGACGGGGCAATATGCAGACGTAGCTCAGTCGGCAGAGCACCGCGCCGGGAGGTATGTCGTTGGTTCGAATCCAACCGTCTGCACCATAGGCGTGACCTCTTGCCTCGCAGCCGCACGGAGCGTAAGCCTGCGAAAGTGGTCTTTCCTGTGCGCTGTACGAAAGCGGCAGGACGAAGTAATTTATTTATTGGCTGGCACCGGCCTTGTAAAGATGAACGGATGCGACCGACGTACCGGCGCAGGGCTATAAAGTTCCGTGGTTGGTCTGGGTACCACCGTGCTTGAAAGAAATCCGAGGCGCGGATGTGGTGTGGTGGCGGTTGTCTTAGGACAAAGCTGCTGTGTAGGACAGTATGGACGCATGGCGGTACCCGACTGATTGTGTAAAAACAACTTCAGGTGAGGCAAAAGCCGGGTACAGACGTGCCAATGACAAAGGCCAGCGGTGGGAGGTCGGTGCGTTAGAAAAATCGAGGTGGTGACAATGGCGGCACGGCTGACAGATCGGCAGAAAAAGAAAATACTGGCGGACTATGTGCAGACTAACAACTATTCCGCCACCGCCAAGATCAATGGCGTGTCCGCGTCAACGGTGAAGAACCTTGTGCGGGCGAATGGCGACATTGTGAAAATCTGCGAACAAAAAAAGGAAGAGAACACGGTGGACGTGCTGGCGTACATGGATGCACAGCGGGAGACGGTGTGCCAGATCATCGGTAAGGGGCTGGCGGTGCTGAACGACCCGGCGAAGCTGGCAGAGGCTACGCCCAGCCAGATCACAACGGCTATCGGAACGCTGATAGATAAGTGGACGATGATGGGGTCTGCTGCGGACAGCGGCGGTGGCGGTGTTGTGCTGATGCCGGAGGTAAAGACGGATGCCTGATGTGGTGTGGAAGCCGCAGGAGCGGCAGGCCGTGTTTATGGCGCGGCCGGAGTACGAAGCCCTATATGGCGGCGCGGCAGGCGGCGGGAAGAGCGACGCGCTGGTGATAGAGGCTCTGCGGCAAGTGCATATCCCGTGGTATAAGGCTCTGATCCTGCGAAAGACGTTTCCCCAGCTGCGGGAGCTGATCGACAAGACGCTGAACTACTACCCACGTGCATATCCCAAGGCGCGGTACAACGGCAGCAGTCACACGTGGCGGTTCCCCTCCGGGGCACAGATCGTATTCGGCAGCATGAACAGACCGCAGGACAAGATACAATATCAGGGGCAGGCGTATGACTTTATTGCGTTCGACGAACTGACGCATTTTACGCAGGAGGAGTACGAATACCTGAAATCCCGTAACCGTCCCAACGGGGCGGGTACACGGGTGTATATGCGCTCCACCGCCAACCCCGGCAACATCGGGCACGGCTGGGTGAAGGAGCGGTTTATCACGGCGGCTCCGCCCATGCAGCCCATCACGGAGGAGGCGGTGTGGTACACGCCGGACGGCAAGAAGCACACGGGACAGCAGCAGCGGATATTCGTGCCGTCCTCCGTGTTTGACAACAAAATCCTGATGGAGAATGACCCGCTGTATGTGCAGCGTCTGGCCAGTATGCCGGAGGCGGAGCGGAACGCCCTGCTGTACGGGAATTGGGACAGCTTCGAGGGTCAGGTGTTTACGGAGTGGCGAAACGACAGGGAGCACTATCTGGACAGGAAACAGACACACGTCATTGAGCCATTCCGCATACCGGAGGACTGGGTGATCTGGTGCGGGCTGGACTGGGGCTATTCCCGTCCTTTCTCCGTAGGGTGGTACGCTGTGGACAGAAACCGGAGGATGTACCATATCCGGGAGTTTTACGGCTGCAACGGGACGCCAAACCGTGGCGTGATGTGGGAGCCGACCAAGGTGGCGCAGGAGATACGGCGGATCGAGGCGGAAGATCCCAACCTGCGTGGACGGGACATACACCGAGTAGGTGACCCGGCGATCTGGCAGAGCGACGGCACGGAGAGCGTGGGTGCACTGATGGAGCGGGAGCGCGTGTATTTCGAAAAGGGCGACCACGCACGGATCAACGGCAAGATGCAGGTGCATCACCGGCTGGCGTTCGACGGATACGGTGTTCCGATGCTGTATGTGTTCAATACCTGCAAGCACTTTATCCGGACGGTGCCCAACCTGGTCTATGACCAGACGGACGTGGAGGACATCGACACGGACGGAGAGGATCACATCTACGACCAGCTGCGGTATGTCTGCATGAGGAATCCCATAGGTCCAAGAGACATGGGGCACATCGTAGAGCGGCCTTATTCGCCTTTGGATACGGAGGACGAGTACAGACCCATTCGATACGCATTTTACCAGGCCTATTAAGGAGGAGAAGGATATGGATAGATTCGGCATCCCCGGCATCGTGCCGGAGGAGGGCAATATGCCGCCGGAGATGGCGGCGATGCTGCTGAAACGGACGGAGGAGACCAAGACCATCACGGACAAGGACGTGGAGCGGGGGATCGACCTGCTGACGCGGTACAAGGACGGCAAGGGCAATCTGGAGAGCCGGGTGGTCAACGATGAGCTGTGGTGGGAGCTGCGGCACTGGGAGGGCATAGGGCAGAGCAAAGCAAAGCTGGTGGACAGAAGCGGGAAAGAAGTGCTATCCACGCCTCCCCAGCCCAAGCCCACGTCGGCGTGGCTGTTCAACACCATTCAGAACAAGCACGCAGACGCGATGGACAACTACCCGGAGCCGGTGGTGCTCCCCCGTGAGCGGAGCGACGAGCAGAGCGCAAAGACGTTGAGCCAGATTTTGCCGGTGGTGCAGGAGTACAACCACTTCGAACAGGTGTACTCGGATAACTGGTGGGAGAAGCTGAAGCACGGCACGGCGGTGTACGGCGTGTTCTGGGACAGCAAGAAGGACAACGGGCTGGGTGACATCGAGATACGGGACATCGATCTGCTGAACCTGTTCTGGGAGCCGGGGATAACGGACATCCAGAAGAGCCGGAATCTGTTTATTGTGGATCTGGTAGACAATGACCTGCTGGACAGCGAGTACCCCCAGCTTAAGGGAAAGCAGAAGGGCAAGGTCGTGGATGTGAAGGAGTACATCTACGACGACACCGTGGACACCAGCGAAAAGAGCGTAGTGGTGGACTGGTACTACAAGGTCAAGACGCCCAGCGGCAGGACTGCGCTGCACTACATCAAGTTTGTGGGGTCTACGCTGCTGTATGCCAGCGAGAACGATCCGGAGTACCGGGAGCGGGGCTTCTACGACCACGGTATGTACCCAGTGGTGCTGGACGTGATGTACCCGGAGAAGGGTACGCCCATCGGCTTTGGTTATGTGGCGATCTGCAAGGATCCACAGCTTTACATCGACAAGCTCAGCGCAAACATTCTTGAAAATGCCATGATGGCGACAAAGAAGCGTTTCTTTGTGTCGGAGAGCACGGCCATCAACGAGCAGGAGTTCATGGATTGGAACCGCCCGCTGGTACACGTCAGCGGCGAGATCGGCGACCAGCGGATCAAGGAGATCGTCACCCAGCCGCTTAGTGACATTTATGTCACAGTGGCGCAGATGAAGATCGAGGAGATGAAGGACACGGCGGCAAACCGTGACGTGAACTCCGGCGGCACCACCAACGTGACGGCGGCAGCGGCTATCGCCGCCTTGCAGGAGGCGGGAAATAAGGCAAGCCGGGACATGATCGCCGCCAGCTACCGCGCCTATACACAGATCAACACGCTGTGCGTGGAGCTGATGCGGCAGTTTTACGATGTGAGCCGCAGCTTCCGCATTACGGGAGAGGGCAACGAGTATCAGTTCGTGGACTTCGACAACACGGGCTTGCAGGATCAGGTAACGGGGCTGGACACGATGGGCAACGAGATGTTCCGAAAGCCTGTGTTCGACCTGAAAATCAAGGCGCAGAAGAAGAATCCCTTCTCCCGCATGGAGCAGAACGAGCGGGCAAAGGAATTGTACTCGCTGGGCTTTTTCAATCCGGACAACGCCCAGGCCAGCCTTACGGCGTTGGAGATGATGGACTTCGAGGGAATCCAGACTGTGCGGGAAAAGGTGATGCAGGGACAAACCCTACTGAATGTGTTGATGCAGATGCAGCAGCAGATAGCCATGCTGACGGGGGCTATTTTGCCGCAGGAGGGCGGCGGTGGTGCAGCGGCAAACGGTAATGGTGTGAAGCCTGCGGACGGCACCAGCCGGCTTGCAAGCGGCATTATGGAGGCGCAGACACCTATGACCGGGTACGGGCAGGCGTTGGCAAAGCGGAGCACGCCCAGCCTATGACGGAGGTGACACTGTATTGCGGGGACAGCTGCTCTGTCAGGTGCAAGGGACACGCAACAGGGCACTCGGACGTATGCGCGGCGGTGAGCTGCCTTTTATACACGGCGGCGGGATGGCTGCACAACACGCAGGAGGCGGAGCTGGTGATGGAGCGTCTGGACAGTGGGGATGCGTACCTGCTCTGGCACGGCGGAGTGTGGCTGTATGACCTGCTGAAAATCGGCTTTTTGCAGCTGGAAAGGGCGAAGCCGGAGGCGGTCGCCGTGAAAATCGAAAAAAAATAAAAATATTTTGCGTTTTAGGGGTGCGGGAGACTGCGCCCCTACTCTATGCTGTATACGATTCCTCCTTGTACCAAGCGGTGAGGGCGGCGGTAACACACCACGTCCCCACCGCAAGGGGGACAGGGAGCGTCACACGGGAACGATATGCCCGCGAATAAAAGGAGGAACGATATGTACCTTTACGACATTATCCTTCGCCTTTTCGATGGCGAGGGCGGCGATGGGGCGGCAGCTGCCACCGCAAAGGGCGAGACACAGGCGAGCTCCGGTAACACCCGCCAGAGCAAAACGGGCGCACTGGCTAACGTGCGGTATGGCAAACAGCCGGAGGCGGAGAGCCAGAGGGAAGATCGGTCCGACGCCGGGACTGAGGAGAAGGTAAAGGACGTGGAAACCACGTCCGACGCGCTGGAAGCCAAGAAAAAGGCGTTCCGGGAACTGATCAACGGGGAGTATAAGGATCTGTACACCCAGGAGACGCAGCGGATGATAGACCGTCGCTTCAAGGAGGCGCGGGAGACGGAGAAGCGCATGCAGTCCTATCAACCGGTGCTGGACACGCTGATGGAGCGGTACGGCATCGAGGATGGGGACGCTAAGCGTCTGCTGGAGGCGGTGGACAACGACCACGCCTACTGGAGCGAGGCCGCCGAGGAGGCGGGCATGAGCGAGGAGCAGTACAAGGAGTTCCGCCGCCTACGGCGGGAGAACGCCGAGCTGCTTCGCGGACAGCAGATGCAGCAGCAGGAGGCGCAGATCCGGGCACAGAGCGAGAAGTGGTACATGGAGGCGGAAGCCATGAAGGGAAACCCTGTGTATCAGAATTTCGATCTTGTGGCGGAGCTGCAGAATCCGGAGTTCGTGAACCTGCTGAAAGCCGGTACACCGATGGAGCACGCCTACAAGGTGCTGCACTTCGATGAGCTGATGGGCAACGCGGTACAGGCCGCAGCCGCCAGCACGGAGAAGAAGGTGGCAGATTCCGTCCGTGCCAAGGGCAACCGTCCCAGCGAGAACGGCACCAGTTCCAACAGCGCGTTTGTCACAAAGAGTGATCCCTCGAAGCTGACAAGAGCAGACTTTGAGGAGATCGAGCGGAGAGTAGCAAGAGGCGAGCTTATTTCCTTCTGATCTACGGCTCCGCTGCGATATGCTGAAAAGGAGCTAAAACATGAATACTATTTACAACGACCTGTACCTGCTGCCGGTGGTGCTGAACCTGTTTGACGCATACACCAACACCACGCTGGATGCCGGTCTCAGCGACGAGATGAAGGTGTACTATTCCTCCCGTCTCATCAACCTTGCGGAGCCGGAGCTGATCCATGACCAGTTCGGACAGAAGCACCCCATCCCCAAGAACAGCGGTAAGACCATCGAGTTCAGAAAGTACGACAGTCTTCCCAAGGCACTGGTGCCTCTGATCGAAGGTGTGACCCCTGCCGGTCAGAAGCTTAGCATGGGCGTGATCCGCGCCATCATCAAGCAGTACGGCGGCTATATCGAGCTGTCTGACATCCTGCTGCTGACTGCCATTGACAACAACTTGGTGCAGGCTACCCGTCTGCTGGCGTCTCAGGCAGGCCGTACCGGCGACACAATCACACGCGAGGTGCTGGCAGGCGGCACCAACGTCCTGTATGCCGGCGGCGCGAAGGATCGTACCGAGCTGGTGGGCGGCGACAGCACCGCGGAGAACAACAAGTATCTGACGGTGGACGACATCCGCAGAGCAGTTCGCGCCTTGAAGGTGATGAACACCCAGAAGATCAACGGCTATTTCGCCGGTATCATCCATCCCGACACCGCCTATGACCTGATGAGTGATAAGAAGTGGGTTGATGTGAAAACCTACTCCGACCCGGACGGCATCTATGAGGGCGAGATCGGCAAGATCGAGGGCGTTCGCTTCGTGGAAACCACGGAGGCGAAGATCTTCCATGCGGCGGATCTGAAAATCGCGGATGGCAGCGAAACGGGCGCACGCAACCTGACCGCCAAGAGCGCAACCGGTAAGGTTATCACCATCAACGAGAAGCTGACCGACAAGCAGGCGGCGGCTCTGGCAGGCAGAGACATTCTGGTTGGTAACGAGCTGCTGGAGGTGGAATCCGCCGCCGCAGGCGCGGCCGGTGCCGCTACCATCACCGTAAAGACCGCGCCTGCCGCCATCTCCGGCGGTGCGATGGTGTATCCCGGTGAGGGTGGAGCCAAGGGGCGCGACGTGTACTCTACCCTGATCCTCGGAGCGGACGCCTACGGCGTGACGGAGCTTGAGGGCGGCGGCTTGCAGCACATTGTCAAGCAGATGGGCTCCGCCGGTACGGCTGACCCGCTGAACCAGCGGGCTACCGCAGGCTGGAAGCTGACCAAGGTTGCGGAGCGTCTGGTGGAGCAGTACATGATCCGTATTGAATCCGCCTCCACCTTCGAGAGCGGCAGTCTGAACTAACGGGACAGCGGAGGGGGACATACCCCCTCCGCACCGTAAAAACAAGAGGAGGAATAATCATGGCTGAAAAGAAGCAGAGATCTCCCGAGGAGATGGAAAAAGCTTTGGCGGCTGCCAACGAGGCGTTGGAGCAGGCAAAGAAGGAAGCGCAGGAGGCAAAGGACGCCGCAAAGGCTGCGGAGGCAGTCATGCGCGGCATGTCCGCTGGTGATGTAGCTGACGACGGCATGGTGCCGTTCTGGGCGTTCAAGGATGATGACCGGTACAAGGACGACATTGTGGTGGGCTGGAACGGCAGAATGTACCGTATCCAGCGTGGCAAGCACGTCCGCATCCCCCGGGAGGTGTACAACATTCTCCGCCGCTCTATGGCGCAGGATGCAGCGACGGCGGAAATGCTGGAGCAGAGGGGCAGAGAGTACGATGCGGTCAAATCGCAGCTGAACTGACAACTGCATACCACCGCGAGACACAAAAATAGCTGTGACACGGCACAGCAAGCGGAGAAGGACGCTTTATCCTTCCTGCTTGCCGTGCCGTGTTTTGTTACAGCGGAAAGGATGTGGGACATGGTAAGAACGATCCCGCTGAAAATACAGAATGAATATATCGCCGGAGACAAGGTGCTGATCGGCGCGGCGGGTAGCCACAATGATGTGGTGCTGCGGATGGAGTTCTCCCCCATGTGGGAGGGACTGGCAAAGACTGTACAGTTCATGGACGCGCTGGGTGAAACCGTCGTAGAGGTGGTGCTGACCGCAAATCTGCTGGAGGGAGACACCACCAACGTATACCTTGTGCCTGTGCCACACGGGGCGAAGAAATACGCTGGAGACATGGTGCTTGCCATCAAGGGTGCGGTGGCTTCCGGAGGGAAAGAAGCACGGTCGACCACGGCGGTATACGGGAAGTTCATCGTGGCGGAGAGCAAGTGGAGCGGCAGCGCGGAGACGGAACAGGATGTAGCACCTACGCAGGCGGCGCAGATGCAGACACAGATCGATGCTATTATCGGCACGATTCAGGACGCGAGAAAAGCGGCCACGGAGGCGGAGAACAGCCGGGACACTGCAGGACGCTTCGCGCAGGAGGCGGAGAAGTCGGCATCGGCGGCGAAAGGGAGCGCGGAGGATGCCAACGCATCGGCAAAGACGGCAGGACAGGAAGCCAACCGGGCGGCGGACGCCGTGGCGAAATATCCCTATCTCGGCGGTGATGGGTACTGGCGGCTTTGGGACGCGGAGAGCGGAAGGTTTTATAAGAGCAGCATCAGCGGGCAGGGGAAGCCCGGCGCGACGGGCGCAACGGGTCCGCAGGGTGAACCGGGAAAGGACGGACACCCCGGCGAGAAAGGTGAACCCGGCGAGAAGGGCGAACCCGGTGAGAAGGGAGAACCCGGCGCGTCCGGTGCGCTGGTGGAGACAAGCGGAATGTACGGATTCCGCGTAAATGAGGCGGGGCACCTGATTCTTGGCTATACGGGAAACACACCGCCGAATATGTCTATCAACAGCGCAGGGCACCTGATATTAACAGTGTAAGGAGGTAAAAGATATGCCTGAAATTGATCTGGGTCTGGTAATGGGCCCGACTGGTCCGAAGGGAGATCCCGGAAATGACGGCGCACAGGGAAAGCAGGGCGAACCCGGAACTCCCGGTAAGGACGGCGCACAGGGGGCACAGGGCGTACCCGGAGCGGACGGAAAGAGCGCGTATGTGGCGGCGCATGAGGGAGGGTATACAGGATCGGAGGCGCAGTTCAACAAGGATCTGGCTGACGTGCAGAACGCGGTGAAATTCAGTGCCCCCCAGTCTCTCACCGACGCGCAGCAGGCGCGGGCGCGTGACAACATCAACGCCCCTGCCCCATATGAAGCGGGAGACAACATCTCCATCACCGGCAGGATCATCACCACCAAGGCGTTCCCGTGCAACCTCAACCTGCTGGATAACTGGTACTTCGGGAATCCGGTAAATCAGCGGGGACAGACGAGCTGGAATACTGTCGGTTACCATTTGGATAGGTGGCTCCAGGAAGGTGCGGGTAATGGGCATGTAGTTTCAGATGGATATACTTTCCCTGGCAGTACGCCGACCATACAGAAAATTGAGAAGGGCACATATGAGACTTATAAGGGCAACACGTTCACTATTTCCGCGCTATTGTCCACAAACGAACTTATTTTCGGCACTGGAGTTTGGACAGATAATTCAAGTGTGGTAGCAAAAAAAGACGATAACTCCCTCATTGTCTCAGCGACTGCATTCCCGGTTGCGAATAGTTATCAGGCATGTCGAATCTATTCTGACACTGGTGCAGACAACACTATCCTCGCCGCCAAGCTGGAGCCTGGCTTCCAGCAGACGCTGGCGCACAAGGAATACGGCGATTGGGTGCTGAACGAGATACCGAAGTTCGGCGATCAGCTGGCGGAGTGTCAGAGGTACTATAGACCGTTGTTCAAGCCCGGTAAAGACTACTCTATTGTGGCAACTGCGAATGCCGAAAATATTCTCGAAGTAGACTATGCTCTAAACCCGCCGATGAGGACTACGCCGGTGCTTGTGGGAGACACACACGGGGCATTAAGGCTGGTTGCGTATAATATGAACGACCTGTCAATTGCTGTTGCACAACCATGCGATAATGTCATTCTCTCACAGACCGGATGCGATTCAGACCGCATTACTTTGAAAGTTACGCCGCCTACTGGGTTTAGCCTTGCGGGTAAATACTGTTTCACGGTCGACACACTTGCCATCTCGACAACATTGGGTCTTTCCGCCGACCTGTAAGGAGGTGCACTATGGAAATCCAAAAATCAAAGGTCTACGTCCTGCTGGACGAGAGAAGCCGCGTCCTGCGCTGCGAGGGCGGGTACACCATGAGCAACATCGACGACGTGAGCCAATGGACGTACATCGACGAGGGCACGGGGGACAGGTACAACCTGTGCCAAAGCCACTACTTAGACGGCGGACTGTACACCATGCAGGGAGTCCCCCGGTATAAGTACGAGGGCGGCGCGTGCGTACTGCGTAGCGAGGCGGAGATCGCGGAGGACGTGGCAAACCTGCCCAAGCCGGAGCCGTCGCAGTTAGAGCAGACGCAGGCGGAGGCGGTGCAATACCGCGCCGCGCTGAAAATCCTGGGAATCGAAACGGAGGGCTGATATGAGGACAGACATCTTAGAGCAGGCGCGGACGCTGAAAGCCAAGATCGACAAGAACCAGCAGATCGTGGACACGGTGGAGGCGGCGGGCGGCATCACCGTGTCGCTGGAGCAGAGCGACAAGCTGGGCTTTGACTGGCGTGTCTATGCGGTGAACAACGTGGTGGTGCGGCGGGAGTATGAGAAGCAGGCAAACCCTGTGGGCACGGCGGACAACCCCCTCCCGTGGACGGCGGCGTCGAAGCTGATCCCCAACGGGTATTACATCCACGAGGGGGTGACGAAGGTGTGGACGGGGGAGATCGGCGTGACGGCATCGTGGGACGATGCAGGATGGGAGGCAGTATGACGGAGGCAATCATCGTGGCAATCATTACGGGGGCGTTGACGTTCGCGGGGGTGCTGGTGGCGAACGGCAAGGCACAGGCGGTGACGAAAGAGCGGCTGGACGAGCTGACACGGGAGGTTCGGGAGCACAACAACTTCGCCCGCCGTATGCCGGTGGTAGAGGAGCAGATCAAGGTGATCAATCATCGGATCGCCGATCTGGAAAACAATAAGTGATAGGCGTAAAGCCGGAAAGGAAGCATTATGGATTTTGCAACTTTGGGTATCGTGAGCGTGGCGGCAATCACCGTCATCTGCTATCTGATCGGCATGGCTATCAAAGCCAGCGGTCTGGACAACAAGTGGATTCCCGTCATCATGGGCGTGTGCGGTCTGGTGCTGGGCATCGCGGGTATGTACATCATCCCCGACTACCCCGCCCACGACTACATCACCGCCGCAGCGGTGGGCATTGTAAGCGGTCTTGCCGCCACCGGCGCAGACCAGATCGGGAAGCAGCTGAAATATTCCACCCATCCCGAGGAGGCGGAGTAATGGCCGCGCCAAAGGTCTACCTGTCCCCGGCTATGCACAGGGCTAACCCCTGTGTATATCCCCGGCCGGACGGGAAACAGTGCTACGAGGCACTGGAAAACAACGAGTATATCGACATTCTGGAGCCAATCCTGAACCGCTGCAGGATTGCCACCAAGCGGGGCTATCGCCGCACCCCCATGAACGGCGACAACGGCAACGACATTATGAAGCAGAACGTCCGGGAGAGCGACGCGTGGGGCGCGGACGTGCATTACGTGAGCCACACCAACGCCAGCGCGGCGGGCAACGCCAAGGGCTGCCGCCCCATGTACTACACGTACTCCAAAGAGGGCAAGCGACTGGGGGAGATCATGGTGAAGTACCGGAGGCAGATCTACCCCGGCACGGTGACGCTGAACGCCAGCAAGAAGTGGTACGAGCTGCGGGTGCCGAAAGCCGTGTCCTTCTACGAGGAGCACGTGTTTCACGACAATCTGGAGGATGCTACGTGGTTCCACACCCACATGAAGGAGATCGCCGAGAGCGCGGCAAAGGGGCTGTGCGAGTGGTTCGGGATCCCCTACGTGGAGCCGCAGAAGCCGGAGCCGGTGGAACCGGAGGAGCCTGCCGTGCTGGGGAACATCCTGCTGCACGGCGTGGATGGCGATTCCGGCACGTGGGAGAGAGTGAAGTAAGGAGGTAGCGATGACTGTTACGGGGACAATTTCCAAGGCGGACGAGCTGCGGATGAATACCATCAGCGATGAGCAGAAGGCGGAGTGGGTAATGGGGCTGGATAAGGAGATCGCAGACCGGATGGGTACAGCGTCCCGCGTACATGATTGGCCTGCCGGGGACGGGGAGCTACTGCTCCCCTCCCCCTACGACAGAGTGTATGTGCTGTATCTGTGCAGCCAAATTGACTATTACAACAACGAGACGGCGTTGTACGGAAACGACAAGGCGGTGTACGACGAATCGTTGAGCGAGGCGTTGGCGTGGTGGCGGCGGGAGAACTGCCCTGCGGACAGCGGGAATGTGAAGGTGATGTGATGCGGGTACCGGAGCTGCCCTATGAGCTGCGCCCAAACAAGGTGGAAATGGTGCAGATGCGGGGGATCAACTGGTCGGATGCACTGCAAGACGGCGATATGCGGGACAGCTTGAATTTGTCTGCGCGGAGATGGCCTTATATCACGACACGAAAGGGACGCGTGAAGCAGGAGGGTTATAGCAACGCGACGGCACTGACGGCGTGGGACAAACTTGTGGCGGTGCAGGGCACGTCGCTCCTCTATGACGGTCAGGCGGTGGGTACCGTAACTGCGGGACGAAAGCAGTTTGCTATGGTGAACACGAAGATGGTGATATGGCCAGACAAGGCGTATTTGGACATCAACGACAAGCAGATCAAACTTCTGGCTGCGGAACTTACAGGGAGCAAGGCGACGTTCACAAAGAACAAAATGACTGTAAGCGGATGGCAGGACTTGACGGCGAAGTTCAAAGCGGGTGACGGCATTACCATCTCCGGGTGCAGCACCAATACGGCAAATAACAAGGACATTGTGATCAAGTCGATTACGGCCACGGAGATCACCGTTGCCGATAACACGTTCACGGAGGCCACGGAGGAAAGCACAGCTATTAAGCTGGAGCGGAAGATCCCAGATCTGGATTATATCTGTGAGAGCGAAAACAGGCTGTGGGGCTGCGACAGCAAGACGCAGACTATTTACGCAAGTGCGCTGGGAGATCCCACCAACTTCTACGTATACGAAGGGCTGTCCACAGATGCGTATACGTTGGCTGTCGGCACGGAGGGAAAGTTCACGGGTTGCTGCAAGCTAAGTTCCTCGGTGCTATTCTGGAAGGAGACGAAGCTGCACAAGATGCTGGGCAGCTATCCGGCAGAGTACGCGCTGTACACCTACGAGATGGAGGGCTTGCAGGAGGGCTGTCACAAGAGCCAGCAGGTGATCAACGATACGCTGTTTTACAAGAGCCCGCACGGCGTATACGCATATTCTGGTGGCACTCCGACGCTGATCAGTGATAATTTTGGGGAGAAGGAGTTCACGGACGCGGTGTCCGGCAACGATGGAGACAGCTATTACCTAAGCGTGAAGGACGGAGAAGCGCACCACCTGCTTGTGTACGAGACGAAAACGGGTATATGGGTTCTTGAGGACGGCACGGAAGCGGTGAACTTCGCACGGCTCGGTCGTAAGCTCTATATGCTGGACGGCAGCGGGGATGTGTATCTGATGGACGGGGAAGAAACGCCGCAGACGCAGATGTGGATGGCGCAGTTTGCCCCCATGTACGAGACGCTGAACGGAAAGAAATCATATTCTAAGCTGATGATGCGCCTTGAGCTTCCGGCGGGCAGTTATGTGATCGCCAAGGTGCGGTGCGACGGGAAACCGTGGAAGGAGTGCGGACGGGCTGTTGGCAGAGAGCACAATGTGACAAGCCTGCGTATTGCCGCCAATCGCTGTGATAAATTCGAGCTTCGGCTGGAGGGAAAGGGCGCGTGTACTGTCCTGGGCATTTCCAGAGAGTTCATTGTGGGGAGTGATGTGAAATGATCGTTTTCCCGGAGAGCATAAACGAGGTTCCCGTTGACAATCCGGGGGAAGCCCTGCGGATGGTCGAATCGTACATCAAGTATATGTGCCAGCGCACGGAATGGGCGATGGGGAATGTATCAAAAAATGTAAGCGCGGCGGGTATGTCAAGCGCGGAGACGTACATTCTTCTTACGGCACTGCAAAACACGGTATCCGCACTGCAAAGCACGGTGAACAGCCAAGGAGCCAGCATATCGGCTCTGCTGCAAACGGTGACAACACTGGGCAACGACTACACGGCACTGAACGGGCGCGTGGGCGCACTGGAAAAGGCGTTGGATACATTGACACAGCGCGTCACGAATACAGAAAACAACTACACGGCACTGGAACAGAGAGTTTCCGCGCTGGAGAACAACAAACAGGAGGGCTGACAATGGCAGGTTATAGTGACCTCAGACGAACAATAGCAGGTGCCCTTTCCGCGGGCGATAGGGACAAGGCGAAAAAGTACGCTGCGGACAGCTGGGGAAGCTTGGACGCGAACCAGAAAAGCGAGCTGACCAGATTAGGTGTTGCGCCATCGCTGCCGTCTCCCAGCAACGGCATCAAGCAGCAGATGAACGACTACGCCAAGGGATTTATCGGCGGTGCGGGCAATCTCGCAAGCAGCATCGTCAATGGCGGCTTGGCGGGTATTCTCGGCGGAAAAACGCCGCAGCAGGTGGCAGATGAGATCAAGGGCTCCGGTGGGACTTATACTCCGACGATGCCCACACTGCCGGATTTCAGCAACGAGTACAAGCAGGAGCAGGTGGTGGAAATGCCGGTAAGCGTAGGCGATCTGCCCACTTACAACAGCGCGTACATGGATAAGCTGAACGCGCTGGCGCGGCAGCTGACGGAGATGAACTACGACGACTGGACGAAGGGCAGTCAGTACCAGTCGCTGGCTGACCGCTACGGAGACAACGGCAGGCTTAGTATGCAGGACGTGCTGGGGCAGATCGCGTCGAGAACGGGCGGCATGGCTTCCTCCTATGCAACGACGGCGGCACAGCAGCAGTACAACCAGTACATGGCGCAGCTGGAGGAGGTGGCGCGGCAGATGTACTCGCAGGAGCGTGGCGACATTCTGGAGAACGCCAACCTGTATAGAAACCTTGCCAACGACGAGTACAGCCGGTACCGCGACAGCCTTGCGGATTATAACGAGCGGCTGGCGGCGGCACAGGCGGCGGCGCGAAGCGCGTACAGCGGCGGTGGCGGCGGCACTGGAAACAGCGGAGGAAGCGGAAGGAATTTCAGTTTTGTGGCAGAAAAGGGACCTGGAATTGAAAGAGCTGGAAACCGCGTAAGCGCAAAGGCCAACGGCGTTTCCTCTTTCAGCGATATTAAGCGGACGATCAGCGGCCATCTTGCATCCGGAAACGTGGAGGGAGCAAGCAGACTTGTAGATTCCGTGTGGGACGACCTGAGTAAAAAGCAGAAGCAGGATATTAAGAAGATGGGATTCAGCGTGAAATAGGAGGCCGTATGAAGGTGAAGTATACGGGAACCACCGTAAGAAATGGGAAGGACAGAAAAATCACATACACCGGCGGCGTGGGTACGCCGCCGGTGGAGAAAGAAGATAGCGGTGGCGCGAGAGTAAAGTACGTTGGCGGCGCACAGAGCAGGGTGGCGTATAACGAGACCGGGTATAAGCGTGTATCGTGGCAAAAGCCGACAGATGCCGAGACGAAACAAGGGACGCAGAAGCGCGGTCAATTCGACATCTCCGCGCTGGGCGCGGGTAACTACGGAGCAGATAAACGCATTTTTGGTGATGGCTATAACGTAGGGCAAGGCTTGGCAAAGGCTGGGCTGATGGGTGTGTCGCAGATAGCACAGGTAGGAGGAGCTTTAGGAACTCAAGTTGAGAACCTGCTCGGTGCTTTCGCCAAAGAAGGGACTAACGGATATTGGGATCCCGATGTAAGCCAGTGGCCGCTCCACCGGTGGAGTAAAAACATTGAAGCCGAGGCACAAGGCGTACAGCAGCGTTATGAAGAAAACACAAAACGCGGCGGAAAAACGGCAGCTGTGTTTGAAGATATGGGTGCTGCAACGGTTGCAGCAATCCCGCAGGCTGGTGCTGCGCTATTGACAGGGGGAGCAAGTGCAGCGGCACAGGCTGGTGCTCTTGCGGAGAGAGCGGCGGCAACGCCTGGACTTGTTGGCACCATATCCAGAAGTTTGAGGGCTATGGCGAACGACCCAAATTTTAAGCTGGCTTTCTTGCAGGCGGAGGGTCTTGGATACGCGCAGGCAAAAGAGGACGGCGTAGATGATCTACGCGCAACCTTATACGGCGTTGGAAACGGGTTGATGAATGCTGCGGTCGAGGTAGGCGGCGGTATCCAGACGCTGCCAAAGGAATTGCAGGCGGGAGGAAACGCATGGAAAACATGGGTGGATTCCATGTTGGAGGAAGGCAAAGAGGAGGTCGTACAGGGCGTTATTGAGCGTGCGATGCAAAACGCTATGTACAACAGGGGAAATCCTATCGCTGGCGTTGGAAACGATGCTATTTTCGACCCATCTGCGGCAGCTGAGGAGTTCGCGGGAGGAGCCGTTGTCGGCGGTATTCTGGGCGGCGGTCAAGTGGGAATTACTGCGCTTGGGAACCGCGTACACTACGATGCGGCACGGGCAAAATACAGGCACGATGTACGGCAGAACACCGCGCTGGAGATGAACGCAAAGGCTGCGGAGGCGGTGGAGGCTGTGACGCGGGGCGAGACCATCACCGGCAATCAGGCGGCGGCTATTGCACGCGACCCGGTGGCGATGGAGGTGCTGGAGGCCAACACCGGAGTGAAGCTGAACACACAGCAGCCAATCAGTGCGCTGAAAAAGGACATTTCCGCGCTTGCAAGCCGCGACACGGCACAGGTGCAGACGCAGAGCACCACGGCTACCCCCGCAACGCAGAAGCGCACACAGAAGCCCACAGGAGGCTTTCTGGAAGCCGGGCAGCGGGCGTACCGGGAAATGAGCCGGACGGCGGAGGACGCGCCCTCCCTGTACGCGGGATTTTCAAGTGTGTACAATGCCGGGCTGAACGGCATCGAGGCGGACAAGGCAAAGGGCAAGTACGCGGCAATGCTGACGCCGGAGCAGCGGTACGCGGCGTATAACGCCGGTCTTGAGGACGCACGGGCGCAGGTAGCACGTGAGAACGCGGAAGTGGCGTCCGTGACCACCACGGCGGGAGCCGGTCTGGCGGACAACGAATACAGCCGGTATCTGATCGCAACAAATAAGGACACCGCCTCCACGCTTAACGCATGGGGCAAGAAGCTGGGCGTCCGGATCGAGGTTGTGGATCAGGTGCTGGGCGGCAGAGCAAACGGCCAGTACATCAAGGAGCAGAATCTCATCCAGATTGCCGCCGACAGCGACAGCCCGATTTTGAACGTGACGGCACACGAGATCACCCACCGGATGCAGGACTTGTCACCTGCTGAATATCGGAAGTTTCGGCAGGCGGCATTGGAGTACAAGATGCAGGAGGCCGGCGCAGACACAGAGGCGGAGATCGTGGAGAAGTACATGGCGGCGGCGGAGAGCGAGGGCGTGACGCTGACGCGGGACGGTGTGATGGACGAGCTTGCGGCGGACTTTGCCGGTGATATGCTGGACGACGCAGAACTGTTTTCCAGGTTTGCCAAGGAGAACCGGACAGCGGCGCAGAAGCTGCTGGACAGCCTGAAGGAGTTTCTTTCTAAGGTCAAGAGCCTGTTTACCGGCAAGTACCGCGACATGGCGGCGCAGGAGGCATACGGAAAGAACTACGCGGAGCTGGAGGATCTGGCGAAGCAGTGGCAGGCGGCTTTTGACGCAGCATCGCAGCAGGCGGAGAAAGCAAAAACTGCCGCCGGTGAGGGCGGCGGGACGCGGTATAGTTTAAAAACCATTGTTGGAGATAGTGGGAAAAACTATGGTATTGGCGTATATCTTGATTCTGCGCTGCTTGAAAATCTGACTGTTAAAGAGCGCGAGCAAATGGTAAAAGAGCGCGTAAAAGAGTTGGGAGGACAACACTTTACTGCATACGACGGGAACGGGAATGCGGTAGATGTGCAGATAGCAGCTCCGAACGCACGCTTTGTAAACAAAAATGGGAAATCTGTTCCTGTTAATAAAGACCTTGCGACAAAAAACCGTGGGTCAAGAATAAAACAGGAAGCCGTTGTTTTAGCCGATGAATTAGTTTCTGCTGCACGGTACAAAAAAAGCCGCCCGGCGAATTATCCGCACGGGTGGCTGGATGACAACGGTAGGAACGAGTGGGCTGAATGGAAAACATACATACAGGATAAAGAAAACTCTGTATGGGAAGCGACCCTGCACATCGCTACTTCTGCAACGGGCGAAAAGTTTCTGTACGACATTGACCCAATAAAAATGGCGGAGCAGTCCGGAAACTCGGACACATCTACCGCCAATACCAGTATACCCAACGATGGCGAAAATGTCAACAGGAAGTTTTCACTGAAAACGTATTCCGCCGAGGAAATTAAGCAGCACGCCAAGGACGCGAAAGATTTTTTCGGCAAAACCTACAACTGGAATGAGACTGGATACATCACAACAGACGGCACAAAGCTGGACTTCTCCGGTCGGCATGACGGCGGCCCCGGCGGCTACCGAACCGTAGATCATAGGGATATTCGTGATGCGCTGGGGCTTGATTACGGCGGGGACGATTACAGCGGCGCGATGGTGCAGTTTATGGGCGAGGGGAATATCCGTATCAGCCCGGAAAGCGGCGGTATCAACCTGTCGGTCATTCCCACAAAGGCGCAGTTTGATTCTCTGGCTGACTTCATTAGTAAAAACAGAGGCGAAGTCATTCTGGATTTGGATGACGCCAACGGGAATACCGTGTCCAGCACGGAATACCCGAGGGGGACACACAGCAGCAAGGTCATCAACGACATAAAGGCGTACTTCGAGAATGGAACGACACCGCATGTTTCGGAGCTTGGCAAGTTCCGGTATCAGCTCAAGAATACGGCGGAGGTGGAGCGCGAGGCGCGAGAACTCAAGAAGGAGCGGAACGCGCTGGCAAAGCAGAACGAGATGCTGAAACAGCGTGTGCAGGAGCTGAAAGGTGAAATGCGGATTAGCAAGGAGCCGTCTGTTGTGGCGCGGGACGTGAAGAAGCTGGGGCAGAATCTCATCCGAGAATACGGAAGTGACGTGCGGTACGCGGACATTCAGAGCGAAATGGACGCGCTGGCAAAGGCTGTTATGAAAAGGGATGTTTCCATGTCAGACCTGATGCCCCACGCCAAGGCGGTTGCGGATGCCATCGTGGACAACACCACGGAGCTGACGGATTACGGCGCGGAGCTGCTGGAGATTCGGGACTATCTGAAAAACCGCACGATCCAATTCAACGGAGAGATGGCGAACTACAACGAGTTCCGCAAGAGTAACATGGGTACGCTGCATCTGAACAAGACAAAGGGTCTTCCGGTTGATATTCTGTACGCAGAGATGACAGAGATGTTCGGCGAGGGATATTTCCCCAGCGACGTGTATACCGAGGCTGATAAGCTGTATCGCATTGCAGATGTGGTGAGCGGGATTGAGGAAATTTACAGAAACCCGTTTGAAGGGTACCGTGATGCGGCGGCACAGGAGATCGCCAATCAGCTGATCGACGGCATGATCTCTGACCAGGTGCGGCAGAAAACGACCTTCGCCGACAGGCGGGCGTTGGAGAAGCAGGAGGCCGTGGGGCGCGTTCGCAATATGCTGTCGAGAGAGCGGCAGAACCGCAAGGAGCAGGTAAGCAGGCTGCGGCGCGAGTTCAGCGAAAAAACAAAAGCGGGGCGCGAAAAGCGAAACGCAACGGCGCGGCGGGCACAGATCGCGCGGCATACAGCGGCGATGTCGCGGAAGCTCCTGCATCCAACGGACAAGCAGCATATCCCGGAAAATCTCCGCGTGGCAGTTGCAAACCTCCTGAGCTATATCAATCTGGAGAGCGCGTACAGCCTAAAACCCGGTACAGAACACTACGTGGTACGCAAGGATGGCAAACAAGGCGGGTTGGTGGGTAAACATATAGCGCATGGAGAAGGAACTCCAACGAAGCGGACGCTGGAGGCGGACAAGCTTAAAACCATCTACAACGAGATAGCAGACAGTGAGGGAAACATGGTGGTAGACCCGGCACTGACGGAGCCGGGAGGCTTGCTGGATTCTCTGTCCGCGTTGGGGAATAAGCGTGTTGCAGAAATGACGTCCTCCGAGCTGGAAACGGTGTGGAACGCTATCCGCGCTATTGAGGCTACGCTGACAAGCTATGACAGGACGTTTTCTTCGGCGAAATACAAGCGTACAAGCGAATGGGCAGGCAGGTTCGCAGAGGATAGTGCGAGCAGGCGGCGCGTCAACCGAAAAATATCTCTTGATCTGGCTGATCCGTATACGTTTTTCTCCGCATACGGAGATGCAGGAAAGCAGGTATACCGTGTGCTTAGAAACGCGCAGGATCAGCAGCACGTAATGCTTATGGAGGTGCAACGGGAGGCGTCAAAGTTCCTCGATGAGAATGTGTTCAAAAATAGAGCGGAGCGTCATACATTCACCACCAGCCGCGGCGAGGAGCTTATACTGACAAATGAGCAGATCATGAACTTGTATAATCTGGCGCGGCGCGGTGAGCAGGCGATAAACCATCTGACTAATGGCGGTATTGTGCAGCCGGAGATCAAGCGGGATGGAAAGTTGAAAACTATCCCGCGTGGTGATAAGAACATAGTGCTTTCGCTGGAGGACATCCGTGCAATCACATCCGTGCTAACACCGGAGCAGATCAAGGTGGCGAACGGCTTACAGAAGATCGCAAGTACGCTGTTGGCGGAGTGGGGCAACGACGCCAGCATGACGGTGTACGGGTATCGGAAGTTCAAGGAGGAGCACTACTGGCCTATCACATCGGCGAAGGATGCTGTGGCCTCCAGCGTGGAGAAGGATTCCGACAATGCGCGGTCTATTAAGAACATGGGCAGCGCAAAGGCGTTGACGCCAAACGCCAGCAACGCGCTTGACATCGGCGGCGTGTATGACGTATTTGCCCAGAACGCCAGCGACATGATCAAGTACGCCACGCTGTTAGCACCGATGGAGGACATCAACCGTCTGTATAACTTCAGATACCGTGACAGTGCAGGTCACCTGACGGGACGGAATATGCGGCAGGTATTGTCCAGCGTATACGGGGATGCGTCACAAAAGTATTGGAAAAATCTGATGCGAGATATGCAGAACGGTCAGAAAAAAAGCGTATTGCCCACAGCAAGAATGATTGAAAAGTATGTTGGAAATTACAAAGGTGCGGCTGTGGGCGCGAATTGGCGCGTGGTGATCCAGCAGCCTACGGCATATTTCCGGGCGGCGGTGGTGCTGAATCCGGAGAACATGGCGAAGGGTTTGGGCAACGGTGTGACCAAAGGCAACGGATGGGACAAGGCTCGGAAGTGGGCACCTATTGCCGGGATCAAGGACACGTCCGGATTCGACCAAGGGAGCCGTTACACCATCGCAAGAGAGGTATACGGCACGGACGGCGGCTTTATGTCTTGGCTGCGCGACAAGAGTATGTCACTGGCTGGTAAAGCCGACGCGGTGACATGGGGCAAGATCTGGAACGCCTGCGAGTGGCAGGTGGCAGCTGACACAAATCTTGAGGTAGGCAGCGACGACTACTATCGACAGGTGGCGGCGGTGTTCACGGATGTGATCGACCAGTCCCAAGTGGTGGACGGCATTATGCAGCGGACGCAGATCATGCGGGACGGAGATATGCTATTCAGGCAGGCCACGTCGTTCATGGGAGAACCGCTGAAAAGCTTGAATATGCTGATGCGTGCCTATGACGCGTGGGTGTATGAAAACAATCCGCAGAAGCGAAGCGCGGCATTGAAGCGGCTGAAACGAGCCGTTGGCGCGCTGCTGGTTACGGACGTGGTGAACGCTCTGGCACAGTCCATCGTGGACGGCCTGCGGGACGACGACAAGGACAAGAAGTACCTTGCGCGTGTGATGGAAGCTTTTACTGGCGTGACCGGTGATGAGAAAGATGGTTGGGAACTTACCAAGAACATAGCGTTGGAAGGAAACCTAAAAGGGAATATTACGCTGTTGGGGCGTGTTCCTTTTGGAAAAGACGTTATCTCGTTACTACAAGGCTACACCGTAGACCGCATGGATGCCAGCGTAATTGACGACATCATAAAGGCGACCATAGGCATGATTGCCAGCGCAAACGGCGAGGGCAAAAAGACTATGGCGTATAGCGCAAAACAGGTAATTGCTTCTGTTAGTAAAGTATTCGGCGTCAGCGTGGCGAACCTTGGACGTGACGTGTGGTCTCTGGCACGGAGTATCGCCAATGAAACCGGGAATGTGCGCGTGATGTTCGAGATGGAGAAAGCCATTTACCGTATGGACAGGAGCGCAGGAAACCGGAAACGGTGGTGTGAGCTGCTGTACCGCGCACAGAAGGAGAACGATAAGGATACGGCGCGGTTGATCTACAAGGAAATGCTGTCCCACGGCTACGAGGAGAAGGACGTGCGCTCCGGAGTGGAGGCGATTATGAAGCAGGAACAGGGCGTAAAATCTGTCAATGATCTGAAAAGCCGGTGGATGACACCGTAAATCAAAGAAAGGAGCAACGGGCGATAGGGCAACCATCCTATGGCACCATCCCGCCGAAAGGCGATCCGCAAGCCTGCGTAACGCAGGATGAAACAGGAGCACATGGAAATACGGACTATGCTGCAAGGCATGGCACCCAAGAGAGCTATCGCATGGATCCAATCTTTCGATCTTCCGCAGGAGGAAGCACAGTGCATCGCAGAGTGCGACGTGCGGCGGAGAAGCTGCGTGGAGCAGGCGTTCAGGATGAATGTTTCCGTGGACGTTGTGAAACGCCGCCGCCGCGCGGCGTACAGCAAAATGGCTGATGGGCTGCGAACAGAAAAAAGGCACACCTTTTAGGTGTGCCTTTTATGTTTGGCTGCCGCCGATGAAAACAGCAGCCTTTAGGGGGTGCTTTTAATATACGCCAAAAATTTCTGAAATGCAAGAGAAATCGTTCGACAAATTTCGACACGCACTTTTCCGCCACTTTCCCGCCACTTTTCCGGGAGCGAATTGCCGTATGCTTATAGCAAAGAGAGGTGGTAGTGATGTTTGTCCGGTTTAATCCGAATCCTGCCGGGAAAAACGTTGGGGATTGCCCGGTGCGGGCTATCTGCTGCGCCACGGGGCAGGGATGGCATGAGACGTATGTGCAGCTGTGTATGCAGGGGCTGGCTCTGGCGGATATGCCGAGTGCCAATAATGTGTGGGGTGCGTATCTGAAAAAGCTTGGATTTGCGCGGCACGTTATACCGGAGGAATGCTCAGACTGCTATTCCGTGAGTGATTTTGCAATAGATCACACACGTGGTACATATCTTCTGGCTCTCGAATCCCACGTGGTATGCGTGATGGATGGAGATTGGCATGACACGTGGGATTGCGGGGCGGAAACACCATTGTATTACTGGGAAAGGACGGATGAATCATGAACTACCCATATTACGGAAACCCCTACATGCAGCCGATGCAGGACAACCTTGCCCAGCTCCGGCAGCAGCAGATGCAGACCATGCCGCCGCGTATGCCTGTGCAAACGGTTCAACAGCAGCCTATGCAAACAAGCGTTGTGTGGATCAGCGGAGGCAAAGAAGAGGCAAATGGATTTATGGTTGCCCCCAATTCTCGCGTAATTATCTTTGAAACAAACTCGATGATTTTCCACATCAAAGAACGAGATGCAAGTGGTACGCCTATTCCAATGAGAACGTTTAATTACGTTGAAGAAACCGAAACAGTACATCAGGATACTAAAATAGATGATAAGTTTGTTACCCGCGAGGAATTCAACAACCTGGCGGCGCTTGTGGGCGATTTGAAGGGCAAGAAGAAACGCAAGGTGGAGGAGGACGAGGGCGATGAATAATCCGTTTTTCAATGCGCTGGGCGGCGGACAGATGCCGGGGCCGATGGGCGGCTTTCCCCAGCTATTGCAGCAGTTCAAGCAGTTCAAGGAAACATTCCAAGGTGACCCCAAAGCAGAGGTAGAGAAGCTTCTGCAAAGCGGCAGGCTCACGCAGACGCAGCTCAACCAGCTCCAGCAGATGGCGAAGCAGTTTCAAAGTCTGATGGAATAAGCAAAGTCTAAGCAAAAACATAAGACGAAACATAACTTGTTTCTTTATCGTGGCCACGATTCAGATAAATTACATCAACAAAAGGAGTGATACTATGTCTATTTCCGAGGGTATGCCCACAATGACCATGCCTGTTACCCCTGCCAACAGCGGAAGTAACGGCTTCGGCTTCGGCGGCGATGGCGCGTGGTTCCTCATCATCCTGTTCCTGTTTGCGTTCTGCGGCTGGGGCGGCAATGGTTTTGGCAACAACGGCAATTCCGGCGGCGTGGTGGACGGCTATGTGCTGGCTTCCGACTTCTCCAACATTGAGCGCAAGATGGATCTGATCAACGGCGGGCTGTGTGACGGCTTCTATGCTGTGAACAACACCCTGTTGACCGGCTTCGGCAATGCCGAGCTTTCCCGTGCTAACCAGCAGGCGGCGTTGATGCAGCAGCTCAACGCTATGCAGATGCAGGCGGCGAACTGCTGCTGCGAGAACAGAGCAGCTATCGCGCAGGTGCGGTACGACATGGCAACGCAGGCGTGCGACACGCGGAACACCGTGCAGAACGCCACCCGCGACATCGTGGAGAATCAGAACGCCAACAGCCGCGCTATTCTGGACTTCCTGACCAATTCCAAGATGCGTGATCTGGAGAGCGCAAATCAGGAGCTGCGTCTGGCGGCATCTCAGGCGGCGCAGAACAACTACCTGATCTCCCAGCTGCGGCCTACGCCCATCCCGGCGTATGCTTCCTGCAACCCGTGGGCTGGTAGCTACACTGGCTGTTCCGGCTGCTGACAACTGCATAGCACCAGCTGTTCGGGAATCCCGAACTGTTCAGCCCCGTGCTGATACTGACACCAACGCGGCGGGGCAATAGCTCCGCCGCTGTATTTTGAAAGGAGTGGTTATTTTGGCTGAATACGTGAATACCAATATCGTTTCTGTCCCTGTCGGGCAGAATGTCCCTCTTACGGAAACCGCCGTTGCAGGCAAGCCCTGTATCGTACACCGCGAAGGTAGCGGGCAGGTAACGCTTCGCGGTCTTACGAATCAGTGTAAGGCGCGATTCCGCGTGTCCTTCGGCGGAAACATTGCCATCCCTACCGGCGGCACGGTGGGCGCGATCACTGCTGCTCTGGCAATCAACGGAGAGCCGCTGACAAGTGCAGTGGCTACGGTTACGCCTGCCGCCGTGGAGAACTATTTCAATATCTTTGTCTCCGCCAACGTGGACGTTCCCAAGGGGTGCTGCCTGACGGTGGCGATGAAGAACACCAGTACGCAGGCGGTCAACTTTGCCAACAGCAATATGACCGTCGAGCGTGTTTGCTGAAAGGAGGAACGGCATGAACACGAAAGAACTTTTTAACATCCGCGAGATGCTGTGCAGCGAACTGTCGGAGTTTTCCGGTCAGCGAGAGTTGAGCACCGCCGAGCTGGACGCTGTGCATAAGCTGGCGTCCTCCATCAAGAACATTGACAAGATCGTCATGTTTGAAAGCGGTGGGTACAGCCGCGACGACGGGTATTCCCGCGAAGATGGATATTCCCGTGACTGGGATGCCAATATCAGAGGCGGGTATAACCGTGGCAGTTCGTACCGTCGCAAGAGGGATTCTATGGGTCGGTATAGCCGCGACGACGGGAACGCAAAGGATCTCATCGAGCGCATGATGCAGGACACCGATGATCCTAACGTTAAGGAAGCTTTGCGGCAGGCGATGCACGTTGTTGAGAATGGGTAATTGTAGCCCACTATGTAGCCCACGCAACGTATGTTAGTGATTCTTAGCGTCTCTTAGTATCTCAAAAAGCAAAAATGCGAAAACCGCCGAGGCGTTGTGCCACAGCGGTTTTCGTTGTTTTGGCGCGGAAGGAGGGATTTGAACCCTCGCGCCGCTTTTGACGGCCTACTCCCTTAGCAGGGGAGCCCCTTCGGCCACTTGGGTACTTCCGCATATAGGATTTTCTGGCGGAGAGAGTGGGATTCGAACCCACGGATGCTTTCACATCGCCGGTTTTCAA
>ERZ1026852.198-NODE-198-length-41950-cov-92.701921_pt1 | contig 41950 bp, 39 predicted proteins | sample MGYA00380156_ERZ1026852 | MGnify/ENA primary metagenome ERZ1026852 (study PRJEB33269, sample SAMEA4719792) | human gut metagenome | biome: human-associated habitat; feature: organic feature; material: feces | place: Cameroon | collected 2013-10 ...
CAAGGGCGAGCATATGTTGCTCTCCGAGTTTGTTCGTTTCACCAATTGGATTTTCCCCCATTATACTAGCGAGGAGGTTCGCCTGAAGGTATGGATGGGTATTGGCACGGTGCTGTTCTGTCACACGAAGGAGAACGCCGATTACGGTTGGCATCCATTCTCCCGTCCTCTCAACCAGATCTTAGAGGACATGATAGAGAAGGAAGTGAAGAAGCGAGTAGAGAAGGAGTTAAGAATCCGCGCCTTGAAGAAGGCACAGGACGAGATTGGAAAAAAATGATTTCATTTTTTAGATTGATTTAGAACCATTAAGGCGCCGCCTTCCTGCTGGTGAAAGCTGGCTGGAAGGGGGTGCTGCATATTATGACTTAACGTACCTAAAGTGACCGTTTACCTCCATCGTTATCTTCGTCATAAGTTTGATAAGAGTATTTCTATGTAGAAAAATTTGTGCTTATGCAATATAAAGAGTATTATCAATCAGCTTTACGCCATTTGGATGTCTGTAAAACTTTGATGGAATCTTTGGATTCTATGAATAGCAAAGGGCATCTAACAGCAAAAAGAGAACGATTAAAGTTGGACATATATTATCTAAGTGGTTATGTGATTGAAACAATGATAAGCTATACGTTTTTTGTCAATCTTAATTGGCAGAAGAACAAACATATAGAGAGTTATCCATATTATGAAAAAGGTTTCAAAACACATAATTTGTCCAGGAAATTGTCTTTTGCTACATCGAATGCACATTGTGACTATTCTGGTGTAGCTCTATTAGGTAATAAAATAAGTGATTCGAAAGAAAGAAAAATGTTTTGTGGGTGGAGTGAAGTCATAAGATACCAAAATCCAAAGACATGTATTGATTTAGATTTTTCAGAAGAAGACTTAAAAAAATATCTTTTTGATATAGAATCAATGTTTAATCAATTAAAGATAAAATATTATTCATGATTAATATATTCAATGTAGTAGAAGAAGTATATACTAAATGTGCTTCTTTGCTTAAACAGGACAAAATCTCAGATTATCGAATAATATTGAACTATAATAATCTGGTTGATGTTTATATTATCTTGGGAAGTGTATCCCAAGATAAAATTATTGATGTTTTTTCGTCTTACAATGACGTAAACTTGAGTTGTTTTACCGCAGATGAAGCAAATTCAGATGACTTCTTGGAGTCATTTATATTTGAATCTAAAGAAAAGGTAAACATAGATTCAACAAGAAGGCATCTGTCGAACTTGCTGAATCCAGTCAAGAAAAAGAACAATGACATTCCTGTTGTGACTTTTTATAGTTATAAAGGAGGTGTTGGACGTTCTACAACGTTGGCTTCTTGTGCATCATTTTTAGCAATAAATCATAAGAAGAAAATAGTTATTCTTGATTGTGATTTTGAAGCTCCAGGTTTTACAAACTTTTTTCTCAAAGATCCATGTTCTCCAATCTATTCTAATGGACTTATAGAGTATTTTATGGATGATAATGAAGAAGATAAATCGGTAACCAATTATTGTTGGGAGGTTTCAAAGCAGTATTCTGGAGAAGGGGAAATCTATGTTTTTCCAGCTGGTAATCTTGAAGATGAAGAAAGTATAGGAAATCTTTTTCATACCAATCTGGAACACTATTTGAATGGATTGACAAGATTGGATTTCTTCAGCCCTGATACATTGGTTAATCAGTTTGAGATATTAATAAAGCGAATAAATGACCAATTAGGTCCAGATGCAATTTTTATAGATTCAAGAACTGGCTTTAATGATGTATTTGGCATTTCGGCTTTCCGATTGTCTGATTTGGTTGTAGGTTTCTTTGGAAATTCTACCCAGACAATTCCTGGTCTTCATTTCTTCTTAGATTCTTTGAAAAATGAAAATTCACCAAGAATAATGGTTGTAAACTCTATTGTTCCAGCTCAAGGAAAAAGAGGCAAGTTTGAATCTTTCAACAAAAACATAGATTTCTACCTTAATCATTTGTCTGCAGAATATGATAATGAGTCTGATTCCAAAGAGTTAACTTTAGATAGATATTGTATCACATATAATGAAGTGTTAGCAGCATTGGGAACTCCGGATGAGGATTTTCGTGACTTCGTTGATATGATGACCGAAAGAAATTTTCCAGAATACAATACTTTGTTTGAAGCGATTAATAATGCCTTGGAAGATTCTAAACACGTTACGTTGCAAACTCGGAATGATGTAATACCTGAAGTTGTATCACATGGAAAAGTTACTGTAGTAGAAGAAAATGTAAATTCTAAAATACCTGATACTGAAAAAGGAAAACTTAAGAAAACAATCCTTTCTAATTTACAGGAAAGAATGCCACTTCTCTATGCTGAAGACATCACAGATTATAATCGAGAATTAGAGTTGGGAAGGTACTTCTTCAGAAGTTGTATGGAAGATTTGTTTAATCCAGACAAGATATTGGTTTTGGGAAACAAAGGAACTGGTAAAAGTTATATTTATCGTTCACTTCGAGAGGAGAAAATCGTCAATTCTTTACAGCAGAGAGCCAATAAAACATCTCTAAACTGCAAATTTATCCACATAATAGGGGATAATAACAGACGTATAGACACTGTTAAGTTTGATAATATTGAAGGTACGAATGACTATTTTTTTGAAAGATTTTGGACAGTTTATATATGGAACGCTATCATGTTAGACTCTCCTTATGGGTATAAGTCTTCATTAAAAGTACTTCCTATATTTGATGATATAGCAACCGCTTCACGTTTCAAAGAGACTATTGCTTCAGATGAAAAGATGATTGCAATTGAATCTGATATGCAGCAACTGAATTCTTATCTGCGAGATAAAAATAGTAAGATAATTATTATCTTTGACGAATTAGATGGCATAGTCAAGCCACATATGTGGTCCGAGAGAATCTCTCCATTGATTAATCTATGCAGACGTATGAAGTATGATTCAATATCACCAAAGTTGTTCTTACGTAGTGATTTGTATGAAAAAATATCCAACTTGAATAATAAAAATGAACTTTCAAATAGAACAATTTCTATCGAGTGGACTCGCGAAGAATTGTTTGCATATTTTTTCAAGTTGATTCTGTCAAATTCATGGGATGAATTCTTTGAGATAATGAAACTTTATCAATTCTATCCTAACTTTTATATCAATAAAGTTGTTAAGACAATCAATGATTTGAATCGTCAACCACCATTGGATGATTACGTCTTACGTCATTTGTGCGCAACATTCTTTGGAAGATATGCAGATACGAATAATTCTCCTCGTTTTGGGGAAAGTTATGATTGGTTTTTCAAGAATCTCAAAAATGCAAACGAAACAATTAGTTTGCGACCATTTATCGACTTAATATCTGAAGCATTGGAGCATGCTTTGAAGGAAGATAATACAGATTGTCCTATCTTACCCCAGTATTATTATACATTTGGTAAAACAAGAGCAAATGCAGTGGAGCATCATTTCCGCGATTTGTCAAGCGAAAAAGGCAATGAGGATTTGGTTCCTATATTTGACTATATACGAGAGAAAGCACCATCTTATCTTAAAAGGGAACAATTGAGCCAAAAGGATATGTTTACTCTCTTGGATTTAATTCTAAAAGAAGGAAAGTTGAAAGAGAACAAAGACCGTGACAGTATCATTTCTTTATTGGTTGTTAATGGAATTATTCATGAAGTATTTGTAAGAATAGGCAATAATGTATATCGCAATTTTCATTTTGCTTTATTGTATAAATACTATTTGGGACTGAAGAATAAAACATCCTATAGAAGACGAAAATAAATATGCCTATTCAAACATCCGATAACAACAAGCGAATAGCAAAGAATACGCTGCTTCTTTACTTCCGAATGCTCTTTATGATAGTTGTGTTGCTATACACGAGCCGAGTCATACTGAGTGTGTTGGGAGTGGAAGGCTTGGGAATATTATAACTAGAAAAAAATAATTTCATTATGAATGATTTTAAAGATATAAAAGTAGCAGTAGCCGGTACCGGCTACGTAGGTCTGAGCATAGCAACGCTATTGTCTCAGCACCATCATGTAACAGCAGTAGATGTAATCCCAGAGAAGGTGGAGAAACTCAACAACAAGATTTCTCCTATCCAGGACGATTACATCGAAAAGTATTTGGCAGAAAAGCCATTGAACCTCGTGGCTACCCTTGATGGCAAGTCAGCCTATAAGGATGCAGACTTCGTAGTGATTGCAGCACCAACCAATTACGACCCAGTGAAGAACTACTTCGATACAACCCATGTAGAAGAAGTCATCGACCTGGTTCTGGAGGTAAACCCAGATGCAGTGATGGTCATCAAGAGCACCATCCCAGTAGGTTATACCCGTAACCTCTACTTGAAGTATGCCCAGAAGGGAGTGAAGAAGTTCAATCTTCTCTTCTCTCCAGAGTTCCTTCGTGAGAGCAAGGCACTCTATGATAACCTTTACCCAAGCCGCATCATCGTAGGCTATCCAAAGATTATCGAACGCCCAGAGTTTGCAGAGGAGAACGAGGCAATCAAGTCAGTAACCAATGTCGAGATGTTGAAGGAAGCTGCTAAGACCTTCGCCGCTCTGCTCCAGGAAGGCGCCATCAAGGAGAACATCGATACCCTCTTCATGGGCATGAAGGAAGCTGAGGCTGTCAAGCTCTTCGCCAATACCTATCTGGCACTCCGAGTAAGCTACTTCAATGAGTTGGATACATACGCAGAGGTAAAGGGACTCGATACCAAGGCAATCATCGATGGTGTAGGTCTTGACCCACGAATCGGCACCCATTACAACAACCCAAGCTTCGGCTATGGTGGTTATTGCTTGCCAAAGGATACCAAGCAGCTCCTGGCAAACTATGCCGATGTCCCTGAGAACCTGATAGAGGCAATCGTAGAGAGCAACCGTACCCGTAAGGACTATATCGCTGATGCCGTTCTCCAGAAGGCAGGCTATTACAGCTATGCCGATGCCAACAGCTATGATGCCAGCAAGGAGCACAGCTGTGTGATTGGTGTCTATCGCCTGACCATGAAGTCAAACAGCGATAACTTCCGCCAGTCAGCTATCCAGGGCATCATGAAGCGTATAAAGGCAAAGGGTGCCGAGGTAGTCATCTATGAGCCAACCTTGGAAGAAGGTAGTACCTTCTTCGGTAGCCGAGTAGAGAACAACCTCGAAGCCTTCAAGGCACAGAGCCATGCCATCATCGCCAACCGCTACGATGCTTGTCTGGATGATGTGAAGGATAAGGTTTATACACGAGATATCTTCCGCAGAGATTAGTACAAAAGAAAAAATGGTGTAAATTAATCCTTGATAATTATGCAATTAAAGACATTGTATATAAAAGGCTTCAGAAATTTCAAGGAAGTTACTGTAAACTTTAACGAGCATAGTTTGATGATTGGAGCCAACGATGTTGGTAAAACCAATTTGATTTGTGATGTGTTCCGCAGAATCAAGAAAACGGCAAAGGACAAATTGGTAGACTTACTAGCCCATAGATGGCAGCTGGCTAAAGTGACCGCTTACTTTTGAATATAAATTAATTAATAAATAATAGATATTTTCCAATTATTTGGAAAGCAACATAGAAGTTTATGGCAAAGAAAGTATTTGTAAGTGGATGTTACGACTTACTCCACTCTGGTCATGTGGAGTTTTTCCAGCAGGCATCACGTTATGGTGACCTGTATGTGGGCATTGGCTCAGATGCTACTTATCTAGAGTATAAGCATCGCAAGCCTATGTTCCCTCAGGAAGAACGACTCTTCATGGTCAAGAACATCAAGGCAGTGAAGGATGCGTATATCAATGAAGGAAGTGGAGTTATCGACTTTCTCCCAACACTTGATAAAGTAAAGCCTGATGTGTTTGTTGTAAATGCAGAAGGCGGTTCTGATGAGAAGCGCAGGATATGTGCTGAGCGAGGCATCGAGTATATTGAACTTCAGCGCACACCTCATGAAGGCTTGAAGGCACGTTCCTCATCCGATTTGAAGAAGGCTTTATCGACTGCTTCTGATAATACGGCACAAGATGCGGGCATTCCTACCCGTTTGGACCTTGCCGGAACCTGGATTGATCAGCCATACGTCAGCATGCATCACCCAGGTTGGGCAATCACCATTTCCCTAAACCCAACCTTCGAGGTACGTGACAGATGTGGCCTCTCTACATCCACCCGCAACATGATTAAGAAGATCTGGCCAGTTAAGCTCCCTAAAATGGATCTGGAAATGCTCGCCCGATTGGTATTCTGTTTTGAGAACAACCCGGAGCGACACGATGGCATCATTTCCGGTGCCCAGGATTCCATAGGAATTTGTATTCCTGGTTTGGTGCGTCATTATTACAATAATAACTTCTGGCCAGAGAAGATAGAAAGTACGCAGGACGAGATGACCCTCCGTTTCCTCGAAGACCACTTGGTTATGATTCCGATGGAACCAAGACGACCTGGTTGCAGTGTTGTAGAAGGCAAGGATATTACTCCAGTGAAGGTAAAGGCTTTAGCAGATGCTGCAGATGCATGTTGGAGTGCTATTTTGGCGCACAACCTCGATGCCTTTGTTACAGCATACAAGGCATCCTTCGAAGCCCAGATAGCCATGTTCCCAGGTATGGTGAATCCGTCTATCAATGGTGTGATAGAACCGGAGGCGAGTGTGCAGCCGATGATTGATCATTACAGTGCTATGGACGATGTGCTGGCATGGAAGATGCCTGGAGCTGGTGGCGGTGGATATCTTGCCCTGGTTGTAAATGATAGTAAGGAATTTGCAAAGAAACATGATGAAGCAATCCATATTCAGATACGAAGGTCATAACTATCTGGTTCCCTTCCTCATTATCAGCAGCCTCTTCTTTATGTGGGGCTTTGCCCATGGCATCCTGGAGGTGTTGAATCCTCATTTTCAGGAATCGTTCCATATCAGCAAGACGATGTCTGCTCTTACACAGGCAGCTGTTTATGGAGCCTACTTCCTGATGGCTCTGCCTGCTGGATGGATTATCCGGAAGTGGGGATACCGCAGGGGAGTGATTACCGGACTCGTCCTGTTCGGTATCGGCTCGCTGATGTTCATACCGGGAAGTGAAATCAACAGTTTCTACTTCTTCGTATTGTCTTTATTCGTGATAGGGTGCGGCTTAACCTGTCTGGAGACGAGTGCCAATCCTTATACCACGGTATTGGGACATCCCGATAAGGCAGAGAGTAGAATCAACCTGTCACAATCGCTCAATGGTATAGGTTGGATAGTGGGACCGCTGGTTGGCGGACAATTGCTGTTCTCTGGTGTCAACATAGCCATTCCATACGCCCTGGTGGGTATCTTCGTGCTTTCAGTGGCATTGATCCTGTCAAGAATAACATTGCCTGACCCAAGGAGAGCGCATGAGGCAGATACGAACGAGAAGATAGAGGATAAGCCGATGAAGACGGTGGCATTCGCTTTCGGCATGCTCACCTTATTCCTCTATGTGGCAGCCCAGACGGGTGTGAACAGTTTCTTCATCAACTATGCCGAGGAGAGCATTCATATAGAGAAGCAGACCGCCAGTCTTTATCTCGCTTTTGGTGGAATGGGATTATTTTTTATCGGAAGACTGGCTGGTGGTGTAATCATGAATTATATCCAACCGAAGCTGGTACTTCTAGCCTGTGCCATCCTTACATTTATCGCCACATTGATAGTGGTGGTATGCAATGGAACCATATCCCTCATAGCGTTCTTCGCCCTGTATTTGGGAGAGAGCATCATGTTTCCCACCATCTTCTCATTGGCATTGAGAGATGCGGGAACACAGACCAAACTTGCTTCCTCCTTGCTCATTATGATGATAGTGGGAGGTGCGATAGCTCCGGTATTGATGGGATACATAGCTGATACCACAGGCAGCATGGCTGTTGCCTTTCTTATCCCACTGTTATGTTATGCCGTGATTGGCGGTTATGCCGCAACACGGAGGAAATGATTTGAAATAAGAACTTAGAATAAAACGTCAAAATGGGTATGGAATTTATCATCCTAGAATAATCTGAGCTTGTAGTAGAAGACTATAGATTTTGAAGGCGAGGTTGAGTTTGATGCCAGCAATCCAGATGGAACCATGCGCATGCTCATCTATAAAAATTCTATTAATAGTACATTCTAGATCGGTTTTAATAAGAATTGTCAAATAGACTGCGTTTATTCTAGTGATAATATTTAATAATTTAGAATAGATGATAAAAGTAAATAGTAATGCCACAAATTGATAAACAAAATAAAAGACTTCTGAAGAATACTTTGCTCTTATATTTACGTATGTTTCTTACGATGAGCATAGGTTTATATACTAGTAGAGTTGTATTGCAGGTACTAGGTATAGAAGATTTTGGAATATATAATGTTGTTGGCGGTGTTGTTACAATGATGTCATTTTTAAGCACATCTTTGACTTCTGCTTCTCAACGTTTTATCTCCTTTGAATTAGGGAAAGGAAATCTAGATAGTTTAAAACAGATATTTGGAACAACTTTAGCTGTTCATGTTTGCTTAGCATTAATAGTTGTTGCTATAGCTGAGACAATTGGCTTGTGGTTCTTAAACTTCAAAATGAATATACCAGATGCAAGAATGTTTGCTGCTAATTGGGTATTTCAAGGATCTATTTTTGTATTTGTAGTCAATGTTATAAGTGTTCCATATAATGCAGTTATTATAGCACATGAAAAGATGAGTGCATTTGCATATATTAGTATTCTTGAGGTAGTTCTAAAGTTACTGATAGTATTCTCTTTATTGTTTCTACCTTGGGATAAATTAATTGTATATGCAATCTTACAGTGTCTAGTTAGCATATCTATTAGATTTAGTTATACATTGTATTGTAAACGGCATTTCAATGAGATTAATACAGGAATGACCTTTGAAAAAAAGCAATTTATGCATATATTTTCTTTCGCAGGTTGGGCTGTTTTAGGTAATATGGGATTTACGATGAAGGATCAATTATCTAATATAGTATTAAATCTTTTCTTTGGTCCCGCAGTAAATGCAGCTAGAGCTATAGGTATGCAGGTTAGCAGTTTGCTTTCAACATTTGTTAATAACTTTGGAATGGCATTGAATCCTCAGATAACTAAACAATATGCAGCAGGTAATATTGCTAGAAGCTCAAATCTGGTGTATGTAGGAGCACGGTGTTCGTTTTGTTTGATGATGTTGATAAGTTTGCCGGTCGTATTAAATATTGATTATGTATTGAAAATATGGCTTGGAAATGTTCCTTTATATGCCTCTGAATTTATGATTCTTTCTGTCATTGTATCATTGATATATTCGGTAAGTGGTACTGCTTCTGTGGCTATTCAGGCCACTGGCAATATGAAAGCATTTCAAATTGGTATATGTGTTATTTTATTGATGGAATTACCCATCGCATATTTATTGTTAAAAATGGGATGTAAACCTTATGTTGCTGTCATGCCTTCATTGGTTACCTACTCTATAACTGTTTTCTACCGTTTCTATTTACTCAAGAAGTACGTGGAAACATATGAATGGCATATTTATATAAATGACGTTTTATTACGATGTATGGTGCTTTGTGCATTTTGTTCAGTGTTCTCATATTATGTTAAGTCATTTTTTGAAGATAACATAGTTGGTTTACTTTCGTCTTCCATTCTTATGAGTTTAGGAAATATTGCAATTACCTTTATTTTTGGTGTGAAAAAAACCGAGAAGTTACTATTGATTAATTATATAAAAGCTAAATTATGGAGCAAATAATAAAGTACTCTATCATAATTCCTCATAAAAATTCTCCAGATTTATTAAAACGTTGTTTGGAATCTATCCCTGATCGTACAGACATTCAGGTCGTTGTTGTAGATGATAATAGCTCGTCAGCAATCATAGATTGGAATTTAGAAAGGGCTAATTTTAAAGGCAATGTTGAATTGGTTTTAACTAAAGAAGGACTTGGTGCCGGTTTTGCAAGAAATAAAGGCCTGACCTATATTAAAGGGAAATGGGTTCTTTTTGCTGATGCAGATGATTACTATCAACCCCATACATTTGATGTGTTGGACAGACAACTAACAGAAAAATATGATATTTTATACTTTAATATTGCTTCTAATGTCATTGGAAAGACTTGCCGAGCTGATGGTATCAATCGATGTTATGAAAAAGCTTTGGTAGATGACAAGTTTGTTAGATTTGGTTGTTGGATGCCATGGAATAAAGTCATTTCGTATGAATTGATCAAGGAGCATGGTCTTCTTTTTGATGAGATTCCTGTTGGCAATGATGCAATGTTTAATTTGAAGGCATCATTGTATGCAAAAAACTATAAGATAATATTAGATAAGTTGTATGTTCTTACAGAGAATCAAAATAGTATAACATATAAGCCAATGACTTTTGAAAGAAAAATGTCATATTTGAAGATTAATTGTAAAATAAATCGTTTTATGATGTCATGTGGTTGTTTTGACCTTTGTCTGCATTTGTTGGGGTGCAGACCTCTTAAAGAAATAATCCATGCATATGGCTGGAAAAAAACGATTATGTATTTGTTCTATATCCATTCTAACTTTGGACTTTTGAATGCTGTTAGAAGATGGATGCTTCAAATTAAATTATGATAATATATGAAAAAGAAAATTTTAATAATTTATCCAGAAATGATAATAGGAGGTACAACTACTAGTCTTTTATCATTATTGGGAGCTTTAGATCGTAATAAGTATGAGGTTGACTTGCAAATGCAATATGCTCCTGGTATTTTTGCCAATTTAATACCCAGTTATGTGCATATACTTCCTTTGGCAATGCCGCTTCCTCATGGTTTCTATAAATGGATTAAAGCTTTTTCTCTCAAATCTCTGTACTATTATCTTAAGAGTAAATGGCGTGGAGGTGCTTCTGCTAGTCAATATATGGAAAATGACATAGTTAAGTTTTGCAGAAAAAATCCAAAAGAATATGATATTGCAATATCCTTTATGGAGAGATGGTCTTTATATTATTTGGTGAAAAAGACTTGTGCAAAAAAGAAGATTTCTTGGATTCATGTTGATTATGGCGCAGCAAAAATGTTTATTGACATTGATATGCCATTTTTTAAGAGAGTAGATAAGGTTGTTCTTGTTTCGAAAAAATGTTTGCAGAATTTTCAAAGCTTAGCTCCTGATATTGCAGATAGGTCTATAATGATTGAAAATCTGCTAGGTTCTGAAATCGTGCAAAAGAAAGCGAGTTATCCTCTTCCCGAAGATATCTTTAACGTTTTTGATAAAACTGAAGGAAAAGTCAAAATGATTTCTGTATGTAGAATTGCTTTTGCACATAAAGGATTAGACAGAGGTGTAAAGGCATTAGCTAAGTTGAAAGGGCAAGGAAAAATAGAAAATCTAATATGGTTTATAATAGGTGATGGTCCTGATTTAAATAATCTTAAAGCTATGGTAGATGAGTTTGGTCTAAAAGATTATATTCGTGTATTAGGTGCATATACTAATCCTTTGAATATTGAAGCTAAATGCGATATTTTCTTTCTTCCTTCGAGGTATGAGGGTAAACCTATGGCTGTTACTGAGGCTCAAATATTAGGTTTGGTTCCTGTAGTAACTAATTATGCTTCTGCTTCAGAACAAGTGCATAATTTGTATGATGGTCTGGTTATGGATAATAGTGATGACGGAATATACGAGGGACTTGAATATATATTGAATCACTTAGAAGATGTATTAGGTAAATATAAGGATAATGTTGCAAATACAGATTATTCGAATCTTCGTGAGATGTTAACTATAGAAAAAGAATTGCTATGTTAGTAGAAACTTTTAAAATTCAAGCTGTCAAGATAATAGCTTTCTTATATTTCTTTTCCTGCCGTTTTCTTAATAAGGTTTTAAAACTTTATTATTTATCGCAGATGGAGGCTTGTGGGAAACAATTAAAAATTGATACATTATGTTCTAAATATGCAGGACTTGAAAATTTCAAGATTGGTGATAATGTAAATATATCGCATGGATCAACTTTTTATAGTACTGAAGCGCGTCTTGTTATAGGAGATAATGTCATTTTTGGTCCAAATACAACTATAATAACTGGTGATCACCGAATTGATTATATAGGTAAGCCTATTGCTAATGTAAATGAGAAACTTCCAGCAAATGATAAAGATGTTATTATAGAAGACGATGTATGGTGTGGTGCAAATGTAACGATTCTTAAAGGTGTAACTATTGGGCGAGGAAGTGTTGTTGCTGCAGGTGCGGTTTTAACCAAGTCATGTCCACCTTATTCTATTGTAATGGGAGTTCCTGCAAAAGTTAAAGCAGCTCGTTTTACGATAGAAGAGATATTGAAACACGAACAATATATTTATCCACCAGAAAAAAGACTGAAAATAAATGATTTGAGACAGATGATATGGGGGGGGCAGTAGATTGATAACAAGTTTATTAAAGTCTCAGTTATCTTATATCGGTAAAATTGGCCATCGTTCAAATTTTCATCTTCTCATAGAAAAAGGGCGTTTGATGATTGGAAATGATGTTTTTTTTAATCATAATGTAAGTGTAACTTGTTTAAATGAGATAGTAATTGAAGACAAATGTACTTTTGGAAATAATGTTGTGATTGTGGATCACGATCATAATCATGATAATACCGGTTTCCTTAAAGGTAGAATAAGAATTGGTATGGGTACATGGGTCGGTGCTAATGTCGTTATATTGCGTAATAGCATTATCGGGAAAAATTGCATAATTGCCGCAGGTTCTATTGTAAAAGGATATGTTCCTGATAATACTCTTTATTTTCAAAAAAAAGAAACAGAATATAGAAGTAGATAATGAATGTACTAATATTGATTGTTGTGATATCAGTAGTAATACTGCTGTCAAACAGAAATAATTTAACTATATGTGTAGCATTAGGAACTCTGATGTTATGTTCATATTACTTTTGGTGGGAGCCAACACCAGAAGCAGACTTAAATTGGCATTACCATTTTTGGGATGATGTTTCAATTTTATCTTTCACAGATGTTGTATCAATGAATACTGATAGGGTTAAATTGATATCTAGTATATATACGGAAAAATTTATAAGTACTTGTCCCGTTTTCTCTTTATTTGTCTGGATTTTGACGTTCTTGAAAATTAAGTACTTTCTTCCAGTTATTGTTGCAATTATTATATATTTGTCATCTTATAAGTTGGTATATTTGCCTGCTAATAATGTTGTATTAAGAACTAATGCTGTAAAAATTGGAATTATTTATGTACTCTGTATGACAAATTTCTTTGGTTTAGGCGGATTAAGAAATCCTTTGGCTTATACTCTTTTCGCTCTTATTCTTTATTATGACTTTGAAGGAAAAATTAATAAGATAGTAAGTTTCCTGTTGTACATGCTATTGTGTCTTGTGCATTCTTCCTGTTTTATTCTATTAGGTTTTAGAATAATCTTCTTATTTTTCTCCTGGTTAAATGATAAATATGTCTATTTGGCACTATTTACATTGATCCTTGGTATTGAAATTGTGTTAAATATAGTAGGTTCTGCAGGTGGTATTTTGCAAGCTGTTGTAGTATCAGATAGTTCATATCTCATCAGTGGTTCAGGTGTTGTTAATGGTTATAGTAGAACACTGAAAGCAGTAAATTATATTTGGCTAGTATATTTATTCTATTGCTATTCTAAAGCAAGACCAAATCGGTTTACTTCTATATTAAGGTATTCTAAATGGATATTGTTTTTTGCGATTCTAAATATACAAAATTATGATGTATTTGTAAGAATGTCCTATTTTTTACTTCCACTATCTTCAATTTTTGTAGTTGATTTAATAAGCGAAAAATATACTCGCCATAAATTTAAAACAGTCTTGTTTGTTGTGTGTTGCTTTACATTATTATGGTTATCTATTACAGCTTATACAGCGCTAGATTAATAAAAATTATATAAATGAATATGCAAAGAAATCTCAATTTTGATCTTATACGATCTTTGGCTTGCTTTTTAGTAGTGTGCATTCATTGTATCGGTTATGTGGATGAATTACACGAAACGCAGGGCTTTTCTTTCCTTGGAAATTTATTATACTTCTTGTGGAAAAATATAATATGCACTGCTGTTCCATTTTTTGTAATGTTAAGCGGTGCCCTTCTTTTATCAGGCAAGGAGACCCCCCCGTATCAGTTTTTAATGAAAAGATTAAAACGCATATTGATACCTTTTATGTCATGGAGTATAATCCTTTTTATTCTTACAATATATAAAGAACATTGGTCGGTTTCACCAGAACTTATTCCGAAGTTTGCAATTATGTTTTGTACGAACGGAGTTCATTCTGTTTATTGGTATGTTTACATGATTATAGGTCTTTATCTGATGACTCCTATATTAAAGCCATTTTTTATAAAGGCTGATGTAAACCAAATAAATTATTGTGTTCTTCTTACTGTTGCTTTTTTTATAGCTAGAGCTCTATGGAAAAACGATGTGCAATGGGTAAAAGGATTTCATTGGAGTTATTTTACTTGCTTGGCTTATTATATATTAGGTTATGCTATCACTCATTTTTATCAAAATATGAAGTACTTCAAATTGATTAGTTTTCTTCTTTTTGTTGCTTCGTTAATGATAAATATGGGTTGTTGTTTGATTTTCAATGAAATGAATGAGCATTTGCAGTTCTTCTTATATGTATCATTGTTTTGTGTATTTCTTAATTTTAAGATTTCATTTTCTGGCATAAAACTGAAAGTTCTAGAGTTTATCAGTAATTGTAGTTATTCGATTTACTTGTCTCATGTGGTTTTGGTGTCTGCAATGGTAATGTTTGGTTTTACACATATATTACCTTTGTGGATTATGCCATTAGCTATGGCTCTGATAGTATTTTTAATTGAATGTATAGGCCAATGGGTTATAATGAAAATTGGCTTGAAAAAATATTTTTGGTAAATTATGACATCGATTTTATATATTGTTCCTTATTTTGGGAAATTTCCAAAGTTGTTTCCTGTATGGTTGCACAGTTGTGCTAATAATCCAACAGTAAATTGGCTTATCTTAACTGATGACAAAAGAAATTTTTGCTATCCGTCAAATGTTAAAGTTGAATATACAACTTTTGCAGCTGTTCGTGAGCGGATTCAAAAATTGTTTGATTTTGAGATAAATTTAAGTCAACCTTATAAGCTTTGTGATTTTAGAATAGCATATGGCTTGGCATTTGCTGACTATTTAAAAGGTTATGATTTTTGGGGCTTTTGTGACATTGATCTTATTTGGGGCAATATTCGAAACATTTTGGATGAAGATGTATTTGCTAAGTATGATAAGATTGGTTATCAGGGGCATTCAACCTTGTTTCGAAATGTTGATTATGTTAATCGCTTATTTCATGAAACTATAGGTTCTGAATCTGTATATCCATTACTGCAATCATCGAAATCAGAATTTACGGATGAAGATTTTATAAATCGCTTATTTGATTATAAACAGATTCCATATTACCAAAAGAAGACGTTTGCCAATTTGTCTAGCTTTGTTTATAATTTTAAGCTGAACCATTTGGAAAAAAAAGATAAAAAGAAAAACAAACGTTTTATTTTTAGTTATGAACGTGGGCGTCTTTATCGTTTGTCTGCAGTTGGCAATGTAGTATTCAAGGATGAATTCATGTATGTACATTTCTTGAAAAGAGACATGAATATAAACATACCAGAACAAGCAGATGAATATCTTATAGTTCCTAATGAATTAATTCCATATGAGAATGTTGATGCTTTTTACATCAATAAAGCTGATGCACCTCATGCGTTGGAATTTGCTATTAGACATTTCAAGGAAAATGCCTATAAATTAAATGTCAAAACAATAGTTCCTATAGCAATAAGAAAAATTAAAGGTTACTTTCAATTATATACAAAATTTTAAAAATGATTTTACTTAAATTGACAGATGGCATGGGTAATCAGATGTTTCAGTATGCCTATGCTCGTTATCTGCAGTCCATTTATGGTGGCAAAATATATTTTGATTTGACGAAATTAGGGGGGAAACATGTACGTTCTTACGACTTGAATCATTTTTGTTTAAACTCAAATGTCGTTATTCCTTCAAGGTTCATGCAATATGCATCTCGCCTATATACGAAGATTGTTAGATTGTTTTTTAGTAGATTACTTGGTGTTTCGCTTCATTCAGAAAAAGGGTTTCATTCATATATTAAGTACTTAGGTTATTATACTACTGATGAACCAATCAGATATTTCGCTTTTACTCGAACGTTTCTTCCTGTTAAATTAGTCAGAGGTTTTTTTCAGTCTCCAAAATTCTTTTCTAATATAACTTCTCAGATAAAGCAAGATTTTGAGATAAAGGAAAATTTCAATTCAACTGTTGAATCGGTAAGAAGAGAGATAGAGGCTTGTAATTCTGTATGTTTACATATTAGAAGAGGTGACTTTACTTTGTATGATAAATTTCAAGTATGTGATGAAACTTATTATCAGAAAGGTATCGACCAAATAAAGAACAAAGTTGAAAATCCAGTTTTCTTTGTTTTCTCAAATAGCCCAAAAGATTTAGAGTGGATAAAGCAAAACTATAGATTCAATGGAAATATTCGTTATGTTAATGTTGCCAAATCTGCAATTGAAGATTTTTATTTGATGCGACACTGTAAACATTTTGTTATTTCAAATAGTACATTCAGTTGGTGGGCAGCATATCTCGGAGAGAATGACGATAAAATGGTTATTGCACCTTATCCATGGATAAAAGAAGAAAACTACGTAGATGACATTTACGATGATGGTTGGATTGTTTTGAAAAATAATTAGTATGATAAAGAATATTATAAAACTATTTATTAATAGTTTATACCTCCGTTATTTGAAAATAAAAGGTATTAATGTTGGAAGTAAAATTTTTATAAATGGGCGAATCTTATTTTCTGGAACTCGTAAAGTCTCTATAGGAAATGATGTTTATATCAATTCTAAAATAAAGGCGAATCCAATCGGTGGAAATACTCAATGTATGTTCAAAACGGATATGGGGGGGGCAATAGAGATAGGCAATAGATGTAGAATGTCTAATGTGGCAATATGTTCTTTTATGAAAGTCAGAATAGAAGATGATGTATATATTGGAGGTGATGTTAGAATCTATGATACAGATTTTCATTCTTTGGATTTTTCTAATAGAGTTAGTCCGGTTGATAATAATATTAAATCACTTCCAGTCCTAATTAAGCATGGAGCTTTTATTGGAGCTTCTTCTATAATTTTAAAAGGTGTTACAGTTGGAGAATATTCTATTATTGGCGCAGGTTCTGTTGTGACAAAAAATATACCGAATGGTGAAATTTGGGCGGGTAATCCTGCAAAATTTTTAAAGAAAGTTGAATAATCATAAATGGTATTTATTAATGAATAATATCAAGGATATAACAGTAGCAGTAGCCGGTACCGGCTACGTCGGTCTGAGTATAGCAACCCTGTTATCTCAGCACCATCATGTAACAGCAGTAGATGTAATCCCAGAGAAGGTGGAGAAACTCAACAACAAGATTTCTCCAATCCAGGACGATTACATCGAAAAGTATTTGGCTGAAAAGCCATTGAACCTCGTGGCAACCCTTGATGGCAAATCAGCCTATAAGGATGCAGACTTCGTAGTGATTGCAGCACCAACCAACTACGACCCAGTGAAGAACTACTTCGATACAACCCATGTAGAAGAAGTCATCGACCTGGTTCTGGAGGTAAACCCAGATGCAGTGATGGTCATCAAGAGCACCATCCCAGTAGGTTATACCCGTAACCTCTACTTGAAGTATGCCCAGAAGGGAGTGAAGAAGTTCAATCTTCTCTTCTCTCCAGAGTTCCTTCGTGAGAGCAAGGCACTCTATGATAACCTTTACCCAAGCCGCATTATCGTAGGCTATCCAAAGATTATCGAGCGCCCTGAGTTTGCAGAGGAGAACGAGGCAATCAAGTCAGTAACCAATGTCGAGATGTTGAAGGAAGCTGCTAAGACCTTCGCCGCTCTGCTCCAGGAAGGCGCCATCAAGGAGAACATCGATACCCTCTTCATGGGCATGAAGGAAGCTGAGGCTGTCAAGCTCTTCGCCAATACCTATCTGGCACTCCGAGTAAGCTACTTCAATGAGTTGGATACATACGCAGAGGTAAAGGGACTCGATACCAAGGCAATCATCGATGGTGTAGGTCTTGACCCACGAATCGGCACCCATTACAACAACCCAAGCTTCGGCTATGGTGGTTATTGCTTGCCAAAGGATACCAAGCAGCTTCTGGCAAACTATGCCGATGTTCCAGAGAACCTGATAGAGGCAATTGTAGAGAGTAACCGCACTCGTAAGGACTATATCGCTGATGCCGTACTCCAGAAGGCAGGCTATTACAGCTATGCCGAAGCCAACAGCTATGATGCCAGCAAGGAGCACAACTGCGTGATTGGTGTCTATCGTCTGACCATGAAGTCAAACAGCGACAACTTCCGCCAGTCAGCTATCCAGGGCATTATGAAGCGTATCAAGGCAAAGGGTGCAGAGGTAGTCATCTATGAGCCAACCTTGGAAGAGGGCAGCACCTTCTTCGGCAGTAGAGTCGAGAACAACCTCGAAGCCTTCAAGGCACAGAGCCATGCCATCATCGCCAACCGCTATGACACGTGCCTTGACGATGTAAAGGAAAAGGTTTATACGCGAGATATTTTTAGAAGAGACTAGCCTGTTTCGGAAATGTACTTTAATCTATAATTTGTGATATGGCTTATGCACCAATAGTGGTGTTTGGATTCAATCGTCCTGATGCCCTAAAGAATACGATAGCTTCGCTTCTGAATAATGAGGAGGCGAAGTTCTCTGATCTTTTCGTCTTTGTGGATGGACCACGGGAAGGAAAAGCAGGAGAAAAGGAAAAAGTAGAAAAAGTGAGAGAGTATGTAAGGTCAATTAAAGGCTTTAAAACTCTCCACTATACTTTTTCCGAGAAAAATAAAGGACTTGCTGACTCTATTATTGGAGGGGTAAGTCAAGTAATTAACCAATATGGTAAGGTAATTGTACTGGAAGATGACTTAGTTTTGATGCCTAATTTTCTGAATTTTATGAATCAAGGTTTGGAGAGATATCAAAACGAGGAAAAGGTTTTCTCTGTATGTGGAGATGCGTATAAAGTTGATTTCCCGGATGATTATGAATATGATGCTTATCTTTATACCCGTACAGATTCTTGGGGATGGGCGACATGGAAAGATAGGTGGAATACCGTAGATTGGGAGTTGAAGGATTGGGATTCTGTAGAGAAAAACAGAATTGCTTTCAAACAGTTTCAGGGATCTGATGTGTTTAGAATGTTGAAGGGGTGGAAAAATGGTGAAAATCATTCTTGGGCTATCCGCTTTTGTTATGCTCAGTTTGTTCAGCGCAGATATACAGTTTTGCCAAATCGTAGTTTGGTGAAAAATGCTGGGTATGGTGGTACAGGAACGCATTGTCCTGAATATTGCAGATATAAATTTGTTTATGATGAAACAGTAGGTCATGGATTTAAATATCCTCCAGTTGGAAATTTAGACACACGAATTACTAGACAAGTGATGCATTATGATTCTTTGCCTATTAGAATTAAAAGTAGATTAATTAATATGTTTCTAAAATATAGACATCAATTATTATGCAAATAGTAGGTATTTTATTTCTGGTTCTGTTGCTTTTAGTTGCATTCCTTTATTGTGTTTATAAATCCTCTAAGCCAGGAATTTTGAAAAATCTCAGAAGGCTCGTTAATACATTGACAAATGAACGCAAAGGATTGATAAATAAAAGTAATATTAGATGGTGCACCTTTGAATTTGATATTCAGGGGCATAAGGATATTACTCATCCTTCCATTTTATTAGATAATCATGATATGCTGGTAGCGGCTACGCCTTATCCCCAACTTTTAGAAGATGGTGGTGTTGGTTTTGAAAATCCTTATTTGTTTAAGGCTGTTATGAAGGATAATCAAGCTGCAACTCGTTTCAATTTGGTTGATCATAACCCAATTTGTTTACCGGAGGAGGCTCATTACAATTCAGATCCTGTACTGTTTAAATGGAAAGATAAAACTTATCTGATGACACGTAAGCAGGAAGGACCAGACTATCTTTCTAAGATTATTCTTCAAGAATATGTAGGTGGTAAATGGAGTGAACCGATTGATATAATCAAAACAGATAGAATGTCTGCTTGTCCTATGGTTATCCAAATGGACGATAAGCTTAAAGTCTATATGATAAATTATCGATGGAATTCATTTAAAGGTCATAAAACCATAGGATATACTACGGAGAATATAGAAATTTGGGAGAACGAGAATGATGAATTAACTTCATTTAAATTTGACAGATTCATAAATTGGCCTCATACCCAGCAAGTGTATCATGGAGATATTTTCTATCATGATGGTTATTATTACATGCTTTTTAATGGTTTAGATACTTCTTATAGAACATTCTATGGAGTTCATGATCACTTTAAGTATCTGTGGATTGCAAAAAGTAAAGATGGGGCGCATTTTTCTGTTTGCAAGAACCCTTTAATAAAGCGTTCGGGCATATACAAACCGACTTCTTATTTGAAAGATGGAATTCTAAATGTATATTTCGCAACAGATAACTCTTACTTTGGTAGTGATAGAAAACATTATAGAAGTGGTAATAGAATTGGCCAATTTTCTATTAGTCTAGATTCGATACAATATGAAAAGTAAAATCTTATTTATTATGCACATGCCTCCACCAGTGCATGGTGCAGCCATGATGGGTAAATACATTCATGATAGTAAGTTGATCAATGAAAAGTTTGATTGCTATTATATCAATCTTACTACTGCCAAGAGTTTACAAGATATTGGAAAGGGTGGTATTAAGAAGTTGTGGAAATTCGTTTGTCTGCTCGCTAGAATAGTGAAAAGTCTTTTTAGTATTCATCCGCAAATGGTATATGTAACTCCTAATTCTCATGGAGGAGCTTTTTACAAGGATTTTGTGGTTGTGGAACTTATCAAACTCCTGGGATATAAGGTGATTGTGCATTACCATAATAAGGGTGTGGCTACTTGTCAAGAAAAATGGCTTGATGATAAGTTATATCGCATATTCTTCAAGAATATTAAGGTCATTCTATTGGCTGATGCTTTATATCAGGATGTTGAGAAGTATGTTAAGAGAGAAAATGTATTTATTTGTCCTAATGGTATTCCAACATCATTAGACGTAGAACCAGCTTCCGAGCGAAATAACGTTATTCCTCAGTTGTTGTTTTTATCTAATTTACTAGTTGATAAGGGAGTATTAGTACTTCTTGATACGTTAAAGATCTTGAAGGAAAGGGGATATTCTTTTGTTTGTAACTTTGTTGGCGGTGAAACTGCAGAGATTGATGCTGCTCGTTTTGCTGAGGAGGTAGAGAAAAGAGGTTTAAATGATATGGCAGTTTATCTAGGCAAGAAATATGGGGCAGAGAAAAATGAGGAATATCGCAAATCTGATGTTTTCATTTTCCCAACATTGAATGAGGCTTTTGGGTTAGTCTTGCTTGAAGCAATGGAGCATGCTCTTCCTTGTATAGCAACTGACGAAGGTGGTATTTCTGATATTGTCGATGAAGGTGAAACTGGATTTATAGTAAGTAAGCGGCATTCTGAGGCTCTTGCTGATAAGATAGAATATCTTCTTAATCATCCAGAGGAAAGAATGAGAATGGGTAAAAATGGTTATCGCAAGTTTAATGATAAGTTCACCCTCAGAAAGTTTGAGGAGTCGATGGCTGATATCCTGAATGATTGTCTCGAAGGGTAAAAACTCAAAGATAGTTCGTCGTAAGAATTGTTAATAGGGAAATCACTCTTTCATGATGTACAATAGTATCTTCTCCCAGACTTCGCTATCTAGCATGAAGTAGGGAATAGCTTTCTTGCTATCCTCTGCAAAATAGAAAAACAGATGTTTGATGTCTGGGGCATCAGCATATTCGTAGGCTTCGATTTTCACAATGTTGATGCCGTGCGACTGAAGAGCCGCAAGGAGTTGCTGACGTTGCTTTTTCGTAAGCTGCTTATACTTTGTATATATAGTATTAATATAGTAAGTCATAACTGTTGTTTCTTATTCATGAAATAATGGGATTCTGTTGGAACCCTCTGTTTATGGCTGCGAAGATAACAAAATAATTTCAAATACAGTTATGTTTCGACTAAAAACATTAACAATTTTAGGTAGTAAGGCGGAATTAGCCTCATTACCAGAGGGCAAATTGCTCATTAACACAGTAAATGCTCACTCTTTTAACACCGCAAAGAAGGATCAGCTCTTTGCTGATGCTCTGACAAATGGTGATGTGCTGATTCCGGATGGCGTGAGTATCGTGAAGGCGTGCAAGTGGATTAAGGCTAAGAGTCAGCCTAAGGAAAGAATAGCCGGCTGGGACCTGTTTTTCTTCGAAATGAACAAGCTGGAGAAAAAGGGTGGTACGGTGATGTTTATGGGTAGTTCACAGAAGGTGCTCGACCTGATTGTGAAGCGTGCTGCCGTGGATTATCCTCACCTGAAGGTGGTGACTTATTCGCCTCCTTATAAGCCTGAGTTCTCGGATGAGGACAACAAGGCTATCATTGATGCCATCAATGCTGCCAACCCAGATTTGCTTTGGATCGGTATGACGGCGCCAAAGCAGGAGAAGTGGACCTACTCTCATTGGAATGAGTTGAACATCCATTGCCATGTGGGTACCATCGGTGCCGTCTTTGACTTCTTTGCTGGTACCGTGGAGCGTGCACCTATCTGGTGGCAGGACCATGGCTTGGAATGGCTCTATCGCTTGATCAAGGAGCCTAAGCGTATGTGGAGAAGATATATCATCGGTAATAGCCTGTTCCTTTGGAATATGGTGAAAGAGGCGTAGGGTTCGAAAACCTACCCGTCCTTCCTTACCGTTAAGGAAGGCTCCACCTTTCTCACCAAGCCTCTCTTCCCTCAGGGACGAGAGGATGTAACCGCCCTCCGGTGCTCAGAACCGCTACGCTCTAAGGTTGGCGGGGCATCAAAGCCCTGCGCCATGTTGTGCGGGATGGGACCGCCTAGGGTAGGGATTCTGAAGGGGAGGATGTACCTGGGCTGTCTTCGTACCTTGCTTCCGCAAGATGAGGGTGGCAATGCCAAGATAGGCAATGTCATCCGCTTGTATGAATGCAAGAACAGCGTGGTTCATGCAGCCGATGAGAGCAAGATGGTAGTTCGGGGCTTGGATGGCTATATCTTAGCCGAGAAGTATGGACAACTTCTTGTCTGCTCTTTGAAAGAGGAACAGAGAATTAAAGAGTTTGGAAAATAATAGATTTTGCCATTTTTTTAATATTTGTAATTATGATAAAACAATTGATTATAAGAGATTTATATGATTTGTACTCTTATGATATAAAATTTGAGAATGAGCCCAATATTCAGATAATAACAGGTCCTAATGGTTTTGGTAAAACAACTATTTTGCAGATTGTAAGCCATTTCTATTCTGGAAAATTCTGGTATTTTTATTTTTTGCCATTTTCTTCAATCGATTTAATTTTATCTGATGGTATAAAATGTACGTTTACTAGAGAAATTCAATCCCCAAAGGGAGATAATGATAATACTTTAGTAAATGCACTTCTTTCCATTTCATTCTATGATAGTAAAGGTTTGGTAGAGTCGGGAAAATTAGATGTTACATACATATCTAATTTGTTGAAGAACAACGGAATTGATCCTTTGGCTGATTATGACTTTTCGCAGATTGTTGAAAGAATGGATGTGCCGTATAATATAATAGTAGATTCTTATATTCGTAATAATTTTTGTAAGGCCTTAGATCTGCTTGGGGATAAGGAATTTCTGTTTATTAAAGAGCAAAGATTGATTGGCTACTTGCGAAAATCAAAAGATTCTTTTCCTATAAAGACTGTAGATGATATAAAAGAATACATTGAAAGTTTTTATAATTTGGCTCAGAAGGCTTACAATGCATATAGTATGAAGGTTGATGGAACGTTTGTTAAGCGTTTGTCAAATATGTCTGAAACGAGTAAGGTCAAGCATATAAAACGTGATACTATTCATAAGAAGGTATTAGCTAAAATTGCTAGATATAAGAAATATGGTCTTGTGGGTGATTTGGCTGTTGTGGAAAAATTAGGTGTTCATTATGAAGAAGTCTTGAAGTTGTATCTTACGGATTTAAATGGGAAATTGGACATACTGAAACCTTTTTATGATAAGCTTTCTTTGTTTGATGGTCTTATTACTTCTAAGGGGTTATCATATAAACATTTGGAGTTTAAAGGTAATACAATGAAGGTAATTTCTGATTCGACAAATAAAGAGATTCCATTGCATAGCTTGTCTAGCGGTGAACAGAATCTTTTTGTTTTATGCTATAAGTTAGTCTTTGGTTTGAATGATCAGCATATTGTGCTGGTTGATGAACCTGAAAATTCCTTGCATATGGCATGGTTGGATGAGTTGTTGAGTGACTATGAAAAAATTGCTCAACTATCAGGATGTCAGATGATAATTGCAACACACTCGCCAACGTTTATTCATGGACGATGGGATTTAACTTATGATCTTTGTGAAAATGGGACAGTTCAAGAGTTTAAGAGAAACTGAAAAAGGTCAAAAGAGAATTGCTAGATCTATTTTGTTGGCTCATAAAGTTCCTCAAACTATTAACAAATTTCTTGTATTGGTGGAAGGAATAGATGACTTGCCAATATATCGAAAATTCTTTGATATGAATAAAGTCGACATAAAGGACTGTAATGGTTGTGAGCATGTTAAGGTGGTTCATGATACAATTAAGCAAGAAAGGGAGGGCAATAAACCATTCCTGTCTATACTTGATGGTGATTTTAATCAATTGAATGGTAATGTTCCTTTTGATAGTAATGTCTTCTATACAGATTATCATGATTCTGAATTACTTATATCAGGTAATAAGCAGGTTCGTTACAAGATCTTTAAGGATTTGCTCCCAAAAGTAAAGGCTATAGATATTAGAGAGCGAGCCCAAAAGGAATTGTTTTATGTATCTTTTGCAAAGTGGTTTAATGTGTATCGCCACTTGTCTTTCAAGTTTGAGGGATTGGATTTGATTAATTGTATGCCAAATCAGGTAATATCTGAGTCAGTAGCTTTGCAATATTTTAAACCATCTCCTAATGGTATTAGTAAGTTTCCCTTTAAAGCTTTTCGAATTTTTCAAAGTAAGAATAGGAATCCTAATTTGGATCAACTTACTAATGGTCACGATTTGATAACGAGAATGGCTGGAATACTTAGAAAAAAGTATCAACTTCAAATTAGTGATAAGGATTTGAGGGATAGATTTTGTAAGGCTTTTGAAAATTCACATGCTCAAAAGACAAAACTGTATAAAAATATAGCTTCTTGGAGCAAGCAAAATAATCTTCACATCTTATCATAAGCCTGTTAATATGATGAATAATTAAAAGGTTACAAGTTGTTGATTCCCTTCGAGGTTACTCGATATATTATCGTGTTGATGCACTTGGTGCAAGCATAGTCTCTGCCTGGCTTTCTGATGAAAGCTAAGGTGGCATTTATTATATACAAAATAGGAGTAAAACTGCTCAATCGATTCTTTGAATATACCAATAAGGTATCGTATGAGATAAAGTGGTAATGTCTATGTTATCTGGTTCTTGTCCTCATTATCATTATTTGTATAGTCCTGTTGGGTATCTCTTTTGAAGAACTTAAAATACAAATTAGGAAGTGTGATATGCCATTTTCAAAAGGCATATAGTTTTAGATAGAGAAATGCAGTGAAAGTGAAAAACATGAGCACTTATATAAAAGGAAATGCTTTTGAATTGCGTACAAAAGCTATTATTGAGAAAATGTTATGCAATAGCGAGCTAGAGCTTAAAGTAGGGGGTGAGTCTGAATTGTGGGTAGTTCCTAAGAACTCTCAGACGTTTCATCAAAAGAGCTATACGTATACTTTTGGGGCTTCAACAAAGACTGATATCTCTATTGAAGAGCCTACGGAAAAAGATAGCCCAACTTATTTGATAGTTATTGAATGCAAAAGTTATAATTCTAGTCATCCTGTTGGTATTGACGAAATTCAAGAGTTTAATACTCGTTTGCAAGATTTGAATGCAACAAAGGGAGTGTTTGTTACTTCTAGTTCTTTTCAGAGTGGTGCCTTGTCTTGTGCAGAGCATCATAACATTGCACTAATAAGAATCAATGAACAAAATGAGGTTAAATGGTTTCTTCATCGTATACAAAATGGAAATGGTTATGCATACCAAGATTTTGTTGATATGTTTATGCAATCGGAAATGAGCTATTCTACTCTAATTGTTGATGGGCACTTTCGCTCAACATCTTTTGTAGACTATCTGATGGATTTATTAAATATTGAGGATGAAAAGCTACAGACTTTAATCCCTTATTTGAACGATAATGACATAAAACAGAAAACCCAATCTTTCTTATGCGATAGACAATATAACAAGATACCTAATCTAGTCTTAAAGTTATATGCAATCAAACAGAATATTTTAATAGATGATAAGCATGCTTGTGATGGCTTCTTAGGCAAGTGTGATTTTATTAATCGAAAAGTTATTATTGATAAATCTTTAATGGAAGGAGATATGCACAGGTATCGCTTTACTATGGCTCATGAGTTAGGACATGCATACCTACAGCAACCGTTGCTTAAACATTTAGTAGCAGATGCTCATGATAAAGATGTATTGGATTTGAAAAATTGTTCAAAATGGGAAAAAAGATTGGAAATTCAAGCCAATCATTTTGCAGCATTCCTGTTGATGCCTCAAAATCCATTGATAAATATTTATATGGAGGTAAAAGGTAAATTAAATTATCCATTGGAATCGCCATTGAGGATGGATGACAATGCAACGAGTATCCATGATTGTAGAATCATGTTCTCTGTGTTGTCTGAATATTTTAATGTATCAAAGCAAGTCGCTATGATTCGGTTATTGGATGAAAAACTTATAGATGTTGGAGTAAATAATCCTTTTATGGTTGATGGAATTAAAAGTGTTTTTGAAAAATAAGAAAATGGAAACAGTAAAAGTATTAAATATAGATATTCAGAACATAACTCGTCAGAATCTCTTGGAGAACCTGAAGGAGGGTGTTCTTGTGACTCTCCTAATCTTGATCATCTGATTAAGCTTCAGAAGGACAGGGAGTTTTATGATGTGTATCAGAAGTCGGAATGGGTGGTGTGTGACAGTAAGATCCTCTACCTGTTCGGTAAGTTCTTTGAAGACTCCAATCAAGGAAGCGATTCCGGGTTCCAGCTTCTTTACCTCTTATTATATGTATCATAAGGATGATGCTGACTGTAAAATTTTCCTGCTTGGTGCTAAGGAGGGTATTGCTGCCAAAGCAATGGAACGTATCAATGAGAAGGTGGGGCGCCAGATGGTGGTTGGCGCTCATTCTCCTTCCTTTGGTTTCGAGAAGCATGAGGATGAATGTGAAGAATTGATTCGCATCGTGAACGAGAGTGGTGCAAATGTACTGCTTGTCGGTGTGGGTGCGCCTAAACAGGAGAAGTGGATTATGAAGTATCGTGATAAGATGCCTGGAGTAAAGGTATTCATGGCTCTGGGTGCTACCATTGACTTCGAAGCTGGAACATTGAAACGTGCGCCTAAGATTTGGCAGAAGATTGGTATGGAGTGGCTGTATCGTTGCATGAAGGAACCAAAGCGTCTCTTCAAGCGTTACTTCGTGGATGACATGCAGTTCTTCTATTACTTCGGTAAGCAGCTCTTGGGAATATACAAGGATCCTTTCCGAAAAAAGTAGGATTACTTTCTTCGGAAGAACTTACATAGTAAGGCTATCGGAAGGAGGATGATAGCTGCTATGTAGGATAATATGATACGTATGGCTTGTTTCATGCGTGCAAAAGTACAACTTTATGTTGAAACAACAAAAGATTTTCTTTGATTTCTTGCGATTCTGCATTGGTTCTGAGAAGGATATACATGCTTCTTTTGAAGGAGGCGGATTGGAAGAAACTATATCGAATCGCCCAGAAGCAGGCTTTGCTAGGTAAGCTGTATGGAAGAAGATATATGGAATAAAATATAGATATATCGGGCGAACGGTTCCCGCTCCCCTTTTATTTAAGCTACTTTTCGAGGATGGAGTTTTGTAGCCCGATTTTACTATATGCAAACTAATTATAATTGATATAATGAACGTAATAAAGACAGATATTGATGGTGTGCTCAATCATCGAGCCACGCCTGTTTAGAGATGCTCGTGGCTATTTCTTTGAGAGCTTTAGCGAGCGAGAGTTTAAAGAGAAGGCCTGATGGTGGTATCTCGATATTGGATGATTCTCTCGGTATCGATTGGCGCATTCCTACGGAACACGCTAATCTTTCGGAAAAGGATACGAAACATGAGGTATTGAAGGACTTTGAAAGTCCTTTTGAGTACTAAAAGAAAGGGGCTTTTCTAATAATATTGAGGTAATATTTTTCGAATCCCTCCGTCTCCCTTTAGCCAAAAGGAGGTTTTTCTAAAATCATCCCGTCCTTCTTTACCATTAAAGAAGGCTCCACCTTTCTCACCAAGCCTCTCTTCCCTCAGGGACGAGAGGATGTAACCGCCCTCCGGTGCTCAGAACCGCTACGCTATAAGGTTGGCGGACCATCAAAGGTCTGCGCCATGTTGTACGGGCTGGGACCGCCTGGGGGAAGAGAGTTAATAGTTTACAATTAATAGTGTATTGGTTGCTGTTTACAGTTAATAGTTTACAATTAATAGTTAGCTATTTATATTTGGGGGATTTGGAGGTAATTGGCTGATAGCTTGCAGATTTTCTGCTTTTTTCTTGGTGGTTTCAATAAAAAAGCGTACTTTTGCGGAAAAGTTTAACGTTTAAAATTATAGGTTATGGCAACATTAACTATACAGGTGGAAGATAATAGTGTTATGGCTGGACTCAAGAAAGTTCTTGAGTCAATGAAAGGCGTTGTGATTGTTCCTAATCATCAGAAAAGCATGTCAGGGATAGAAGAAGCAATGGATGATATTCGTCATGGTAGAGTGACGGAGTATGAAAGTGCTGATGATATGTTTGAAAAGTTGGGAATATGAAATACAGAATCATAGCTACCAGTCGCTTTGAAAAGGATGTAAAGCGTTGTAAAAAACGTAATCTTCCAATGGAAAAGCTAAAGAAAGTAATTCGATTACTTGAAGAGACTGGAAAATTACCTCCTGAATATAAGCCGCATAAACTATCTGGGCAATATGCGGGAAGTTGGGAATGTCATATTATGCCAGATTGGCTGTTGATATGGAAACAATATAATGATGAGCTGGTTTTAGTGATGACTAATACTGGTTCTCATAGTGATGTTTTCTAAAAATAATTGAAAATGGCATGGAAAGTGCTACAATTCATTCAAGCGAAGTTCATGAAGTAGATTCGGGAATCCCAATGACCCTTTTCAAAGGTTTTTCTACCTCTCTGTCTCTCCTGCAAGGAGAGCTTCACCTTTCTCACCAAGCCTCTCTTCAATAGTCTTTACGACCCCTTCGGTTCCCCTTATAGGGGACAGAAACCCTAAGGGACGAGAGGATGTAACCGCCCTACAGTGCTATATTTGCCCCACCTGTCCCTCCCCTGCGGGAGGGTCCTTAACCCACTCCCAAGCCCTCGCCCTTTCCAAAAGGGCAAGGGATGTAACCGCACCTTCTCGGTGCTCGGAACCGCTACGCTCTATGGATGGCGGACCATCAAAGGTCTTCGCCATGTTATGCGGGATGGGACCGCCGGGTTGCAAGTGGGAACATCTTCTACGTTTTGGCTTTTGGAGGTGTTTCTGAGAAATCTGGAGTATTTAGACATATAGATGTTTATAAGTGATGTATAAGGCCTTGGGATTATCAGAGGAGAAAGTGATTAATTATAATTTTGATTTGTGTACTTATGATGGATAAAAACTATCTATTACAGAAAATATACGAAGCCTATCGTAAGTTTAAGAATTATAGCTATTATGATAGTGCTTCCTTGTATTCTCGAAAGCGTGTAGCCGATTTCGAGGAAGATTTGTATGGCTTAAAGAAAAGCCAATTCAAGAAAAGGTTTGCTGATAAATTAAATGGGTTATACGAAGTTCTTTTGGGAACAAACGAACAATATTTTCAGCGCTTGCTAGACGAGATTGATTTTTGTGTATTACCAAAAAGTATGCAAAAAAAAGATGGAGGTCAAGATGATAATGATATTAAATTAATCAGTAATCATATTCAAAAGGGAAAACTTGAAATTGACAAATATAACATATTTATTGATGCCCCAATTGAAATACAATTGATAAGTACTTTGTGGGTTATGTTTACTGGTGTAAGACTCTCCAAACTGATAAGTTCGCATAATTATGCTTATAAGCTTTCGTTGACTTCACCACAAACGGAAAACCAACAAACAAAAATTTCATCAGGACTGCATATCTACAAGCCATATTTTCAAGGGTATCAAGATTGGCGAGATAATGCTTTGAAGAAAGCTGACGAGATACTTGATAGCCATAAGAATGTGACCATTGTAAGTTTGGATATTACAAGGTATTTTTATCATGTTAGATTGAATCTTCCTGAGTTTGTGGAAAAACTATTGGAAGATAATTCCATTGTATTTTCAAATGAGGATGAACGAACATTTTCGAAGAGGCTTACAATACTATTATCGAGAGTGCACGAAGCATACACAAAAAAGTGTGAGGAGTATTTACCTTCTGATGTTGCACCGCTAGAAGGTAGTAAAACTATGTTGCCTGTTGGGTTAGTTTCTTCTGGTGTTATTGGTAATTTATTTTTAATTGATTTTGACAACAAAGTAATAGAGAAAATTCATCCTGATTTTTATGGGCGTTATGTTGATGACATGCTTTTTGTTATAGGTGAATCAAAAGCTGACGATGCGTCGGAATTCCTAAACAAGTACTTTGTTGAGCCTAAAATACTTGTACAAGATTATGATATATATAAAATCCAAATGGATGATGTAAATCTTTCCATTCAAGCTAAAAAAAATTATAGTGGAAAGCTTTGAGCAAACTGGTTCCAAGGCTGCATTGATGAAATTTAGGCGTAATATACAGCGTCAACGAAGTGAATTTAGATTTTTGCCTGATGAAGAAACAGTAGAGCAAGATTTTGATGAAGCTGCTTTTTCTATGCAATATTCTGGTTCGGTAAACAAATTACGTAATATAAAAGACTTCACGGAAGATAAATTTGGTGCTTCTACATATTTGGCTCACATGATATTCTTGGCTTGCTATAAGTCGGAAGATAATAAGAAACACAAAAAAGCCATAGTACAACAGATTCTTACCTATTTCAAAGGTGCTGTTGCTCTGGAATATTATAGTCTTTGGGAGAAAGTATTTACATATTTTGTAATAACAGAAGATGTCGATTCTCTCAACAAGTTTCAAAAGCAAATCTTTAATGCAATCGAACAATGTAATTTCGATAATGCGGAGATACAGGACGAAATAAGAGAAAGCTTAAATGAAACTTTACGATTGTCGGAAGCAATACCTCTGTCCATGCATTTGGATTTTATTGAAGCAGAAAATGAATGGGAAGAGACCACAATAAAAACGGCTATAAAACTGAGACATGCCTGCATGTTTCGCCATCAGTATTTAGGGATAGGCGGAGTCAACCTGACAAAATGTTTGTTAGATGACGATTGCAATCTCTATCGTAAGGATTTTGACCATAAAATTGAATTACTCAAAGAAACAGGTGTCCTCTATCTTACACCTTTATTTGTTCATCTTGATGTTATCTGCCATATTCATATTTTTATAAAATCGGACGAGTATAGATATTCTAAGACTAATTCGATTAATGATTTCCTTTCTGATGCACCAACAGAGAGCTTTAAGCAATACCTTTTCATTAATTGGGATTGGAATAGACTTTTTTATAAACAAAAAATTGGTCTCATAAAGGATTTGATTACCAGTAGAGAAATAGAATCGTTGAAATATGAACATTCAAAGGTATTAGAGTACATAATTCCTACAGACAAAATAAGTCCGAATGCTATCAAGTCTAATAAGAGAATCGGAATTGCCAATATGAATGTAGATAAAGACATTATTGAAAATACAGCATTGAATCAGGTAAACCTTTCTTCAGAAAGGCGAAAGGACTTGTTTCGTATCATTAATGAGGCTATCGCCAACAAATGTGATGTGCTTGTCTTACCCGAGTTGTCTGTTCCATATCAATGGATAGATTTGCTGGCTGCTGAGTGTAAAAAGAATCAGATAGCAATTATTGCTGGTTTGACATATCTTGTAACAAATTCTAAATATGCTTTGAACATCGTAGTTACAATATTGCCTTTTACCGAAAACAATTATAATTCTTGTGTCATTATTCCACGGGTGAAGAACCATTATGCTCCTAAGGAAAAAACGCTATTGCATTCTTATGGTTATCATGTACCTAAAGAAGTAAAAAGCATATATCATTTGTTCCATTGGAAAAAGTCCTATTTCTCTGTTTACAACTGCTTTGAATTGGCAAGTATAGAGGAAAGATGTTTAATGAAATCTAAAGTGGATTTTATAGTTGCGACAGAACTTAATTCTGACACTAACTATTATTCTGATATAGCTGGTTCATGGGTGAGAGACATCCATTCGTTCTTTATTCAAGTAAATACATCTGAATATGGTGATTCCCGAATCATGAAGCCAAGCAAGTCTGTGGAAAAGAACATGGTGGTAGTAAAAGGAGGCAAGAATTCCACGATATTGATAGACGATTTGGATATTGATTCCTTGAGAAAATTCCAACTGCCTGGTTATGCAGGTCAAGATGCCAAGGGTATTTTTAAGAATACTCCACCACGTTTCAACCAAAAGGATGTAAAGACGAGAATAGATAATAAAGATTTTAAATAAGCACAGTTATGACATATAAATTTTCAGATATTTTACGAATGATAATTCCTGGGTTGTATTTCATTACTCTCAGCTTGGGAATCAGTGTTGATATAGAAATTATACGAATCGATAAGGCAACCCCATTTTTTAAGCTTTTAACTTCTACGTTTGCAAATGTCATAGTGATATTATTGCCATTTCTTGGCTATATAGTGGGGTATATTATCAATATTTGCTCCAGCTATATAGAACGTGTCGTCTATCGAAGAAAAATAATGAAAAGACCTTCACAGATAGTATTGGGATTCAATGAAGACTATAGACTGAAAGATGTTTCTAAAATTTTAGCGCATTATGGTATAAATGAAGTCAATGAACAAACTGCTCATAAGGCATTTCTTTTGGCAAAAGAAGAGATCTCTCAGTCTGATAGGATAAATATACATTTTGAGCAATCTACTTTTGCACGAAATATTGCAGGTACTCAATTCCTATTTACTGTGATAGCTCTTGTTGCTATGTTTTTAGGTGGAATTTTTTCATTCATCGGTTTTATCTACTCGTTGCTTCTCTTCCTTATCTTTTTTTACAACTGGCGCAGACAGAGTCGTGTATATGCTAAATATGTCTTTTCGGAATTGGAGAAGAATTTGTAAAAAAACAGAATTCGATGGAACAGACAGATGATGTATTGAAGCCTTATTATAAGACCATACGTTCTTTGCTAAAGGTGCGTAATGAAAAGGATATACTTCATATTTTTAGAGAAGAAAATATGGAGTGTGTATGGTATAACCACGACAATTGGAATGGTGGTATAGATTTTTATCAATTGCAAATAAATGTCAGCCCGTTTTTGTATGACAAGATAAATCAAGAAGATGTACAAAAGAAATTATTGGAACTGTTTAATCAGGTAATACCCACTGAAGCAATCGTTGTTGATGGGGTGAATATTGTTCCTGACGTTTCTGTTGAAACAAGGATGGAGGAAACTGTCAATTACACAAATAAAATAAAGATATTTATCACTCACATTGATAGTCCATATGTTTTTGACAAGGAAATAGAAGCTCCAGAGTATCCCTGCTTGTCTCTACTATCCAATACTTGGGATGACTATGGTACGGAGGCCTCTTTCGGTCTAAGCTACAATGATGCTCTTGGCAAAAGAAAGTTCATTGGTAAACTGAAGATAATAGGAGATGTACGTGATGAGGATGGACGTTCTCGTATTTATAAAAGTTTGGTAGATGGCAAGTGTGAGATAGAAGAAGGTATGTGTTCTTTAGGACAGAACATGGATTATTACCGTCACCTCAAAGAAGTTTTCGGTGATGAATATAGGCATGTACTCTATGCCTTGCGAGACTGCTCGGTCTTTCCTTATTTTGCGAAGCGATTCGAGAACAGTACTTGGTTATACAAAAAATGTCTCATAAGGAAGGACGAGGCTGAAAGGACAAAAAGGGAAGCTCCTTATCTGCTTAATAATATGGATTTAGAAGATAGATATTCGTTTGATTATCTTTTCAAGCCTAATTATGCAGACAAACCTGTAAAAATCCACTTCAATTTTCGTAATGGAGATCAAATCCCTAATCGCCTCTATGCTATCATTGGGAAAAATGGTGTGGGCAAGACTCAATTTATTACGACCTTACCAATGAACATCTACAAAAAGGCAAAGGATTTCTTTCAACCCCAGGTGCCAATATTCAGTAAGGTTATTGCAGTATCAAACTGTCCTTTTGACCATTTTGAGATACCTCATCAAACGGTAGAATTTCAGTATGTTTATTGTGGTATGTCGGTTATGAGGAATGGATATAAGACAATTCTGGCAGACCAGGATATAAAAGATAAACTTCATGAAAATTTAATAGAGATAAAAAGCTGTGATAGATTAGGGCATTTGCAAAATATATTGTCGCCAATGTTCTCGGAAGAAGAACTTGACGATATTATAAATTGCGAACAGTTTGAAAAGGAGAAGGATTGGTTGAATGCTATTGATGCTAAATATGAAATTTTCAGTTCAGGGCAGAATACATTCTTGTATTTGTTTAGCAGTGTGGTGGCCAATATTCGATATGACTCCTTACTACTATTTGATGAACCCGAAACACATTTGCATCCTAATGCAATAACCCTGTTGATGACAGCCATCAATAGACTGTTGGAGAGATACCAGTCGTATGGTATCATCGTGACCCATTCTCCATTAATTATCAAAGAGCTTTTTTCGCGTAATGTATATGTCATGAAGAGAATGAATAATGTGTCATCAGTAAAGCGCATAGGCATGGAGTCATTTGGAGAAAACTTGACAAACCTCACAGAAGAAGTGTTTGACAATAAAGATATTACTCCTTATTATGTCAAAATGTTAAGAAGTCTAGTTAAGAAAGGACTGAGTTATAATAACATTGTGGATTTGATACAGTCTGAAGATATACCTGTCAGTCTTAATCTTTCTATTTTATTACGAACGCTTATTGAAAACGAAAGTGATGAGGAAAATTAAGTATTATCAATACAACTCTTTGGACTTCCACAAGAAAGTTGTGAACAGTAAGCGCAATACCAAAGATGATGTTGATAAGAAAAAGCGGTTGACAGCACTCTTGCCAACATCACAAAAGGCGTTCGCTGATTATGATGCAAAGTTTTCTCGGAATGTTTTGCAAACATTGACACCGATAGGGCTTACAAAACAAGAAGAAGCTGATTACATTGGTCTTTATGATTTTCATTCACCGGTGTTTACTCAATTGTTTGATAGTTTAACAACAAATGATGGCGTAGATGATTCGTTGTGTCCTTATTGCACCATAGGAGAAGCTAGTAGTTTGGATCATATCGTACCGAAGACAGTAATGCCTGTATTTGTTGACCATCCTAAGAATTTGATACCTTGTTGTTCTAACTGTAACAGTAAGAAGAGTAATAAATGGTTTGCTGATAACAACTGGGATTACATCAATTTATATCTGGATGAATTACCAAATAAACAGTTCTTGTTTGTGGATTTGGCAATTGATAACCAAACACTGAAAGTTAAATTTTATATCGATAACAGAAATCATATAGACGAGAATCTATTCTTGAAGATCTCCAACCATTATACAAAGTTGGATTTGTGTAGAAGGTTTGAACAATACAGCAATCAAGAAATCTCTGAGGTTGCTACTCTCATCAAAAGTTTTTCCAAATGCGTGAAAGATGATAAGTGCAAAGAGGTTATATTGGATAGCTGTATGGAACTACAGAGGCAATTTGGCTTCAACTATTGGAAAGCGATATTAAGAGCAGAGTGTTGCAACAACATGTCTGTTTACCAATTCTTAAAAACGAAATAACATGAATGATGAATTTTATAAAGAGGAATTCTTTTATTCACAAAATGGAAGTCCTACAGAAATTTATAAGTATTGTCCTTACCATTTGGATTGCAATGGAGATGATTATAATCAGTTTGCTCTCGTAGTAAATTGTATTATTCCATATATCAGACTTGCTAAAAAAAGAGGTAATTATATGTCTCCGTGCGGAATGATGGCTTGCCCTGACCCAAATGGTTCTTTTGCCCAATTATCTTCAGAAGAAAAAGAGGAAAAGAATCCCAAAATTGCATTTGGGATAACTGCAGAATTCCTCTCGAATTTGTTCTATGAAGAGAATATACGTGATTTTAAATATATCCATGGAATTACACGTCAAAAGCTATTTTCATCATATTTGAATAGGTTTCAAGAGCGATATTTACAAGAACATTCTGGATTATCAGAAGAAGCGATACCTTTAAATATAAAATTGAAGTCTTTTTACATAGATCATTTAGAGCAGGAAGAAAGAAATTGGAACAGATGTATAAAATTAAAGGAGTATCCTCAGCTATATGAATATGCCAGCAAATTGTTTGTTCAGTATAAGGATTATGTAATGACTATAGCAAATAAGAACATTTATGTGGATAAGAATTATTCCGTTTTTGACTTACGCTATGTGGAAGATGCTGTAAGATTATACCCTGATGTTTTTAAACATTTGGAGTCTGGTGTTGATATATTTAGCAAAAAAGGAGACTTAAGACATGGATTGGATGATATGAGGTTAACGCTTGAACTTTTATTAAAGCATCTTCTATCAAACGAAAAATCATTAGAGAATCAAAATAGCGATTTAGGTGCTTATTAAAAAAAGGTTGGCATATCCAAAGAAATTTCAAATACATTCATCCAAATAAAAGGGTTATACGAGAGATTTCAAAATAATAATGTAAAGCATGATGATAATATTAATCCAAAGGAAGTTGAATATATTTTCCAACAAACACTTTGCTTTATGAATTTATTGTTAAAAGTTCAATAAAAGTACATATATAATTCTAATGAACAGAAACACTCAAATAGACAAGATAGATAAAGTACTCTCGAAGATATCGGGCAAGGAGATTAAAGCTTTTGTGTGGCAGTATGCAGCTACGCATGAGGACTTTGCTACCGCTTTGGTGGAAAAATATTGGAAGCCGGAGCGTGGTAACTACAAGGAGCAGGTGGAGGCTTGCTTTGCCCATGCAGATGTGTTGGGTAAGAGATTCGGACAACCGCAATTGGACTGGAGGAAGATAGAGCAAGACCTGGCTGCAATGATGAGAAAAGCCAAGAGCATGAAGAAGAAAGGTAATCTGATTGATGCAGCCTTGATAGCTGGATATGTGATGACCATCACTTGCCGAGAGTTCAAGCACGACCATCTGGCTTATACTCCTGCCAGATATGATGTGTGGGAAGAGGAAAACAAGATGTTAAAGGACATTATCACCCAGTCGGAAGACATGGTGAGGGAGTTGCTGATTAATAGTGATGAGATAGAGGAGGATTCTCGTTTGGGTATGCTTGGAGAAATCGCTGAGCAATGCGAGGAAATAGGCGATAACTATTTCATGCGCTTTGAGTGGTTTGTGGATGAGGCAATGCCGTTGCTTTGCGGTGATGACGAAAAGGCGTATCTGGCTCATATCAGCAAGCGACTGAAAAACAAGAAAGAGAAATACTTCCATTATCGCTATTACATCCAAAAGGCGGATTACTGGGCAGCGCATGGTAAGCGTGCAAAGGCAGAGAAGCTGATGTGGGAGAAACGTGATGATGAGAATATCCGTGACCATTATATAGACTGCCTCATAGAATGGGGTGAGTATAAAAAGGCGGTAGAGGTGATAGACGATAACAAGGATGACTTTCACTCATACTCCAAAAAATGGGAGGATAAAGTGGTGAAAGCATTGATACTATCAGGTGATAAGGATTGGCTGATAGAAGAGTGCAAGAAACGATTTGTCGTCAGTGGCTATCGAATCAAATATTATGAGGCTCTGAAGGAGGTGATAGACAGAAATGAATGGCCTGCCTTCTTTGATGAGCTTTGGAAAATGCCCGATTGGGAGCATGACTATGAGGATGCTGAAGCCAAGATTCTAGTCAAAGAGGAACGGTTGGACTTGCTCAAGGATATGTTTGTGCATAAGCATTGGGACCTGTGGGAACTTTATCCTGAATATATCAAGTATGTGCCCAAGAAAGACCATGCCTTTGTGGGTGAGATACTATTCAAGGATATCAAGAGATTGGCTTTGCTCAAGGAAAAGCCAAAGGAGTTCAACTGGTTGTTGGGACAAATAGAGCGCGTAATGAGAAAGTCTGCTGCCGTGGATAAGATTATCAAGAATGGCATCAGACAGCTTATTGCGGATTATCCCGACAAATATTATTTCAAAAGTTATCTGGGAAGCATCTTATAGTAATGTTTAATGTTAAGTGCTTAATGATGATTTTTAAGACTAATATTATGACAAGAGAAGAATTTGCAGAGAGATGGCAGCACCAGTACGCTATTAAGGTTGTCGGGGCATCAAAGCCCTCGCCAAAATACTAAAAGAAAGAGGCTTTCCTAAAAATATTGAGGTGATTTTTTCGAATCCCTCCGTCTCCCTTTAGCCAAAGGGAGGTTTTTCTAAAATCATCCCGTCCTTCTTTACCATTAAAGAAGGCTCCACTTCTCATCTCGGTCTTCTCCCCTCAGGGAAGAAGAGGAAAACCGCCCTCCGGTGCTCGGAACCGCTTCGCTTTATGGTTGGCGGGGCATCAAAGCCCTGTGCCATATTTTGCGGGATGGGACCGCCTGGGGAATAGTAGTTTATAGTTTACTGTTGATTTTGTAGTAATTTCCTGATAACTTGCTGATTTCTTGTGATTTTCTTGGTGGTTATGAAAAAAGTCGTACTTTTGGAAAGTTATATAAATAATATCAGAGAAACACAAAGGGATTAGATTTTAAATTTTAATTATATACGATAAGATGGGCTGAGCTTTGAATAAAAGCTCGGCTCATCTTGTTGGCTATTGTCTTCTCATATAATTTCTTTTGATGAAGGAAATAAAGTTATTTGATTACCAAGAGGATATGAAGGAACGGATTGAGAAGGCGTTGTGCCTTCATCGGTCCGTAATGGCACAAATGCCAACGGGTACGGGTAAAACGGTTCTACTCGCTTCGGTCGTAGAATCGTTTTTGAGGGAACATTCCAATTGTAATGTTTGGATTGTTGCCCATAGAAGGGAGTTGGTTTCTCAGATTCGAGAAACGATTCAAAGAGTTTTTTCGAAAACCCACCCGTCCTCCCTTACCCTTAAGGGAGGCTCCACCGCTTTCCCCAAGCCCCTTTCCCCTCAGGGGACAGGGGATGTAACCGCCCTCCGGTGCTCAGAACCGCTACGCTCTAAGGTTGGCGGACCATCAAAGGTCTCGCCATGTTGTTTGTCGGCTGGCGCATCAAAGGAGGTATCAGGTTATTCGCCAGATTGTGCGGGATGGGACCGCCTTGCTGATATTTGCTTGCGGTCAACTGATGGGCTTGGTGCAACTTCTGCCTCTTCTGTCAAACCTGTTTCTGACATGATGCCGATAAAGGCAGTGTCGATACAATGGTTGTCGAAGCACTATGACGAGATAGAGGAAGAACCGGGGATGATAGTGATTGACGAGGCACACCATGCCCTTGCCAAGACCTATAAGGAGATGTGGGAGAGATTCCCGAATGCTAAGTTCCTGGGACTGACGGCTACTCCTTGTCGATTGAATGGTAAGGGATTCACGGATTTGTTTGATGTCTTGGTACAGTCGTGGAGTGTTCCTGAATTTATCAGTAAGGGAAGATTGGCAACATACGATTTCGTGAGCATCAAATCAGATGGTGTGACACAACGGCTCATCGACTCCTTGCAGAAGCGAGGGGCAGATGGTGACTACCAGAACAAGGAAATGGATATGTTGCTGAATAAGAAGCCGAGCATCGAAAGGCTCTATCGGAGCTTGGAAGAATTTGGTAAAAACAGAAAGGGCATCGTGTATGCTATCAATATTTCTCATGCCAATGCTATTGCCGAGTTCTACAGAGAACACGGCATAGCAGCTGTTGCTATTGACAGTAAAACGCCAAGTTCTTTACGAAAAGAACTTATTGAAAGGTTTAAATCTTCTAATACTTCTCAAAATTTTTCGAAAACCCACCCGTCCTCCCTTACCCTTAAGGGAGGCTCCACCGCTTTCCCCAAGCCCCTTTCCCCTCAGGGGACAGGGGATGTAACCGCTCCTCCTCGTCGCTCGGAACCGCTACGCTCTAAGGATGGCGGACCATCAAAGGTCTCGCCAGATTGTTTGTCGGCTAGCGCATCAAAGGAGGTATCAGGTTATTCGCCAGATTGTTTGTGCGGTATAAACCGCCTTGGTGATGAACTTGCTCCTATCCAAGTACTAGTGAATGTGGACATATTCTCGGAGGGATTTGACTGTCCGAATGTGGAGTTTGTACAGTTGGCCCGACCAACATTGTCGCTTGCCAAGTATCTGCAGATGGTGGGACGTGGATTGCGAGTGGCTAAGGGGAAGAAGAACTGCTTGATTATAGATAATGTGGGACTGTATCGGGTGTTTGGACTGCCTTCGCAAGTATGGAACTGGAATGCTATGTTCGAGGGAAAGCTGAAAGTGGGCAAGAAAATGGAGACTCCGAAGGAAAGAGAGTTTTTCCTGATGAACGAGGTGCAAGACGGTATTCAGATTCATCCAGACTCGGAAATGATGATGGTGATGAGCCATGAAGAATTGATGCAGACGCTACAGTATCGTGAGTTTGTGGATAGCAAAGGGGAGTTTGCCATCATCAAGCTGCCTGATGGAAAGATGACGGTAGTGAACCGACAAGGAGAACAAGTACTGGAGCCGGGAGATTACTATGACATGAAACTACTGAACGGAAACATCCTGTTCTACCGACCTCGCAGAAAGGCGAAATGCTATTATGACCTGTTGGCAAAAGCTGTCATCGACGATGGTACTAACGTAGCAGAAGCTCCCCAGGTTGTCAACATAAAAGGATGGGAGTTTATAGAATATAACGACATCTTCATGTCTCGAACCCAAGAAGAATTTTCTCTGCCCTATCGTCCTTCACAATATGATTTTCTGAATTATGGGTATTATATGATATACAGATCCAGACCTTCTGCTACCGGTTGTCAAGTATGGTACTATTATGAGGGTAGTGAAGGGAAGATGCGCATGAGCAATGAAGAGAGCAGGAATGTATGTTTCCTGCGTAATGATTACGAACATGTGTATTGGCTATGTGCTGTTCTGTATGGTGATTGTATCGTTGTTATGGACAGCAAGCAGGACTACTACCTGGTGGATTCATATTTGAAGAAGACCTATATAGGATGCAATCATCCAAAGAATGAGAAGGAAGATTTGAATGTCGTGATGCCTCGCCTTGGCAAGAA
>ERZ1026852.204-NODE-204-length-41260-cov-5.221988_pt1 | contig 41260 bp, 41 predicted proteins | sample MGYA00380156_ERZ1026852 | MGnify/ENA primary metagenome ERZ1026852 (study PRJEB33269, sample SAMEA4719792) | human gut metagenome | biome: human-associated habitat; feature: organic feature; material: feces | place: Cameroon | collected 2013-10 ...
ATATTTAGGATGCGCCCGACAATCTGCCGACGAGCGAAGCGAGGGGGCAATACCCATGCGGCGGTTGCGTGAGAAAATGATGTGTATATCAGAACAGTTAGAACTTCTTAGTTTCAATACATCGCATATGAAATGAAATAATATTAAAATATATGCATCACAACATGTGCAATTAGGAATTAGGAGGTGTACGTTATGATTATTACGATTGGTAGAAAATGTGGTTGCTGCGGCGACGAGATCGGTCATGCGTTGGAACAGATCTATCATATTCCATTTTATGATCGGTCGGTCATCTCAGAGCTTGCAAAAGGGTATGGAACGTATGACCGGTATCCGGATTTCTATGGGGAAACCCCGATGGATACACTGATGTACACGATATCCCAGACAGAGAGTGAAAGTGTGTTTTATGAGACACCGAAGAAAGCATTGACCGGAATTCTGGAAGGAAAAAACTGTATTATTTTAGGCCGATGTGGTGATTATGTATTTAAGGACCGGAAGGATAAGCTTGCAATCTTCCTGACCGGGGATGATGCGATGCGGATTGAGACGATCGCGAAGAAGCATGGAATTCCGGAGCGCCAGGCGAAGAAGCTTGTACAGGCAACCGATGAACGCCGGGCGGCATATCACAAATATTATACCGGGGAGACATGGGGCATGGCAGAAAATTATGACCTGTGCCTGAATGTCTCGAAGCTTGGCACGGCAGGTACGATTGCAATGATTGAGCAATATATCAGACAGACTGGATTAGAGTAGGTGATGAGAAGATGGAGAAACAGACAACACAGGAATATGAAAAAGCAATTGCCTATATCATAGACCGGATCAAAGAAGGTTCCCTGCAGCTAGGCAGCAAGCTTCCGCCGGAACGAAGAATTGCGGAGGAACTTGGCATCGGCAGAAATTCCATCCGGGAAGCAATCAGCATCCTGCATGGCATGGGACTGATCGAACGGGTACAGGGTTCCGGCAATTATGTGTCAAAGCATGTCGGCGAGTCTATCCGCCAGTCACTTACGGTGATGCTGGCGCTTGGAACAATCACCAAAGAGGAAATATTTGAATTCCGGCGGGTGATGGAGAAAGCGGTCTGCTCGAATCTGATTGCGAAAGGACTTTCCTATGAATATCAGTCAATCTTAGAGACAAAGCTGGAAGAGATGAAGCTGTTCGAGGGCAAAGATCTGACCGATGTGGACAAGGAGTTTCACGACACCCTGATTCAGGCAACCGGAAATCATTTGTGGGCGGTTTTGATGGAGGCTGTGACCGACGCATACCGGGATTGGATCAACTACGTGATCGAGCTTGCCGATGAACCGGTGCGGGCGAAACTGCTGCAATGCCATGCGGACATTTACCAAAATCTCGTACAGAAAAATGAGCCAGCCATGCTTTTGGCGATTGACAGGCATTATGATTTGATAGAACAGATGGTTTAATTATGTTAAAAATGCTAAAATAACAATCTGTTTGGGTTGTTTTTTTATAGAAAAATACGTTTTACTTTCGACAAAAAAAGGTATACACTTTTCCTTGGGTAGAAAGGATAAAACGAGAAAAGGAGATGGTTTTTTTGGAAGATCTTGCAAAAGACCTGATGGAAGAACTGAACTGTGAGACCGTCTTTACGATTCCAATCTTCGGTGGTATCGACGTATCGGAATCTGTGGTCGTAACATGGATTATCATGGCAGTGCTAGTTCTTGTGGCAATCATCCTGACAAGAAACATGAAGATTGATCACATCAGCAAACGTCAGGCAATCGCAGAGACGATTGTTACAAAGCTGACCGGTATGGTGGAGGATATGATCGGACCGGAAGGAAAAGCGTATGTCCCATATCTGACAACCGTATTGCTGTATATTGGTGTATCAAACATCATTGGATTGTTTGGATTCAAGTCCCCGACGAAAGATTTAAATGTCACGATCGCACTTGCGGTTATGAGCATCGTCTTAGTTGAGGCGGCAGGTATTTACCATCTGGGTGTGAAGAAGTGGTTGCACAAGTTCGTAGAACCGATTGCAATCGTTACTCCGATCAATATCTTAGAGGTATTTACACGGCCATTGTCACTGTGCATGCGACTTTTTGGTAACGTGCTTGGTGCATTTGTAATTATGGAACTGATCAAGATGGTTGTTCCGGTTGTTCTGCCGGCAGTCTTTTCTTTGTATTTTGATCTGTTTGATGGATTGCTGCAGGCATATGTATTTGTATTTTTGACATCACTGTATATCAGTGAAGAGATTGAACAATAAATGAAAAGGAGATAATTAGTATGGGTACAATAATCGCAATTGGTGCAGGTATTGCAGTTTTAGGAGCGCTTGGCGCAGGTATTGGTATCGGTATTGCAACCGGTAAGGCAGCAGAGGCAATCGCAAGACAGCCAGAGGCAGAAGGTAAGATCAACAAGACATTGATTCTTGGTTGTGCACTTGCAGAGGCAACCGCTATTTACGGTTTCGTTATCGCACTTATGATCATAGTAATGTTGAAGTAATCACAGGAAAGGCAGGGTGGTAACATGCTCCGAGTAGATTGGAATTTATTACTTACCATAATCAATCTGCTGCTTTTGTTCGTGTTGATGCGGATTTTCCTGTTTAAGCCGGTACAGAAGATCATTGCTGCGCGTCAGGAGGAAGCGGACAGACAGTTCAAGGAAGCGGACGAGAGCAAGCAGGCGGCAGAGGAAGCAAGAAAGCAGTATGAGGCAAGTCTTGCAAATGCGGAGGAAACCAAGAAGCAGGTGCTTCAGGAGGCAAGGCAGACCGCAGATGCAGAATATAAGCGGATTGTATCAGATGCTGAAAAGACCGCAAAGCAGGTAAAGGAAGATGCAATCACAGATGCAGAGAACCAGAAGGCACAGATACTGAAGAAAGCAGAAAAAGAGATTGCCGATATGGTTGTCGATGCAACGGTCAAGATTGTTGGAGAGAAAAAAGGTGCAGACGTGGATAATGCGCTGTACGACAAATTTTTAGATAAAGCAGGTGATGAAACGTGATTCGAGCAGCGAAGGACTATGCAGCGGATTTGAAGCTCGTTGAAAACGCGAAGTCAAATCTGCAGAGCGTAAAGGATATTTTAGAGGCAGTTCCACAGATCGGTGTGGAGTTTGATGATCCAACCGTATCACTGGAGAAGAAGCATCTGGTGATCGACCGGGTATTCCCGAAGGAGATCCGGAACTTCTTAAAGGTGTTGTGTGACAATGGCGATTTCGGATTGTTAGATGAGATCGAGCAGGCATACATGGAGCTGACGAAGACACCGGAGAAGGTGGAGGCACAGGCAGAACTCACATATGTGACACCACCGACACCGGAGCAGATGGAGCGGATCCGGTTGTTCCTTGCAAAGGAATGTAACAATCCGGATATCAAGATCGTCGGCAAGGAAGATGCATCCATCAAGAGTGGATTCATCATCCGTGTTGGAAACAAAGAGTACGACTGGAGCGAGCAGGGACGTATCGACCAGTTGCAGAAGCATATCAACCAGTCATTGGCAGGAAAGAAGCTGGCAACCGTCAGTGAGGAGAGCATCATTTCCATCTTGCGAGCCGATATCGCAGATTTTGAGCTGGCGGCAAAGGATAAGGAAATCGGTGTTGTAAACTGGGTTGGTGATGGTATCGCGAACGTCGATGGTATCGATCATGCATTTTACGGTGAGATCGTTCTCTTTGACTGTGGTGTCAAAGGTATGGTACAGGATGTAAGACGGGATGAGATCGGTGTTATCCTGTTTGGGCGTGATACAGAAATCAAGGAAGGCAGCCGCGTCGTTCGTACCGGCAAGATGGCTGGTATCCCGGTCGGAGATGCATTTCTTGGAAGAATCGTGGATGCACTTGGTGCGCCGATCGATGGACAGGGAGACATCGCACAGGATGGTTACCGTCCGATCGAGAACCCGGCACCAAGTATTGTAGATCGTAAATCCGTATCGGTGCCTATGGAGACCGGTATTTTGTCAATTGATTCGATGTTCCCAATCGGTCGTGGACAGCGTGAGCTGATCATCGGTGACCGACAGACCGGTAAGACTTCGATCGCGATGGATACGATCTTAAACCAGAAGGGTAAAGATGTTGTCTGTGTCTATGTTGCAATCGGACAGAAGGCATCGACAATTGCGAAGTTAGTGAATACATTGAAGAAAAATGATGCGCTGGATTATACAATCGTCGTTGCAGCAACGGCATCCGATCCGGCACCGTTGCAGTATATCGCACCATATGCAGGTACAGCACTTGCAGAGTATTTTATGTATCAGGGCAAGGATGTTCTGATCGTCTATGATGATCTGTCCAAGCATGCGGTTGCCTACCGTGCAATCTCACTTTTGCTGGAGCGTTCACCGGGACGTGAGGCATATCCGGGTGATGTATTCTATCTGCACTCAAGATTGCTGGAGCGTTCTTCCCGTGTGACAGCCGAGGCTGGCGGCGGAAGTATTACCGCACTTCCAATCATTGAGACACAGGCAGGCGATGTGTCTGCATACATCCCGACAAACGTTATTTCTATCACAGATGGACAGATCTATCTGGAGAGTGAGCTGTTCTTCGCAGGTCAGCGGCCGGCCGTCAATGTCGGACTTTCCGTATCCCGTGTCGGTGGTGCGGCACAGACAAAGGCGATGAAGAAGGCAGCCGGAAGTATCCGTATCGATCTGGCACAGTATCGTGAGATGGAAGTGTTCACACAGTTTTCTTCCGATCTCGATGAGAACACGAAGAAACAGTTAGCACATGGACGTGCGTTGATGGAGCTTTTGAAGCAGCCGCTTGGTCGTCCGTTTACAATGGCAGAGCAGGTTATTACATTGGTTGCTGCCAATGCACATGTATTCAGTGATCTTCCGGTAGGGAAAATCAAGGCATTCCGTCTTGGACTGCTGGATGATTTTGCAAAGAATCATGCAGATATTATCGGACGTCTGGATTCCTCGAAGGATCTGGCGGATGATGTGAAGGATGCCATTATACAGGCAGCAAATGAATATAAGCAGAGGAGTCTGGAAGACGAAAACGGAGGGAATTAAATGGCGAATGCAAGAGAAATTTCCACACGTATCAAAAGTATCCAGGACACGATGAAGATCACGAAGGCAATGTATATGATGTCTTCCATGAAGCTTCGGAAAGCAAGACAGAAGCTGGAGAGTACAGAACCTTACTTCTATGGATTGCAGGAGCAGATTGCAGATATTCTGTTGCATTTCCCGGATATGCAGCATCTGTTCTTTGATAACCGTGGCAAGGATCTGCAGGAGACGACCAAGCGCCGGGCATTTATCGTCATAACAGGTGATAAAGGTATGGCGGGCGCGTATAACCATAATGTGTTAAAGGAAGCGCAGAAGCTGGTCGATGAGGCGGATTCCTACCGCTTGTTTGTAGTCGGTGAGCTGGGACGGCATTTCTTCTCTTCGCAGGGGTATACGCTCGAAGAGGGATTCTGCTATTCGGCGAACAACCCTTCTATCCATCGTGCGCGTATGATTACAGAGCGCATCGTGGAGTTATATAAAGAGGAAGAATTTGACGAGGTATATGTTGTCTATACGAAGATGGTAAACAGCATGAAGGAAGAGGTTGAAGTACAGGAGATCCTGCCACTCAAGACGCATGAGTTTATCAAGAAGGAATTGCTCGAAGATTCCCAGAAGGGATTAGGAAACAGTGACCGTGAGGCTGCGGAGCAATCCGATGACTGGTTTTTGATCTATCCATCTCCGAAGAAGGTTTTGGAGAAATTGGTGTATAACTATGTAACAGGTTTTATGTATGGTGTTCTTGTTGAGGGCTCGGCAAGTGAGGAAAATGCCAGAATGATGGCGATGCAGGCGGCAACGGACAATGCACAGGCAATGCTGCATGAACTTTCAATCGAGTTTAACCGTGTGCGCCAGGCAGCAATCACACAGGAAATCACCGAGGTGATCGGTGGAGCCAAGGCACTCAAGAAGAAAAAGAAGAAACAAGCGAGGTGAACGATCGCATGATGGAAAATAAAGGTAAGATCGTACAGGTATCCGGACCGGTTGTCGATGTCGAGTTTGCAGACGGTAACTTACCACGGATTAAGGATGCCTTGTATGTGATGAACAATGGAAAGAAATGCGTCATGGAAGTATCCCAGCATATCGGTGACAATGTTGTGCGCTGTATTATGCTTGCTGCGAGCGAAGGCTTGTGCAGAGATATGGAAGTGACAGCAACCGGATCCGGTATTCAGGTTCCGGTCGGAGAGCAGACATTGGGACGACTGTTCAATGTACTTGGTGAGACATTGGATGGAAAGGAAAGTCTGGAGAATGGTGAGCATTGGTGTATCCACCGTGAGCCGCCAACATTCGAAGACCAGAGCCCGGTTGTTGAGATGCTGGAAACCGGTATCAAGGTTATCGACCTGCTTGCCCCATATGCAAAGGGTGGTAAGATTGGTCTGTTCGGTGGTGCCGGTGTTGGTAAGACCGTCCTGATTCAGGAGCTGATCCACAATATCGCAACGGAGAGTGGTGGTTATTCCATCTTCACCGGAGTCGGAGAGCGTTCCCGTGAGGGTAACGATCTGTGGAATGAGATGAAGGAATCCGGCGTTCTTGATAAGACAGCACTTGTGTTCGGACAGATGAATGAGTCACCGGGTGCCCGTATGCGTGTGGCAGAGACGGGACTTACGATGGCAGAATATTTCCGTGATGTAAAGAAGCAGGATGTGTTGTTATTTATTGATAACATCTTCCGTTTTGTACAGGCAGGTTCTGAGGTGTCCGCATTGCTTGGACGTATGCCTTCTGCCGTTGGATACCAGCCAACTCTGGCAAATGATCTGGGTGAACTGCAGGAGCGTATCGCTTCTACAAAGGATGGTTCTGTTACATCGGTACAGGCAGTATACGTACCAGCCGATGACCTGACAGACCCGGCACCTGCTACAACATTCTCTCACTTGGACGCAACGACTGTATTGTCACGTAAGATCGTGGAGCAGGGTATCTATCCGGCTGTTGATCCACTGGAATCAACTTCCCGTATTCTGGAGGCAGATGTCGTTGGAGAAGAACATTACCGTGTCGCACGTGAGGTGCAGGAGACTTTGCAGAAGTATAAGGAACTGCAGGATATCATCGCAATTCTTGGTATGGAGGAGCTTTCCGACGAGGATAAGCAGACTGTCTACCGTGCGAGAAAGGTACAGCGTTTCCTGTCACAGCCATTCCATGTAGCTGAGAACTTTACGAACGTCAAAGGTGTATTTGTACCGGTCAAGGAGACAATCCGTGGCTTCAAGGCAATCTTAGATGGTGAGATGGATGCGTATCCGGAGGCAGCCTTCTTCAATGTCGGTACGATTGAGGATGTAAAGAAGAAAGCAGAAACCCTGTAAAGGATAGAAAGGGGACGGCATATGAATACATTTTCACTCAAAATCATAGCCTGTGACCGGGTGTTTTATGATGGACCATGTGAGATATTGAAATTCCCCGGCTATGATGGACAGATGGCAATTCTGGCACATCATGAGAAGATGACGACGAATATCGAAGTCGGTGAGCTGCATTTCCGGACACCGGATGGAGAAGAGCATGTGGCGATCTGTTCCGACGGACTTCTGAAGGTAAAGAATAACGAGGTTGTCGTACTTGTCTATTCGGCAGAAAAACCGGAGGAAATCGACGAGTTCCGTGCACAGGCTGCGAAGGAACGTGCCATCGAGCAGATGCAGCAGAAGCAGAGTATCATGGAGTATCACGTATCCCGCGCTTCGCTTGCGCGAGCGATGGCGAGACTGCAGGGACACGACCGGTATGAAGTGAAGTAAATCAAATCATAGATCAGAATAAAAAGAAACACCCAACTGTTTAGTGAGCAGTTGGGTGTTTTTGACTGTATATTTTTCGTGAAGTGGCATTATTCCCGGTTCTTCAGTGCCTCTTCCATAGGAATCTTCTGAATCTTCTTATACTGCAGGAAGCTTAATAATCCGTAACATACAATATCCCAGATCACAACCTGAACATAGATAGATGTTCCGATATGAACATTTTCCAGCCAGATATCAAAAGTCCGGAAGAGATAGACAATCATTGTCTTCAAGATGACCGTAGAAAGCGGCAGACTGATTGCTACACTGACAAGGACAGCTATCGCGGTTGAAATAATGTAGATTTTCCCGATTTCTCTGTTGTTGTAACCGAGAATCTTCGTCAGGGAAATCGATTCCGCATTTTTCTCCAATACAATCTTAGAGAGCAGGTAGATAACGATGACGAAGATAATAAGGGAAAGATATTTCATCAGCGGCATCATACGTCCCATCGAATCATTCATCTGGTCACTTAACTTTGAATAGTCCGAAGGTCCCATCGTACTGTAGATGAAACTGTCATCTAAATCATCCAGCGCTTTGTCAGAGAAATAGCCTGTGAAATAATCCGCATCTTTCCCGAATGTATCATTATAATTATCAATGCTCATAAATACGGAGAAGGCCGCCGGGTAATTGAAGCTGCCGGCAATCCGGAAAGAATATTCTTTATCGCCGTATTTTTCCGTTATTTTAATCGTATCGCCCACTTTGTAATCGTTCAGTTTCATGAACGATTTTGAGATGATTATATCACCTTTTTCCGCAGGCATACAAACCTGTGTCAGGTACTTTGAATTGTCTGCGATTCCATATACAAGCACTTCTTTTCCGTCATCATCTGCAAGCGCAGTCAGACAGTATTTTTCAGCAGATGAATCGTCAAGCTCTACCGGTGCTTTGAGTGTATATTGATAGTTTGCAATCAGGTGGTCAAGCACATTGTCTGTCTGGTCATTTAAGATTGGAAGCATGCTGGCAGAGAAGATAAACAGGATATTTGCCATCAGGATACCAATCGCCATCGTGATATAGTTGGAGCGGTTCTGCAGGATTGTACGAATCCGGAACCTGGTCAGAAACTTGAAGTCCGGAAGCTTTGTCACATGCTTTTTCTTACGTTTTGACAGATCATGCCGCAGGAAGTTAAGCGGTGACAATCCAAGCATTGATCGAAGCGCAAGGTAGTTGATTACTAACAGGATTGCAATCGGAATCACAGTCGTAAGCAGAAAGGCGTTTGCATTCCAGACAACCTTGAATACAGGCAGAGAGTAGGAATGGTAATACAAGTCCTCCATGAATTTACGGAAACAAGTGTAACCGCCGATATTTCCGATTACTGCGGCTGCAAGGAATACGTACATTGGTGCAGCCATGTAATGACGGATGATTTCGCCTTTTGTATATCCGGAAGCTCGCAGGGTTCCGATAGCTCCGGCTTCCGCTTCAATCGTGCTGAAAGTCATAAGTGCGAAGATGAATGCAAGCAGTGCTATCATGATATAGAGCATCATGACCGTGCTGTTTGTATCGCCATCCATATCTTCCCTTGTAAATGAGATCGCTTTATTGTTCTGCCGCATCAGGAAATCAGTTAGATAATTTCCCTGTGGAGCGAGCTGTTCGGACAATGTATTCATCAGGTCTGTGCTTGCGTCATAAGAAGCCCGGTCATCAAGACTTCTGTCCGAAAAACGATAAGCAAAGCTGTAGGTAAGCTTGCTTTCGGAGAATTCTTTGAAATAATCTGCAGTGACAAATCCCATGGTAAATGTCGTCGCGCTGAACATCGAATCAGAGTTATTCTCGAACAGACAGCTATAATCCGGGACAGCAACTGTTCCGCAGATTGTTAAATCCTTTCCGTCAAAGGTGATGGTGTCACCGATTTTGAGATTGTTGTTTTCTGCAAAGAGACGGTCGATGGCAAGTTCTCCGTCCTTCTCCGGGGCGTGCCCTTCAAAGACCGAATATGTATTCAATGCCTCACGGTTTTCGTAGAGACGTATGGAATAATTGTTGTTGCCTTCAAAGGTGTAATCAAAATTATAGAAGTATTGTTTGTAGATGGTTGCTTTTGCTGTGCCTGAATCTGCCTGGTCAGCGATCTTCTGCAGATCAGCGACAGAGATTTCACTATTTGTAGAGAAATGTCCATCCTCCAATTTATATGTCTCGATACCATCGTCGTAGGTGTGCATCATGCTCAGTGAAGTAACCAGCATACCACTGACGATTGAAATCATAAATGTCAGAAACAAAAAGATGGATATGTATTTCCCTTTTTCTTTTCTGATATCCCGAAGGATACGTTTGCGCAGTGGATTTTTGATTGTTTTATTAGCCATATGCATTCACCTACCAATCTAATTCCATCGCCGGTGTCTTTGCTTCGTTTGTATATTCTTTCCGGATCATACCATCGCGGAGCTTGATTACACGGTCTGCCATGAGTTTGATGGCATCGTTGTGCGTAACGATGATGATGGTATTTCCGTATTTCCGGTTGACGTCTTCAATCAATTTCAGAATATCCTTGGAGGTATTGTAATCAAGGGCGCCGGTTGGCTCATCGCAGAGCAGCAGATCCGGATTCTTGACGATGGCACGACCGATGGATGTACGCTGCTGCTGACCGCCGGAAAGCTGGCTTGGAATCTTATCCCTATGCTCCCAAAGTCCAAGAGTATGAAGCAGGTCATCGACATCAAGTGGGTTGCTTCCGAGGTAAGCGCCGACCTCGATATTCTCCTTGACTGTCAGGTTCGGGATCAGGTTATAGAACTGGAATACGTAACCTAAGTGTTCACGTCGGTAGAGCGTCATCTGCTTTTCGTTCATGGCAGACATGGCGGCACCGTTGATGATGATCTCTCCCTTATCATAGCTTTCGATGCCACCGATGATGTTCAACAGGGTAGACTTACCGGAACCGGATGGTCCGAGCAGGACGCAGATCTCGCCCTTCCCGATACCGGTAGAAAGTCCTTTTAAGACTTGTACACGGTTGTCTTTTTCACCATAGAACTTTTCAAGATTGTTGATTTGTAAGAACATGATTTTCCTCCTTTTAAATCGAAAATATTCATAATGATTGAGAATCCGTACGTTATGTATGCACTACATATAAATCACGATTCTACGCAGACGCGCTTTCGCTAGGTTCAATACATAACGGTACTAAATTCGCTGCAACAGCAATAGATTGCTGTCACAGCTTATTAAGTACCGATGTATTTCAACGGTCTGCTTAAGAATTCGTGTTTATATGCAGTGCAAATAAAAGAATGACGATTCTCAATTATTATGTAGTTTCCTGATTATTAAAACTCCAAAATACATTAACCTTTTTTGAATCATTTATATACAAACATATGAATATATGTTCATATATAAAATAAACGTGTAATACAGGTTTGTCAAGCGTATTTTCGCTTGATTTGATGGATGTTTTATGTATTTGGCTAATTGCCGTGGTTATTATAACGCAAAAAGTTAGTTAGAACAAACTATTTATGCAGTATTTTTGAGATGTTGGGAAATTTTCTCATTTGTGGGTGGCAGGTTGGGTAAAAAAGTCCGGAAACGGGAAAATGCTCCAATGGGAAGAGTGAGAGAAGCAAGCTAGTTGGGTAAAAAAGTTTAGAAACGGGAAAATGCTCCAATGGGAAGAGTGAGAGAAGCAAGCAGGTTGGGTAAAAAAGTCCAGAATCAGGAAATTACTCCAATAGGAAGAGTCAGGGAAGCAAGCAGGTTGGGGAGAAAAGCTCGGAAACGGGAAAATGCTCCAATGGAGAAGCGGATAGAGAAAAAGAAAGTATGGATTGAGAAACAAATCACTCTGTGATACCATAGGAAAGAAATAGAAACAAGAAAACAACCAAGGTACATATGAAATACAAGAAAACAATAATCGATAATTCTTGGAATAAAATCAGGAGGAAATATAAGTGGAACCGAAAGCAGTTGTGAATTTACGAAAGGGAGAAGGTCGTACCATCAAGGCAGGTGGACTGTGGATCTTCGACAATGAAATAGAGAGCGTGATGGGAAGTGTGGAAGATGGCGATATTGTGATCGTGCGTGATTTCGATGGATATCCGATGGGACGAGGATTTATCAACCGGAAATCAAAAATTACTGTGCGGATGCTGACCCGAGACGCAGAGCAGGAGATTGATGAAGCATTTCTCCGTATGCGGGTGAAGAATGCATGGGAATACAGAAAAGCTGTGATGCAGGGCGATGATCTTACCTGCTGTCGTGTAATTTTCGGCGAAGCGGATTTCCTGCCGGGACTCGTGATTGATCGGTTCTCGGATGTGCTGGTGGTGGAATCCCTCGCACTTGGCATTGATTTATATAAGGAACAAATCGTGGATTTGCTGAAAGAGATCATGGCGCAGGATGGTGTCAGGATCCGCGGCGTGTATGAGCGCAGTGACGCGAAGGTGCGTAAGAAGGAAGGACTTGCTCCATATAAAGGATGCATCGGTGCGGAGTTTGATCCGGTCGTTGAAATCGTGGAGAACGGCGTGCATTATCAGGTAGACGTGGCAAATGGACAGAAGACAGGATTCTTCCTTGACCAGAAATACAACCGGCTTGCGATGCAGAGACTGATCAAAGGTCTGACAAGAGGAGAGCAGGAGACACCATTGCGCGTACTTGACTGCTTTACACATATGGGAACTTTTGCATTAAATTGCGGCTATGCCGGGGCGAGTGATGTGCTAGGACTTGATATTTCAGAGTTTGCTGTGGAGCAGGCAAGAGAAAATGCAAAGCTCAATCATCTGGAGAAGACTGTACATTTTAAAGAGGCAAATGTATTGGACGAGCTTCCAAAACTTGCTGAAGCAGGTGAGCAGTTTGACGTTGTAATCTTAGATCCACCGGCGTTTACCAAGTCACGCGAAGCAACCAAGAATGCAATCAAAGGCTATCGTGAGATCAACCGGAAAGGCTTGCAGCTTGTGAAAAACGGCGGGTATTTTGCAACCTGCTCCTGCTCCCATTTCATGACACAGGAATTGTTCACGAAAGTAATTGGTCAGGCAGCAGCCAGCGTACACAAGCGTCTTCGACAGGTGGAATTCCGGCAGCAGGCACCGGATCATCCGATTTTGTGGGCGGCGGATGAGAGTTATTATTTAAAGTTCTTTGTTTTTCAAGTCGTTGATGAGAGATAGGAGACATGCAAGTGTGTTAAATATGGAGGTTTGCGATGAATAAACATATAGAAAAAGCGATGGAGCTTCGAAACGAAACTCCGATGGTAAGCAACTGTTCCCAGACGATTATGCGGTGTTATGCAGAGGATATGGGGATTTCAGAAGAAATGGCGGCAGGACTTGGCTGTAATTTCGGTGGTGGTATGAAATGCGGCGGTGTCTGTGGTGCAATCACAGGTGGTTTGATGGTGCTTGGTGCCAAAGGCGTTGAGAATCCGGCGAAGGTAAATGAATTCCGCAGGAAGATTGCCGAGAACCATGATGGTATGGTGAACTGTGTGGATCTGCTCCGTGCAAATGCGGCGAAGGGTGGCAACAAGAAAGAACACTGTGATAAGATGATTCAAGAGGCAATCACGCTCATAGATGAAATGGTATAAAAATACATAGATGAAATAGTTCATACAACGACGAAATGGTGTAAAAATCCTTGACGGATTTTGTTATGTAACATAGAATAAAACCAATACGATGAAAAGGAAGCAATCAATGTTCTGGAAGATGACGACATTGCAATTGAAAAAAGGTTACATTTTCGCTCCTTACGGGGATAGTGCGCCTTTTTTCAGGAATAAAGTCTGATTCATCAGAACCATTCTATGTAAATCAAGGTACATTATCTCCTTAACGATCAAATATAAGTTAAGGAGATTTTTTATGTTTAAAATTAAAAAACAAATATCGAAGTTGTACACGGCGTCCATCTTAGGCAATCTGTCACTGACGGGCGCGTGGATCGCAATTCTTGCAGCGCGAGGATACAGTCTGGTCGAAATCGGAATTGCAGAAACGGTGTTTCATATTTTCAGTTTGACGTTTGAGATACCATCGGGGGTTTTAGCGGATGTATTTGGTCGAAAGCAGATGCTTGTTGTGAGCAGTATTATGCGTGTGATCGGAAGCATCTGCATGATTTGCTCAAAGAATCTGACGATGGTGTGTGCGGCAATTGCGTGTTTCGCAGTCAGCTATAATTTTTCTTCGGGATCCGGGGATGCGCTTGCGTATGATTCACTGAAATTGGTTGGTGAGGAGGCACGATATGAGCGCTACGCAGCCAATCAGTTGATTCTGTATCGGCTTTGCAATGGTATTTCTACATTGTGTGCGGGCTTTGCACTTTTTGTCGGATATAAGATTGCGTATGCATCGGATGTTCTGGTGACTTGCATTCAGATTGGTGTGTTGTTATCGCTACGAGAGATTCGTTTGGATCACACAGGTACAGAGCGAAAACAGGAGGTGTTGCAGTCGGTATGGAAGGAACTCAGGGTATGTTTTGTGGAGAGTCTGCGCTTTCTAAAAGAGGCGAAGCGGGCAGTGTTTCTGATGACATGTAATTCCTTTGTCGGCGCGGTTGATATTGTATTGCTGTTTTTCTTACAGGCGAAGCTGCCGCAGACAGGTATTCCAGATTCAGCTCTTGGGATAGCTCTTTTCATCATGGAGATGGGTGGAATCCTTGGAGCCAAGCTGATCTTGCGGTGTAAGAACTTACGGTATCGCTGGGTGGTTATGATAACGTCTGTGCTCGTTTTATGTGGCGTTTTGATTGAACATACAGGCTCCGCAGTACTTATGACGCTGGGTGGATTTGTAGCGGCATGCAGTGATGATGCACTTCAGGTTCGCACAGATGCTATCTTACAGGAAATGTTTCCGTCTGAGCAGCGGGCAACGCTGATATCAATGGAATCTTTTACATTTTCCATGATTATGATTGTGCTGTCACCGCTTGCAGGAATTGTATTTTCCGTGTGGTAAAAAGAATTGCCGTCGGTTCCTGTCCGGAGCCGGCGGCAATGTATTATGAAAATTCAGAAATGTAACATAGATGAAAGAAACAAAATAGATGTTGTTAATTCCGAAACTGCACGCGACGAAGCCTGGGGAACAGGCGGAGCGGGAACCCGCGTTTGACCTTGGAGAAGAGGGGAGAATATGCGACAGTTTCGGTCTTTTTGATTTCGTGGGATGTGTGATGCTGGGTGCCGTTGAAATCTGCTAGCAGTATACAATATTTGTTACGGGAATGGGGGAATATTGCGTGAACTATCGAAATTCCTGCGTGAACTTCTTTTTTTAGATATATGTATGACAAAAAAGAAAAATAAATAATAAAACACAAAAATAAAAATACCACCATAATGGTGGCATTTTTTATGTTCAAAACATGTTATTCTATATTATGAATTTGGACAGAATGATTGCACGATCGCCATGACGACGATCAATCCGAACACAACGAGGATGTCTAACACAACCACACCGAATATACGCAGCGCTTTTTTCTCGTGTTGACACAGAGGCATGAGCTTTCGCACATGGAGATAGTCGAAGATTGACGCCACGATAAAAAGCATCATAATGAGTGCAAATACACGCTCCACCCACAGTGCAGCTCCGAAAGTATTGTTTGCTTTCATGGATAAGCAAAACCATGTCAGGAATATATAGGTAAGCAGTGCAACCGCCATCTTCCAAGGTGTTTTGGAACGGAAACCGGGAGGGGCAAACTGCATATGTTTTGCGGAAGTGTCGGGATTGTTCTGTGTTTGAGCATTTGAACGATTGGAAAATAAACCGGATAAATCTCCGGTGGAGGCTTGCCCGGCATGTGTATAAGGCAAGATTCCCCTATTTGCCAACAACGCCTGGCGTAATTCACCGATGCTTTGATACCGTTCCGCCGGGTTCATCTGTGTACATTTGGCAGTAACCGCATCAATATATGGATTCTGGCAATGCGATGCTTCCGCCATTTCCTTCAGAAGAATCCCTATAGAATAAATATCTGTCTGCGGGGAGGATTGTCCAAATCCATATTGTTCCGGGGCGGCATAGCCCTGTGTGCCAAGCAGGATTGTATCAGAATCCTTCGCTACTGTATGGTATTTGGCAGCGTTGAAGTCGAGCAGCACAGCACGGTTATAACTGGTGATGATAACATTTGAGGGTTTCACATCCCGGTGGATGATAGCCGGATTATGCAGATGCAGCTGTTCGAGGATCGCACACAGGTCAAGCATATATTGAAGCATATCGCTTGGAGCTATGTCTGCGTGGTTGATCTTATCCTGCAGGGAAGTTCCGGAGATATATTCTTCGATGACAGTAAGCTGTCCCGCTTCTTCGTAATAATTTATGATCCGCGGTGTACCTGCGACAGGATTGCGGTATAACTCGGCATAGACGGCGAGATTATAGACATCAAGCACTTTTTTGATGGCAATCTTTTTTGCCTCCTGATGCTGGACTAAGTATACATGATGCGGTTCATTTATGGCGGCTATTGGTTTATAATACGAAATAGCGAGATGCTGATCGAGATCCATATGCGTATATCCTTTCTATAGAGCAAGGTTATTGATTATACTTCGTCAATCAATTATCCGGGTTGTTTGATACAGTTTTGGTAATTTGATGGTTTTATTATAACAGATTGGAGGATGAAATGAAGGAGAAAAATACAAAGGAATTAAATGAAGTCTTAGGGAAGACACATCTTTCGGACTTTGAGAAATATTGCGCGGAGAATAAAGAAAGTGTAAGCGATAATTCGGAAGCATTTTCTATCTATGTGAAGAACCTGCTACAGGAAAAGAAGCTCACCCAGCAGTATGTGTTCCTGCAGGCAGATATTCCGGAGCGGTATGGCTATAAGCTGCTGTCCGGGGAGAAGCGTACGAGGCAGAGAGATGTGATCCTGCGGATCTGCTATGCGGCGAAATTCAGTCTGGCGGAGACGCAGCGTGCACTTAAAAAATACGAGATGCCGGAATTATATGCGAAGGTCCCGAGAGATGCACTCCTGATGATCGCATTTAATGAGCGACCGGGAAGCATCCTGGACGTAAATGATCTGCTCAATCAAAAAGGCTTGCAACCGCTTCGGACAAGTGGAGTGCAGGATTAGAGGATAAATTTGCCACTGCTACGGGGGCAACGGAACGCTTCTTAATATGAGATAATTGCAAACAGGAGGTGCCAAAGAAAAGAAACATCATACTGACAAGAAATCTACATATTGAGGAGGAAGAGAAACATGAAAACATGGAAGTTGGTATCGGGCATTTTGTCTATGATTTTATTTGTGATCGTGACATTTCAGTCATGCGCGGCAGGCGTTGCAAACTCACTGGAGGCAAATGGGGAGACGTCCGGCTCGGCAGGTGTATTTGTAGCGATTCTGATGCTTGCGGGAGGTATCGTATCCGTGGCAACGAGAAATTCGGAGAAGAAGGGCGGAAACATCGCCTTGATCGTGCTGTTTGGTCTGGCAGCGCTGGTTGGCTTCACCGGTTTCGGAAGCTTCTCAGATCTTGCAATCTGGTCAGGCTGGTGCCTGATCAATGCGGCTTGGGCAGTTGTGGCGATGATAAAGAGCAAATAAAAATCATTTATATATAACAGTTACGGGAAAAATGGTGTTTCAAAGCATCCGCATTTGCGGGTGCTTTTTTATAGCGTAAATGATTGGAAATGTTGGAATGCAGATTGACGATTTTTGGATAAATGTCTATACTGAAAGCAGGTTTTTTACTACAAATAATAGAAAAGAGATACGAACATGACACGACAATCAGGCAGACCAGCCGATGAAACCTGCAGGCTGGAAAAGGAAATACGAACTTATGATTTTTTGGATGCGAACCATGTATGGTATGAGCGGATCGACCATGAAGCAGCGATGACGATGGAAGTCTGCGAGGCAATCGACAAGGCATTGGATGCGACGATCTGCAAGAATTTATTCCTGTGCAACCGGCAGGAGACAAACTTCTATCTGCTGATGTTACCAGGACATAAGAAGTTTAAGACGAAGGATATCTCGAAGCAGCTTGGCGTAGCCAGACTTTCCTTCGCGAAGGATGCGTATATGGAAGAATATCTGGATATCACACCGGGTTCCGTGAGTGTACTGGGGTTGATGAATGATAAGGAAAATCATGTACAGCTTCTGATGGACAAGGATCTGGTGCAGGATGAATATGTGGGCTGTCATCCATGTATCAACACGAGCAGTCTGCGCCTCAAAATGGACGATCTGCTGCATGTGCTGCTTCCGGCGATGCACCACGCGCCGATTTTCGTGACGGTGGAGGATGAAGAAATTACAGAGAACGATTAGTTAAGGGGATTTATCAATCTTGTGGAGGAGTTGACAACATAGAGACAACTTCGAGAGTCTTTTGCTTTTATACAAATTTAACATAGAATTAATGTGATACAGATAGATTTCAGCTATTAAAACATATATCATCCATCCTATACATATACCGATGGAAGAACAAGATGCATAGACTGAAATAAGAACATACATAGCGCGAGAAGGGATTCCGATTGTAAGGAATCCCTTTTTCTACTATATAAGACCGAAAGGAAATAACACATGCAGACGATGGATGTGATCAATCAATTAAATCGATTACATGAGAGATATAAGAGATATATACGGATGGGGATTGTGACGGCGGTTATTTTTGCGATGAAGGGATTCCTTATTTTTCCGCTATTTTGGTTGCTCCGTCTACACCAGCAGAATACGACAATTGTAAATATTGTGTTATTAATAATTATTGGTTATTTCGTGAAGCAGTGTTTTGTCTGTAAAAGGCAGTATGCGAGAATCTATAAGGAGAACTTCGTGACTGCGGTCATGAACGAGATGTTCTCCGATGTGCAGGTCGATTGGGAACGTGGATTTAGCCAGAAGCAGGTCAGAGAGATGGAAGTCATTGATATGGGGGATGAGTTTAAGTCCGAGATGCATCTTCAGGGATGTTATCAGGGGGTGCGGTTTGAACAATCCTATGTCACGGTCAAAAGTACAGATGGGGATGGGGACGTGCAAAGCAGTTTTTACGGCTATTGTTATAGTATAGACACACGGAAGATGGAGATTGCGCCTGTGAGTGTCGTCACAAAAGTATTCCGCCAGCCGTTCAAAGTTCCGTCCTATGAGAAGAATATGTATGAGATGGTGCAGATGGAGAGTGTGGAGTTTCAGAAATACTTTGATGTGCGCACGCTCGTCAATCGATCGATTGATGCTTTTTATGTGTTAAAACCACAGACGATGGAGCGGTTGCAGGCCTTACAGCGGCGCAGAAAGGAAATTTCTGTGCGGTTTGCGGGCGATAAATTATACATCGCGTGCTTAGCCATGCAAAATGTATTTGATGGGAATATCCGAAAACCGCTTGTCTATACAGACGAAATGAACAAGATACGGGATGAATTTCAGGATGTGAAAGAAATCGTTGAACTTGTCTCATAGATCGTCATTGCAGGTTATGTATAATTTTGTAAAATATATAGCTATTTTGACAGATTCATGATACACTCAATCTAACTTAACAGAGGGGGTGAGCGCGTGGATACGATGCAGATTGTGAACCAGCTAGATGGTCTGCACAGGAAATACAGACAGGTGATGTATTTATTTGCAGCTCCATTTGTATTATTGATGATCGGCTATATAGGAGTACCGGGTATGGGCGGTCTGGCTAACTTGATGATGATGCTAGCGGCAGCAGGCTGCATATTTTATGCATCCGGCAGGATGTCGAAGATCAACAAGGAATATCAGATGCTCTACAAGAATGCATTTGTTGTTTCAGTATTGAACAAGACATTCTCGGATGTTCGGGTGAACTGGGAGTGCGGATTTACGAGACAGAATGTCGAGCAGATGGGACTGTTGAAACTTGGAAATCGTTTTGATTCCGAAGATCTGATCCACGGAGTCTATGAAGGTGTCTCCTTTGATCAGGCGGATGTCACGATCAAGAATGTGACGGGAAGCGGAAAGAACCGGCATACAACGACGTATTTCAAAGGACGGGTATTCGTGTTTGATTTGCAGAAATCCGATATACGTTCTGTTGGTATCCGGTCGAAGAATTTCCAGTATTATGGAAATCTGAATGGATTTCATCACGAGAATGTGACGCTGGAGAGCGAAGCGTTCAACCGGGAGTTTAAGGTGATGGCAACCTATCCGGTCGATGCGTTTTATGTGCTTACTCCACAGACGATGGAATGTGTGACAGACCTGTACCGGCGTGCGGGAAATGTAGCCCTGCGGTATCTGGGTAACAAGCTATATGTGGCAGTCAATACAACTGGAAATGCATTTGATGGTGATATCAAGAAGCCATTCGTCTATGTGGATGAGATCAACAAGATTAAAAATGATTGTGCTGTGATTATGGATATCATACACCGGTTGCGGATTGGAGATGCACAGTAGCATTTTTATAATCAAGCAATATAATTTCTATGAAAAAGAGAGGAGAGCAAATTATGGAAGCGATTATTACAGTGATTATTGTACTTTTGGTCTGTATCGTGATCTGGTACATATCAACATCGAATGGAATCAAGCGGTCACAGCTCAAGGTGGAGGAAGCAGAGTCCGGAATCGATGTGGCGCTCACAAAGCGTTACGATGTGCTTACGAAGATGCTTGATGTCGTAAAGGGATATCAGGCACATGAGAAGACAGTTCTGACCGAGCTTGTCAAGCTTCGAAGCGGTATGACGATGGCAGAGAAGAATGCAGCCAACCAGAAGATGGAACAGCTTACGAAGGATATCAACATTCTCGCAGAGAATTATCCGGAGTTAAAATCCAGCAACAACTTCATGGAGCTGCAGAAAACGATTGCAGATGTGGAAGAACACCTGCAGGCAGCCCGCAGATTGTACAATGCGAATGTCAACACATACAATACGAAGCTCGTTGTATTCCCAAGCAGCATCGTAGCGAACAACATGCATGCGGTAAAGAAACCGTTCTTCGAGGCAGAGGAAGCAAAGCGTCAGGATGTGAAGATGAGCTTCTAATCGAAAAAAAATATAAAAAAATCCGGAGCGTTCATGTAAATGAATTCTCCGGATTTTTTATGGCAACGAGGAAAATGCACGCAGACTGTCTCCAAGGCGCCCATGTTTCTTCATCCATATAAATGCGCCCACGCAGATGATAACCGAAAGCATGGATCCGGCAGGGGCTGCAAGTCCCATCGGGAACAATGTATCTGCGAAGAACTTCGATGCCAGATACGAACCCGGTACACGCAGACAGATGATCGCAATCATATTGTGGATGAATCCGATATAGGATTTGCCGTATGCACAGAAGTATCCGCTGAAGCAGAAATGGATACCGGCTAATGCACAGTCGAAGATATAGCCACGCAGGTATTGTGTGCCAAGCACGACAACCGCGGCGTCCTTCGTGAAGATGCCGACGATACCCGCGGTAATCAGCTCGCCGATGATTGCAACGATGATCCCATAGGTAAATGTAATCAAGATGGCATATTTCAGCGTCTTCGATGCACGGTCATGCTTGCCGGCACCGATATTTTGTGCGGCAAGTGCAGAGACGGTTGCAAGCATCGAGGATGGCACGATGAAGAGTGCACTGATCACCTTCTCGACGATACCGACAGCGGCAGCATCATTTAAGCCACGGCTGTTTGCGATAACCGTGATAATGATAAATGCAATCTGGATACAGCCATCCTGAATCGCAACCGGAATACCGATCTTTAAGATCTCGCCGAGCACGGAACGACTTGGGATGAAATCCTGTCTGCAAAGCCTGATGCCAAGCTTCTTTTTCTTCGTCATGAGCAAGGAGATAATAACACTTAACGTCTGGGCGAGTGTCGTGCCAAGTGCGGCTCCGGCAGCACCCATATGCAGAACTCCCATAAATACATAGTCGAGCGCGATATTTGCTGCGCAGGCAATCGCGATAAAATACATCGGACTTTTCGAGTCGCCCATACCACGGAAGATGGAAGCGATGATATTATAAGCTGTAATAAACGGAATTCCGATAAAGCAGATCGTCAGGTACCGGGTCGAACCCTCGATCGCCTCGGCCGGTGTCTGGATCAGCAGCACGATCGGTCTTACAAGCAGCAATAGAACAATTGTTAAGATGATGGAAAGTCCCATGAATAAAGTCACGGAGTTTCCAACTGTTTTAGCGATTTCGTCCTTGTGTCTGGCACCGACGGCACGCCCGATCATGACAGTGGAACCCATCGCCAGACCGACGATCATGACGGTCAGCATGTGCATGACCTGACTGCCGTTTGCAACAGCGGTCGTGCTTTCCGTTCCGTTGAACTGCCCGATGATGAACAGATCCGCCATACCATATAATGTCTGTAAAAAATAAGAGAATAGATATGGAAGCGCGAAATATAAAATCGTTTTGAATACGCTTCCGGTTGTCAGATTTTTTTCCATAGTAAATAAAGCCTCCTGCGAAGTCTTTTCTACCCTCCCGCATCCTATATTAAAACCTACAATAATTGTAAGGTCAATGCTTGTTATGCATAAAATTAGAAAAAATAAGCTTTTTATACATAAAAATGTATTGTATTGCAAAAAAAACGCGTCTTTCGTTGCATTTTTTGCCGTAGAATGCTATATTAAATCGTAAATGTGAAGAAAGGAAGTAAAATATTATGAAACTTAAGAAGTTAGTAGCAATTACATTGTCTGCAGTTATGTGCATGGCAGCACTGACAGGATGTGGCGGAAAGAGCGATTCTGCCAAGAAAACTGCCAAGGTTATCGAGGTAGATCTGACAGATGAGCAGTATGCATTTGGTGTAGATAAGGATCAGCCGGATTTATTAAAGGAAGTAAACCAGTTTGTTGCAGACATGAAGTCTGATGGAACATTTGACGAGATCTGCAACCGTTATTTTGGTGATGGTACTCCGGTGCCTGTACAGTCAGCAGCTTATGACGAGAGCAAGGATCAGTTAGTAGTAGCAACAAACGCAGCATTCGAGCCATTTGAGTACATGGATGGTGAGAACTATGTTGGTATTGATATGGAAATCGCAAAGGCACTTGCTGATAAGCTTGGCAAGGAGCTTGTAATCCAGAACATGGATTTCGATGCCGTATGTCTCTCTGTTGGCCAGCACAAGTGTGACGTTGCCATGGCAGGTCTTACAATCAAGCCGGACCGTGAGGAGTATGTAGCATTCTCTGATCCATATTACAGCGCATCACAGAAGCTTATCACATTGTCTACAGATACAGAGTTCGATGCCTGCAAGACAGCCGACGATGTAAACAAGATTCTTGAGGCAAAGGGTTCTGACTTAAAGATCGGTTTCCAGAATGGTACAACCGGTCAGTTCTACTGTGAAGGTGATGACGACTGGGGATTCCCGGGACTGAAGATGGAGTCTAAGGGTTACAAGAATGGTTCTCTTGCAGTACAGGATCTGTTAAATGGAAACATCAATTACGTAATCATCGATTCCGCTCCTGCTGAGAGCATTACATCATCTATCAATAAGATGCAGTAATTTAAGGAACGAAAGGATATTTCATGGGAGATATAGGAACTAAAATAGACAAATTCATAGAAATATTCATCAATAACCGTGGGTATGTAAAAGTATTAGAGGGCTTGAAGAATACGCTGGTGATTGCCATCATCGGTCTCATCATCGGTGTTGTGATCGGTACCTTGATCGCGACGGTGCGTGTGATTCCGAAGTATAAGCGTCTGCCGCGTGTCTTAGATGCCATCTGCCGGTTTTACGTCGGATTGTTCCGTGGAACTCCTATGGTTGTACAGTTGTTGGTATTTTATTATGTATTGCTGCCTCTGATGGATGCACATATGACAGGCGTACAGGTATCTATTATGGTATTTGGCTTAAACAGTGGTGCATACATCTCCGAGATTATGCGAAGCGGTATCCTCTCCGTAGATCCGGGACAGATGGAAGGTGGACGTGCGATGGGCTTGAGCTTTGCGACAACTATGCGCAAGATCGTCATTCCGCAGGCAGTCAAGAATATCCTGCCAACACTTGGAAATGAATTTATATCGTTGATCAAGGAAACTTCCGTAGTCAGCTTTGTCGGTGCCTCAGATCTGTATGTGGCATTTAACTATATCGGAAGCAACAGCTACGAGTTCATGATTCCATATCTGGTTATGGCGATCATCTACATTGTGCTTGTCCTGCTGATCAGCTTTGGAATTAAAATGATGGAAAGGAGCCTGAGAAAGAGTGATAGAAGTCATTGATCTTGAAAAACATTTTGGTGACAATGAAGTCTTGAAAGGCATCAACGTCACTGTGGACAAGGGCGACATTATGGTTGTCATCGGTCCTTCCGGCTCCGGTAAGAGTACATTTTTACGTTGCCTGAACTGTATGGAAGATCCAACAGGCGGACAGATCATCTTCAATGGTGTTGATATCGCAGACCCAAAGGTTGATATCAATATCCACCGCCGCCGTATGGGAATGGTGTTCCAGCATTTTAATCTGTACAATAACAAGACAGTCATCCAGAACATCATGCTTGCACCGGTCTATGTACAGTGCCAGGATCTTAAAAAAGCGAAACGCCACAACCGGTTCCTTCCGCTTACAAACCTGTTCCGTAAGGAGAAGCAGGAGAAAATCGCAATCACAACGACCAAGGCAAAGATTGTAGCGGAAGCGAAAGAAAAAGCAGAAGATCTGCTGAAGAGAATCGGACTGTTGGACAAAGCAGACGTATATCCGTCTACACTTTCCGGCGGACAGAAGCAGCGTGTGGCAATCGTGCGTGCACTTGCAATGAACCCGGATGTGATCCTGTTCGATGAGCCAACCTCCGCACTTGATCCGGAGATGGTAGGCGAGGTATTGGATTTGATGAAGGCGGTTGCGAAGGAAGGCATGACGATGATTATCGTTACCCACGAGATGGGATTTGCAAAGGAAGTTGCAAACAAAGTCCTCTTTATCGACGATGGTCAGATCCTAGAGTCCGGCACACCGGAAGAGTTCTTTGGGAATCCAAAGAATCCGAGACTCAAAGAATTCCTGTCGAAAGTGTTGTCGTAAGTTAAATTGAAGTGTAAATAAAGAAGCATATAATGCACAGACATCAAAAGATTAGATGCCTGTGCATTTTTTTGTTATAGTATATACGAAAGACACATGTGTCATATATGATATAGAAAACGAAACTTACGAAACTGGTTAGAGATATTTTCATATAGTTCCGGATTGATTCATGAAGATATACGATATGTTTGAAGTTTAGAAGTTCTTGATGTTCTGTGAATTATAGCAGCCATGTTTGAACACGATGTTCAAACAAGCCGCCACTGAGCCATGGATGGCGAATTGGCGGCGGTGGCGTATATTATAAAATGTAGATCAGAACATATAGAACTTCTTAGCTTCAATACATTGTATATCGTATGAAACAATCCGGAACTATATATAGAACGCTAACCAGTTTCACCACGAAGTAAAGGGGAGAACAGTATGTACCAGATTCTGTTGGTGGAAGATGACGAATCCATCCGGGAAGTTATCGCAGATTACATGGACGAGAAAGGAAAAGACACGATGCGGCTGACGCTTGCCGAGGACGGAAGAGCCTGCGAGGGCGCACTCGAACGTCAGACATTTGACCTGATCCTGCTCGACGTGATGCTTCCGGATATCGATGGATTCACACTTTGCCGGACGATACGGAAAAAAGATATGGTTCCAATTGTATTTCTGACTGCGAAGGGAAGCGAGGAGGATATACTCTGGGGCTATGGACTTGGCTGCGACGATTATATTGTGAAACCATTTTCACTGGCGACACTGTATGCGAAGATACTTGCCATCCTGCGGCGGACAAAACAGGAGAACCAGAAAGAGACGATTACCTGTGGCGAGATCCGGATGGACAAGCAGAGCTGTCAGGTATTTGTGAAGGAACGGGAAGTGCAGCTGCAGAACAAGCAGTATGAGATCCTGCGATTCCTGATGGAGCATAAAAATATCGTGTGGTCGCGGGACGCCCTGTTAAACCACATCTGGGGATATGATTACATGGGTATCGACCGTGTGGTGGATAACCAGATCAAGAAGCTGCGGAATGCGCTTGGTGAGGAAGGAAAGCGGATTCAGACGGTGGTAGGCAGGGGGTATAAAATATCAGATGCGTAGCCATGTGAAAACAGAAAAAATATAGTTAGTATTTTATTATTTTATCTGATGCGTGTTCGGGCAAAACAGGCGCAGATAAGAAGGTGGAGGGATGCATATGAAGTTTACGATATTACCGGACTTTGAAGCAAATAGAAAAAGGCGCGCAATACGCAGGCAAAAGCGTGTGCAGCGAAGAGAAGCGCGGCAAAACCGGAAGAATTACAGGTATCTGAAACGGAAGAAGTTCTGGCAGGTGTGGCTGGAGCGGTTTGTCCTTGTGCTTCTGATTCTTGGAATGGGTGGTGCGTGGTATTTTAGAACCGTGGTGCAGGATACGGAGGATAATGCGGAATTTGAGATGGATCAAAGTCAGGAAATCATACAGACTTATATTGAGAGGCGGTATGAAGAACTGACTGCGATGGGAATAAAGCCAGGGAAAGAGTTCGACGATCAGATGGGCGCGTATATGTACCGTATGATCCCGCATAGAATGATGGGCGCGTATGGCGTATCTGCAGCGGCAGCAGCGATCTATAATAAAAATGGAGAGCTTCTAACCGACAGCAATCCACGGTTTTATCTGTACTGTGACCGGTATGAGCCGGTAGGAGACGAGAAAAACCATACGATAAATCTATACCAGTCCTATTATACATGTGCACAGGAACTGTCGGATGAATTTCTCCGGGATTATAACGACTATTTTATCTATGGCGACATCGAAAATGGAGAACGAATGGAATTCGGAGATCTATATGTAGATGAAGAGAAACGACAGTTTTATTTCAGTACCGTTTCCTGTTTAGAGCAAGGGAAAGTGGTGAAAACCTATGATTTTACACCGAAACATTTAGAAGGTATGAAAACGGTACAGGAAACCTATGACAGATGGACGAGAGAGGGAACACGCTGGTACCCGGTTCTTGGAATCCGGTCGGCGGAGATTTCGGAGCTTCTGCAGTTTGCATACGATGTGTATGATGATTACAAGGATGACAAGCAGTTAAAAGGTGCAGGTGTGACAGCGGAGCGGGGATACTTCGCCAAGACATATGCACAATATAATGTGATAGAAATCGGTGATCAAAGTAATGGAAATCCGGAATATACGGTTGTGTTCGCGTATAACTATGATTTCTTTCAGGCAAATCACGGCTTTGTGCAGAAGTTTGTAATCTGCCTGTTTCTTGCAATCCTGCTCATCAGCTTCTTATGGTCCCGGTTTACCTACGTGCGGCTTAAGGCAAGATATGAGCTTGAAGATTATCAGCGGAGTCTCACGAATGCAATGGCGCACGATCTGAAAAGTCCGCTGATGATATTATCCGGTATGGCTGAGAATCTGAAAGAAAATGTACATACAGAGAAACGGGAATATTATGCGGAGGAGATGCTTAAGAATATCGCGGATATGAACCGTATGATCGAGCAGTCGCTTGGATTTTCGAAGCTTAGCCAGACAGGCAGGGTTGGCAGAAAGACAGAGGTCGATATGCGTGCACAGACGGATGCATTGATTGGAAAATACAAGGAGCTTGCAGAGGAACATGGACAGCATATTTCCGTGACAGGCGAGGGGCAGATGCGCGGAAATGAGGCGATGCTCCGGCAGATGATCGACAATCTGCTGCAGAATGCAATCCTGCACGGAGAAGAAGATGGACAGATTGAGATCAACATTGGAAATGGCTCATACCAGATCCGGAATACTTACGCGGGAACGCTTACGACAGAGACGGCAAGGAAGCTTTTGAACCCTTACGTCAAGGAGGAAAACCGCAAGCGGACAGGCGGGCATGGACTGGGACTTTCTATCGTGCATGAGATCGTGAAGCTGCACGGCGGAAAGCTTCATCTGAAAGTGGAAGAAAGTACATTTGAGGTAAGTGTCAAGCTGTAAAGCCGGATTGTGGGGATGCGTATGAAGGGGTTATTTCGACATGTTTCAACATGGCTTTTGCTGATCGGTGTTGCGGTATCGTTTTTTGCCTTTTTCAATTCGGCGTCTATCTATCAGCAGGTGGAGAACGCGATCAGCGAAGCCAATGCGTACAATTACAAATATATGTACAGCGTGAGCCTCTGGGATGCACCAGACGGTGAACAGATTGTGGAACGATTGAAGACGCTGCCCGGAAATGTTCTTGTGACAGGGGCGTATGTCTACTTGGATTCGATGGATCAGTATCAGGAGTGCGAGATCATCGTCAGCCAGAAAGAGCCATTGCCCTATCCGGTGAAGGTGATAGATGAAGCGGGTGAGGTATACATCGGCAGGAACATGGAAGAACAATGTGTATCCGAGCAGGGGCAGATGTATATGACGATCGATGGGAACAAGCTTCTTGTGGCAGGCATTGTAGAAAGCGGGAAAACAGATGTCTTGAATTACAAGCTGCTGTTTCTGGAACATTCGGAGATGGCAGAGTCGTTGAAAAAGGCGGATGCATTTTCACTCGAATGTAGTTCCAGTCAGACAGATATGCAGGCGGAGCTTTCGGATTTCTGCCGGGAAATGCATGGCGAGTATCGCAGCATATCCGAGCGGTACATCGAGGTTGGAAGCCAGAATGCAGATGAGAAGTTCTATAACGCGATAGCTTTTTTTGCCATCGTGAATTGTGTGGTAATTTCGGAGTTTTGGATCCTGCGCAGGAAAAAGGAAGTGCTGATCCGAAAGATTTTCGGATATTCAGATCTGAAGTTATTCGCTCTTTTTTACAGACAGATGCTTTGCGTATCGTCGATGGCTGTGGCGGGAGTCCTATTTACAGAGCTGCTAGTGGCGCATGTTACGAACGTATCTATCTCGATGGATGTACGGAAGTTGATTGTCTCTGTGTTGTTTGTGGTGCTTGCTTCATTCGTGCTGGTGCTGACACCGGTATACAAAGCATCGAAGTTCACGATTGAAAAGGAGGCGGTCTGATATGCGGATTCGGTTTCTGATCCGGAAGGCAGCAGAATATGTCTTCCGGCGCAAAGGGAATTTTCTGCTTACGACACTGGTGATTGCAACGGCATTGTATATGCTGTGTGATGTGTTCCAGATGTCAGCGAAATCCACCTATTATATCTATGAGACGGAACATGTATTTACCGATACGGATTCCGTCAATGTGAATATTCTTATGACCGAACAGGGGAGCAACGGGTATGACGAGAAAGTTGGTCGGTTTCTTGACCGGTTGAAGGAGCAATATGGGGAACGCGCCGGAAAGTTTATGCTTCTGCCGGTGAATTACATACAGGAAGGAACAGAAAAAAGAGCGGATACCTTGTATGTAGACGAGAATCTGTTTGATCTTTGCCGGGTATCATTTACGGAAGAGGAAACGCCTGCAGACAATACGGATATGCTCTATGGCTATGTCTGTAAGGAGAAGCTGGGCGAGTTCCCGGTAGGTACGATACTGGAGAATGCAAATCTTGGAACGAAGACAAGGATCGTCGGGTATTTTGAGAAAGGGGAGAAATGGGCAGAAAATCTGTTGTTTCATTCGAAGGATGCAGTTGTCTGTCTGGATGATTATATTGTCTCAGTTATGGATGATGCGTATTTCGAGTCAAGCCCGCTTTTTTATACGAATATCTATAATTCGGTCTATGTAAGAACCGCGCAGGGAGAGCAGATGGGGGATTTGAAATTCGCGGTAAAGGCGCTGGCAAAGGAATGTGGCATAAAATGTTATGTGAATACGATGGAGGATCTGGTCGCAGCGCAAAGACAGGAAAATGCGGAGCTGTGGAAGGCAATCGGAATTATGCTCTGTTTTGCAATATTCGTAGCTATGCTGGGTGTTGGAACGGCGTTTTTGTCGGACGTATTTTGCTGGCAGAAGGAGCTTGCCATCATGCATGTCTGTGGCGTTTCCAGATTCGATCTTTTCTGGGTGATTGCATTTGAGAATCTGCTGAAAGCCGTATTGGGCGTCGGAGCAGCGTTCGGGTTATTTGCACATAGTCTCGATCAGGCGGATCGAATGATTTTCGTGCAGAGAGTTGTTCCGGGCGTACTGGTCGGTGTGGTAGTATTTATCGTTTGCGCATCCGGCATTGCATTCCGGGCGATCTGGCGGAAGAAGGTTATGACGATCATAGGGGAGGCGCGGTTATGATACGATTGGAGAATATAAATAAGCTCTACGAAGGAGATACCTATAAGATTCAGGCGTTACAGGGTATCACGCTCGCGATCGGGGAAGGCGAATTTGTGTCGATCATGGGGCGGAGCGGTTCCGGTAAGACAACCCTTCTGAATATCATCGGATTTCTGGATATGACGACAAGCGGTACGTTTCTGTTTGGTGGGAAGGATGTCTCACATATTTCCAGCAAAAATCTGTGGCGGTACCGGCGGGAGAATATCGGGTTTGTGTTTCAGAACTTTGCATTGATCGATCATAATACGGTGCTGGAAAATGTGATCTTACCTTTACAGGCGATGAACGTATCCAGAAGGGAAGCTGTGAAAAAAGCAGACCGTCTGTTAGATCGGATGGGGATCGCAGAGATGAAACACAAATATCCAAGCCAGATATCCGGCGGTCAGAAGCAGCGGGTTGCGATTGCACGGGCACTGGTCGCAGATCCGAAGATCATATTGGCAGATGAGCCGACCGGCGCACTCGATGCGGATACGGCAGAGGAAATCATGCAGATCTTTCAGGAGATACACGCACAGGGGAAGACGGTTGTGATCGTTACACACGATGACAAGATCGCGGCAAAGACCAACCGCCTGATACGGTTAGAGAAAGGAACTATCGTGGAGGATAAACCGCTGGCAGGAGAAAGGGGAACGCTATGAAAAAGAAAATCATAATTGGACTGACCGTACTTTTATTGCTCGTTGCGGCAGGCATCTATCTGGCAGGAAAGGAAAGCTGGAAGGAAGAGATGGAGCTGTTTGGTCCACTTAACGTGATGCAGCAGGATGCACAGCTAACGACAAACGACGGGGATGCAGTCTATACGGTGTCAAGAAAAAAGGATATTCAGATATCGAATGAATTTCATATCTACAAGGGGACGGTATCGCTTACGATTTATTTGAACGGAGATCAGATCTATCAAAAGGATATGCAGGAAGGCGATTATGTGTTTGATTTAGATCCGATGATGAATACGAAAGGCGATATCCGCGTCGTATATACGGCACCGGACGATGTCGATGGTTCTTATTCGATCAGCATAAAAACGCGGGTGCGCAGATGGAACCGGATATTGCATAATATCAAAAAGAATTTCTGAAATCTCTGATAAACATTATCATATGAATAGCTTTTCATATGTAAGGGAACGTGCTATAATCAGCAATGGTTAGCGAATACTAACCGTTGCTGATTTTTTGTGTAATAAATTGTATTTATACAGAATTTTATAGGATGTTATTACAATTAAGAGAAATGGAGGATAAATTTATGAGTGGTACAGGAAAAAAGACCATTGTTGAATTTCAGGATGTCGTAAAAACTTATGGAGAAGGAGAGGCATTGCAGTATGCCAACAACCATGTGAGCTTTAGGATTGAGGAAGGCGAGTTCGTTGTCATCCTCGGTCAGTCCGGAGCCGGAAAGTCAACCGTATTGAATATGCTTGGCGGCATGGATCTGCCGACATCGGGTAAGGTTCTGATTGATGGCGAGGAAGTATCGGCGATGAACGATAAGCAATTGTCAGATTTCCGTGCACGCAAAATCGGATTTATCTTTCAGTTTTATAATCTGATTCCAAGCCTGACGGTACGGGAGAATGTCGCTCTTACGAAGAGCATTGTGAAAGATGCTGCGGATCCGGACGAGATGCTTGCGGCGGTTGGACTTGCCAATCATAAGGATAAGTTCCCATCTCAGTTATCCGGTGGCGAACAGCAGCGTGTATCCATTGCGCGGGCGCTCTCCAAGAAGCCGCGTATCATCCTTGGCGATGAGCCGACCGGTGCGCTTGATTCTGAGACGGGTGTGATCGTGTTGTCACTCTTACAGAAGCAGAGCCGCGAGGGCAAGAATACTGTCATCTTAGTTACGCACAATGCGGATATCGCACAGTGTGCAGACAAGGTCATCCGTATGAAGAACGGAAAGATCCGTGAAGTGATTACAAACGAACACCCACTTGCAGTTGAGGAGGTGGAGTGGTAATGCTATTTCGAAAGATGCTGCGTGAGTTCAAAGCGAACTTTGGACCATTCTTCTCTGTGTTTTTGCTCGCCGCCATTGCCATGATGCTCTTCATCACGATGGAGGGACATGTCGTATCCCAGAATGTGGCGCGAAGCAAATACCACGATGCATGTAACCTCTCCGATATCTGGATGTACGGAGAATGTTTCACAAGTGATGATCTGAAAGCGGTAAGAAATCTGGATTTTGTAGAGCAGGCACAGCTTAGGATGCAGGTGACAGCGAGTGCACCGAAGCAGGATGGCGCACAGGTCGATCTGTTCTTAATGAAAGAAAATGAAGTGAATACACCGTATCTGATCGAGGGTGAGGATTTTAACCCGTACGATACAGACGGTGTATGGATAGCAAATGCTTTTGCGAAGAAACGCGATCTGCATGTTGGCGATGCATTTACGATCGAATATAATGGTGTGACATTTACGAAGACGATCCGTGGTCTGGTCGAGTCTGTGGAATATGAGTTCCGGCAGGCAGATGGCGATGCAGATACCTATCTGGAGAACATCACGATGGCATATATGTCGTACGATGCATTTCCGGTTCGGGAGTATGTAACACATCTGATCAAACAGGAGAAGATTACGGCGGCAGATATCAAGAAGCATGCAGATACTTATCAGGCAGTGCTCGATAAGCTGGATGAATACGGTATGAGCGTGGATGATCTGTCGCAGGATATGCTTCTGACGCTGGTCGGGAAGATGAGTGATGAGAAGCTTACGAAGATGATGCCGTACACACAGATGGTGATCAAGACGACCGACGGAAAGGCACTTGCACACGAGGACGAGATCGCCGATGCAATCAATCACAGATATTCAGCGATGATCGACCGCAAATCAGTACCGGGACTGGCGAGACTTGACAGTGAGCTGGATCAGCATCAGACATTTTCGTATTCCTTTATGATTATCTTCGTTGGTATTGCAATTCTTGTTATTGCAACGTCCATGAAGCGTATGGTTGACAAGCAGCGGACGGAGATTGGAACGATGAACGCCCTTGGTATGAAGAAAGGAAAGATTCTGTTCCATTATTTAAGCTTCAGCTTGTTCATCTCCCTGTTTGGTGTGATTGCCGGAATCCTTCAGGGTGTATTCTGGTCATGCCCGTGGTTGATCAGCTTGTTTGCGGAATATTATATTGTACCGGGATTACATTCGATCTTCCACCCGATCTATCTGGTTGTCGGTGTGGCAATTGTAGCTGCCTGTGTGCTGGCAGATTTCCTAAGCTGCAAGAAGCTTCTGAAGATCCGTCCGGCAGAGGCACTTCGCCCGGCACCACCGAAGCAGGGTAAACGTTGCCTGTTCGAGAAGCTGCCATTCTGGAATAAGCTTTCGTTCCAGGCACAGTACAATTTGCGTGATGTCTCACGCTCGAAGCTGCGTGCCTTCATGTCAATCATCGGAACCGCAGTGGGTATGCTTCTGATGTTATATGGCGTAGGCTGCAATGAGCTTGTACCACAGATGGAAGATATGATGTTTGGCAAATCAACCGTATCTGAATATCAGGTGAAATTATCAGCCGATGCGTCGCTCTCCGAGGTAAATGCGATGCAGGAAGAACTTGGCGGAGAACTGGTGATGATCGATCAGATCGAAGTATCCAAGGTGCAGAATTCGACAACGGATGAGAAGAAGAAACAGACGATCACCGTAATCGAGGGCAAAGGGTTGTACAATATTCTCGACCTTGACAACCATATCACATCGATCAAGCCGGGGACTGTCAGTGTCAGCCGCAAGCTTTCTGAGACAATGAAGATTCATGTCGGTGACACGATTTACTGGCATCTGTACAGCAAAAATACATGGTACGAGGCAAAGGTTGGAGCAATCTATCGAAACTCTGACACACAGGGAATCGCATTTTTGAAAGCGGACTTCGAGAAGACCGGAGCAGCCTATACACCGACCCTGCTTATGACAGACAACAAGCATGCCGAGAGTAAGAAGACACTTTCTTATGTCAGCGGCGTGAACAACCAGACGGAGATGAAGGAAGCGTATGAGAAGGGTATGGAGGTTATGAGTATCATGATCTTCGCCATGATCCTGTTCTCCGCCGTGCTGGTTGTAACGGTACTGTACAATTCCGGTTCACTATCATTTAATGAGCGTATCAAGGAATTTGCAACCTTGAAGGTACTTGGTATGCAGTCCGCGAAGATCCGAGGCATGCTTTCGAGACAGAATTTCTGGCTGTCACTCATCGGAATCTTGCTGGGCGCACCGCTTGGAAACATGACATTAAATGCGATGATGAACAGCAACGGAGAAAACTACGATTACATGCTCAAAGTTCCCGCCTTTGATTATATATTAGCAGGAGTCTTCGTGTTGGTAATCTCCGTTCTTGTCAGCTTCCTGTTCGCAAAGCGGATCAAGAAGCTTGACATGATCGAAGTATTAAAAGGGGTAGAGTAAATAAATTATCCTCTGCCGAAAATCGTATCCATATCCTGCTCCGGTGCAGTCAGTGGCTGGAGCTGGTAGGTATCGACTAAGAATTTGACGACTGTTTCGGACATGAATGCCGGCAGCGTCGGACCAAGATACATATTTTTGACACCGAGCGAAAGCAGGGTGAGCAGGATGCAGACCGCTTTCTGTTCATACCACGATAAGACGAGGGTGAGTGGAAGCTCATTGATGTTGCACGAAAATGCATCTGCAAGCGCGAGGGCAACCTTGATAGCGCTGTAAGAATCGTTACACTGTCCCATGTCTAAGATACGAGGAATCCCATCGATCTCTCCAAGGTCGATATCGTTAAAACGATATTTCCCACAGGCGAGCGTCAGGACGAGGGAATCCATCGGTGTCTGTTTTACAAATTCTGTATAATAATTCCGCCCCGGATGGGCACCATCACAGCCGCCGACAAGGAAGATGTGTTTAATCGCACCGTTCTTGATGGCGGCTATGATTTTGTCTGCGTGCGACAAGACCGCACCGTGTGCGAAACCTGTCGTTACGATATGACCGCCGTTGATACCGCTCATGCTGTGGTCGTGTTCGTAGCCGCCCAAGCGTTTGGCGTGTGCAATCAATTCACTGAAATCCTTGTGCCCGTCTTTATCTTCGGTAATGTGCTTCATCCCTTCATAGCCAACAACGGATGTCGTATAAATGCGGTCGGCGTAGCTTGGACGCGGCGGCATCAGACAGTTTGTTGTGAAAAGCACAGGGGCAGGGATATTCTCGAATTCCGTCTGCTGACTTTGCCAGCTTGTTCCGAAATTCCCGGCAAGATGCTTATATTTCGCAAGCTCCGGGTAGCCATGTGCCGGAAGCATCTCGCAGTGTGTGTAGACGTTGACACCGGTTCCTTCGGTCTGTGCAAGCAGCTCGGACATGTCCTTTAGGTCGTGCCCGGAGACAACGATAAAGGGACCTTTCCGGATATCGGTATGCACGCGCTTTGGTTCCGGAGTTCCGAACGATTCTGTGTTTGCTGTGTCAAGCAATTCCATACATTTGAAATTAACCTGTCCGAATTCCATGATCAGGGCAATCCATTCTTCCACGGTGTGTTCCCGGTTGACCTCGCATAATCCCTTGTAAAACCATCGATTGACTTCTTCGTTCTCATAGCCTAAGTTGCGGGCGTGATGCGCGTAGGCAGACATGCCCTTCAGTCCGAAGAGTAGCGTCGAACGAAGTGATACGATATCGTTTGCGCCATCCCACAGAGAGATAACAGGAACATGCGCGGAACCGATGCGTTCCCGCTCGGCGATGACACGATGGATAAAATCTTTGATCGCGTCATTATCAAAATTCACATTGGTAAGCGTTGTGAAAAGTCCGTCGATGATCAGACGGCAGGATTCCGGGGTGAAATTCTGCTCCTTCGTAGCTGCCTCGGCAAGATGAATCAGTTCACACACAAGCTCGTCTTGCAGGTTGGAAGTTTCCGGTTGTTTGCCGCAGACACCGGTTGTCACACAGGCTTTGTTGCCTGCGGTCTGCTGACATTGAAAACAAAACATTTCTGACATGATTGTACTCCTTTGAAAATAGATTCTTCCGAAAGTATGAACCAGAATTTTCGGATTTATACATTGCAGGGAACAGATCGTGAAGACATACAGGACTGAAAAATATATGCTGTTTTCATAATTCAAAAAAATAATGATGGAAATAATTGTTTTATTCAAAAATCGGGTTGTCAAACAAAAATCCTGTGGTATAATACCCATGTATATAGGAAAAAGCGTTGACGGAAAGAGTAGTGCATGGGCACCATCCAGAGAGAACGGCAGATGCTGGAAGCCGTTTATGGAAGAAATGTATGAAAACCATTCCTGAGCTGTGCGTAGAAGATGACCGGACATCCGGTTGTTGAAGCGTCACCGTAAGGCATGCGTTAAAGCCAAATGAAGTGAAACACTAAGGTGGAACCGTGTGAAAGCACCCTTAGATACAAGGTTAAGGCATTGTATCTCAAGGTGTTTTTTTGTTGGTGATTTAATCAATAATCATTTGACAAACAAAATTACAAATGTGCAAGCATATATTTCGGTAATCATTCATGAAATATACAATATGTTTGAAATCTAGAACATCTTAGAACTTCTTGGTTTCAATACATCGTATATGGAATGAATTATTATCGAAATATATGGATGTAGAATGTGAATGTTTGTCAAATGATAGAAATAAAAAAGGAGAACGAAAATGGTAAATTTCAAAGAAGACGAGCAGTTAAAAACATTGAATCACTCCTGTGCCCATTTGATGGCGCAGGCAATCAAGCACCTGTACCCACAGGCAAAGTTCTGGGTAGGACCGGTTGTTGCAGAAGGTTTCTACTATGACGTAGACCTTGGCGATGACGTAATCCGTGATGAGGATATCGCAGCAATCGAGAAGGAAATGAAGAAGGTTGCAAAGTCCGGCAAGAAGATCATCCGCAAGGAGATTTCCAAGGAAGAGGCTCTGGAGATGTTCAAGGATGATGAGTATAAGCTGGATCTGATTTCCAATCTGGAAGATGGAACGATTTCCTGCTATGAGCAGGGCGATTTTACAGACCTCTGCCGTGGACCTCACGTAGACAATGTAAAGCTCTGCCGTAACTTCAAGCTGCTCCGTCACTCAGGCGCTTACTGGAAGGGTGACAGCAACAATAAGGTATTGCAGAGAATCTATGGTGTCTGCTTCCCAACAGCCGAAGAGCTGGAAGCACACTTGAAGCTTCTCGAAGAGGCAAAGGAGAGAGACCACAGAAAGATCGGTAAGGATATGCAGTTGTTCATGGTAGACGATCTCGTTGGACGTGGACTTCCAATGTTCCTTCCAAAGGGCTATACAATCTGGCAGGAGCTGGAGAACTACATCAAGGATAAGGAGCGTAAGCTTGGTTACCTGCACGTTATGACACCATGTGTTGGTACGGTGAATTTGTACAAGACATCCGGCCACTGGGATCACTACAAGGAAAATATGTTCCCTGCTATGGACGTAGAGGGTGAGTCTTTCGTTCTTCGTCCAATGAACTGCCCACATCATATGATGATTTATGCAAACCGTATGCATTCTTATAAAGACCTCCCAATCCGTATTGGTGAGATCGCGCACGACTTCCGTTTCGAGGCAAGTGGTACATTGAAGGGTATCGAGCGAGGCAGACATTTCTGTCAGAACGATGCGCATTTGTTCGTGACACCGGAGCAGATCGAGGATGAGTTCTCAAAGGTTGTAGACCTGATCTTCAGCACATACAAGGATTTCGGTATCACAGATTACCGTTGCGTGCTGTCACTGCGTGACCCGGAGAACAAGGTAAAATACCACGATGATGATGAGATGTGGAACACAGCCGAAGATGCACTTCGTAAGGTATTGAATGACCTTGGTATCGAGTACACAGAGGAGATCGGCGAGGCTGCATTCTACGGACCGAAGCTTGATGTAAATGTAAAGCCGGCTGTCGGAAATGAATATACGCTTTCTACCTGCCAGCTTGACTTCTGTCTGCCAGCGAAGTTCCAGCTTACTTACATTGACAAAGATGGCGAGAAGAAGACACCGGTTGTATTGCACAGAGCAATCCTTGGTTCTCTGGATCGTTTCATGGCATACATCCTGGAGGAGACAAAGGGTAACCTTCCAACCTGGTTAGCACCGGTTCAGGTAAAGGTTATGCCGGTTAAGACAGACAACGAAGAGTTGATGGCATACGCACACAAGGTTGTGGATGCGCTGGATGCGAAGAATGTCCGTGTCGAGTTAGATGACAGAGCAGAGAAGCTTGGCTACCGTATGCGTGAAGGCCAGGTGGAGAAGGTTCCATATCTTCTGGTTCTTGGATTCAACGAGGTAGAGAATAACACGGTATCTTACAGACTGCATGGTCAGGCAGATACAACTGTTGTTGGTCTGGATGAATTTGTTGCGAAGATTGAGGAAGAGATCAAGACAAAGGCGAAAAACAGATAATCAATGAGGAAACATCGAGTGCTCAGAGTGATCGGTTGCGTCGTTGGCGCAATCGTGATCATTCTGCTATATGAAATGATTGGAATATTTGCTGCATACAAAAAGCAGCCGGAGCTCTCGGAAGAGACGAAGCAGAGCCTGCATCCCGAAGATATCTATACGGATGCGTCGGTCGAAGAACGCGCCTGTATCATTGAAGAAAATGGGGATGCGTTATTGCAGCGTGTCCGCCTGATTGAACAGGCAAAGGAAGAAATCATCTTATCTACGTTCGCATTTCACGATGATGACAGCGGACAGATCATGATGGGTGCTTTGCTTCGGGCAGCGGAGCGGAATGTGCACATCCGTATCTTAGTAGATGGATTCGAGAGCTGGACGGCGATGGAAGGAAATGCATATTTCTATGCAATGTCATCGCATCCGAATATCGAGATCAAGGTGTATAACCGTGCGAACCCGTTAAAACCTTGGGAGATGATGGGAAGGATGCATGACAAATATCTGATCGCGGATGGGAAGACATACATCCTTGGCGGACGAAATACATACAATTATTTCCTTGGTGAGTTCCCGGGACATAAGAATTACGACCGTGATGTGCTGGTCGTCTGTGAGAATCCGCAGGCAGATAGCTCCGTGAACCAGTTGCTTGCTTATTTTGAGACGATCTGGAGCCAGAAGGATTGTAAATATTTCCATGACAAAGAGAAGCTTGCCGACCGGAAATCCGTCAAGCAGGCAAAAGAAGATGTGCAGACGGCATTTACCACCTATTACGAAGCACAGAAAGATACAATCACAGACACGGATTTTGTGAAGGACACGGTTGCAACCGATAAGATCATGTTGATCTCGAATCCAATCCATACCGGGGCGAAGGAGCCAACAGCATGGTATGAGATGGGTGTCCTAATGAAGCAGGCGAAGAAGCGTGTGAAGATTCACACACCGTACATCATCTGCAATGACATGATGTATGACACATGGTCGGACGTTGCCGCAAATGTACCGGAATTTACCGTTATGACAAACTCTGTCGCGAATAACGGCAACCCGTTTGGTTCCGCAGATTACCAGAAAAACCGTGACAAAATCAGCAGTACCGGAGTCACGATCTGGGAGTATGAAGGCGGATATTCGTATCATGGAAAGAGCATTCTGATCGACGATGATATATCCATCATCGGTTCGTTCAATATGGATATGCGCAGTGTCTATTTGGACACAGAACTGATGCTCGTAATTCGAAGCAAGGAGATCAACGCCCAGTTGGAATCAGCCATGATGAAATATGAACATGGCGCACGACAGGTGCTTGCTGACGGACAGTATGCGAATCCTTATCATGTGGAGCCAATTTCACTCACACCGAAACGTCGCCGTAGAGTATTTGTTGTACGGTATCTGCTTGGATGGCTGCGGTTTTTGTTTTAGGGATATAATTAGATAAGATATAAAAAAGAAAGGTTTATCCGAGGAAAATCGGATAGACCTTTCTTTTTTATTGACTGCAAAACTTATTATTCACTTATACCCAATATGTTTTCAATTTCATCCGTGCTTTTTCCAGATGCTAATGCGATCTGGTCTATGGTAAATTTATTTTTGTACATATTTTTGATAGTGACAACTATGCCTTGCTGTTCGCCTGCCAGATATTGTTCTTCTAATTCATCTTGAAATAAATCTCTTAATGCTTCACACATAGCTAATTTCTCCCTTCTGATTTTCTGATATATAGTTCGATTCGCTGCATAACTTACTTGCAATATAGCATTGATATTATTCATATCACGTTTGGATGTCATTCCTTTTGTATTTTTCAGGAACTCCTGAATTGTCGATGTTTCAGCCTCTTTGGATAATACACGGAACATGCTGTGTAATACCGGATCGAGTCTGTGTAGTACAACAATCTGCAAAGGAAACAGAAAACCGGACCTTTGTACTCGATGATATTATGTTTCCGCATAATTTTTCCAATCTCATTATGCAGATGCGTCGTATGATTCTTCAAATGCAGAATCAATAGATCAATGCGTAACGGCTCTTTGCTCAGATAATGCTCCGGCTCAAATGTTAACTCTTCGATATTTTCCCGTAATTCCAATTCGGCGGCAGCCTGAAAGGCTGTATGCCAATGAATATAGTTTTGATTTGTACTCAATATATTCCTCCTAAGTATACCATAACAAAGTATGAAAATGTGTGAATTTTACAAAACAGTAAAATATTTGTCTTAATTCAAAAAGCAGACGGGTAACAAAATAAGTAAATAGATATTTGAAATGATTAAAATAAATAGACTGTTACCGAACTACGCCAGAACAACGATTCTCGACAACACAATTACGATATCATGGAAAAGCATATTCTGTAAATAAGGGGAAGCGAAATATCACAGAAAATTCACACGTTATTACAACCTATAAAATCGACACATTCCCCTATAAAAATCCCCTATTATCCGATATAATAA
>ERZ1026852.205-NODE-205-length-41187-cov-11.803316_pt1 | contig 41187 bp, 36 predicted proteins | sample MGYA00380156_ERZ1026852 | MGnify/ENA primary metagenome ERZ1026852 (study PRJEB33269, sample SAMEA4719792) | human gut metagenome | biome: human-associated habitat; feature: organic feature; material: feces | place: Cameroon | collected 2013-10 ...
TCCCCAATAAACTATGATTCGTTTAAATCTATTTATGATTTGGTTTTTGCACTTTATTTCCTTATTATCAGTTGTTTGCAGGTGTAACCATCAAGATTTACTAAGTCGAATCAATGCAGTTTTAGCATATACAGTTTCCACGTTTTTTTTATCATAATCTTAGTCTTTGTGATAAGTTAATAGAAAAAGTCGTATTAATTTTACAACCGAGATATAAAACCTATACACTAAACTTTTAAAACCTTTAACTATGCAAAAGAATTACAAGTTAACGAATTATGGCCTGTTAGTGTTAGCAATGCTGTTTATGCTGGCCTCAAACAGCTTCGCAGATAATAAATATGGCCTTAAAGATAAAATACAGGATGGCGTAATACTTCATTGCTTCGACTGGAAGTTGAGCGACATTCAAGCCGAGCTCCCCAATATAGCCAAGGCTGGTTTCTCGGCTGTGCAAACGTCGCCTGTTCATCATAACGAGAAGGCTGGCTCGGTATGGTACATGGTTTATCAGCCAAACGACTTTATCATTGGCAATGGTCTTGGCGATGCCGAGGCCCTAAAATCGCTTTGTGCCGAAGCTCATAAGTATGGTGTAAAGGTGATTGTTGACGTGGTGGCCAACCACACAAATGGCAACTTGAGCCATGTGGCACCCCGCTTGCAAGACGAAAGTCTTTATCACGATTATAAGGGACGTTGCAATGATGCTGATCGTTACTCAATTACCCACGGCCGTATTGGTATGTGGGACTTGAAAACCGAGGATCCGCGTGTGCAAAACATCTTAAAAGAATACATACAGAGTTTGAAAACCTGTGGCGTTGATGGCATACGTTGGGATGCTATCAAGCACGTAGGTCTTCCTTCAGAAAACGACTCGTTCATAACCAACGTTGTAGATCAAGATATGTACAACTATGGCGAAATATTGAACACAACAGGTGGTCCTAATCCTGATAAACTGTTTAAAGAGTACACCCAATATATGAGTATTACCGACAATACTTATGGCAATGAGGTATCACAGGCCTTTGCAGCTGGTGGTACAAGCTCGTTAAAAGGCAATTTGGTGTTTCGTGGCATTGCTGGTAACAAGCTGGTGTATTGGGGAGAGAGCCACGATACCTACTCAAACTCGGGCAGAGACGCATGGAGCAAGTACGTAGATCAGAAATACATTGACCGTTCATACGCCATCATGGCTGGTAACAACGATGCCACAACACTGTATTACTCGCGCCCCTTGGCAACAGAGGCAAGAGATATTATCTTTGGTGCAAAAGGTAGCACACACTTTACCGCTCCTGAGGTGGCTGAGGTAAACCACATGCACAACCATTGTGCTGGCGAGCCAAACTATTGTGTTCATAATAACGAACTCATGGCACAGGTGCGTAATAGTGGTGCCGTTATTGCTCTTGCGGGTAGCAATGCAAACCAAACTGTTTCGTTTGCTAATGGTGATGGCAAAGGCAATTGGCTTAAGCCTGGTACCTATACCGATAAGGTAGGTGGAGGAAAGTTTACTGTTACCAAAACTACCATCAAGGGCAAAGTGGGGGCTACTGGCATTGCCGTACTGTATAAGTAGTGAAAAGTAAAGTTACATATAATAAGTTGGATTGATAATTAGATATAAGGTAATCAGAACATTACAATTTTTAATTTAGGTAAGTTACAAAATGAGTTAATAAGAAACGCTTATAACTTTATTTTCCAAAGCGTGGTGGTGTTTGATACATAGCCACGCTTTTTTGTACATATATTCATGTCATATACATATTATTAATGTCGTATGTATATTAATGTATAATGCCCAGTATCTGTATGGCCCTGCTACGCGATAGATCGCCAGGGTTGCTACCTGGCTCATCCTCAGGCACCGTTAACCCCTGTCGGCCATAATATTCTTTCCAGTAGTCGGTAATTTTTCCAGTCTTGTCATGAAACGACATAGCAATGGGCTTAAATACCAGTTGACCATTGCTATATCGATAATTTTTCTGCACCAGTTCGCTGCAATAAAAAGCACTATCAGAGGGCATAAAGTTGAAGTCGTAGGGCCTACCCAAGAAGCTCAGTGCCCGCTCTACCGACTGTGCCACGCCCAGCGTGTCGCATAACCTTGCTGCCACCACCATTTCGCGTCGCGCCATAAAGCTGTCCATGGGCGTTAGCGTCACCCCTTTGTGTATGGCCTCAAGCGCATAAGTTTTGTTTGCTTGTTTATGCACGATGGCCACATGGTCAATTTTCATTCCGCTCACGCCCTGTGTAACCTCTGTTATGGGGTTGCTCGCTTCTTTGGCGCAGAACAAGAGGTCGCCCTCACACAGGTTAGTTCTATTTATCTTTTTCATTTGTTGCGCACCTATTGACAGGGTGCACAGCATACATAACAATATGCCGATGCTCTTTTTCATGTCTTCTATTATATTATAATGTATGTTGCAAAGTTACTATTTTTCACTGTTTTTTCAACCTTTTGTGCGCCAAAAATAGGCTATTTAAGAAAGCGTGTTTGAGGTAAAGTGTTCGTGGCGCAATATGCAGTTAGTAAGAAAAATGCGCATTAAATGAAAAAAATGCTAAATAGAGATAGCAATTTCGATTATAAGTGTTATCTTTGTATCTCAAATTACTTTGCACTATATTTATTGTTTTTATGGCTACGAATATTTTTAGAGGATTAGGTATCGCACTTATCACCCCGTTCACCCCCGATGGAGAAGTAGACAGCAATTCATTGAAACGTCTTGTTGAATACCAGTTGCAGAATGGTGCCGACTTTTTGTGCATCCTTGCTACTACTGGCGAAACCCCGTGTCTGTCGGCAGAAGAAAAAGCTGAGATAAAACGTTTGGTGGTTGAAGTGAACAATGGGCGAGTGCCTATCCTGATGGGATGTGGCGGAAACAATACGCGTGCTGTGGTTCAAGAACTGAAGTCGGCCGACTGGAGTGGCATTGATGGCGTGCTGAGCGTATGCCCCTATTATAACAAACCCTCGCAGGAAGGCCTATATCAGCATTTCAAGGCCATAGCCGAGGCCAGCCCATTGCCTGTAGTATTATATAATGTGCCTGGCCGAACGGGCATCAACCTTCAGGCCCAAACTACCCTTCGTCTCGCTCGCGACTGCGAAAATATAATCGCTATTAAGGAGGCCAGTGGCAGTCTTGAACAGGTAGACGAGATTATCAACAACAAGCCCGCCCGCTTCGACGTTATCAGTGGCGACGATGCCCTTACCTTTTCAATGGTGGCAAGTGGTGCCGCAGGTGTTATCTCGGTAATAGGCAACGCGCTACCCAAAGAGTTTTCTCGCATGATACGCCTCGAATTTAATGGCGAATACGAGCCCGCCCGTAAGATTCATCACCGCTTTCAGCAGCTCTACTCGTTACTTTTTGTCGATGGTAACCCCGCTGGCGTAAAGGCCTTGTTGCACGAGATGGGCTTTATCGATAACGTATTGCGTCTGCCTCTGGTGCCCACCCGTTTAACTACTTTGCAGAAGATAACCACTATCTTGAAAGAACTGAAGCTGTAAGCCTCCAGGGCTTTCTTCTATACGTTGCCCCTTAGGCAGATGTACTAATAGCGGTAGATAATTGTAAATTTGCAATTATCTACCGCTATTATCGTTAATTATCTTAAATCGACATTTAAATTTTAACTAAAAAGATATGCTGTATTAAAAAAACACTTATCTTTGCCACTATGAAAAAGAGAACGATTTGGACCATAGCCACCATCATGGGATTGTCCTTCCTTGCCTTGCTCTATCTCCAGTTAAGATATATACAGGAGATGGTTGACATGAAGAAGGAACAGTTTGATGAATCGGTGAACCGCGCACTATATCAAGCCTCGCGAAACCTTGAGTTGAACGAGACCTTGCGTTACCTGGAAAAAGACGTGAACGAGACCGAGCGTCGTGCCTTCCGTCGTGACTCGATGGGCACCCGTTCAACGTTGCCCGACGGGTCGGTGCAGCAGTCGCACCAGTTTGCCGTAACGGGTCGTGATGGTACCGTCTACTCATCGTTTGAGCTGAAAACCATCTCTATCAAGCCCTCGCAGATGCCCAAGGCAATGATATTGCATACCGACAAAAACTCGTTGTCAGAGGCTTCAAAGTCGTTGCAAGAGATTGTGAAAAACCGATACGTGTATCAAAAGGCACTGCTCGACGAGGTGGTGTATAGCATCCTCTATTCGGCTTCAGATAAGCCCTTAAAAGAGCGCATCAACTTTAAGCTTCTTGACCAAGACTTGAAGGCCGAGCTGATGAACAACGGTATAAACATTCCGTACCACTTCACTGTGTCGACACAAGATGGTCGCGAGGTGTATCGCTGTCCCGACTATACCGATGAGGGCGAAGAGTTTACCTACTCGCAGGTGCTATTCCGTAACGACCCACAGTCGAAGATGGGCGTCGTACGCATCCACTTTCCTGAGATGAATGCTTACATTTTCTCGTCAGTGCGCTTTATGATACCATCGATAGTGTTTACCCTGGTGTTGCTCATCACCTTCCTCTTCACTATCGTGGTGATATTTAGGCAGAAACGTTACACCGAGATAAAGAACGACTTTATCAATAACATGACGCACGAGCTGAAGACGCCTATCGCCAGCATTTCGCTAGCCGCACAGATGCTGAACGATCAGAGCGTGACCAAAAGTCCCACCATGCTCAACCATCTGGGCACCGTCATTTACGATGAGACCAAACGCCTACGTTTCTTGGTTGAAAAGGTGCTGCAGATGTCAATGTTCGACCGCAAGAAAGCCGTGTTTAAGAAGAAAACCCTCGACCTTAACGAGATGGTTGAAAATATTGCCAACTCGTTCTCGCTGCGCGTAGAGCATACAGGCGGAAAGATATACACCGAGATAGAGGCTATCGACTCTACCATATATGTTGACGAGATGCACTTCCAAAACGCTATCAACAACCTGTTTGATAACGCTGTGAAGTATCGCAAACCCGAGCAGCCTGTTGACATCTACGTAAAGACGTGGAACGACGACAACCACCTTTATCTGTCAATTCGCGACACTGGTCTTGGCATTAAACGCGACAACCTAAAAAAGGTGTTCGACAAGTTTTACCGTGTGCACACGGGCAATGTGCACGATGTGAAAGGTTTCGGGTTGGGTCTGGCCTACGTAAAGAAGATTGTGATGTTGCACAGTGGCGACATATCGGTTGAAAGCGAATATGGCAAAGGCACAAAGTTTACCGTAAAATTGCCTATTATAAAAGATTAAAACCCGTGTGTCACCACATTTGATACACCCAAAAAAGAGATATTTTTTAAACGTAAATAATAATATTAAAGATAACAGTTATGGATGATAAATTGAAAATTTTGTTGTGCGAGGACGACGAGAACCTGGGAATGCTTCTTCGCGAGTATCTGCAAGCTAAAGGCTATATGGCCGAGTTGTGCCCCGATGGGGATGCCGGCTACAAGGCTTTCCTTAAAACAAAGTTTGATATCTGCGTGCTTGATGTGATGATGCCTAAGAAAGACGGCTTCACGCTGGCACAAGAAATTCGTCAGACCAATGCAGATATGCCCATCATCTTCCTCACCGCAAAAACACTGAAAGAAGATATTCTAGAGGGCTTTAAGCTCGGTGCCGACGACTATATCACCAAACCTTTCTCTATGGAAGAGCTGGTGCTGCGTATCGAAGCTATCTTGCGCCGCGTGCGTGGTAAGAAAAACAAGGAAAGTTCGGTTTACAACATCGGTCGCTTCGTGTTCGATACCCAGAAACAGTTGCTCACCATTGGCGACAAGCAAACCAAGCTTACCACTAAGGAGAACGAGTTGCTGGCACTGCTTTGCAGTCACGCCAACGAAATTCTGCAGCGCGACTTCGCCTTGAAGACCATTTGGATTGACGACAACTACTTCAATGCTCGCTCTATGGACGTGTATATTACCAAGCTGCGCAAGCACTTGAAAGACGACGATCAGATCGAAATTATCAATATTCACGGCAAGGGTTATAAGCTTATCACCCCCGACGAGGAGTAAGCTTCTTTTTAAACCACCGTATAACGCAAGGGCCGCAACAGCTACTGCCTCTGTTTTTGCGTCACTATCATAGTGATAACTGAAACAGTGGGCGAGGGGTGTAGCGGCCCTTTTTCGTGCCTTAAAATACTGCCTTCTAAATTGTTAAAATGGTGTATAGTAAATCAGTATTAAGCCAAGCTGTCTACCCTTTAATTATGGGAGTTTTACATTTCTTATGCGTAGCGCTTTTCGATAGTAAAGTCGTGGTAACCAAATTTTTTCATGGCTTCTTTGGTAGTGAGACAGATTTTCGCTATCTTTGCACGAAATTATAAAAATATAAATACATTATTATATATGTCGAAGAAGTTTGCCGAACACAACGGTCTTAACCTGACCGAAGTGAATAGAGAGGTATTAGCAGCGTGGGAGAAGAACGACGTCTTCCACAAATCGGTCGACGAACGGGAGGGATGTCCCCAGTTCGTGTTCTTTGAAGGTCCTCCTTCAGCCAATGGTCATCCCGGTATTCACCATGTGTTGGCACGTAGTATTAAGGACACCTTCAACCGTTATAAGACGATGAAAGGTTTTCAGGTTCATCGCAAGGCTGGATGGGATACACACGGTCTGCCTGTTGAACTTGGTGTAGAGAAGGAACTCGGCATTACGAAGAAAGACATTGACAACAAAGCTTCGGAAAAGTATATTTCTACTGAAGAATATAACCACAAGTGTCGTGAAAACGTGATGATGTTTACGGCCGAATGGCGTAAGCTAACTGAGGAAATGGGCTATTTCGTTGATTTAGACCATCCCTATATTACCTACGATAACAAATATATCGAAACCCTGTGGTGGCTGTTGAAGCAGCTGTATAACAAGCACTTGCTGTATAAGGGTTACACCATTCAGCCCTACTCGCCAGGTGCTGGTACAGGCCTTAGCTCGCACGAGCTGAACCAGCCTGGCTGCTATCGCGACGTGAAAGACCTTACCGCTACTGTACAGTTCTTGATTAAGGACCCGAAGACCGAATGGACACGCTGGGGTAAGCCTTATTTCATTGCATGGACCACCACACCTTGGACTTTGCCTTCAAACGTAGCATTGTGTGTAGGCCCCAATATCGACTATGTAGCCGTTGAAACCTACAACCTGTACACTGGCGAGCCCATGACCCTTGTGATGGCCGAAAAGCTGGTGGGCGCTTATCTGAAGGCCGACCAAGAGTGCAAAGAAGGCGATTTGCTGCCCTTCGATAAAGAGAAAAAGCAGTGCCCCTGGCGCATTATCGACCGCATGAAGGGTACCGACCTTGAGGGCAAACACTATGCGCAGCTCATGCCTTGGATTAAGCCTTGTGAGAAGGTGGGCGATTTGGCTCCCGCTTTCGTTAATGCTTATGCTGAGGCCCATGCCGATAAGGTGTTTACGGGCGAAGATGGCCGCGACCGCTTTGTTGAGATGGAGAGCGAGGCTTTCCGCGTTATCCTTGGCGATTATGTTACCACCGACGATGGTACAGGTATCGTACACATTGCTCCTACCTTTGGTGCTGATGACGCCAAGGTGGCTAAGGATGCCAACATTCCTGCCCTGTATCTTATCAACAAGAAGGGCGAAACACGACCCATGGTCGATTTGCAAGGAAAATTCTATCAGCTCGACGAGCTCGATAATAACTTTGTGGCACACTGCGTAAACGTAGATAACTATGGCCACCACGCTGGCGACTACGTGAAGAACGCTTACGACCCCCGCTTCAATCCTGATGGCGTATGGGACAAGAAAGCCTCAGAGAAGGCTGAAGACCTGAACGTTACCTTGTGTATGGAGCTGAAGCAAGAAGGCCTTGCCTTTAAAACCGAGAAGCATGTGCACAACTATCCGCACTGCTGGCGTACCGATAAGCCCATCTTATATTATCCTCTTGATAGCTGGTTTATTAAAGATACGGCTTGTAAGGAGCGCATGGTTGAACTGAACAAGACCATCAACTGGCAACCCGAGTCGACGGGTACGGGTCGCTTCGGCAACTGGCTGGAGAATTTGAACGACTGGAACCTGTCGCGTTCACGCTTCTGGGGAACACCGCTGCCTATCTGGCGCGATGAAAACCGTGGCGAGAAGTGCATCGGATCGCTTGAGGAACTGTATGCTGAGATTGAAAAATCAGTGGCTGCTGGCGTAATGAAGAGCAACCCGCTGAAAGATAAAGGATTTGTGCCAGGCGACTACTCGCAGGAAAACTATGATAAGATTGACTTGCACCGCCCCTATGTCGATTATATCGTGCTGGTGAACGACGAGGGCAAACCTATGCACCGTGAGAGCGATCTTATCGACGTTTGGTTCGACTCGGGTTCGATGCCTTATGCGCAGCTGCACTATCCGTTTGAGGGTGAGATGGCTCGTGGTACTGAGGCCGACCGTCAGGCGCTGGTTAACAGCACTTATGAGGGATATGCTATCCCGCCTAAGTTCTATCCCGCCGATTTTATCAACGAGGGTGTTGACCAAACACGTGGCTGGTTCTTCACCTTGCACGCTATCGCTACGATGGTGTTCGACTCGGTGGCCTTCAAGAATGTTATCTCGTCGGGATTGGTGCTCGATGCCAAAGGCAACAAAATGTCAAAGCACTTGGGCAATGCTGTCAATCCATTTGAGATGATTGACAAGTATGGTGCCGACCCTGTACGCTTCTATATGATGACCAACTCAGAGCCTTGGGACAACCTTAAGTTCGACCCCACTGGTGTTGACGAGGTGCGCCGTAAGTTCTTCGGCACATTATATAATACCTATTCGTTCTTCAGCCTCTATGCTAATGTTGATGGCTTTGACTATGCTGAGGCTGACGTGCCCGTAAATGAGCGCCCTGAGATTGACCGCTGGATTATCTCTGTGCTCAACACGCTGGTGAAGAATGTAGATGCTGAAATGCAGAACTATGACCCCACACGTGCTGGCCGTTTGATTGATACATTCGTTAACGACGACCTTTCTAACTGGTTTGTACGTTTGAACCGTAAACGTTTCTGGGGCAAGGAAATGAGCAAAGACAAGCTGTCGGCTTATCAAACGCTGTACACCTGTCTTGAGATAGTGGCAAAACTGTTGGCTCCGTTTGCTCCATTCTATGCCGACCAGCTCTACATCGATTTGGTAAAGGCTACAGGCCGCGACAATGTTTGCTCGGTACACTTGGCACAGTTCCCCGTGGCCGACGAGAGCGTTATCGACCACGACCTGGAAGAGCGCATGGGATTGGCTCAGAAAATCACTTCAATGGTGCTGGCTCTGCGTCGAAAAGTGAACATCAAGGTGCGCCAGCCGCTGCAGAAAATCATGATCCCCGCCGTTGACGAGGCTCAGAAGGCTCATATCGAGGCCGTGAAAGAGCTGGTGATGAACGAGGTGAACGTGAAGGAACTGAAGTTTGTTGAAGGTTCAGGCATCTTGGTAAAGAAGGTGAAATGCAACTTCCGCACTATGGGTAAGAAGTTTGGTAAGCTGATGAAGGGCATTGCCGCTGCTATGGGCGAGCTGAACCAAGAGCAGATTGCAGAACTGGAGAAGCAAGGCAACATCGCGCTGAACGTTGAGGGCAACGACGTAACAGTTGAGGCTGCAGACGTTGAAATCATCAGCGAAGACATTCCTGGATGGCTTGTTAGCAACGAGGGAAATCTTACCGTTGCCCTTGAGGTAGAGCTGAACGAGGAACTGCGTCGCGAAGGTATGGCTCGTGAGCTCATCAACCGTATTCAAAACCTGCGTAAGGAGAACAACTTCGAAATTACTGATCGTATCAATGTTACAGTATCGGCAAACGAGCAGGTAGAGAACGCTATTGAGAGTTATGCCGACTATATCAAGGGTCAGGTGCTGGCCGACTCGCTGACGGTGGCTGATGCTAACGAGGGCGCTGAGGTCGACTTCGACGACTTTAAATTGATGATAAAGGTGGAAAAAGCTTAAAACATAGGCAAACAGCTTAAAACATAGGCAAACAGCCTGGCTTTTAAACCCATCATATTTCATATAATACTAAACTGATCAGGAACGGCCCTGTAAAAAGTGCAGGGCCGCACCTGTTTCAGTTCCATTCTTTTACTTATTAAACCGAAAACAACTATGGCAGACAAAAAGCGTTACACCGATGAGGAGTTGGAAGAATTCCGCGCCATCATCAATGAAAAACTGCGTCTTGCACGTCGCGACTTCACTGCTATGATGAAGCAGATTATGAACGCCGATGGCAATGATGTGGATGATACATCGCCCACCTATAAAACACTGGAGGAGGGTAGCGCGTCGCAAACAAAAGAAGAACTGGTGCAGATGGCAAACCGTCAACAGAAATTTATTCAAGGTCTGGAGGCTGCCCTCGTGCGCATACAGAACAAAACTTATGGCATTGACCGCATGACGGGTGAGCTCATTCCAAAAGAACGTCTCCGCGTTGTGCCGCACGCTACACTGAGTGTGGCGTCGAAAAATGCACGCAACAAATAAATGAAAGAAAAAAATAAAAACGGTATCGGCGATGGCGTGTTAGCCATCGCCCTTATCTTCATTCTGCTTGTCATCGACCAAACCATTAAGGTGCTGGTCAAGACAAACATGGAATTAGGGCAGTCGATACATATCACCGACTGGTTTCAAATTCTTTTTATCGAGAATAACGGCATGGCGTATGGCATGACGTTCTTTAACAAGCTGGTGCTTAGCTTGTTCCGTATTGTGGCCATCGGCGCAATAGGCTTCTATCTATGGCGTGTGGTGCATACCAAACATAAGCGTGGATATGTTATTGCACTGGCAATGGTGCTGGCTGGCGCTGCTGGAAATATCTTCGACTCGATGTTTTATGGATTGGTATTCGACCAGTCTACATATTTCTCGGTGTCGCAGGTGGTACCGTTTGGCACAGGATATGCGCCGTTTTTGTATGGGCGGGTGGTTGATATGTTCTATTTCCCGCTTATCGTGACGCATTATCCCGATTGGTTTCCTTTTCATGCGGGCGACGAGTTTATATTCTTTTCACCCGTCTTCAACTTTGCCGATGCTTGCATCAGCGTTAGTGTGGTGGCCATTTTCTTGTTCTACAGGCAGGAACTGGAAAATATGGGTAGCGTGATAAAGGGCAAAGAGCCTTCTGTTTAATTTTTCATTCTATAACATTAATGGCATTTTCTGATAGTTTTAAGGGGCGTACAAATGCTTTCACGGGCATAAGATATTGCACAAAATGGGTGCTCATCGCACTGATAGTAGCTGTGTCAATGGTGTCGTGTAAGCCTTCGGTTCCCAGTGAATATATACAGAAGGGTAAGATGGAAAACATCTTGTTCGACTATCATCTGGCTAAGGTGATGTTTGAACAGGAAGGAAAAAACGACTCGCTTACCTTATTGGCTTATCAGGAAAGCATCTTTGAGAAATATGACGTAACACGAGCCGAATTCGACTCGTCAATGGTATATTACTCAAGACACATGCAGCTGCTGCACGAGATATATGAACATTTGGGCGACCGACTCTCAAAAGAGCTGGTGGCTCAAGGTGGAGTGGCAAGCGGACTGGGCCAATATGGTGATGAAATAGCTGGTGCCGATACGGCCAGTATATGGAAAGGCGACCGCAGTATAGCGCTCACACCGTTCCCTATTTCTAATTCGTATTGCTTTGAAGCAAAGGCCGATACGTCGTTTCATAAGGGCGACCGCATTATTCTCGACTTCGACGCGCAGTTTATCTATCAAATGGGCTTACGCGATGCCGTTGCGGTAATGTCGGTAACGTTTATGAACGATAGTGTGCACACTGAAACGTTGCACGTGTCATCATCATCGCATTTCCACTTACAGATTGAAGACTCTGATATGTTGGGCATCAAAAATGTAAGAGGCTATTTCTTGTTGACCAATGGAGGTAATGGCTATTCGTCAACCATAAGGTTGTGCTTGTGTTACAACATAAAACTGCTTCGTATGCATGTAAAGCGTGAGGTTGAGAAAACATCGGCCGACTCGACAAAGGTGCAACGCCCCGACTCGGCTAAGGCTCAATTTATGCCTATGGCTACACCCCATGTAAACACTAAGATAGCACCGCCACCGCCAAATGCGAAACAGGAAAAGTCTGCGCCGCCATCAGAGCGTATTCATTCTAATCAGAATAATATGCCTAAGCCAGTGCGACCGCTGCGACCCATAAAAATGGGCAATCTGAAACCCATACTGAATAGTAATAATAAATAAGGTAAGGTATGGTGCGTTTGGCTGTAAATAGAGTGACGGGCGAAAGAGAGGCTGTGGGGCCAACGGTGCTGGTGCTTGAAGGCCAGTGGCTAACCGATATGTATGCCTTGCAGCACGAGGAACCTTTCACCATTTGGCTTGATGGGGCTGTTGTTTTAAAGAACAACGGTGGCCGACTTACTGTTTGGCGTAACGAACAACAAATGATTGAAGGGCATTGGCCTTTGCTATCGTAACGGCTCGACCACAATTTTAATTACTGAATTGTTGAATTTAAAATTTAGATATATAATATTATGTATAGCGTAAATGAACTTGAAGACCGCCTTATCGACCTGGCTTTTGCTGAGGATATAGGCGATGGCGACCACACTACTTTGTGTTGTATTCCTGAAGATGCGATGGGCAAGTCGCACCTCTTGATTAAGGAAGACGGTATCTTGGCTGGCGTGGAAGTGGCTAAGCGAGTGTTTGCTCGTTTCGACAACACCATGAAGGTGGAGGTACTGATGCAAGATGGCACACGTGTGCACAAAGGCGACGTGGCCATGGTGGTAACGGGTAAGGTGCGCTCGCTGCTGCAAACAGAACGCTTGATGCTGAACATTATGCAACGTATGAGTGGTATTGCTACTATGACCAACCGCTATGTTGAGCGCTTGAAGGGCACAAACACGCATGTGCTCGACACCCGTAAGACCACACCAGGCATGCGAATCCTTGAGAAACAGGCTGTAAAGATTGGTGGTGGTATGAACCACCGCATCGGTTTGTTTGATATGATTTTGCTGAAAGATAACCATGTTGACTTTGCTGGTGGTATCAAGAACGCTATCACTCGCTGCCACGAATATCTGAAGGAGAAAAATCTTGACCTGAAGATTGAACTTGAGGTGCGCAACTTTGACGAGCTCAATCAGGCGCTTGAGTGTGGTGGCATCGATCGTATCATGCTCGACAACTTCTCTGTGCCCGATACTGCTAAGGCCGTAAAGATTATCAATGGTAAATATGAAGTAGAGTCGAGTGGTGGTATCACCTTCGATACGCTGCGCGACTATGCTGAATGTGGTGTCGACTTTATCTCGGTAGGTGCTCTCACCCACTCGGTAAAGGGCCTTGACATGAGCTTTAAGGCTTGCGATTAAAGGAGGGATAGGCGTATGAAAAAACTGTTTATGATGGCCCTGATGTCAGTGGCATCAGTGGCTTCGTTCGCTTGCACCAACTTTATTGTGGGCAAAAATGCCAGCACCGACGGCTCTGTCATCTGTACCTATAATGCCGACGATTATGGTATGTATGCCAACTTGTGCCATTATCCTGCTGCAAAGCATGCAAAGGGTGAGATGCGCAAGATTTTTGATTGGGACTCGCACGTGTATCATGGCGAGATTGCTGAGGCTGCTGAAACGTATAATGTTATTGGCAATATGAACGAGTGGCAGCTTACCATTGCCGAAACCACTTATGGTGGACGTGAGGAAATGGTAGATACCACAGGCATTCTCGACTATGGTTCGCTGATTTACGTAACCTTGCAGCGCAGTAAAACGGCACGCGAGGCTATCTCGGTGATGACATCGCTGGTAGAAAAGTATGGTTATTGCTCTGAGGGCGAAACGTTTACGATCTGCGATCCCAATGAGGCTTGGATTATGGAAATGATGGGTATGGGCCCTGGATCGAAAAAAGCGGTATGGGTGGCTATTCGTATTCCTGACAATGCTATCTGTGCACACGCTAACCAAAGCCGTATAGGCAAGTTTGATATGCGTGATAAGAAGAATGTGCTCTACTCGAAAAATGTTATCTCGTATGCACGCAAGATGGGATGGTTTACGGGTAAAGATGCCGACTTCTCATGGAAAAATACCTATGCTAAGCCCGACTTTAGTGGACGCCGCTTCTGCGACGCACGTGTATGGAGCTTCTTCCGTCATTTTGATAAGGGCTTTGACCGCTATCTGCCTTGGGCTTTAGGCAAAGATCCTAATGCCGAGGATATGCCGCTTTGGATTGTGCCTGACCGTAAACTATCGGTACAAGATGTTGAGGCTTGTATGCGCGACCACTATGAAGGAACGGCGCTTGATATTGCTAACCGCGATATAGCGGGTGGTATATGGCAGATGCCGTACCAGCCCACACCGCTTACCTATGAGGTTGATGGCAAGAAGTGTTTTAATGAGCGCCCAATAAGTACGCAGCAAACAGCTTTCTCTTTTGTGGCTCAGATGCGTGCTTGGTTGCCACGTGAGGTGGGTGGCGTGCTGTGGTTTGGTAACGACGACCCCAATATGGTGGCTTATACGCCAGTATATTGCTGTAGCACCGTGCGCCCCGAATGTTATAATGCGCCTGATGCCGATGCGGTAACGTTCTCGACAAAGAGTGCTTTCTGGGTATGCAACTGGGTGAGCAACATGGTTTATCCGCGCTATTCGCAGCTTTTCCCTGCATTGAAAGAGGTGCGCGACAGTTTAGAGCAAAGCTATTTTGCACAGCAAGCTCAGGTTGAGGCAAAGGCACTTGAACTGCAAAAGACAAACCGCGACGAGGCCGTTAAATATCTTAACAACTACTCGGTTGACAAGGCAACGCAGATGTTGCAACGTTGGAACAAGTTGGCTACCTATCTTATTGTGAAGTTTAACGACATGGCCGTGAAACCTGAAAAGGACGGACAGTTTGAACGCACAAAGACAGGCCTCGGCGCCACAGTATCTCGCCCTGGATATCCTACTGAGTATGCTCGCAAAATGTTGCAACTGAAAGGCGAATTTGTAACAATGCCTGAAACAAAATAAGGCACGCCTCTCATTTTTATCTTGATATATACTAAATGTATCATATTATTATGCCTACGACAGAAATGTCGTAGGCATTTTTTTTGCGGCTACAACTCCTTGTATAAGTGAGAGTGTAGAAAAGTAAGAGCCAGTACTTGGCCCAAGTACTGCAGTAATCTCCATCAAGTACTGGAGTAATCTCGCCCAAGTACTGGAGTAATCCCCTATGAAGTACTGGAGTACTTGGCCCAAGTACCAATGCAAACTGCTTGTTTTGAGAGTTTAATCACCATGCTTTGATGATTTATAAATATTAGTATTTCGAATAATTTAATGGCTAACTTACATTAAGCGCTTATACATAATGAGTTATAGAAATAACTGTATCGTAAATAAAATTATTTTCAAAATAAAATTGTAAAAAGTACAAAATTGTTTGGTAGTTTAAAATATTATTCATATCTTTGCAATGTGAAATAAATGAGACACAATTAAGATGAAAGAAAGTGATGCCTATCTTAGGTTGGTGGACTGCGGAATTCGTCCATCGATGCAGCGTCTTTCGATAATGGATTATCTGTTAAAGCATGCTACGCATCCCACCATTGACGATATATATAAAGATTTGCTGCCGTCTATACCCACGCTGAGTCGCACCACATTATATAATACGTTGCGCCTCTTCGCTGAAACCAATGCAGCACAGTTGCTCACCATTGACGACCATCATCAGTGCTACGATGGAAACACGAAGGAACATGTTCACTTTTTATGCAAGAAATGTGGACGAGTGATTGATCTCTTTGATGTTCCTGCTCCGAAACGTAGTGAGGTAGGCATGGTTGAAGGCAATAGGGTAGACGATGTACAACTGTATTATCGTGGCGTTTGTGCCAATTGTTTGAAACAGAAGAAACAAAGTGTTGATGCTTGAAGGTAAAGCGTTATGCTGGAACGGCTAAGTGTTGATGCTTGTGAAAGATAAATGAAATAATAAAATAGATAACATATACAATAACATTAAAAATAGAACATTATGAAAAAGAAATTTATTTGCACAGTTTGCGGTTATATTTATGAAGGTACTGAAGCTCCTGAGTCATGCCCTGTATGTAAAGCACCTAAGAGCAAGTTTAAAGAGATGGACGTTGCAGGCGATGAGCCTACTTTCGCTACCGTTCACACTCTGGGCGCTGCTCGCACTGAGGACGCTAATGCTGAGATGATAAAAGACTTGGAAACCCACTTCAATGGTGAGTGTGGCGAGGTAGGTATGTACTTGGCTATGAGCCGTCAGGCTGATCGCGAGGGCTATCCCGAAATTGCTGAGGCTTTCAAGCGCTATGCTTTTGAAGAGGCCGAGCATGCAAGCAAGTTTGCAGAATTGCTGGGCGATGTATTGAAAGATACCAAGAGCAATCTTGAGGCTCGTATCGCTGCTGAGCGTGGTGCTTGCGAAGACAAGTTCCGTATTGCAAAGAACGCTAAGGCTGCTGGCATGGATGCTACCCACGACACTGTTCATGAGATGGCAAAGGACGAGGCTCGTCACTGCGCTGGCTTCATGGGTCTCTACAAGAGATATTTTGGTGAATAATTAAACTGCCAATACAAATTTCGACCAATGATACAGGGTGCGCTTGTTATGTAACAAGTGGTCCTCCACAATAAAAGGATGAACATTCATGCTCAATCAATTAACGAATTGATGATGAGCAAGAATGTTCATCCTTTCTGTTTACCAACATTTCTGTTTCGCTATAGTCACTGTTTTGTGATAGCTGTTGTTTCGCTATAGTCACTGTTTTATGATAATCGCTGTTTCGCGATAGTTAGTGCCTTATAGCTTGCTATTCGATTATTGGCGTTATTGTCAATTCACGCTCCCCCTTAATGTATGGCAACAAGGTGTTTGTAAACTCTTGCTCAAAGTTAGGAGTGAAGCTGTTATTACCAATATTTTGTTGAATAGCGTCAATAGACCAAAAGCGGCCACCGTCTAATTCTTCCGACGATGGCTTAACCTCTCCGTCGTATGTGGCAGTGAAGACATGAACCAACTCGCGTTCACGAGCACTCTCGAAGACGTATTTTTTTATGAAGATAGGCTTATAACTGTCAACGCCCAATTCTTCGTACACCTCGCGATGGAGGGCAGTAGCAATATCTTCGCCAAAGTCGACATGTCCGCCACAAGCAGTATCCCACTTGCCAGGTTGAATATCTTTCCAGTTGGGGCGCTTTTGTAGATACAGTTCGCCTTTGCTGTTAAACAGATGCAGATGAACCACCGGATGTAGCTTTTTACTGCCATCATGTGCTTCGCCTCGGGTTATGCTTCCCAGCACGTTACCTGTTTCGTCAACTAAAGGAAAACGTTCGTTTTTATTGTCCATATATAGCGTGTTATTCTTAACGAATAATCTTTTCAATGTGTTTTTATCAATGTGTTTTGTCTAGCTACATTCTTTTCAACGTATCTTCTCTCTGGCGTATTCTGTTTTTGTTTTTTGAATACTATTTAATGATATCGTTGAAAATATTATAGTTTCATCTTAAATATTTGGGCATTGCCAAACACGGTTTCATCAATCTGTGGCTCTTCTCTAAAGATGCCGAACATGGCACTGCCGCTACCACTCATTTGTGCATAAACAGCTCCTTGATTGTATAGTGCTTGTTTGATATGGGCCAAGATGGGATGTGCTTTGAAGGCTGGTGCTTCAAAATCGTTTGTCAGATTATCTTTCCATGTGTCGATAGGCATACGCACGGCATCGCGACAGCAGATGCTGGGCTTTTGTGGCACTATTTGTTGGTAAGCTTCTTTTGTCGATACTGCCACATCAGGTTTTATCACAACAAGATAATAACCATGCAGATTGCCTTTAGGCGAGTCGGCAGGCGATAATATATTGCCTATGCCAGTGGCAAACGATGGTTCTGAGGTGATGAAGAAGGCACAGTCGGCGCCAATCTTTGCGGCATGTTTTTCCATCTCGGCAATGCCTATGTTCAGTCGGAAACGTTCGTCCAGCAGGCGTATCATATAGGCGGCGTCGCTTGATCCGCCTCCTAATCCTGCTTGTGAAGGAATGTGTTTATAGAGATGTGCGTGAACGCGCGGAATTTTATATTCGGCGGCAATGCTATTGTAGGCTTTCACCACAATGTTGTCGGCATCATTACAATCAATGGCGTTGCCTGTTACTTTGAGGTCGCAGTCTACGGGCGATGGAAATCGTTCGTCCATCAGCTTTATTTCTAACGCATCATATAGGGGGATGGGGTAGAATACGGTTTCAATGTCGTGATAACCATCAGGGCGTTTGGCTACAACATTTAGTCCAAGGTTAATTTTTGCGCAAGGAAATGTAATCATAGGCTTTTAAATATAAAAAGAAAGATGACAGGAAAGGTATGAACACTTAACGATGCTGTTGCATCCTTCTGCGTCTTCTTTCCTGTCATCTTTTAGATAATGTAATTATTTATTGTTCTTAATCTTGTCTACGTATGCATCAATAACAGCCACGGCTGTAATGTTAACGATGTCGCGTACTGAACTTTCAAAATCGGTGAAGTGGATAGGCTTGTTCAATCCCATCTGTATCGGGCCGATAATTTCAGCGTCGGGGTCAAGTGCTTGCAGCAGCTTATAGCTGGCGTTAGCGCTACTCATGTTGGGGAACACCAGTGTGTTAACATCCAAGCCCTTCAAGCGAGTGAACGGATACTTGTCGTCGCGCAGCTGCTTGTTCAAAGCAAAGTTTACTTGCATTTCGCCGTCAATAGCCAAGTCGGGATATTGCTTTTGCAACTCTTCAACAGCATTATGCACCTTTACGGGGCTGCCTTGCTCATCGGTACCAAAGTTAGAGTAGCTAATCATGGCAATGTGTGGCTCTTCGTTAAAGAAGCGCACGGTGTGTGCCGAAAGTTTAGCAATATCTACCAACACGTTCTCGTCGGGGTGACGATTGATGAGGGTGTCGGCAATGTAGAATGTGCCCTTTTGTGTGTTGAGAATGTGCATAGCACCGAAGTGTTTGTATTCAGGACGAATGCCTACAACCTCTTTTGCTACCTTGATGGTGTTTGAATATTTTGTGTAAAGACCTGTGATGAAGGCATCGGCCTCACCCGTCTCTACCATCATCATACCAAAGTAGTTGCGCTCATACATCTTATCATAAGCCTCCTCGAAGGTGTAGCCTTGACGTGCACGCTTCTTAGCCAGATGCTTAGCAAAGTTGGCACGGTGGCGTTGCTCTTGGTCGGCACGCATATCGATAATTTCGATGTCGCTGAGGTCGAGTTTCAAACGTTGGGCCAAACGGTTCAAGCGGTCGGGGTTGCCCAGCAAGATAGGCTGGCAGATGCCTTCAACCTTAGCCTGAACGGCAGCCTTCATCATGGTGGGGTGACCACCTTCAGCAAACACTACGCGCTGTGGGTGCTTGCGGGCGGTGTCGTGCAACTTGCGTGTGAGTTTCGACTCCTGTCCCAGCAGCTGCATGAGGCTCTTCTTGTAAGCATCCCAGTCGGTAATTGTGCGACGTGCTACGCCACTCTCAATAGCAGCTTTTGCTACGGCAGCACTTACCTCGGTGATGAGTCGTGGGTCGACAGGTTTCGGGATGAAATAATGCGGGCCAAAGGTAAGGTCGTTTACATGATAAACGTCGTTCACAACATCGGGTACAGGCTGCTTGGCCAAGTCGGCGATAGCATGTACGGCTGCCATCTTCATTTCTTCGTTGATAGCCTTGGCATGAACGTCGAGGGCTCCGCGGAAGATATAGGGGAAACCAATTACGTTGTTAATCTGGTTGGGGTAGTCGCTACGTCCGGTCGACATCAGCACGTCGGGGCGGCTTGCCATCGCATCTTCATAACTAATCTCTGGCACGGGGTTTGCCAGCGCAAACACGATGGGCTGGTCGGCCATTGAGCGTATCATGTCTTGTGTGAGCACGTTGCCTTTCGACAGACCTACAAATACGTCGGCACCTTTAACAGCTTCGGTCAATGTGTGTACGTCGCGACGGTCGGTAGCAAACATCTTTTTCTGCTCGGTAAGGTTTTCGCGGTCAGAGGTGATCACGCCTTTCGAGTCGAGCATGACGATGTTCTCTACCTTAGCGCCCAGTGCTACATACAACTTTGTGCAGCTGATGGCAGCGGCACCAGCGCCATTTACCACGATCTTTACTTTTGCAATGTCTTTACCAGCAACCTCAAGTGCGTTCTTCAATCCTGCTGCCGAGATGATGGCGGTGCCATGCTGGTCGTCGTGCATCACAGGAATGTCGAGTGTTCTCTTCAGTCGCTCTTCAATATAGAAACATTCGGGGGCCTTGATGTCTTCAAGGTTGATGCCACCGAAGGTAGGAGCAATCTTCTCTACGGCCTCACAGAATTTCTCAGGGTCTTTCTCGTCAACTTCAATGTCGAAGACATCAATGCCACCGTAAATCTTAAACAGTAGGCCCTTGCCTTCCATGACGGGCTTACCGCTCATTGCGCCAATGTCGCCCAAACCCAATACGGCTGTACCGTTAGAGATAACGGCCACAAGGTTACCTTTGTCGGTGTACTTGTAAACATCGTCGGGTGTGTTTTGAATTTCCAAACAAGGAAATGCTACACCAGGTGAATAAGCCAAACTGAGGTCTGTCTGGGTGTGGTAGGGCTTCGTCGGCTTTACTTCGATTTTTCCAGGACGCCCATTCTGGTGATACTCCAGGGCCGCCTCTTTTGTAATCTTGACCATAATTATATCCTTTAAATGTGTTTTCTGAAAACAACTTATTGTTTCGCCTATCTCTGTTTCTTTTTGTGGGATGTATGTAATGATTTACTATAAGTAGACCAGTTATTATTGCACAAAAGTAATAAAAACTTTTGAAAAAATATAGGTTTTGTTACTTTTTTTGTAACTTTGCGACAAAACATAATACTTATGCAGAAAATAAACTGTCAGACTGCTTATCGCCGTGAATTACGCAACCGTATTTTGTCGGTTTCTATGGACGAGTTTCATGCCCATGGCGTGAGAGCCGTGAAGATGGACGATATCGCGTGCAAACTGTCAATCTCGAAACGTACGCTTTATGAAATATATGCAAATAAAGAAGAATTGTTATTGGAAGGCATTGAGCATTTTGAAATGGCGATGAACCGTCACATGAAAGAATATACTGCCGATGCTTCGCATAATGTTATTGATATCTTTCTTGAATTCTTTCATATGAAGATAGAGCATACTGCAAGCATGAACCCATTGTTCCTTGATGAGCTGAGCAAGTATCCTAAGGTGTTAGCGTTTTTCGACCAACAACACTGTAAGATGCGCCAAAACCAAAATGCTTTTTTAAAACGTGGTGTGCAAGAGGGCTATTTCCGTTCAGATATTGATTATGATATTGTTACAAGAATAGGTGATGCCGCAATGGATTATGTTATGCGCACGCAAATGTATCGCACCTATAAGCTCGATTATTTGTATCATAATGTAACCTTGCTCTTTCTTCGTGGCATTTGTACCGAGAAGGGTGTGCGGTTGCTGGATAAGAGTTTGTTGTAAGATAGCAGATTGCTGATGATGCAAAATAATATAAGCCACGACTTGTTCAACAATGATGTTGCAAGCCGTGGCTTATTGTTTTAAATCTTAGAACCTTAGTTTCTTTTGTTATCTAAGTTCTTAATTTCTTATTTTCTTAATTCCTTATTATCTTAAATTCTTATTATCTTAATTCTTTATTTTCGTATCTCCTTCACTGTTTATGCTCTTATCTTCTTTTACTTCCTTTCCTTGATAAGGTCGTGCCGATAGGCATACAGCAAGTCTTGCAGGTCAGAAATCTGACGTTTCAGCTCAGTACCTATATCGGTGTCGGCCACTAACATTCTGCGATGCGACATCTCTATGATGTAGGTTGTGCTACGAATGTCAAGACACTTGCGTATGGCGTCGGCCGTACTGGTGAATGGTTCATGCTGTACAAGCTGGAAACCGCGGCTGTGATAGATGAGCGTGTAGCCAGCTATGCCCGTTTCTTTATGATAGGCCGAAGAAAAACCGCCATCAATCACCATCAACTTACCATCGGCTTTAATGGGGTTTTCGCCGTTTGCTACGTGTACAGGTACGTGTCCGTTGATGATGTGTCGGTTAGGTCCTGTCACACCGAAGGCATCCATAATGGCATCTACGATGTCGGGGTTATCGCGCAGCAAGAAGTAGTTGCCTTTTTCCTCCTTATGTGTTTCTTTATCGGCAATGAAGTAACGTTCAAACGTAGCCATCTTCGACTTGTCGAACAGCGGGCTATCAGGTCCACACCATAAGTAAAGAAAATAGTCGGTAGCATATTTTCGCTCCTTGGGTGTAGCATCGTCTTGAAATGCTTTCCTAATGAGCATGCCAATATTATACAGCAAATCTTTGCCTTTATATTTCCTTCCAGGTGTAACTTCTACTTCTTTCAGTGTTCCATCTTCTTTCAGTGGGATAGAGGCGTGAAACAGCAGATTGTTGTTAAACACCGCATACATGCAGCCATGTTGTAGCAGCAAGCGTATGTGCTTGTGCAGCTTCTCGCTTACGCGGAACGTGTGCACCAACTTCTCCATCAAGTCTTCTTCTTCTGCGCTCAGGCGGTAAGGGTCTTTGGGGTCGATGGTAACAAAATTGTTGCTGCGCAATTCATACTGTTTTCCATCAATATCGATGGTGCCGTCGGTATAGTTGATGTGGTTGAACAACAGACGGTCGGCCATGTTCCATTCAGGATGCTTGATGAACAGTTCTCCCTCAACCTTAAATTGTAGAATGGCTATTGCCTTATGCATCAGTGTGATGAGGCGTCGCGTCTTATCATCAACGTCGTTATCCTTGCTTAGCTTTGGTTCAAATTCAGTACATGGCTCATCGCCATACGTCTCCATGGCAAAGGTGGCCAGCGGCACCAGATTGATGCCGTAACCTTCTTCTAGTGTAGAGAGGTTTGCGTAGCGCAACGACAATCGTATGACATTGCAGATGCAAGCCTTGTTGCCAGCCAGTGCGCCCATCCATAAGATGTCGTGGTTGCCCCATTGTATGTCCCAACTATGATATTTTGCCAGTGTGTCGAGAATGATGTGTGCCCCCGAGCCGCGATCGTAGATGTCGCCCAAAATATGCAACTGGTCAATTGACAGCCGTTGTATAACGTTACAAATGGCAATGATAAAGTCGTCAGCGCGTCCTGTTGAAATAATACTGTCGATGATGCCGTTTACATACGCAGTTTTGTTTACGTCGTCGGTGCGTTCATGCAACAACTCTTGTATGATATAGCTGAAGTCGGCGGGTAACGACTTACGTACCTTCGAACGTGTATATTTGCTCGATACCAGTCGGCAGATAGAAACCAAATAATGAATGGTGATGTGATACCAGTCGTTTATATCTGGTTCAGAAGCCTTTACCAGTTCCAACTTTTCGTCAGGATAATAGATCAGGGTGCATAGCTCGCGTTGTTCCGACTCGCGTAAGGTGTTTCCAAACAAGTCGTTCACCTTTCGGCGTATGTTACCTGAAGCGTTTTTCAGCACATGTCTGAACGCTTCATGTTCGCCATGCACGTCGGCCAAGAAGTGCTCGGTACCCTTCGGTAAGTTGAGGATGGCTTGTAAGTTGATGATTTCAGTGCTAGCCTCGGCAATCGACGGAAACGATTGCGATAGCAACTTTAGATATTTTACATCGGGTGTTGTTCTTTCCATATTATTGGGGTTTTGTGGGGTATCGTCGTTTGCGTGAAAATTATATTTTGTGTGTGCGGCCAGTGCCATCATGTTGTTTTAAAGTTTATTTACAGCGTTTATTTTCAACTGCTTCTTGCTCCGTTTGATGGGCATGAAGCCTTCTGTTAGCAATGATTGCTCTTCCAGCAATGCCAGCAGTTCTTGGGTGAATGTTGTTATGCCCAACTTGGGCAACAGTGCCGCCAAGCGGTCTTCTTCATAGTCGGTACGAATGAGCAGTTGTGCCGTTTCTTCCAATCGCTTGGTAGTTAGCAGTCCGCGTGTATTCAGATATTTGTCGTACAACAGTTGTTTGCTCACCACAGCTACTTCATCTGCCGCATCGACCTTTGCCAAAGCCAACTTTTTCTCTATTGTTTCCTGCACTGTTCGTTCATGTTTCGCCATGGTAGTGCTATACAGATGTATCAGAGCATTCGTCATCTCTTTGAACGAAGTAGCACCCGTAACTGCGGCATTGGCAATAGTGGCTACTTGAAGGTTGGGCACTGTTGTTTGTAGGGATGCTGCTTCGGTTTCGCCTATTGCGTGTACGGCTGTAGCCCGTTTCAGTACTTGCTTCTTTAGTATCCGTCCCGATTTTTGTTTCAGTTCAGCATGCTTCTGAGTGTAGGTTGATAGGGCGTTGCACACTGTCAATACCGTTGGTATTTTCAAGTCGTGATAGCGGTCAAGCAGGTGGCGTGTTTTCCAGTCGAACTCGCCAAACAGATGCACAATGTCAGGGTTCTCATCGCCTATATGGTGTGCTGTGTCTTGGCTTATAATGCTACGCAACCCTTCTACCATGTCAAGGTATGCTTGGCACGAAGGGCCTTCAGAGGTGAAAACGATGCTTATATTCATATAACTGGGGCTTATTACTGATAACAATATAACGCTTGCTTATGGAAGCACTTGTTCACGGAAGCGCTTGCTTATTGTATAACGCTTGCTCATTGTATAACGCATGCTTATTCTTGTTGACAGAAGATTGAGTTTACAGTTTATGACTTGAGAACACGTGTTTATCGGCATAAGCATAGCGTATGCGGTAGATGAGGCTATGCCAGAAGCCGCGAAGCTCGTAAGGGATGGCTCGCCAAGCCGACAGTTGTGTGTCGAAGCGTTTAAACATCTTGTTGGCGATGATGGTGCGAGCCACCAGCGTGCCGATAAAGGCCACACAGGCTGCAGCCAACATAATCCAGTTTTGTGAGATGGCCGCCCATGTGCCAAATGCTATGTCGGCAAGATAGTTGGCATACAAACAGAAGGTGTCGAACATATGCAGAGCCCTGTAGCGGTTGATGCCTTGCAGTGAGCCACGATAATTGATAAAGCCTATCTTTTCGATGCGCCACGCGTTCTTGCTGGGGGCATCTTCTTGCATCCATGCATCGGGGCTTGTTATCACGGCAGCGTTGCCTTTTTGGGCATATTTGTTTACGATAAAGTCGTATTCGCCCTGAATAAACTGCAAGTTTCCACGATAGCCATCGTTGTTGATGAAGAGGTCGCGGCGGAACATTACATTGCCCGCATTGGCACAAAAGGCCTTGCCGTTATATGCCATGCGTAGAAAGTAAGTCTGCTCGCGTAAGCGTTCAAAACGATAGAAAGGTTTAGCCTTGGCCTCATAGTTTGAGTAGCCCAGCACCAGGTCTTTATCGTTGCTGCATCCTGTAGCCATGGCCTTAAGCCAATGGTCAGACACGGGGGTATATCTCGAGTCGGTAATGATAACCCACTCGTTGTGAGCTGCTTTTACGCCAATGGTCATGGCCAGTTTCCCTCTACTCATAAATAGCGAACGCTGTGGCACAAAGGTGGTATAGAGTGTTGAGTTGGCCGCATAGCGTTTCAGCACGTCTTCTGTTTCCGAGTCGCGATGCCCTGCAACCACAATCACCTCGAAACCAGGTTCATAGTGTTGTGAGAGAATGGCCGATAGATGGTTGTCCATTTGTTCGGCCGTACCGTTCGACACCACTATCACCGACAGGCGTGGCCCCACATTGTCCTCATGGTCAGCGTTATCTTCGTCGCAGGGCATATCGTTATGTCCTGGGCGAAGTCGGAAAAATGGGTTTGCCACCAATGTTGTGATGATGGCCAAAATAATCAGTATTGTTGATACAATGACAGTTAAATTATCTACAATCATAAATCTTCAGTTACATAGCCTTTTGGTAGTTGGCGGCAATTGTATTGGCTAGCCATTATCTCGCCGTAGGCTCCTGCCGACCGTAGCGCTATTAAGTCGCCGCGATGGCATTTATTGATTTCAATGCTTTTTGCAAACACGTCGCTCGACTCGCAGATGGGTCCCACCACGTCATACACCTCGCAAGGTTCGTTGCTGCTGATGTTTTCAATCTTGTGGGTAGCCTGATAGAGTGCCGGGCGAATGAGGTCGGTCATGCCCGCATCAACGATGGCAAACTGTTTGCAGGTGCCTTGTTTGACGTATAGCGTGCGTGTGATAAGTGTTCCACATTGTCCCACCACGGCACGTCCCAGTTCAAAGTGTAACTGCTGTCCTTCGCGCAGCACGAGGTGTTGAGCATAGGTGTCGAAATATTCTTTGAAGTTGGGTATGGGTTGCCCGTTAGGGTCGTCATAGTTGATGCCCAGTCCGCCACCTACATTAATGTTTGCAATATTAATATCTAACTGGTCCATTTCATCCTGTATCTCGTTGATGCGATGGCACAGTGCAACAAAGTCAGACATGTCGAGAATTTGCGAACCGATATGAAAGTGCAAGCCGATGAAGTGTATGTTCTTCATCTTCTTGGCCTTGACAATGGTGGGCACCATGTCTTGCATAGCAATGCCAAACTTGTTTTCGGCCAGCCCCGTAGTGATGTTGGCGTGTGTGTGTGCTCCCACGTTAGGGTTTATGCGCAGCGCCACGCGTGCCACCTTGCCTTTAGCTTCGGCCAGCTCATTGATGACCTCCAGTTCGGCCACACTTTCAACGTTGAAGCAGCTGATGCCAGCGTCCAGTCCGAGGTTTATTTCCCAATCGCTTTTTCCTACACCAGCATACACAATATCTTCTGCTTTAAATCCTGCATCCAGCGCCGCCTTTATTTCGCCACCGCTTACGCAGTCGGCGCCCAAGCCCGCTTGTCGTATGATGTTCAGAATTTTAGCGTTGGCATTAGCCTTTACAGCATAATGCACATGATAGTTGCTATGCTTGGCTGTCTCAGCGTTGATAGCTTTCAAGGTGTTGTTCAGCACCTTTGTGTCATAATAGTAGAAGGGTGTTTGTATGCCTTCGAATTGGCCAATTGGAAACTGTCCTTTCATCGTTTTTCTTTCAATCGTTATGTAAATCTCTCTCTGTTATCCTTTTTTTATTTAAACAGCACGTTGCTCAAGTTTTGCAAAGCCTTTTGCTTGTCAGACTCTTTGATGAGGAACGAGATGTTATAATTAGAGCCGCCATACGAAATCATGCGCACGGGTATATCTTTCATTGCCTCAAGCACCAGTGTTTCAAAGCCCAGATTGCTCCAGTCGAGGTCGCCCACCACGCACACAATGCACATATCTTCGTCTACCGTTACGGTGCCATACTTCTTCAGTTCGTCAACAATGGCGTTCAGATGCTCAATATTATCAATGCTCATTGATACGCCTACCTCGCTGGTGGCCACCATATCGATAGGTGTTTGGTAGCTTTCAAATATTTCAAACACCTTGCGTAAGAATCCCGTAGCCAGCAACATACGGCTCGACTTGATTTTAATAGCGGTGATATTGTCTTTGGCTGCTACGGCCTTTATCTTACCCTTAATGAGCACGTTGTCAATGATGGTTCCAGGAGCCTGAGGGTCCATTGTGTCTTTCAAACGTACAGGTACGCCCGAATATTTGGCAGGCTGCACACAGGTGGGATGCAGAATTTTAGCGCCAAAGTAGGCCAACTCGGCAGCCTCTTCAAAGTTCAGCTGACGTATAGCGTCGGTACCTTCAACAAATCGTGGGTCGTTGTTGTGCATACCGTCAATGTCGGTCCATATCTGTATCTCTTCGGCTTGCAGTGCCACGCCAATGAGCGATGCTGTGAAGTCGCTACCGCCACGTAACAGGTTGTCGGTCTCGCCGTATGCATTACGGCAGATGAAACCCTGTGTGAGGTATATTTGGTAGCCTTCGTTATCGGCCATTATGTTTGTAAGCTTTTCTTTGATATACTGTGCGTCGGGTTCCGAGTTTTTGTCGGTACGCATAAAGTCGAGCGCAGATATCAAGATAGCTTTGATGCCTATTTCTTCAAGATAATTAAGCATCATGTTTGTGCTCATAATTTCGCCCTGTGCCACGATGCTTTTCTCTTCAAAACTTGTGAAGATGTCTTTGGTGAACGAGCGCATATAAGCAAACTCGCTTTGCAGGAATGTGATGGTTTTCTGCTTATACTCGTCGGTGGTAAACAGCTCTTCAACGTGCTGCATATACGTTCTTTCAAGGTTGTTGATAACCTCGTTAGCGCCGTCAGAGTTTTTCTTATACAGATAGTTTGAAATTTCCAACAGCGTGTTGGTCGTACCAGACATTGCCGACAATACGACAAACGTAGGCTCACCTGATTCAGTGATGAGCGAGGCCACATGCTTGATGTTTTTGGGAGAGCCGACCGATGTGCCTCCAAATTTCATTACTTTCATGTCTATCTTTATTTATAGGTTGCTATTAATGATGTTTCTTCTATTTATTATGTAAAATGTTGCGGTAGGGGCGAAGCCGAAACTGCTTTCTTTCAACTGTTTATCTTTTGCAATTCGCCTTTTTCACAGCGATACACTATGCCAGGGTGCTTATCGACGATGGGCAGATTGTGTGTCGACATTACCACGGCAGTGCCAGAACTGGTGATGTCGTGCAGCAGACTAACAATGTTGTCGGCTGTTTCGGGGTCGAGGTTTCCGGTGGGCTCGTCGGCAACAATCATTTTTGGTGTGTTCAGCAAAGCGCGTGCTATGGCAATGCGTTGCTGCTCTCCACCCGAAAGCTCGTGTGGGCGTTTGTCTTTTTTGTCTTCCATGCCCACTTTTTCCAGCACCTCGGTTATTCGTTTGTCAATGTCGTCGTTGTTTTTCCATCCTGTCGATTTCAGTACAAACCTTAGGTTGCTGTACACAGTGCGGTCGTGCAACAACTGAAAATCTTGGAAGATGATGCCCATCTCTCGGCGCAACGCAGGTATCTCTTTGCGTTTTATGTGTATGAGGTCTCGCTCCAGCACCTCGGCTTTTTCAGCTTCGTCGCTGTAGATGTCGAGCTCGCAATACAGTGTTTTCAGCAGCGAGCTTTTACCCGATCCTACCTTACCGATGACGTACACAAACTGTCCTTCGTCGATATTCCAATCAACGTCTTTCAATATCAGTTCTTCGTCCTGGTAAATATTTACTTTACGATAGTCTACCAACATATCTGTTATGTGTGTTAATGCTTATATGCTTAGTGTTTATGCCAAGAAGGGTTGTGGCGCACCTGAAGCTCTTTGGCAATGTCTTCAATGCGTAAGCCCTTGCTTGTAAGCAGCACGATGAGATGATAGAACATGTCTGAGGCCTCGTATATCAGGCGTTCGTTGGTGCCATTAGTGGCCTCAATAACCGCCTCAAGAGCCTCTTCGCCCACCTTTTGTGCCATACGGTTCAGTCCGTCTTTAAACAGGCTGGTGGTGTATGATCCTTCAGGCATCTCTTCGTGACGCTTGTTTATAAAGTTTTGCAATTCAGTAAGAAACAAAAGCGGATTGGCAGTATTGTCTTCGCCCCAACAGGTGTCGGTGCCTTTATGGCAAGTAGGCCCTTCGGGGTTTACTTTTACCAACAGCGTGTCGTTATCGCAATCGTTCTGTATGCTAACCAGATGCAGATAATGTCCTGATGTTTCGCCCTTTGTCCACAGACAGTGTCGCGAGCGCGACCAGAAGGTCACCTTCTTTGTCTCGATGGTTTTCTGATAGGCCTCTTCGTTCATGAAGCCCAGCATCAGTACATTTTTGGTGGTGGCATCTTGAATGATAGCTGGCACCAGTCCTCCCATTTTTTCAAAATCAATCTGCATCATGTTTCTTCTTGTAATGTCGTTGTATTTGTGTATGTATATATAATAAGGTGTAAAACCTTTATTAGCCTTTTCCTCTTCAGGCTTACAGCCTAACGTTAATACCTTCGTGGGCAAGATAACGTTTTAGGTCGGGTATGGCTATCTGCCCGAAGTGGAACACGCTGGCAGCCAGTGCCGCATCGGCCTTACCCAGTGTGAAAGCCTCTTTAAAGTGCTGCATGGTGCCTGCTCCACCGCTGGCAATGATAGGTATTGAGAGGCGGTCAGAGAGCTGTGCCAGCGCCTCGTTGGCATATCCCTGCTTCACACCGTCGTGATCCATGCTGGTAAATAGTATCTCGCCAGCGCCACGGTCGGCCACCTCGCTGGCCCAGTTGAACAGGTCGAGCTGCGTGCGTTCGCGTCCGCCTTTCACGTAGCAGTGCCATCCGTCGTCGTCCAGTCGGGCATCGATGGCACACACACATACCTGTGAGCCAAAACGTCGAGCAATGTCGTTCACCAACTGAGGGTTTTTGATGGCTGCCGAGTTAATGCTCACCTTGTCTGCACCCGCCATTAGCAAGCGTTCAACATCGTCAATGGCGTTGATGCCACCGCCCACGGTGAAGGGTATGTTTATCTCTTCGGCCACGCGTGTCACCATATCGGTGAAGGTTTTACGTCCTTCAAAGCTGGCTGTGATGTCGAGGAAGACGAGCTCGTCGGCACCCGCCGCGCTATACATCTTTCCCAGTTCCACAGGGTCGCCCGCCCGTCGCAGGTTCACGAAGTTGGTGCCTTTCACTGTTTCGCCATCCTTCACGTCGAGGCAAGGAATGATGCGTTTTGCCAAGCCTCGTTGGGCCGAGAGGTGTTGTGTTTTTGTCATAGTTGCAATGTTTCAAGATTAATGCGACCCTCGTAGAAGGCTTTCCCAAACACTACGGCAGGTATGCCCGCTGCGTTCAGCGCCTCGATGTCGGCGTTTGATGATACGCCCCCGCTGGCAATGAGGTGCAGGCTGGGGTAGCGTTGCATGATTTGCCGATACAGGTCGATGGCAGGCCCTTCGAGTGTTCCGTCTTTCGATATATCGGTGCATAGCACCTGTGTAACGCCCATGGCGGTGTAGTGGTCGAGAAAGTCGAAAAGGTCGGTGCTCGAGTCTTCCTTCCATCCGTTTATCGACACCTTACCGTTGCGTACATCGGCCCCCAATATTATTTTATCGGCCCCGTAGGTTGCCAGCCATTTTGCGAAGAGGGTGGGGTGGCTCACGGCAATGCTGCCCACCGTTACCATATGTGCGCCGTTGCTGAAGGCTTTTTGTATATCGTCGTCGGTCTTGATGCCACCGCCAAAGTCGATGCGCAGCTGTGTGCGCTCGGCAATGCGTTTCAGCGTATCAAGGTTTACCACGTGCTTTGATTTGGCACCGTCAAGGTCAACCACATGTAGGCGTCGTGCTCCCAAGCGTTCAAACGTTTGCGCCATGTCGGCAGGATTATCGCCGTAAACGGTTTTCTGGTCATAGTCGCCCTTTGTAAGACGCACACACTGGCCGTTGATGATGTCGATGGCAGGAATAATTTCTATCATAACTCTAAAAAGTTTTTGATGATTTTTTCGCCTGTGGCACCACTCTTCTCTGGGTGAAACTGTGTGGCGTAGAAATTGTCTTTATGTAAAGCCGCGCTGAAGGGTGCTATATAATCGGCCGTGGCGGCAGTAAAGTCGCACAGGGGCACATAGTAGCTGTGTACGAAATACACAAACTCGTCAGGGGCGATGCCTTTGAACAATGCCGACTGGCAATTGTAAATGCTATTCCATCCCATGGCAGGCACCTTGTCTTCGTGTCGTTGGGGCACAAAGCGTTTTACGTCGGTGGGGAAGATGCCTATGCAGTCGGTGTTGCCCTCTTCTGAGTGGCGGCACAGCAGTTGCTGGCCAATGCATATGCCCAGCACGGGTTGCCTGAGGTTTTTTATCACCTCGTCAAGGCGGTGCGCCTTCAGATATTGCATGGTGGTAGCCGCCTCGCCTTGTCCTGGGAACAAAATGTGGTCGGCCTTCATCAGTGCTTCAGGCTCGTCGGTGTAGGTAGGCGTTACGCCCAAGCGCTTCAGCGCGTTCACCACCGAGTGAATGTTTCCGGCGTTGTATTTTATGATTGCAACATTCATCTTTTCTCTCTTGTTTGTGTTGTGATGTTGTTGTCTTATGTCCACCTCTTATTGAGGTGTGATTAATATAGTATGCAAAGATAATAATTTTCTTCAACAAAGTGTATGTAAAGAGGCGTTTTTTCACCTACAATGCTATTGTTTGCTTATAATTTGAATTTTTATGTAAGCAAAATGCGAAAAACTGTAACCGTTGATGTGTTCTTGATGGTCGCTTGATGGCAAAATGGCGAGAGTGGCATTTCTTGTTATTGCATATTTATGCAAGAAACTGCATAAATATACAAAAACGGGCTTTTAGGGAATTAACTTATGTTTGTATAAGAAATGTGAAAAATATTATAATCTATAAGTAAATCTGTATGAATTGCTTACACTTTTCAAAGTTGATACTTCTCGTTTGAGAAAGCATGGGTTTTAGGGCCTGAAACCCATGCTTTCAGGCTGTGATATGCTGGGTTTTACGATGCGAAACCCATGCTTTCAGACTGTAATTTGATGCCTTTCAGAAGACGCATACCATATTGCATATTTATGCATAAAATGCATTCTCATTTTCGTCAATATCAATCCGAAATAGTTAAAAAACATTATATCGCTTTAAAGTGTAGTTTTTTATATCTACCTTTGCACATAATAATATATTATTACTTATCTTATTTTTTACTTAATTGTTGAGAGAGTTTGAATGGTGAGCCAATCGAGAGAGGCGGCTTATTGTTCTTTTTGGCTTGACTTAGTTCAATTTTTTTTGATTATGAAAAAAAGTTTTATCTTGACCGTGCTGCTCATGGTCGTGGCATTAGTGCCAATGCAAGCCTTCAACGTTACCGTGAACGTTGACGACGCTTCAAAATTAACATTGTATTTAGGATCGTCGGCCCGGAGTTTGTCCAATGGCGACAACGTGCTTGATGTGAAGACGGGCGACCGTCTGTATTTCTCGGCGAACACTGGTTTCGTGCTTAAGCAGGTGAATAATGGTACCTCTGACGAGTATATCTCTTCGCTCACCAGCTGCATCGTAAATCTTGACGAGAGTAAGCATGATGGCGCTAAGTGGGTGGTAACCACCGCCACGCTTGACGAGGTGCGTACCGCAGTGTGCAAGGTAACAGTCGACGATGCCTCAAAAGTAACGTTAGGCACCTCGGGCACCTATAGCAAACTGAAGCTTGAAAACGGTGTAAACAATGTTAAGTTTGTGCCTGGTATCGAGTCGCCACTGGTGGTTTCGGCCAAAGATAGCAACACATCATTGTATAGCGTGACGAAGAATGGCACTTCAGTATCAGCCTCATACGGCTCATACCGCATCGACGTGGTTGATGGCGACGAGATTAATATTGAGGCCAATTATCCCAATATCGATTATGCTGTGAAGTTTAACCTCAGCGAGAAGGCCGACGGCTTTATCACCGAGGTGCTGGTAAACAACGTTCCTGTAACCAATTATCTCGACGACAACTTCACTGTAAAGGCAGGCTCGAAGGTTACCATTAAGGGCAATACCAACGATTATAAACTTGAGAGCTTCAAGGTAAACGGTAGCGACATCGACTTCTACGGCAGCTACGAATTTATGGTTACTGCTGCCAGCACCGTTAACATTGTAGCCCACAAGTATGGCAACATGACTGCTCATGTAAACATCGACGATGCTTCGCACGTAACCGTATATAAAGGCTACTCATATTATGGCAACAAGGCAGATGTGAAGACGGGCTTGAACGATGTTGAAATTCCTGAGTCGGCTCCCATCCTCTGCATTGCTGCTAACGATGGTTTCCGTTTGGTAAGCGTTACCGATGGCACCACCGAATATACTGACCGTGACGGCTTTAGCGAGGTAAACGTAAAGGCTGTTGATGGCATGAACCTTACGGTTACTACCGCTGCATTGGTGCGCGACAAGAAGGCCGTGGTGTATGTTGAAGATGCCGACGCTCCCTCAAGGATGCGTTTCATGCGTAAAGACTACACTCAGCAGAAATTGGCTACAGGCTATAACACCGTCGAGTTTTACGATGGCGACAATCCTTTCAGCACCTCGGTTTATGGCACCACATCTCTTAACGTGTATAAGAACGACGAGCTGGTAACACCGCCTTACGCTGGCGCCCAGACTTACTCGCTCACCCTTGCCGATAACGATGTTGTAAAACTGTTCTTCACCAAAACGCCTGCCCAGGTTGAGGCCACTATCAACGTTGATGGCGATGCTGAGAAACTGAGCGTAACAAAAGACCGCATCGTTTCTGTTACCAACTTTGCCAGCGCCCTCTCATGTCTTGAAGGCACCGAAGTGGCTTTCAGCACGGCTGATGGATATGCTATCAAGGCTATCGACATGAACGGCACCGCTGTAACAGCTGAAACTGATGGCTCATACAAGGTGGTGGTTAACAGCAACAGCACCATTAATGTGAAGGTGGCTGTGGCTTCAGGCATTGGCAGCGTAACCACATCGGCACAAAAGGGCACCGACGTTTATACCGTAGCTGGTGTGCTGGTGCTGAAAAATGCTACTCCCAGCCAAATCAACGCACTGGCCAAGGGCCTCTACATTATCAACGGTAAAACCGTGGTGCGCTGATAACCCATAATGGCGATAATTTTTTATTCTATCAATATTTATAACGAATGATTCGAACAATACGATTGTTTATGGGGCTGGCCCTGTGCTTCTTCTATATCACAGCACAGGCCAATACCCCTGATGACACAAAACTTTACGTCGTGACGAAGGTTGGAGGCGAAAAATCCTTTAACCTGAGCAATGTAAAGAAAATAGTGTTTCAACCTAACGCGTTTACCGTTGTTCAAAACATGGGTAGCGAGTGTGAGATGGCTTATGCCGACGTAGTGAAATTCTGCTTCGCACCCCAATCAACGGGCATCACTAATGTGGCTACCACAAAACTGGCCGCTCGTTACAACAACGGAACGCTCTACATCGACGGATGGAACGAAGGCAGCACCAACGTTGCGCTGTATGACGTAAGCGGATGCTTGCGCAGCGAGGTAAAGGCTTGGAATGGTGGCGCAATAAGCGTCGGACAGTTGCCCAAGGGCCTCTATCTGATGAGAGTGAAAAACTATTCAATAAAAATCATGGTAAAATAAACATCACACAAGTATATAATGAAATTACGTTTTAACATTATCACACTCGTAGCCGTGTTGCTGTGCAGCATCGCTGCTCAGGCCCAAGAACGCAATGCTAACCGTATGGTTTTTCATAAGGGTAGCAATATCTTAAAAACCTACTCGGTTGACGAGGTTGACAGCATCTGCTTCGACTATGTAGAGAATAAAGAAGTGGGCATTAAGGTAAAAAACATTGATAACTATGCCGTTACGGTGGCTTTCACTAAGCCCGACAACTGTAAGTATTATCTGGTGTCGGCTATTCCTGCCAACTCGAAAGAAGACCTCACTAAGTATGTGCTCTCTAACTATAAGGCAAAGTTAACAGAAGATAAAGAATATACATTTGAGGGCCTAAAATCGGGCATCGAATATTATATCATGGCGCTACCTGTTGATAAGTATGGCTTGTCTACCATCTTGTCAAAGAAAAAGGTTACCACATTGTCGTCTGATTATAAAGAGCAGGAGTCGCTGTTCTTTGATGTCGACTATTGGGGCGACGCCTATTTGAACGGATATCAAAACTTCGTTATACGTATGGGCGACTGTCCTCATAACGGTGTTTATCCTCAGGGCAACGGTCGTATCTTCAACTTCAGTATCTATAACAAAAAGGCTGACGGCACCACTGCTCCTATGCCGCAGCTGGGCACCTACTCATATTATACTGGCGATACGCCCATTGATATGTGTATGGAGCACTCTGAGAGCATTTTGCTGGTTTATTCTGATTTTAAAGGCGAAAAAGAATACACTGATAAAACAGTGAAGTATAAAGATGCCACACTGACAATCAACAAAAACGCTGATGGTACCTATACTGTAAAGGCACTGATTGAGCAGGAAGATGGCGAACTGATTGCCCTTAACTACACTGGTAAATGCACCTATCGCGACCGCTCGTTTAAGGGATACACGGGTCCGAATGTAGATAAGGATCTTGAGTTTGAGTGTGACTGGCTCATCCCCTACGACCTTGATGGCACATGCTTCGAAATTATGGATGGTGGCGACCCCTCTGCCGACGGTGCTTCATGGTTCAGACGTAATCGTATCACCATTTTCTTGGCCGATGACAATGGCACGCTCTTACCTCGTACAGGCACTTTCCTTGTAACTGAGGATGGCGCTAACGGCACCGTTCGCGCTGGTCTGTGGAAAAACTTTGGTGGTGGTGTTTCGGGTTCTGACGGTACACGCTACGAGTATAATGAAGGCATAGGCGGTATGTCTACGTTCGGTTTTATCAGTAGCGGCTCTGTAACCATCAGAAAGAACAATGCTACTGGCGACTATATCATTGCTACCGACTTTGTTACTGATAAGGGCTTTAAGATAAACGCTACATACGTAGGTCCATTTAAGAGCAATAAGGCTGCCTCGGCTGCAAAGAAACGTGTGGCCCGTGTAGCCCCCGCTGCTAAGTAAAAATATAATTCTGCTCGCAATGCTTTGCATTGCTTGCCGTTTTTAAAAACATTAATTCCCATTAATTATCCATTAATTATCATTAATATGCGCTTCGCGCGGTTCTTTATTAATGTTTAATTAATGTTCAATTAATGGGAATTAATGTTTACAATAAAACGCGCAAAGCGCGAAAAGAGATTATATAATCTGTTTTTTGTTCGCCCTCGTCGAGGACGCTTCTGTTTTTATCTCTACCCTCTATTCTGTAGGGTTATTCATGTCTTCAATCAGCCCCATATCTTCAAGCCGCTGCTTCAGTCGGCCGAGCAACGATTTGCCCCAAGTTGGTTTATGCTGATGTGTCTTTTCAGTTTGTACCTCTGGTTCTGGGTCGGGTGCAATTTCAATTTCCATTATGGGCGCTGGCTGAGGTTCGGGTTCTGGTTCAGGCGTTTGCTGAACTTCAGCAGCGGGCTCTGCAACCGTTGTTTTAGCCTGTTCTATAAACGTCCAGTTGTCTTTCTTTAGCGGCTTATAGAGCTTGGCTATTAGGGCCGAATAATATTCGTCTTCATGCGTTCGGTTTTCATCACTATATTGCTTTGACCCAAATTCATCGTCAAAGCCTGTTGCCAGAATGGTTACCTTGGCATAATCTTCCAGCGTGTTATCGTCCGACACGCCCCATATCACCTCTATATCAGGGTTTAGGGCATCCATAAAGGCGTCTATCTCATTCATCTCTCTCACATGCAACGTCGACTTTCCGCTGGTGTATATGTTAAACAATATACGCTTGGCCTTGCTGATGTCGTTGCCGTAGAGTAGGGGTGAGTCGAGGGCATCAACAATAGCTTTCTCTACACGTCGTTCGCCGCTGGCACGTCCCATCGCCATGATGGCGCCACCACCGCTGCGCATGGTCGACTCTACATCTTTAAAGTCGAGGTTAATGTCGCCTTCAATGGTTATCAGTTCTGATATGCTCTTGGTGGCGTTGCACAGTATCTGGTCGGCACGTCGAAACGATTCTTTTACGGTGATGTCTGAGTCGGAGTAGATGTCGCAAATGCGCTCGTTGTTCACAATCAGTATGGCATCAACATTCTTGCGCATCTCTTCAACGCCTTTCAGCGCCTTGATAATCTTGCGCTTCTTCTCAAAGAAAAACGGTATGGTAACAATGCCAATGGTGAGCAGCCCCATACTCTTGGCCACGCCTGCTATCACAGGGGCTGCACCTGTGCCAGTGCCACCGCCCATGCCCGCTGTAACAAACACCATCTTGGTGCCATCGCTAAACAGGCGCTTAATCTCTTCAAGATGACTTTGTGCCGCCTTTCGACCCTCTTCAGGGTTGCCACCTGCTCCCAGGTTGCCAATGGGCAACTTTACGGGCACGGGCGAGGTGGCTAACGACTTGCTGTCGGTGTTGCACACGGCAAAGTTTACGTCTACAATGCCTTCGTTAAACATGTTGCGCACGGCATTGCAGCCGCCACCACCCACGCCCACAACCTTTATCAGTCCGTGGGTTTTGTCTTCTACGGGGCCAAAGTCGATGGCAGGCTTATGTGGTGCCTCTGCTGGGGTAGGGCTGTCGGGGCTGAAGTTTATAATGTGATGCGGCTTCGGCTCACTGTGAGTCTCGGCTGAAGCGTTGCTGTTTGCCATGTCGTTGGGAGTGTCGAAAACGTCTATCATATATCGTCTTTTTTTCTTTCGTTTCTTGTTGTTATATATTCCTTGTCTGCTCGTCACTCGTCTACTGTTTTGCAAGTTTTAAAGCTTGCAAAACCTAAATAATGACAATGCAAAGATAATAAGGTATGGGAAATGGTGCAAGTTTTCGCAAGCCTTGCAGAAACATACAAATTATGTACTATTGTTTTGCGGGTTGCCATATTTGTCTTACTTTTGCAACGAGATAAAAAACAATGACCGAGGAAGAGCAGAAAATAATGCAGATGGCAACAACGGTGCGCCAATGGGTAAACCAAATGATTGCTAACGGACGTGCCGACATGGCGCTTCAAGCCATTGGTATGCCTAATCTTGAACTGTTGCAAATGGAGGCGGCACGAACAAAACTCAGTCGGCTACTCATCACATCCGACTACCGCTTCTTCCTCATCGACTATAACAATCGCGAGGTAGAAATGTCGCCCATACATAAGGCCTTATATCTTTTGTTTTTGAACAATCCCGAGGGTATAGAGTCGAAACATCTCTCTGAACATCGCGGCGAACTGCTCAGCATCTACATGCGCATCTCGTCGTGGCTTGATGTAGAAAAGGTGCACGACGTGGTAGACCGTTTGGTAGACCCACTCGACAACGCCTTCAACGAAAAATGCTCGCGCATAAAAGCCGCCTTCGCAGCAATAACCGACGAATACACAGCCGCTTACTACGTAATATCAGGACACAAAATACGCCACCTCACCTCTTCATCACGCATATGGTACGAACGCAAAAAAGTAATCACCTTACCCCGAGAACTCGTGGTTTGGGAGAAGGGGTGAGAGGGGCGCTTTTTGTGTTATAGGCCACGGGGTTGTGTTAAAACTATCATAATATTTTTCTTGAAATCTTACTGATTGTTTGTAATATGCTGATAATCAATAATAATTGGAATATGAAAATGAAGAAAGAAACAAACTGGAAACAAAAAATCAAAAAACAAAAAATGAAAGCACCTGCTTAATATATCTTAACGCGGAAATGAACGTAATATTTCATTTTCTATCATATGAGTGATGGTTAGACATCGGCTGTTTGAAGGATTAAAGCATTATAGAAGCAAAGGGTTTAAAGAATATAAAAATGAAGATTCTGATTGTTCTTTGGTAAGAAACAAAACATGTATCGACTTTTGGAATAACTCAAATAACACTTGGGAACTCACCATTTGGACAGACAACTTGATGTAAAGATAATCATAGCCTTCACCACAACCGCTATGATATTTTTTGGGGCGTTAAAAAACTCGTAGAATAGAACATGAGGAGGTCGATAATATCGGATATGACTTTTATTGCTCCCAACACAGCAACTTACAAATGTATAAACATAAAGACGATGAATACCCAAAGACTATTGTTACGTTTTGCTGGCGTTATAGTGATAAACTATGCGATTAGTTGGATCCTGTACCATTTAACCATGTGGAGCTTCCTCACGACGATTACGGTTGGCTGTTCATTTATAAGATCGTTATTCGATTTTAGAACTGAAGACGTAACTGACTTTTTCATCTCTATCTCTCGTATTACAGGTATTAATCCTCATTGGATACATGCAATTAGAATTGGTAACTTTTCTACGCATATTACTGCATTACTTCTAAACACATTGTTCATTTCGATGCTTATTTATGTAACCGGTTGGTTGAAAAAAATCATAAAAGGCTCGAGATTTCTGACCATAGTATCTTTGTTAACCCTATTGGCAACATTGTTAGATTTATATATTCCATTTTATTGTAAACCTACCCCCATAGACAATGGCTTCTGGTTATATTGTTTAAAAATAACTATCGGATTATTTTTTTCAGTTTACATAGGGGCTACGATATACGGTATTTGGAATTATAAAGATTAATTGAGAATATCGCTCCAAAACATCTCAACTATAGAAATTATCTATTAATGTATAGCTCATATCTTTTATGTATCTAAGTAGGTGTTCAAAATTAATTTAAATGATTCTATGTCATATTTTGGTCTGTATGTCCAGCTCCGAAGAGGGAGTGTAGCGGGCTACACGACCAATGAGAGCTGGGCATACGGGCCAAAAGAGGGCGTAGAGGCATTTGAAAGCATATTCTTTTTTATTAGATTCATATATGCGATTAATTTTGAACACCTACTTATAATAAAAGCATTATCTTATGTACCATAAATCAGAACAACAAATATAATAACAAGGGAAAACAATATGGAAACAAGAAAAGAAAAAGCAGCTGAGAAGAAGCGTTGTGGTTCGCATAATTGCACACAGGCTGTGCTCTGCACCTACCACGACTTCGTCGGCATGGAAGAAGAAACCATCAAGAATGTCGGCAATGCCTTTTCGGCAGGCATGGGTAATATGGAGGGAACTTGCGGAGCTCTCGTTGGAGCAGGCATCATACTCGGACTTGCCACCCAGGACAAGGCGAAGTCTATAAAGGGTATGAGACAGATTATGGATAAATTCAAGCAGCGCAACGGTGCCACACAATGTAAATTGCTCAAAGGAGTAGGCACAGGAAAGGTGCTTCGCGAATGCCCTCTTTGCGTGGCTGACGCTTCTGAATTTCTGGAAAAAATTCTGGAAAAGGAAGGCGTACAGAAGTAAGTGGCAGAATTCAGAAGATTTCCTTTCATAATATATCCAACAACGACATGGCTAAGTATAAAGCGATTAACGAGCAAGACCGCTGCGTGGCATGTGGCGTTTG
>ERZ1026852.207-NODE-207-length-40967-cov-32.954463_pt1 | contig 40967 bp, 39 predicted proteins | sample MGYA00380156_ERZ1026852 | MGnify/ENA primary metagenome ERZ1026852 (study PRJEB33269, sample SAMEA4719792) | human gut metagenome | biome: human-associated habitat; feature: organic feature; material: feces | place: Cameroon | collected 2013-10 ...
CTTGATTGCATTCGCCTTGCACGATGATTCAGCCCGCCCTTGCTAAATCCGAAACCTGAGTTAATAAAAAGATTAACGAAAAAGATTAATGGTCAATTAATAAAACATTAATGTTCAAAAACCTAAGCGCGAAGCGCGCCTTAATGTTCATTTCTGTCTGTTCAACAAATTACGATAAAAAAGTATAATCTTCTATAGTAAGATTATATATTGACATATTTAGGCTGAAAATCAAGTGTTATGCGATTAACAAAGAAATATTTGTTAAAATTCTCGGCATAATTTTGCAAAAAGCCGCAAGAATTCAGGGTAAAGACGATAATAAATGAAAGAAAAACCGTATTTTTGTACCGAAATGACTATCTTACTATAGAAGATACTACATGGACTGACTGATTTATGAGGCTACGATGTAGCAATGGAGTAGGATTTCAAGTCCAATTTAAACATTTTTCCTCCTTTGTTGAAAACGGAGGTATCAAAAATGTAATCTTATGAAAAATGTTATTGTAAGACAGGCATGGCCATCACAGGTGATGGTAGCCAACAGTGACATAAAGTAGATAAAGAAAATGACGCAGGTTAGCTCGCTTTCTTCCTCTACAGCCGACGTAAACGATCTATATCACAACAAACGTTTACCAAAGGGCATCCACATAATCGGAGCTGATGATGAATCGGTTTCGAAAGTGGGAGGAATACCCAAAAACGAAGAAGAAAACGGCCACACAGAACAGGAACTTCCTTGGGGATACATCTTCATACAGCACATGTCTGCCGAGAAGTTTGAGGAGAAACTGGAAACACGCAAACTTGAAGGCGATTTCAAGCCCAAGTGCTTCATCCACCGCACCATTCGATATAAGAAAAAGCCGAATGGAAAGGGCGTTATGAAAGAAGAAAAGCCCTCGGTGAGCGGTCTCGTATTTTTGCAAGGCAGAACAGAACAGTTAAAGTCTTTTTTGATACATAATTTTCCACAATACTTTTTGGTAAACGATTGCTGCACAGGCAAGCCAGCCGTTATTGCAGACAGCAAGATGCGTCCCTTCATGAAAATAATGAGAGACGAACCAGAACGAGTGACATTTCTACGCGATCCTTTTGTAAAGTTTGCAAGAGACCACGTGAAACTGCGTGTACTAACAGGTATCTTAGCTGGACAAGAAGGCTATGTGGTACGCATACTGCGTGACCGCCAGCTTGTAATGGACTTTGGCGGCAATGCCATCGCCATCTGCGATGTACATAACGAGGACTTCCAAATTGCCGAATAGTGTTGACACTGAAGTCGTCTAAACTTTTATGAAGTTCAAGATTTGCCTTTATTTTTATAGTATCATTAGCACGGTGAAGCTTCATAGCAGTTCAGTTTGGAACAACCTTTGTAAGTTTTTCAAAAAATCTTTGAGAGTTGCAAAGATTCTCCTTCACTCCTACCCTCTTGTATCGGACTGGAGTAGTCCACAATGTTAATTTACAATCGAATTTTTAACAAAGTCAATAAAGGTAGGCACTGAAAAGTGCCAGATCTTTGGGGTATACCCTAAATTGATAGCTAAGCATCGCAAATGAAAACAGTATGGGTAATATTTGAAAATCAGTGTCAAAAATCTTATTAAGATGGAAGATATACTCTATCTTTACATAAAATAAAATGCTTATATTATGACAACATTGACATTAGAAATAGATACCCCTTCTATCCTAACACATTTGAAAGCAGTGTTAAAGGCAATTCATGGAGTTAAGATATTAAATGTAAACAATGCAGCATCCGATGGAAACATAGATTCAGAACAGCCGAATGATGTAACCATAGCTGCTATGAAAGAAGCTAAAGAGGGCAACGATGCGGGTGTTGTTTGCATGGATAGTTTAGAACGTTTCATGTCTTCAATGAACTGAGTATGAAGGAATTTCGTTAAACATCCCAATTCAAGAAAGACTACAAGCGTTTTAGTAAAGACCTTAATAAGGTTAAGTTACTATTCTCAATTGTAGAAAAACTTGCAAAGGGAGAGTATCACCAATCCCGATGCTTATATCCAGAGCAACCTCATCGGTTTCTATAACATCCTTGAAGCATGCCGTCATCATGAAGTAGAGCACCTTGTGTATGCATCCTCTTCATCTGTTTATGGCAGTAACAAGAAGGTTCCGTATTCAAGTGATGACAAGGTTGACAACCCTGTATCTCTTTATGCAGCCACCAAGAAGAGCAACGAGCTGATGGCACATGCCTACAGCAAGCTATACAACATCCCTTCTACAGGTTTACGCTTCTTCACCGTTTACGGTCCAGCAGGTCGTCCCGACATGGCCTATTTCGGTTTTACCAACAAACTTGTTAAAGGCGATACCATCAAGATATTCAACTATGGCAACTGCAAGCGTGATTTCACTTTTGTAGATGACATCGTAGAAGGTGTAGTTCGTATTATGCAGCACGCTCCAGAAAAGCAGAATGGTGAGGACGGTCTTCCTATACCTCCATACAAAGTATATAACATTGGAAATAACTCTCTAGAAAATCTTCTTGACTTTGTAACCATCCTACAAGAAGAACTTGTACGTGCAGGAGTACTTCCTAAGGATTATGACTTCGAGGCCCACAAAGAACTTGTACCAATGCAACCAGGAGATGTGCCAGTAACCTATGCAGATACAACCCCATTAGAGCCAGACTTTGGATTTAAGCCGAATACTTCTTTACGTGAGGGATTACGTGCATTTGCCGAATGGTTTAAAAAATATTATTTGTAAAAAATGAATATAATTAAGACCGAAATAGATGGCGTACTCATTATTGATCCACGCCTCTTCCGCGACGCTCGTGGCTACTTCTTCGAGAGCTTCAGCGAGCGAGAGTTTGAAGAGAAGGTTGCCCCAATCCTGGGACACAGTGTTCACTTCTGCCAAGACAATGAGTCAATGAGCAGTTATGGTGTGATGCGAGGTCTGCACTTCCAGCGTCCACCATATACCCAGAGTAAGTTGGTACGCTGCGTAAAAGGTAGAGTACTTGATGTAGCAGTGGATATTCGCAAAGGTTCACCAACCTACGGCAAACATGTGGCTGTAGAGCTGACTGAAGATAATCATGTCCAGTTCTTCATCCCTAAGGGCTTTGCCCATGGCTTCGCTGTCCTCTCAGAAACAGCCGTCTTCCAGTACAAGTGTGATAACTTCTATCATCCAGAGGCAGATGGAGGTATCTCTATCCTCGATGATAGCCTTGGTATTGATTGGAAAATCCCAACAGAACATGCCAATCTCTCTGAGAAAGATACGAAGCATGCGATGCTGAAGGACTTCGATTCACCTTTCGATATCAACGTAGATTTATACAAATAGGGTCTTATGGCAGATAAAGAAGTTTTAGAACGAATGCTCTCGATGCTCCCCGAAGAGTTCAAAACGTTTACGATGATACGATACCAGAGGCAAAGGATATACGCAAGAAAATGGAAAAGAAGGTTTCTTCCGTCAAGTCCTATTCCTGCGCTATGCCGATGTTTGAAGACATTCGAAAGCTCAACTACAAAGGACAAGCCCAGGTATGCAAGACCTTTCACCAATACTTAAAGAAAAATCCTAATGTGGTATCCTTCTTTCTCGACCGTTTCGAGGAAACCTATTCCCGAATCGATATGAAAGACCTTGAAGAATCCATTGAATGGATAGGCTATGCCGTTAATGATATGGATAACACCATTTCGGAGATTGACTATAACGACCCCATGACCTTCTTCGATATTGAGAAGGTGATGGCAAAATGATCAGTAAAGAGCTGAAGATAAATTCTCTAAAATAAGATATTTATGGCTAAACGTCAAGTATTTTTTAGTTTTCATTATAGTAGAGACTCATGGAGAGCCTCGCAAGTGCGCAACATGGGTAAGGTTTCTGATTCATCAACCTTCTCTGATAATGATTGGGAGGAAGTTCGATATAAAACTGATTCAAAAATTAAAGAATGGATAAATGATCAGTTGAAGAAGCGTTCTTGCCTAGTTGTGCTTGTTGGTGCTAAGACATCTGAACGTAAATGGGTGAAGTATGAAATCGAGAAGGCGATGGAACTCAACAAAGGTATCGTTGGTATAAGAATTGATCGCCTAAAAGATTCAGATGGTAATCAAGATGAGGAAGGATCAAATCCTTTTTATTCTATCTTTACGGAAGATGGTCATAGATTGTCTAATTATGTAACACTTTTCAAATCTCAGTATTCTTCAAGCAAATATGTTTATGAAGATATTAATGATCATATCGAGGATTTGATAGAAGATGCAATTGATAATCGTTTTAAATATTGATAGTTTCTTATGCGTACGGTGATATTATTGGGAACTCCATTTTTCGTATCAGAATTACGGAGTTTGCTTGCTATATCTTCTATAGAAGTGAAAAACTATGATGGGGCATCAACTATTGATGGCGCATTATACGTTTATTTTGGAGAGTCTGAAAAAGATAAAGCAAGAAAGTATGAAAATATCTCATTGGCAAAACTTGCAAAAGAGGCACGGATTATTCCGATTCTAAAGGATTTGAATGATTTTCATTCTAACATTCCTGATGAGTTATCTGCCATAAATGCTATATCAGTTGATTCCGTGCTTGCCGTGGGTAAACTGAAATGTTTTATTTTAGAATTCTTTGGATTACTGGAATCTAACAGAAAGGTGTTTATCTCATATAAGAGAAGCGATAGCTTGACTTTTGCCCATCAATTACATGATGCACTTGTTGCAGCACATTATAAGCCATTTCTTGATTCTTACAGTATCAGTTATGGTGTGGATTTCCAAGAATATCTACGTCACGAACTTTCTGATTCTTCTGTGTTCGTCTTTTTGAATACACCTAAATACCCGATGAGTCAGTTTACAATGGAAGAACTGACTATTTGTAGCAAATTGCAAATGGGGATTTTGGAAATAAAGACTCCGAACTCTAGCAACTATGAAGAAGCTAAATTTTCTGTCCGATATGAACTGTCAAAGGAGATAACAAAAGATGAAAAAGTTGATGAAGCTATAATTAGCAGCATTATTTCCACCTTAGAGAATAACAGATTGGAGATGCAATCTTTTAGGCAGAAAGCATTAGGAGACCAACTAAAAAGTATTTATCCTGATGTGATAATGGATAGTGATATAAATGGGTATGAGAGTCCTTCAAGAAAATGTATGTTTTTCCCCGTGTATCACATTCCTCTTTCTCTTGATATGCAAAATATTCAAAGTTATTCTGTTAAAGGGTTGCAAGTTGCAGGATTTTACAATGGTTTGTACTGTAGGAATGATGTCAGAAATCATATAGAATGGTTGAATGGTATTTCTCCTGTACAGATGTTAGATATTACAAAATAGTGAGCTTATGATATTTTTATCAGCAGGAATACCTAATCCTACACCAATACAGGGTAGAGAGTTTTTTGGCAAAGGAAATGTACCGGCTATTCGTGAGGCAGTCATGGCTTTCACAAAAGTATGTATGGAATATCATATTCCAATATGTTTTGGTGGTCATCCTGCAATCTCTCCATTGGTATATGAAATTGCCAAGAACTATGGTGATGATTTTTCTAATCATGTACTAATATATCAGTCGGAAAAGTTTAAAGGTAAGACCCCAAAAGAAGTGTCATACTATAATAGGTTAATATGGACTCCTGAAGTTGCCGATATCCCATCAAGTGTTAATGTAATGCGTGATGAGATGTTTAAAAATCCATTTAGCTGTGGTGTGTTCATTGGTGGTATGGATGGTATAATTGATGAGGCTAAACGTTTTCGTGAGGCTAATCCAAAGTCAGATATGATAGTTGTACCTAATACCGGAGGAGCTTCGACAGTTCTTTCAGAAAGAACAAAGCTTGATTTTATTGTTCTTCCTGATACTTATGCGTATGTTTTTGAATTCAAAGAATTATTAAAGAAATATCAATATGTCATATAATGTATTTGTTTCTTATAAATATGCTGATACAGATGTGCAGCATATAACTGGTCATTTTCCGACTAAGGTTCGTCATTATGTAGATGAGATAGAAAAGTTGCTGTCTTTAGACGACCATATATATTATGGTGAGCATGATGGTGAAGATTTAACGGATTGGACGGACGAACAAATTTGGGAGGAGTTGAAAGATAGAATTTATCCAACAACTTGTACAATTGTGCTAATATCTCCTAATATGAAAGAACCCCATCGCTATGACAAGTCTCAATGGATTCCTTGGGAGATCTCTTATTCTATAAGAGAAACGGTCCGCAACGACCGAAAAAGCCACCGCAATGGAATACTTGCTGTTGTTCTTCCAGACCGCAATGGAAGCTATGATTATGCGATAACAAATAATAATTGTTGTACTCCAAGTTGTACAACTTACCATAGAGATTGGATGTTTACTATTATCAAGGAAAATATGTTTAACAGAAAAAATCCCATGACCAATGAGTGTGATAAAAATACTACTATTTGGTATGGAGAATTTAGCTATATTCCAATGGTAAGATGGGAGTATTTCAAGAATAATGTAAATTCTTGTATTGATAGAGTTGAAAAAATCAAAGATGATGCAAATAATTATAAATTGCATTTATTTGTAAATCAATAGGGTTGTGGAAAATATATAGTTTATTTACTATATAAAGTTTTTATAATGATTAGCCCAAAGAAAGTCTTCGATAATATCACGCGGCTAGTAATATAGGTGGTAGATACAATAAGCTTTGATCTTTCAAATGACAAGGTGGTCCCAACCCGCAAAACATGGCGAGACCTTTGATGGTCCACCAACCTTATAGCATAGCGGTTCCGAGCACAGTAGGGCGGTTATATCCTCTCGTACCTGAGGGAAGAGAGGCTTGGTGGCATTCGCGATATACTGATAATCTCAACTCCTTACGACCTCCCAGGCTTTAAACGTCTTCTTGGCGATGGCTCTGACTATGGAGTACATTTTACTTATGCCGAGCAGCCGTCTCCTGACGGTCTTGCACAGGCGTTTACTATTGGTAAAGATTTTATAGGAGAGATAGTGTATGTCTTGTTCTCGGTGATAATATATTCCATGGTTCAAGCTTTACTGCCAAGCTAAAAGAAGCAGTACGTGATGCTGAAGAAGAAAAAAAGGCTACAGTATTTGGTTATTGGGTGAACGACCCAGAGCGTTATGGTGTAGCAGAATTTGATAAGGAAGGAAAATGCCTATCAATAGAAGAGAAACCAGAGCAACCCAAAAGCAACTATGCTGTAGTTGGTCTTTACTTCTATCCTAATAAGGTGGTGGATGTTGCAAGCAAGATAGAGCCATCGGTACGTGGTGAATACGAGATAACAACAGTAAACCAATGGTTCTTGCGTGATAATGAACTTAAGGTACAGACCCTTGGACGTGGTTTTGCTTGGCTTGATACAGGCACACACGATTCTTTGTCAGAGGCATCTACATATATAGAGGTATTGGAAAAGCGACAAGGCTTGAAGGTTGCTTGTCTTGAAGGTATTGCTTATCGCCAGGGATGGATAGACGAGGAACGTATGCGTGAATTGGCAAAGCCAATGTTGAAGAATCAATATGGTCAGTATCTGCTTAAGGTTATTGATGAGATTAAGCAGACTGGAAATCCAAATTTATAGTTAGAAAAATGAATATACTTGTAACAGGAGCTAATGGACAGCTTGGCAATGAGATGCGTATCATTGCCAAGCATTCCACAGACAATTATATCTTTACTGATGTCAATCAGATTGAAAGTGTCGAGACTACATATCTTGACATTACTGATTTGGAGGCAATCAGAAAGATGGTAAGTGAGAACCATGTTGATGTAATTGTCAACTGTGCTGCATGGACGAATGTGGATGCTTGTGAGACCGACCAAAAACTTGCAACCCTTGCAGAAAAACTGAATGCCGATGCACCAGAGAATCTTGCCAAGGCAATGAAAGAGGCAAATGGTATGCTTGTGCAGATTTCGACAGATTATGTATTTGGCAAGGAACCCTACAACACACCATGCAAGGAAGACCAAAAAGGAACTCCTACAGGTGTGTATGGTACCACAAAACTTCATGGTGAACAAAAAATCATGGCAACAGACGTTAAGTATGTCATTATCCGTACTGCTTGGCTCTACTCTGAGTTTGGCAAAAACTTCTGCAAGACAATGCTTAATCTTACTGCCACTAAACCAGCATTAAAGGTGGTATTCGACCAATGCGGTACTCCGACCTACGCCTATGACCTTGCCAAAGCTATTGAGGTGATAATAGAGGACTATAAGAAGGAAAACTCTTCGTCTGAGTACTCCAAGACTGGCATTTATCATTTCTCAGACGAAGGCGTATGCTCATGGTTCGACTTTACAAAAATGATTGCCGAGTATAGCGGTCATAAAGAATGTGAGATAAATCCTTGTTATAGTATTGACTATCCAAGTCCTGTTAAACGTCCTGCATATTCGGTATTGGACAAGAGCAAGATAAAGGAAACTTTTGGAGTGAAAGTGCCTTATTGGACAGACTCATTAAAGATATGTATAAACAACCTACAGAACTAAAATAGAAGATGGAAGTAATAAAGACAGCAATAGATGGAGTGGTAATCATTGAACCAAAAGTGTTCAAGGATGCCCGTGGATATTTCTTCAAGAGCTTTTCGCAGAGAGAGTTTGAAGAGAAGGTTCGCAAGATAAACTTTGTGCAGGACAATGAAAGTATGTCAAGCTATGGTGTGATGAGAGGCTTGCATTTCCAGCGTCCTCCATTTACACAGAGCAAATTGGTTCGTTGCGTGAAAGGTAGAGTGTTTGATGTGGCAGTAGACATCCGCAAGGGAAGTCCTACATACGGACAGCATGTGGCAGTAGAGCTTACAGAGGACAACCATCGCCAGTTCTTTGTGCCAAGAGGTTTTGCTCATGGTTTTGCTGTATTGTCGGAGACCGCTGTATTCCAATATAAGTGCGACAACTTCTATGCCCCACAGGCTGATGGAGGCATCAGTATCATTGATGACAGTCTTGGTATTGATTGGCAGATCCCAACAGAGAATGCCATCCTTAGTGAGAAAGACACAAAGCATGAGCTTCTGAAAGACTTTGACAGTCCTTTTAACATTGACACAAATCTTTATTAAAGCTATAATATGTATTCATTTGATCAACTCCTTTTACTATCAAATAATGATATAGAAAAGCTCTTTAAACATAAAAAGGTTCGGGTTTACACAAAAAGCGAAAAAGAAAATAGCGAGTTCTTTGTAAAGAATTTAGTATTAGCAGCTAACCCTCCTTTTTTGTTTGTTGGTTTCATAGATGAGAATGGCAGATGTTATGGAATAGAGAATATTAAAAACATAGAAGTAATAGAACAATGAAAAATATCGTAATAACAGGTGGAGCAGGCTTTATTGGCTCACACGTGGTAAGATTGTTTGTAAACAAGTACCCCGAGTATAATATTATCAATCTTGACAAATTAACGTACGCGGGTAACCTTGCTAATCTCAAAGATATTGAGGACAAATCCAACTACAAGTTTGTTAAGATGGATATCTGCGATTTCGATGCATTCTATCAGTTGATGCAGGATGAGCATGTGGATGGCATTATCCACCTTGCAGCAGAAAGTCACGTAGACCGTAGCATCAAAGACCCCTTTACATTTGCTCGCACCAATGTAATGGGTACATTGACTCTCCTTCAAGCTGCCAAACTTTATTGGGAGTCGTTGCCAGAGAAGTATGAAGGCAAGCGTTTCTACCATATCTCTACAGATGAGGTGTATGGGGCTTTGCAGATGACACATCCAGAAGGTATTAAGCCTCCTTTCACAACAAAAGCAAGTTCAGAGGAACACCACCTTGCATACGGTGAAGACTTCTTTTATGAAGTAACCAAATACAATCCACACTCACCTTATTCGGCTTCAAAGGCAAGCTCAGACCATTTTGTACGTGCATTCCACGACACTTATGGCATGCCCACAATTGTGACCAACTGTTCAAATAACTATGGTCCTTATCAATTCCCCGAAAAGCTGATACCACTCTTCATCAACAACATTCGTCAGCGCAAGCCACTTCCTGTTTATGGTAAAGGAGAAAATGTACGTGATTGGTTGTATGTAGAAGATCATGCTCGTGCTATTGACTTGATTTTCCATGAAGGAAAGGTTGCTGAAACTTATAACATTGGTGGTTTTAATGAGTGGAAAAATATCGACATCATCAAGACCGTGATAAAGACCGTAGACCGCTTGTTGGGACGTGCTGAAGGTGAAGATCTCAATCTTATCACTTATGTAAAAGACCGTCTTGGTCATGATGCACGTTATGCAATTGACTCTACAAAGCTTCAGAAGGAACTTGGATGGGAACCAAGCTTGCAGTTTGAGGAAGGAATAGAGAAGACTGTAAAATGGTATCTTGACAATAAGGAATGGCTTGAAAATGTGACTTCGGGTGACTATCAGAAGTATTATGAGAAAATGTATGAAGGTCGATAAGCAGAAAGCATAACAAAATACTTAATCATTAAACAATTGAATGGGAGATAATACCGCACAAAACAGTAAAAGAATTGCGAAGAATAGTATTCTTTTAACGATACGTCTCTTAATAACAATGTGTATATCCATATACACAAGCCGAGTAATATTAAATGTGCTTGGAGTTGAGGACTATGGTATATATAATGTAGTTGGAGGATTTGTGGCAGTTTTTTCATCTTTGACAGATTCGTTAAGTCGTGCTTTCAGTCGTTTTATGACTGTAGCAATAGCTAAGAATGATGTACGGGAACAACAATATGTTTTTTCTGCTAACGCAAATATATTATTTGTCATTACTGTAATAATTATTGTTATTTGTGAGATTGCAGGAACATGGTATTTTTCAGAAGTAGTAAATGTTCCTAATGATAGAAATCCTATAATTAATTCAATCTTCCAGTTGTCCCTGCTCTCATTTGTATTAACATTAGGTAAAATCCCCTGTATTTCATTGATTGTATCACACGAAAGATCAGGAGCATACGCATTATTCGGAATACTTGATTCTATTCTGAAACTCGTAATTGTTTATCTTCTCATGTTATCGAGTACAGATAAACTTGTTCTGTATTGCTGTTTGTTGGCAGGTGTAAGTTTACTAAGCCTTATTTATACGTCACTTTATTGCAAATATTCTTTTGAAGGATTTAAATATATAAAGAATGTTCCAAAGAGTATGTATAAAGAAATGATAGGGTTTGCCTCATGGAGTTTTGTAGCACTTTCTGCTAGAGTTTTTAATGCTCAAGGTATAGTACTTGTTGTAAATAAGTTCTGTGGCGTAGTCGTTAATGCGGCTTTGGGCATTGTGTCTCAAGTAGAGGCTTGTACACGTCAATTTGTAACAAGCATCGCATTTGCGGTAAATCCTCAAATAGTAAAGTCATATACAAAAGGCGATATCGCTTATATGCAGAAATTGGTGATATTTGCTACCAAATGTTTTGCCTTCGTTGTTTTATACTATGCTATTCCTTTTTCAGTAGAAGCAGATACAATTCTACATTTATGGCTTGGTGTTGTTCCTAACTATACAGCAAATCTATTGCGTTTGGTTTTTTGTTGTACATTATTTATGGTGATGGCAAATCCCTTAGAAGTTGCAGTTCAGGCAACAGGTAAGGTTCGCAAATTTCAAATCCTTACAAGTTCCGTTCTTCTTGTCTCACTACCGATTGTATGGGCTATTCTCTATTTTGGCGGTAATGTTTACATCGTATATACAACATTAATAGCTTTATATTTTGCGCTACTTCTGATACAATATTTTAATACCCAGCATATAACTGAAATTCCAATTCCATTTTACCTTTTAAACGTTCTATTGAGAGTAATAGCAACTTCTTTCATTGCGTTTATGGTACAGTATGAAATAACACAAAGCATGGAACCTTCATTTATCCGTCTTTGTTTTACATGCTTAACATCATTTGTTGCAACCACAATATGTGTATTTGTTGTCGGTTTTACTAAAGACGAATCAAGGATGGTGTCAACAATGATAAAATCCTTTATAAAGAAATAGGAATATGAAAAAGACTATTTGCAAAATACTTTTACTGTTATCTTTCAAGTATAGAAGACTGGCGAGCCTTGCAACAAGAATCTTCTTAAGATTAGATGGCAATGAGATAAAATCCGAATATTTAAGGAAACTATATCTGCATTTATATCGCATTGACGCAGATTTATATACTTATGGTTGTTTTTCCCCTTCATTGAATTTCGGGGGGGGGGGGTAAAATTAAAATAGGTCGTTATTGCTCTATTGCTTCAGGCGTTCGTTTCCTTGGTGCAAATCATCCTATTGATCATTTTTCTACATCAGCCATCTTTTATAACAAGTCGTTAGGATATGATGTCAAAGATGTCAAACGACATGACTTGATAATTGAGGATGATGTGTGGATTGGATTGAATGTTTGCATTACATGTGGATGTAAACGAATTGGACGTGGCGCAATCATTGGAGCAGGAAGCGTTGTAACTAAAGATGTAGAACCTTATACAATAGTGGGAGGTGTTCCAGCTAAAGTTATTAGAAAGCGCTTTGATGACGACAGAATTGCCCAATTGGAAGCATCCAAATGGTGGGGAAAAGATCCAAAACAATTGATTAAAGAATTTAAAAGTGAAATATATGAATAAAATAAAGATAGGTTTTGTGGGCCATTCTTATAGCAGAGGGAACTTTGGTCTTTGCGCACTTGCTTTTGGTGAGCAAGCTGTTGTGGAACGTGCTTGCACTGATTTAGAATTAGATTATGAAATTACCTGTTTTGAAACAGGTATCAATCATCCGTGCAATGATAGTCCCAAAGTAAAACTTGAGACCTACGATTTGCGTAATGTTTTTAAATCTGCCAAACAATTCTCTAAGTGCGACTTGATATTTGATATTACAGGTGGAGATAGCTTCTCTGATATTTATGGAGTTAAACTTTTCTTTGTGAATTACTTCATAAAAATGGCTGTAATGCTTTCAGGGGCAAAATATATTAGTGCCCCACAAACATACGGTCCTTATTATCGTTGGTGGATTAAACAACTTTCAAATTTCTATTTGTCTAAATCAAAAGGCATTTATGGACGTGACGAAATGTCGGGAAATTCTCTCAACAAAAACAATCAAAAGAGAATTAAGTGTGTGGCTGATTTAGGTTTTGCACTTCCTTTTACACAACAAGCAAAGTTTGAAAAACCGACTGTTGGTTTTAATATCAATGGTCTGCTGTATAATAGCGATAATCTTCTCGGTAAGGACAACTCGTATAATGAACTATGCGACAATATAATAAACAAGGTAAAACAACTTGGATATGATATAGTCCTCATCCCCCATGTCTTAGGCGAAGAAAGAATTGCAGATAACGATTATTTTGCATCTGTAGGACTCGCAAAGAAACACGGATTGACAGAACCTCCTTTTTTCCAAAGTCCTAAAGAAGTAAAGAGTTATATATCAAAGTGTCATTTCTTTATTGGTTCACGTATGCACGCTACCATAGGTGCAGTATCATGTGGAATTCCTACTTTGCCATTGGCATATAGCCGTAAATTTAAGGGCGTCTACAACTCTATTCAATATCCACATACCCTAGACCTAAAGTCAAACACACAAGATGAGATACTCTTAAAGTTAGAAGATATGCTTACTATACATCTACAACAAACAACAGAGGATGTTAACAAAGCTCTTCAAGTTGTAAAGCAGAAGACTGATGGATACAAAAAAGATATCGAAAACGTAATTAAAAGTTTATAAACAATGAATAGTCATTATACAACAGAACGTAATGTTCAGATTTTAATCAGTGTATTAAAAGCCAATAACATTAAAAATGTAGTTGCAAGTCCTGGCACTACTAATATTTGTTTTATTGCAAGTATTCAGCAAGATCCATTCTTCACAATTTATTCAGCTCCAGATGAAAGATCTGCTGGATATATAGCTTGTGGAATGGCTGCAGAAACAGGGGAACCAGTTGTTATTAGTTGTACCGGTGCTACGGCTTCAAGAAACTATATGCCAGCTCTTACTGAGGCTTACTATCGCAAGCTACCAATATTGGCTATTACTTCTTCTCGTCGTTCTTCTAAAATTGGTCATAACTATGATCAAGTTACAGATAGAACCCAACTACCCAAAGATATTGCCAAATTAAGCGTACAAATGCCAGTTGTATTAGATGCAGACAATGAATGGGCAGTAAATATTGCAGCAAATAAAGCTGTATTGGAACTCAATCATCGTGGAAAAGGACCTGTACATATAAATCTTGAAACCGATTATAGCAGAATATATGATGTTAAAGATTTACCTACTACACGTATCATTAAACGTTTTACACAAAGAAACAGCCTCCCCAAAATTAAAGCTTCTCGTATCTGCATATTTGTTGGAGCACATTCAGAATGGTCTGAAAAACTAACCCAATATGTAGATAAATTCTGTTCTCAACATAATGCAATTGTATTGTGTGACCATGTTAGCAATTACAAAGGTAAATATCGCGCTTTTGCAAATTTCCATGCTATTCAACGAGATTTTTCCTCTGTTATGTTGAATGCTGATTTATTAATCCATATTGGAGATATTGCAGCATCTTGCTACTCTGTGAATACAAAAGAAGTTTGGCGTGTCAATGAAGATGGAGAAATACGAGTTCCTTTCCACAAGCTAACAAATGTGTTTGAGATGACAGAAGAAGATTTCTTTGCTGCTTACACAAATGAAGAGTCTAATGGAACGAGTCTTGATTTCTGGAATGAATATTCCAAAGAAGAAAATCAAATTAGACCCTTACTCAATGAAAAATTGAAAGACTTCCCATTCTCTAATGCTTGGATGGCATCGCAAACTGCAAAAAATTTACCTCAAAATGCGGTATTACATCTTGGAATTCAAAACTCATTACGTTTTTGGAATTTCTTTGATGTTCCAAATTCTGTATTAGGCTATTGCAATACTGGTGGTTTTGGTATTGATGGTCCTTTATCTACTGTTATTGGAGCAGCTTTAGCTAGTCCCCAAAAGATTCATTATGTTGTATTAGGAGATTTGGCATTCTTCTATGATTTTAATAGTCTTGGGAATCGCCATCTACCTAAAAACATACGTATTCTTTTAGTAAATAATGGTCGTGGGACAGAGTTTAAGCTAACAGGTAATCCTGGTGCGATGTTTGGTGATGATGCTGATAAATATATTGCAGCAGCAGGACATTATGGACACAAATCAAAAGATCTTGTAAAACATTATGCCGAAGATTTAGGTTTTAAGTATTATTCAGCCGAGACAAAAGATGAATACCTATCAATAAAAGATAAGTTTTTAGCTACCGAAAGCACATCTCCTATTTTGCTTGAAGCTTTTACAAATAGTGAGGACGAAAATCAAGCTCTCACTTTAATTAGCACAAGCGTTACTACACCTATCAAAACAATGATTCGTGAAATGAAAGACTTTACAAGAAAGACTGTTGGAGAAAGAGGTACAAGGTTCTTGACTAATCTTATGGGAAAATGATAAAAAACATATTAATACTTGGAGGTACGGGTACAATAGGACAATATTGGGTTGATTTATATCGAAAAGCCCCCAACGTATGTGTCGTTGTTACAACTCGACGCCAAATTCCTTCTGCAAATAATATTCAATTTATTCGTGGAAACGCCCATAATGAAACTTTCTTAAAATCTATACTCTCAAGTAAAGATTGGACAGCTATAGTAGACTTAATGAGTTATAAAACAGATGAATTCTCAAATAGAGTTGACCTACTATTAGCTTCCACCAAGCATTACATTTATATCAGTTCTAGTCGAGTCTATGCAGATAATGGCACAGAACCGATTAAAGAAGATAGTCCACGTTTACTTGACGTATGCAAGGATAAAAACTATCTAAAAACTGATGAATATGCTCTTACAAAAGCACGACAAGAAAATATTCTCCATGCACAGTCCCAAAAGAATTGGAGTATAGTTAGACCTTATATTACATTTGGTCCTGATCGTCTACAACTCGGTATATATGAAAAAGAGTTATGGCTTTACAGAGCACTAAAAGGTAAACCAATCGTTTTTCCAAAAGAACTTTTAGACAAATACACAACATTAACTCCTAATAAAGATGTTTCTTCTTTTATCTATCACTTAATAAAACTTGACGACGCAAAAGGAGAATGCTATCATGTAACTGGAGAGTATTGTGTAAAATGGAAGGATATTATCAATCTATATGCTACTGCTCTTTCACAAAACAAGGGTATAAAAGTAAAAGTATGCTATACAGACCAAGCAATAGTACAACCAGGATCATATTATCATATATAAATATGATAGATGTTATAATCGAGTATTCGATAATCAAAAGGCAAATAATATTTATAAAATAGACAGAAACCACTCTGAACAATATCTAAAAATGTGTATTGGGGGGGGGAAAATTTTTGTCAGAATCAATTTAAATCTATCAGTTGGCACATAGAAGCTGTAATGGATAGAAATCTAAATACTTCCATAATATCTTCGAAATACCAACTATTAAGAATAAAATATTGTATTTAGTATATAGAATTTTACCCTTGAATTTATAATAATATGAATAAAAAACCAATAGGCATTGTTATTCTCAACTTTCGTACATGGGAGAAAACATTATCTTGTGTTGAGAGTATATACAATACTTATTTAGGAGCAAAAGAAATTGTAATCGTTGACAATCAGTCACCCAACGATAGCTTTTTGCAACTAAAGAATAAGTATAATACGAACGAATATAAAGACGTTACCGTTATTCAGACGGAAAAAAATGGTGGTTTTTCATACGGAAATAACTATGGATTTGATTATATAGTCAAGCACTTTCCTGATATAACCAAGATTATTATTACTAACAATGATATTATCTTTAAGGAAGACACCATCGAAAAGTTAGCGAATGCTTTTAACTATTCAGACAAGGTTGTAATGACTGCTCCCTCTGTTTGTAATGTAACAGGAGAGCGTACTAACGCACCATGGAAGAAGAAACCTACCGTGATACAAGAAATAGGTTTGAAAAGTTTTAATGGTTGCGCGTATGAATGGTCTGAACTAAATGAGAATCTGCCTGTTTACATGGTATGTGGATGTTGTTTTGCTGTAGACCGCGACAAGTTTTTGTCGATTGACAGATTTGATGAAAATGTTTTTCTATACAATGAGGAAAACATATTCTCAATTAAGATAGCAAATAAAGGACTACAAATAATTTACTGCCCTGATGCGGACATCGTTCATGACCACGGAAGCACTACAGGTAATAGCAACGTTTTTGTAGATAAAGAATATGTGAAGAGCACACTATACTTCATGAAGCATTATGAACATCTTTCTAATTGTAAAATCTACTTGTTAAGGTGGTTTTATGCTTTAAGAATTATTACAAAGAAAGTATTTCGTAAATACGACAATAGCCAAAACTTATTGAAGGCTATAAAAGAAATTTTTAAATATAAAGTCTAAGATATGGTCTTATATTTGTTTATGTTTTTTGTCTGCTTCATTTTAGCAGTGGCAAAAAATCAAAAGTTACAATACGTAAATAATATAGATGCTTGTTTGCAAAAAAAAGAACCTGGTGTTTTTATTATTATCCTGCTATTTGCATGCATATCTGGCTTTCGATATAAATTAGGTGGAACTGATTATGATTACTATGGATACTTTTACGGTTTGATTAATGGTGAACGAGGCTTTCTTGCTACATTGTCTGATAGTCAATATGAAGTAGGTTATACGGCTTTTGTATATTTATGTGCCAATGTGCTGCATCTATCTTTTGAAGGTTCATTGGTAGTAGAAGCATTTATATTCTACATACTTATGTATGTGGGACTGAAAAAGTACATGCCGAATTGGGGAATATTCCTAATGTTCTTCATGTATAAAATGTTCTTCTACGTCACTTGTGTGGCAATGAGACAGGCATTTACTGTGGTTGGTTTTTTTCTCATAATGAGATATTTGGAGGAACGTAAACCTTTGAAGTATTATGCGAGTTTAGCTTTAGTTGCAACATTTCATTATGGAGCATTGCTACTCTTTGTACTTTACCCTATATTTGGAATAAAAATTAAAAAGGAAAAACTCAAGACTATTGCTATTATTTTTGGTATTTCTATATTATTCTCTGATAAGACAGGGTCAATGCTTAATTTTGTAGTAAACATACTTGGTTTGACACAATTAGAAGACAAGGCTGCTGATTATTCGGCTGATGCAAGTTTAAGTATTTTATACACTATTGAATACTATTTGCTATACATTTTAATGATGAGGAACTACGATAAGATAAAACAGAGATTTCAACATGTAGATTTTGTAATAATGTTATTTCTGATTGTGTTACCTATCGTGACATTATTCAGATCTACTGTGATTTTAGTACGCGAGTTGCCCTATTTTTATCCAGCTTACGCCATATTACTTTATTATGTATTTGCTGTTTCTAAGAATCGTAAGATTATTTTCCCCGTCTTTGTGATACTATGCTTATCAGGAATCTTGAAATATGTGATCCAATTTGATAATGGTCATTTTATGCACTATAGAACCTGGTTGTTTAATCCTTTAGTTCATTTCTTTCAATAAAATATGATCACAATATTTACACCTACTTACAATCGGGCATATCGTTTACCCGATTTATACAAGAGTTTACAAGAACAGACTTGCAAGGACTTTGAATGGCTTGTAATTGATGACGGATCAACAGATAACACAAGTGAGTTATTCGAACAATGGCAAGCTACAGAAAAAACATTTCTTATTCGCTACTTTAAACAATCTAATGGCGGAAAGCATAGAGCTATTAATCGCGGAGTAAAGGAAGCAAAAGGCGAATATTTTTTCATTGTGGATAGTGATGATAGTCTAACAAGCGATGCTGTAGAACAAATAGTTCGGCTTGTACCTGAAGCTAATGCTAACCCTGAAATCTGTGGAATGTGTTTCAGATGTAAGAATATTAAAACCAACAAAATTATAGGTATTCCTTTTCCAAATGATGGAATGTTGGCAAGTTCATTAGAATGGGTTTATAAATATAAAATAGATGGTGACAAATCTGAGGTAATAAATACTAAAATACTTAGAAAGTATCCTTTTCCTGAATTTGAGGGTGAAAATTTTGTACCAGAAGCTCTAATATGGAATCGGATTGCAGATTCTTATCGTATGATATGCAAGAATATAGGTATTTATCTATGCGAATACTTACCTGATGGACTAAGCATGGGATTTAATCGCAACTTGAAACGTAATCCTAAGGGGTTTGGGCTATACTACTTTGAAACCATGAAACGTGGCATTTCGTTTAAAGTAACATTGAAAAATTTGCTCAGAACGATGCAATGTGAATTGTATAAATTAAGAAAATAATTAATCACAATAATATGAAAACAATAATGTTTGTATTTGGAACACGTCCAGAGGCTATTAAGATGTGCCCTCTTGTAAAGGAGTTCCAAAAACACTCTGAAAGTTTTAAAACAGTTGTGTGTGTCACAGGACAACATCGTGAAATGCTTGACCAAGTTTTGAGCATTTTTGATGTAACACCTGACTATGACCTTAATATCATGAAACAAGGACAGGACTTGTATGATGTAACAGCACGTGTGCTTACTGGTATGCGTGATGTGTTTAAAGAGTGCAAACCTGATGTGATACTTGTTCATGGTGATACAACAACTTCTACTGCTGCAGCCCTTGCTGCATTCTATGCACAAATACCTGTAGGACATGTAGAAGCAGGATTACGCACACACGACATTTATAGTCCTTGGCCTGAGGAGATGAACCGTCAAATCACAGGACGCATAGCAGAATATAACTTTTCGCCAACGCCTTTGTCTGAAAAGAATCTGTTAGAAGAGAAAGCACATGGTAAGGTTTATGTTACTGGTAACACCGTGATTGATGCCTTACACATGGTAACAAAGGAACTCAAGGACGATGCTTTACTCGCTAAAGAACAAGAAGAGATTCTACTCCAAGCGGGTTATGACATTGCTCGCTTAAACAATGGAAAGAAACTCGTTCTGATAACAGGTCATCGTCGTGAGAATTTTGGTGATGGATTTATTCGCATGGTTACTGCAATGAAAGACTTATCAGAAAAATATCCTGACGTTGATTTTGTTTACCCCATGCACCTTAATCCCAATGTGCGTAAATCAATTCACGAAGTGTTTGGTGAAGATTTAACTCGTCCCAACTTCTTCTTTATTGAACCACTACAATATCTTGAGTTTGTTCATCTAATGAGTAAAGCCTCTATTGTATTGACAGATTCAGGTGGTATTCAAGAAGAAGCACCTGGACTTGGAAAACCTGTTCTTGTGATGCGTAACACGACAGAACGTCCTGAAGCATTGGCAAGTGGTACTGTGCATCTTGTAGGAACTGATTACAATAAAATCATGAATGAAGTAAGTACCTTGCTTGATGATGCTACGGCTTACGAAAAAATGAGCAAGGCTGTGAACCCTTATGGTGATGGTCGTGCATGTGAAAGGATTGTTGAAATATTAAAATAAAAAATAATGATACCCAAGAAAATTCACTACTGTTGGTTTGGTCATGGCGAGAAGCCTAAATTAGCAAAAAAATGTATTGCTTCATGGAAAAAATACTTGCCTGAGTATGAAATAAAAGAATGGAACGAAAGCAATTTTGATTTAGATAAGTATCCGTATGTACGCGAAGCTTATGATAATAGAAAATTTGCTTTTGTAACCGACGTCGTGCGACTATATGCTCTTTATTATGAAGGGGGTGTATATATGGATACAGACGTGGAAGTATTGAAGCCACTTGACATGTTACTTCAATATGATGCCGTCTCAGGTTTTGAGTCTAACGCGCTAATACTAACAGGTCTAATGGCAAGCAAAGAGGGGATGCCTATTTTTAAGGAACTTCTCTCTGAATATGATGGAGTGCATTTTGTAAAACCCGATGGCACGTTTGACATGACAACTAATGTTGTTCGTATTACAAAAACATTAAATAAATATGGATTTATTCCAAATAATAAGTTACAAACGGTTTGCGGATTTACATTACTACCTAAAGATTTTTTGTGTCCAAAATCTACAGAGGACGGCAAGATAAGACTTACCAGCAATACATTGACTATTCACCATTTTGCTGGTTCTTGGAATCCTAAATGGAGAAATGTTACAAGAAATTTTGTTCTTAAAATTGGTGGAATTCGTTTGAAAAACATCTTGAAAAAAATTTTTAGAATTTAAACCTTCTTATTAGAACATAAAAAGAATTGTAAATCAAAGGGAATTAGTTTTTTAAGCTATAAAGCACAGCAATAACAATTTGTACATTACCATACCCCAATCTTTTGTCTCTTTCGTAAGAAAAGAGATAAAAGATTGGATATAGTTTTCTATTCTCACATAAAAACAATAAAACATGACATCAGTCATTCAACAACGATTTGATGATAAACATTATAATGAAGATGTCGCGTTTTAATGTAGGGAAAGAATACATTAACCTCAAAATCAATAATTATGAATTACCAACATTTGGGTTTTGACATGAAAAAATATTTTTATATATTAGCTTTATCAGATGAGCTTATTTCGGCTGTAGATGCACGTGATGCACTGACGATGCAGCAGAAGATTGATGAGTTGGAAGCTGCATATAAAAAATGCTTTGGCAATCGGTTGGATTGCTTTGAGGCTTTTCATGCCTTTGTGAAAATGCAATTGGCTGCTATGCGATATTTTGCATACAACAATATGTTTGGGTATGTACACTCTCGATATAAGGAGGTGGCAGAACGGATGGTGGGCTTTCAGAACGATGAAAGGTTTAATGAGAAGCAAAAGGAAACTGTATATGTGTTGTTCGCTGAAATGGAGGCTATTCATAAAGCTACGCCTGAATATCACCAAAATATGGTTAACAAACGGTTTGATACAAGATGTTGCCTTTGCCGAAAGCTGCCAGCTAATAAAACAGGGTCGCACATGGTTCCAAATTTCTTAGCTCATCCTACTTTTTCGTGGGATGGTAAAGGAAAGCGCTTTCGAGAGGCTTTGAATCATGACTTTATAAATGCGCCCGAAAAGAATTGTCAATTTTATGGTAGAGAAGTACCTGAATGGCGTTTTGCTAAAGGAGAAGGTAAGGAGCAAATCACAGAGGATGATATTAAAAATAATATCAACCAACTTGAGTTTGATAATGAGTTTTGTGCTAGATGTGAAAACAGATTTGGTGTTTTAGAATCTGCCTATTCTCCGTTTTATAATGGGCAACAAAAGAAGATTCATCCAAGAGTAGCTTATCTATTTTGGCTTTCGGTTCTGTGGCGAATGTCTATGGGGAGTATGAGTATTTTTATGAACATAAACGATGAATTGTCTCTTCGGGAACTTTTGGACGATAACATGCTTGATACTGCAAAGGATATTGCTGAAAGTAATACGGATTTAGGAGAATGGCAGTATGCTATATTTCGTGCTGAAGGGCTAAAAGAAGGCGACAAGGGTATATTGGGCTATAGAAAAGATTCTTCTCCGTATGTTGTGGCTTATAATGATTTGGTGATGGTTTTCTTTCATAACGTACCTACGGATGCTGAATTGTCAATCGGTCCGATTATTGTGAAACGTGACAATCTGAACGATTGGCACTCTCCTGAGAAATCTGTTATTGTGGATAGGGCTTGGTTTTGGAATGTGAGAGATTGGTTTGTTGAGACTTCGTATGTTTTTTATGATCCAATGCGCGAGAAGGCTCTTATAACGCTTCGCGAAAAAGAACGCTCGGAGGGGAGGGCTTTTAGTGATAAGATGAAGGCTGATGCTGTAAAAATAGCGAAGATTACTGGTGGTCCTAAATCGACTATGTTTAAGTTGCATAAAATGGGACGTATATATGGGGCTTGGCTACGATTGAAGGAGGCGGAAGAGACTGGTAATAGTTATGATCCACTAAAGGACGATGAGCTGTTTTTAAGACAGAAGGATTTTGACTTGTACTTTAAGGATTTGGCAAGGTTTTCGAGGAATGATGAATATCATGATATAGTTGCTGATTTTCCGTTTTATGCGGAGGCAAGAAGAGCGATTACGGATGAAAGGGAGTGGGAAGTTTCGGATATTGATGATTGCCCAGACAAAGAATATGAACAGGCTATGGGTGACTTTATTAGTCAGCTAAGTCCTAAGGAGTTAGACCACTTGGTAAATGGTGTGCAGGAGCCTGTGGCTAATCCGTACAAGGGTATAGGAAGAAATGATCCTTGTCCGTGTAAAAGTGGTTTGAAGTTTAAAAAGTGCTGCGGTAAAAATTTGTAGTTTGTGTCAATAAAGATTTTTTATGAGTGGAACAGGCTTTTACGAAGTTAAAGTGCTTCTATGATTAAAAAATAAGATTTTTATGAAACGTAATAAGAAAAAGATTATTCGCGCTGTTACGGTGTCCCAATCTTTGGGGTTTGCCCGTGAGGTGATGATAAAGATGAGAAAGATGGGGTATGAGATGGTGGCAGTAACGTCGCCTGGACCTGAACTTGATGAGCTTAGGGATAAGGATGGGTTCCATTGTGTGACAGTGCCGATGGAGAGACATATCTCTATAGTGAATGATTTGAAGTCGCTCATAAGGATGATTGGCGTGTTTCGTAAAGAGAGACCTCAGGTGGTGCATTCTATGACTCCTAAGGCTGGAATGGTATGTATGGTGGCTGCATGGCTGACTCGTGTGCCTGTGCGTATCCATACTTTTACTGGTCTTGTGTGGCCTACGGCTACGGGACTGAAACGAAAGATACTGATGATGACCGACTGGCTTACCTGCGCCTGTGCCACTCATGTGATTCCTGAAGGACAGGGAGTGCTCAACGACTTGAAGAACGGTGGCATAACGAAGAAGCCTATGAAGGTATTGGGATATGGCAACGTGATGGGCGTGGATATGGAGCGATTCTCTCCTGATAGATTCTCTGTCAAGAAGGAAGCTGGGGTGTTTACATTCGTGTTTGTCGGTCGTATTGTTGGAGATAAAGGCATCAACGAATTGGTGGAGGCTTTTGTCAGACTGCATGACGTGCATAAGAATACTCGTCTTGTGCTTGTGGGCAACTATGAGCATAATCTCGACCCAGTGAGTGATGCCACACGCAAGCTTATTGATACAAATGAGGGCATTGAGGCTTGTGGCCCTAAATATGGCGACGACTTGCTGCAGATGTATGTTGATGCTGACTGCTTTGTGATGCCGTCATACCGTGAAGGTTTCCCTAATACGGTACTTGAGGCTGGAGCAATGGGACTGCCTTCGATTGTGACAGATATCAATGGTAGTCGTGAGATTATCGAGAACGAGAAGAATGGCTTGATTGTTCCGTCGAAGAATGTCGATTCTCTATACAACGCAATGCTGCGTATGCTGACTGATAATGATGCTCGCGAGGCGATGAAGAAGAATGCCAGACCAATGATAGCCTCAAGATTCGAAAAAGGGTTTGTGCAGAAGTGCCAGATTGAGTTCTATATGGAGGTGAAGAGTGAGAAGTGAAGGACGAAGAAGCCAATAGCTGTTTAAATGAAGAGTGAAAAACGAAATGATATCAATGAAAAATAATCAAACATTATTGAGGCTTGTGCGTATAGGCAGTAGCTTAGATTCTGCAATATCTGATACTATATTGCCAGACTCCCCCAACTGGCAAACTCTATATTCTCTCGCTCTCCATCAGGGAGTTTCCGCTATTTTGCTTGATGCCATCGGGCTTTTGCCATCTGAGACGCGCCCTCCTAAGCCGATGTTGCTGCAATGGATTGGGCAGTCGACGATGATGGAGAGGATGTATGCGAGGCATAAGGAGAGGATAGATTCGCTGGCGGAACTGTATGGGCAGCAGGGGATAAGGATGCTGCTGCTTAAAGGGTATGGATGCAGTCTGTGTTATCCGAAGCCCGAGCATCGACCTACGGGAGATATTGATGTGTATCTGTTTGGCAAGAAGGATGAGGCTGATGCTTTGGTAGAGAAGAAGCTGGGCATAAAGGTGCATCGCGAATACCATAAACATTCTACATTCAATTATGGTGGGGTGGAGGTGGAGAACCATGCCAAGTTTATTGATGATGTGTCGCATAAGAGTAACATCAGGTTTGAGCAGATTCTGATGTCGGTATTGGAGAAGGAGGAGTGTTTGCCGAGTCCGATAGACAACGTGCTGCTTCCTTCGCCCACGTTCAATGCCTTGTTTTTGTTGCGCCATACAGGTGAGCACTTTGCCTCGAATGAGATAACGCTTCGGCATGTGCTTGATGTGGGCACTTTTTTCCAACAGTATCATTCACAGATTGATTGGGCTTTAGTGTTCAAGGTGTATAAGGAAGAGCGGATGATGCGATTCTTCAATGCTATTGCCACTATATGTGTGGACCATCTCGGTATGGATGCTGCTTGCTTTGCTTCTGCCGACAAACAGTATGCTTACCAAACGGATTCAGCTCTTGCCGACCGCATCCTTACTGATATCTTCGAGAAGAAAGATGTGCTGCCAATGTCGACAGTTGGCATTGACACTATAGCTAAGAAACTGAAGTATGCTATAGATAAAAGTCACCGTTGGTGGCGCAACCGTTGGAAGTACCAACTAGTGTATAACGAGAATCTTGTAGAATCGTTTTGGTGGTTGGCGAGGAATAGAATAAAATAAAAGGTTGAATTATTACGACTTAAATCATATTAATCTCGCAAATAATGTATATCTTTGCATAAAACTTATATACTATGCAGACAATAGAAATACGAAATATAGGACCTTTGAGGGATACGGGAATTGTTCCAGTTTCTCAAGTTATGCTGTTAATCGGTGAACAAAGTACTGGCAAAAGTACATTCATGAAGATCTTGTGTTTTTGTTGTTGGCTCGAAAAACAAGTCATGATTGGTGGTGATAGTATTGTTTCGAAATATACTCATTATTATCGCTTTTGGAATGAACTTAAGAGATTTCATCATCTTAATGACGAATTTCTTTCTGATAGCAGTTATATAAAATACGATGGTTCTGCTATACAGATAGAAATGCCAGGCAAAAAGCGAAACGCAAAGATTTTCAGAAAACCTAAATTTGCAGATATAAGACATAACTTAAAGATAAGTTTCCTGCCTTCAGAACGAAACTTGTTGTCGTCTATACAGAACATTGAAAACTTGTATAGGTCGAAAGACGTTGACATGTTGTTCAATTATATATTGGAATGGGGAGAGGCGAGATCACAGTTTAATGTGGCGCATCCATTAGATTTGGTGTTTGTAGATAATATGAAATATCACTATGACGCTAAGAATGGGGATATGTTGACTTTGGCTGATGGACATTCTAGGATAAAGCCGTATTATGCTTCGAGTGGTGTACAGTCTGCTTTACCTATACAGGTGATTGCTACTTATCTTGCAGGTGAAGTGGGTACATCTGCGAAAAAAAGCCCTGTTGAGTATTTGAAGCAATTAGACCTTTTAGATTCTAAGGACGTAAAGGCTTTGACAACGGTATTAAATAACATGTTGAATCGTTCGTCTTATCGGTCTTTCCATATGTTTATTGAAGAGTTGGAGCAGAATCTGTTTCCTAAAGCTCAGTTCGAACTTGTTAAGATGTTAGTGGAACTCTTGAAACAGATGGATAAGAAACCTACTGGATATACAAGTACGGTGTTTTTAACGACCCATAGTCCTTATGTATTAACGGCTTTGAATGTTATGATGTTGGCATCTGCTGCATATGAGATGTCACCAGATAAGGTCAGTGATTTAGGGCTTGAAGATTATGTTCTTCCTAAAGGTGCTTATTCGGCATATTGTATAAAAGATGGATGCTTTGAAAATATTGTTGATGAAGAATATGGCTTTATAAAAGGAGATTTTCTGGATTCTGTTTCAGAACTGGTAGACAATTATACATTTGAATTAAACTCAATCATATATGGCAACGCTGAAGGATAAGTTAGATGCTTTTGATGGTCAACCCGAACAGGGTTGGAACAAAAGGAAGAGTGTCTCAGTTGGTGAGCGTGGACAAGTATATAGAGCGAATTTTTCGAAAGGATACTTGTCTGCTGTATATGCCATAGATGGTGGTATTATTAAAGATTATAATATTGTCAAATGTGATAAGTTGGTTTTGCTTGATTTAGATAATCAAACGTTATTTGAATTGTTTGTTGAGTTGAAAGGCGCAAACATACAACATGCTATAGAACAAGTAGAGGCAACATTGGACAATCCTTTGTTTAAGGATTCTGCTGTCAAAAAAAGAGAAGCAAGAATTATAGGACGTAAGATACCGAGTAACACTGGAAATTCAATAACAGAAAAAGCTAAGAAAAAATTCATATTAAGATACAACTGTAGATTGGAGTTTAAAACTGGACCTGCGGTTGAAAATATTAAGATATAAACTGTATGTTTATGTGATGTCCTGAATTATAACTCCACCCGAGTGACGGCATTTGTGCAGAGCGATACTGCGGTGGGGAACATTTTTTATGGCAATAGCAAGCACTCAAATTAGTGCTTAAATCAGAAAAAAGTTTTTTACTATAATATTTATGGTTGCAGGGATTTTTTCAGTCTGCGGCCAGGCAATATCGGATTGGCGATATGCCAATAGTTAATAAGCAAGTAAAATTTTTAACATCTCAATATGCAGGCACTTGTAAAAGTACCTATACAAAGGGCTATGCCCTAAATTGAGTACTAACATTAGTTACCGTCAAGGTAGGTTTAAAACCGACCAAGACATTTGTTTAATTTAAGTAGAACCCTCTTTTTAAAGTGGACTCAAAAAATAAAAACACAATTACAATGGAAATAAAAAAGTTTGAGAATGAGAATATTAAAATCTTCAAGACGGTAGAAATAAACAATCATGATGTTTCTGATGAGGAAATTAATGAGAAGTATATTAATGGTGAAATAAGGATAGTTACTGAACAGGCTCGGTATCCTTTGGATACCATCTGTACTATGCTTAATTCTGGAAAATATCAACTGCGACCTGATTTTCAGCGTAGGAGAAGATGGGATCGTCCAAAGCAGTCCAGGCTTATAGAGTCATTTATAATGAATATACCTATTCCACCTATTTTCTTGTACGAATATGAATTCTCTAAATATGAGGTTATGGATGGTTTGCAGAGATTAACGGCTATAAAGGAGTTTTATAATGATAAGTTCCCTTTAGAGGGGCTTGAGTATTGGATAGAGCTTAATGGAAAAAAATATAGTGAACTCCCTCAGGAAATAAAAAGTGGTATTGATCGTAGATATTTGTCTTCGCTTATCCTTTTGAAAGAGACAGCAAACTCTAAAACTAAGGCTGATGAGATGAAGCAATTGGTTTTTGAGAGAATCAATAGTGGTGGTGCAAAGTTGGAATATCAAGAGTCGAGAAATGCCTTACATTCTGGTAAATTTAATGATTTGGTAATCACTTTGTCCCGTAATGAATACTTTTGCAAAATCTTTGATATTCCTATATCAGATGAGGAAACCGAGGAACTTGCAAGTAATACTATGTATAAAACCATGGCAGATGTCGAAATGGTTGTAAGATTCTTTGCTATGCGTTATCTTGATGATTATGAAGGTATAACTTTGAAAGTGTTTTTCGATAAATTTACTGATTCAGCAAATAACCTTTCTCAATCAGTTTTGGATGATTATCAACATGTTTTTGAACAGACTATAAAACTTGTTTTTGATATTTATGGCGAGCAGGCTTTTTGTTTGTATAAGCAAATTTCTGGAAAAGAACAATGGTATCTTACTCGTAATCCCAAAAAGACAATTTATGACCCTGTGATGACTGTACTTTCTCAAAAATTAGAATATGCAGATTCTTTCCTTAAAAATAAAGATCAGGTAATGGCTGCAACAATTGAGCTTATGAAAAATCAGCCAGAGCTATTTAATGGTAGAAAAGGTACCAAATCTGATATTGCAAAAAGAATTGATGCTTTTGATGCAATGTTTAATAAGTTCATCCAATGATTAGATATTCTCTTCAAAAATTTATTGGTCAGCTAGACAAATTGCTTAATCACCTTTATATTTTAGAAAACTTAGATTCTGTGAGTGAAGAAATTCAAGCAAGTAATTTAGTTGCAGACATAAAAAATCATGCAATTTCTGTCCTAAGGAAAAATATTGATGAGAAAATTTTCGATTATAATGCCAATATTATTAGTCTCTATGGCTATTGGGAGCAATATATAGAGGCTGTAATAAAGGAATATCTCATAGAATTGAAAGGGCTTAACTCAGGTAATGATGAAAAAAATAACATAATAGGTGCAAGGTATAAGAAATCTATAATAGCTCTTTTTAATAAAATTTCTGGGAATAGTCCAAAGTTCAGACATTTAACAGATGAAAAATTGATTAATGCAATGTATATTGGTTGTAGTCAAAAACAAAATGACTATATACCAGAAGCTTTTTTTCAGAGTGGCGGTAATTATAACTATTCAGAAACATCTGACTGTTTGAAAAGATTGGGATTTTCCTCTATTGATAATGATTTGAAGTTCTATCCGTCCTTAAAAACTTACTTTGTCAATCAAGGAATTTCAGAGATAACCCTTAAAAAATCAGGCGTTGCGACTTTATATTCAAAATTGGATAATTTGGTCTCTTATCGAAATGAAATAGCTCATGGTGGTTCTGATGGTAGCAATCTTTTAAGTATTGAAGATATAAAGGATTACATCACCTTTATGAAGTCTTTTGCTTCATCAATTACAGAATATTTTAATGATGATATCTTAGCTATTAAGTGGTCGCTTAGAAAATGTAATTTTATAAAGGTTCGTCACTTTTACGATAATTTGCATGTTGCCAAGTTAGACAAAGGAACATTCTTTATAGATATGAATAAAGAAGTCTTTTGTTATAAGGGATCAAAGAATATACCTCATTATATGTTTGTGAAAATAAAAGAAATGAAAATTAATGGTGATAATGCGGATACTCCATTTTACCTATCGTTGGATTCAAGTGATGTTATAACAATAAAGTTTGAGCCAGATGTAAAAAACGATTTTCAATTAAAATTTGAGGATTAAAAGAGGAATAAAAATGGAAACAGTAAAAGTATTAAATATCTGGAACAAGTCTCGGATTTAGACTTGTTCCAGATATTGTTACTGCTTCCATTCTTTGCAATCAAAGGCTTTTTCCATTACGATGGTTCGGTGCTGTGTCGTATTTTTGGCGGTAAGGAGGATGTTCTCTATTCATATCTGTCGCAAGACAATATAAATTGGAGGAATGTCATATACCGCATAACTAATTGACTGCTGACGAAAGTGACCGTGCGCCAGGACCATAAGAAGAGTCTGCTTCCAACCGTACTGATAGCCGATGATAGCCCTTAACTTTACACTGAAATATAAAAAACTAACTTAAAATTATATGTACAAACATTTTTTAAAACGATTCTTTGATTTTTGGATTGCGCTTATTGCATTGATTTGTATTAGCCCAATCCTGTTAGTGGTAACTATCTGGCTGCACTTCGCCAATAAAGGGGCAGGGGCGTTTTTCTTTCAAGAGCGTCCAGGCAAGAATGGCAAAATCTTTAAGGTGATTAAGTTCAAAACCATGACAGATGAAAGGGATGCGGAAGGTAATTTGCTGCCTGATACTGTTCGCTTAACAAAAGTTGGAAAATTTGTTCGATCAACAAGTCTTGATGAGTTGCCCCAACTTATCAATGTTTTAAAGGGTGACATGAGTTTTATTGGGCCACGCCCTCTTTATGTAAATTTCCTGAAATTGTATAACGAAACACAGGCTCGTAGACATGAAGTTCGACCAGGAATCTCGGGGTGGGCACAAGTTCACGGTAGAAACCTTTGCACTTACAGCAAGAAATTTGAATACGATGTTTGGTATGTGGACCATATCAGTTTTAAAATTGATGTTCAAATCCTCTTTTTAACTATTGCAAATGTCTTTGGCCGTAAGGATATTGGCGTAGGTAGTGGGAATAATGACGAGGTAGATGATCTTGGATTTACTCAACGCCTAAAAGACATGGGATTAAAAGAAGAATAAATAATGTTCTATGAAAGAATTTGGTTCTGATTTTCACTTATGTGACTTTAACTTTAGAGTTGACCTTAACCAGTTAGATGGTTTTGGCAACACGCGTTTTTATGCGTGTGGTCGTCATGCCATTGAAGCCATTATTAAACAAGAGAAATGGAAAAGGATTTGGATGCCTGCTTATTTCTGCTATGAAGTAATTGGCTATATTCGGTCAACGGGTATTGAGGTCATCTTGTATAATGATTATCCTTTAAATGATGATGACGATATAGTAGTTCGTAGTTTACCTTTTAAAGAAGGAGATGTACTATTCCGTTCTGATTATTTTGGTTTAAGGAGATGGCGAACGAACAAAGATATAAATGTGCCAGTCATAGAAGACCACACACATGGGTTGATAACAGATTGGTCTATACGGAGTGATGCTGATTGGTGCATAGCTTCTTTAAGAAAATCCTTGCCAGTAGCGGCGGGTGGATTGCTTTGGTCGCCCAAGGGTAAACAATTGCCAAATAACATAATGCCTACTAATGAATGTATGGTAATGTCTAAAGAGAGATATGAGGCAATGTCAATGAAGGCAAATTATCTGCGTACAGACTATGCTACAGACATAGATGATGCTAATGCGAAGAATGCTTTTCGTGAAAAGTATGTAGATACTGAGGAGCAAATTTCAAATTTGACGCTAAGTGGTATAGATAATCAAAGTCGGGAAATATCCAATACTTTTAACATTAAGCTTTGGACAGACTTAAAGTATGATAATTGGTTAATTGCCAGCCAGATATTAGGAAATAGATTTAATATACTTGGAGGAGAGAGGAATGGTTATTGGCACCCATTCTCTTTGATATTGTTGATGAACTCGGCAGAAGAACGCAAGGCGCTTCAACAGTATATGGTTAAACATAAGATTTATCCAGCTGTATTGTGGCGTATGCCAGATAATACTGAATTTGAAGATGCAAAGGTTTTTTCAGAAAGAATGCTTAGTGTGCATTGCGATGTAAGGTATAGTAGAGCTGAGATAGTCGAGATGTGTAACATAATAAATGATTTCTATGATACAGATATTTAATATGAATCAAGCAAAGGAATGGGACGAATTGGTACATTCCTTTGCCAATTATGATGTTTATTATTTAAGTGGCTATGTTAAGGCTTTTCAAATACATGGCGATGGCGAACCACAATTGTTTTATTATAACGAGAATGGTCTACGTGGCATCTATGTATATATGAAACGCAAGACAGCTATAGAGGGTGTTTATGACTCTATAACCCCTTATGGTTACGGAGGCTTTTTGCTTGAAGGCGATGAGTCGGAAGAGAATATTAAATCTCTTTGGAAGCCTTATGTAGAGAAGATGAAAAGCGAAAATATTGTGGACAACTTTGTGCGTTATCATCCAGTACTGGCAAATGCTATACCGATGAAGGTTTGTTCGGATGTGATAGATTTGGGCAAGACTGTCTCAATGGACTTATCTTCAGAAGATGTTATTTGGAAGAACATTCATTCAAAGAACCGTAATATGATACGTAAGGCTGAGAAGAATGGTATAGTTATAAAGCATGGACAAGGATTAGAGTTGTTTGATGACTTTATCAAGATTTATAATGCCACTATGGATAAGGACAATGCAGAGCCTTATTACTACTTTAAGCCTGAGTTCTACAAAAGCATTCACGAGGACTTGAAGGACAATTATGAAATGTTCTGGGCTGAGTATGAAGGAAAAATTATTGCGATGAGCATTATGATTTTTGCGAACGGAAGATTGAACTATCATTTAAGTGGCTCGGACTTGCAATATCGTAATTTAGCACCTTCGAATTTGTTGCTTTATAAGGCAGCTATGTGGGGCATGGAGAAGGGTATGAAGACTTTCCACTTAGGTGGGGGCGTTGGTTCGGGCGAGGATAACTTATATAAGTTTAAAATTGCCTTTAACCGTTTTTCGGATTGCCAATTTTCTATTGCAAAACACATTTTTGACAATGAAAAATATGATGAGCTTGTGGCTGAACGTGCTTCTTGTGATGCAGAGTTTGACAAAGAGAGCAAGTTCTTTCCTTTATATCGTAGTTAAACCAAAATGTCGTTTATTCATAGACGTATCAAGGCACAATTCTACAATGATAGTTCCATTACGTTTCTTGTACATAAGGATTGTGTTGATATAATATTTAAAGTAAAGAGAGGTGTTTATCTTATTGTGTCTGTTTATTCATTAAGTGGTGATAGGCTATTGTTGGCATGTTTATGGGATGGCTTTTGGAACCGTCTTCGGTATATGAATAACAGAAAAGATGTAATAAGTCGACTTGAGAAAACATGTCCTCTTACTTCGGGTGTTTTTACAAATACTTCATCGATTCATTTTGCTTATATTGACAAGGAACAGGAGAATGGTGCTATAGTATTGGAAATGGCAGCACCCGTTCAAAGTAATAGTATTGCAGATTTTTTGCATGAACAGGTTGTTAATAATGCAATGAAGTTAATGGAATTTAATCTTGACTTATATTGTGAACTTGAAGAAAAATGCCCGTTTGCAGCTTGGAAAGAAGACTTAATAAAGTTAAAAGGTTAATTTAAATGTAATAATGGTTCAGCAGGTATGATTGAATAGGCTTGTGCCTGTGGAGCGAAACCACTACCTGCTACATACAAGTATGTAGACTTTCAGTATAAGATTATTTTATCATAATACAGAAAAATGGAACAAGAACACTTTAGAAGGGTTGCAGAGTATGTTGCTATGCAATGTATGGGATGTTCGGATTCTCCTATGATACTTGCATTTAAAGCATACGAAGTAATGAAGAAAGCGGTGGATAATAATGAGAATCCATATAAGGCTTTGAATTCGTTTCTCGGTACTAGTGTACCCGAAGATGATTTGGAGAAAATATAAAGAGTGTATAATTAAAATAGAATCAGTTTTAATATGTGGAAAGATTCTGAAACAAAGTCCGACTATCTTAACTTCGACTATCTTATAGATGCTGTTGAGAGTATTGCAATGGACGCAAAACTGACCCCATCGACTATAGGAGTTTATGGTGATTGGGGAAGCGGTAAGTCGAGTCTCATGCAGATGGTGGAAGAAAAGATAATTCTCAATACCTTGGACATGATGGCTCAGTCATATGAGCGGTTTTGATTGAATTGAAGGGTATGAGAGCATCACTTCGCCAATTGGAGAGATTGACCGGAATCGGAAAAAGTATGATATTTCGTATGTGATGAAACAGAAACCTGTCCCTGTGTTTCTGAAGATATATTTGGCCTGGGATTCTCGAAAGATAACCACAGGTGCTTCGACAAGATGAAAAGGGATATTATGTGACAATGCCAAGAATATGGGAGTGTTTGAAAATTTTGCAATATCATTTATAGCCAATAACTTTCCGACTATCAAGGATGCAGTGAACTACCTTGGAAAGGATAATTCATTGGGAAAAGAACTGGAACGATGCTATCAGAAAGCACTGAAGAAATGGTGCAAGAACGACGGAATCCGAAAAAGTATGTCTTTACGGTTGTTCCAGAGTTTGGAGAATTTGAAGCGTTATCTCCAACGGGAAGAGCATATATACGAACGCGAACTGATTGTTATGTGGGCTGACGAGCTTAGGAATAACGAACTATGCTATAAGTTCATATTGGAGCAGAAAATTGATGCCATATCCGACAAAGCCTGTCAAAATAATGACTTGATTCGTGGCTTGAATGATAAAGCAGATGAGATACTCGTCAGAATGTCCAATCCTGTAGCGCTTCGACCGAAGAAGGGGCTTTTGAAGCACAAACCTGTAGAAGGATATATACGCAGGTATTGTACAGACGAACAAGATGGCAATAATTATCTGCGTTATCTCTTGGGTACTCAGGAACGATATACACTGGGAGATTACGTGACGAGTGAACTTTGCAAAGAGAATAACAAGTTCATCGTATATAGCGGTGCCCAGACGGGAAAGACTACGGAACTTAAAAATCTCTGCTGGGAGTTACAGAAGAGTGGTCTGTTTGTGCCAGTAAGTTATGAGGTGAAGTCGAGTCATGACCTCAGGCAAGAGGATATGCCACAAACAGGATGGATTGACGGAAAGGAAGTCGTTGTCATAATAGATGCTCTGGATGAGATAAATGGAAAAGAAAGGGAGGACTTGCTGAAAATCATCAACTCGTTCGCTCATGATAATCCTGACATAAAAATGGTTTTATCGTGTAGAAGTAACTACAGAAGAGACGACCAGCTGAATGCCTTCCATGAATTGTATATCGAGAGCATGAGTTATGAAGACATCAAAGCACATATAAAGCATGAAACAGGCGAAAGGAATACGCTTTGGCGGATGATTGTCGAACAGGAACTGGTTGACTTTGCTAAACAACCATTCTTCCTGAACGTGCTTATAGGCTCCTATAAAGAAGATGGGACTTTGCCTAAGGATAGGAACTCCCTATACAAGCTCTTTATAGAAAGAAGCTACAAAACGGAGAAGAAAGAAAAAGGTACTCTTCCTGAATACCGTGTAAGCAGCGAAGAGATGATTGCTATGCTGGAACGAGTGGCTGTAGCGATGTCGTTGATGAACAGACAGGTATTAACAGAGTCGGAGTTTGGAAAATGTCTGGAAGACGACAATCGTAAGATAGATGAATGCAGACGATATTCTGTCATCAAGTTTGAGGATGATGTCTATTCATTTGCTCACAACGCATTCAGGGAGTGGCTGACAGCTACCTATTTATATAATAAAGGACTTGCGATGGCCAAGCAATTAGCGTCGCTGCCAAACGGAAGAATAAAGCCAGAGTGGTATAACATCATCATGCTCTGGATGGGTATGTATGGCCCCAATGAAAAAGAGAAGGTTAGGGAAAATATAGAATGGTTGAGAGTGGCCAGCATGGATTTGATAATATATGCTGACAGCAGTTCGTTAGACCAAGATGCCAAGGATAACATTTTTATCAGCATCCTACAGGAATACAAGAATCTGGGTATAAGGATGTCGAACATACTTGCTGATGACTATAGGGATATGCTCAGGTTTGGACAATCAAATGCCACCGTTGAGTATATCGCCGAAGAAATGAGTGAAGCAGAACCTGGAACAGCCTACTATGCAGACTTGATGTGTATGTGCTATTTCTTAAATTGGACGGTAGCGGAGAAAAGTTCTGAGGAGGTGTTTTCTAAGCTCTTGGGGGTACTGGATGGCATAAGTTTAAGGAATCTGAAGGAAAAGCCAACAGGAGACCTGCAATATTTGTACTTAGGGAATGAGTTCTTTTATAAGGAGAAATATGTAAAGAAGTATTATAATCTATTCAAGGACAGTATTAATTACGATGCCATCAAGGTGATAATCTCGTTGATACACAGAACAGGCCTGGTGGATGAATACGTAAACTATATACTGGAAAAGGAACACTATGTCCAGAATCAACGCGAAGGAAACACTACACGTATCGTATCGAGAGATGAAGTATATGTAGCACTTGGGACTGTCGAGCGTGCTGACAGTATTGAGAAAATCCTAAGGCACGAATTTAAGAACTTTCTGTACTACTATGATAGTGAGTGGTCTCAATACAGGGATATGGTGATAAACCTTCTGCAAAAGGCTGCAAAACAGATGATGAAGGGCATAAATCAGCCTCTTCTGAGTAGTATTGAGGTTTCATATCTAAGGACCTTTCCAAATATATATCATCATACTCATGAGCATCAGGATATACTTGTAGGCTATAGAGACTTTTATGGTGAGACTGGAATTGCAAAAACAGAGAAAGACAAGTTTGACGAAATAGAGAAAACAGGGCTTGGCGATTTTGAGAGCAAAGATAACATAAAACAAATATTCCTAAAAACGGGACTCTGGCTTACAAAAGAGGACTTGGATGACTATTACAGCAAAATGAACCCAGGCAGAGATGTTGACAGATGGTGGGCTGGCTGGTTAAGAGAATGTCCGTATATGGAGATGGCAAATTATGCCAGTGAGAAATACAGTAATTTCTTCCCAGAGACAGAATATGAGAAGAAGAGCCGATTACGACACCAGGATAACTTTAACAGCCTTGCTGATTACGATGTGTTTAAGCAGCGGGTCTTAGAAATCCTTGACAGAACAGAAACCGACAGTCGGGATGGTTTGGAAAAAGTACTGAAAGAAGATGATGAGAATCCCTGGAACAGTTACGTTTATCAATTCTATGAACAGTACATCAGAAGGAATGGAAGTTTTTTACGTGAAGATGTCGTAAAGGCAATCAATGACAAAGCGGTCTATGATTCTTTTTTCATGATGGTAGTGAAAAACAGTATGCATGTACCCTTTCAGGCAGCTTCTGTTGACGATAAAGCCATAAAGCGTATGACTGCTACTGCCAAAAGTGTTGTCGAAGATATTGGAAGAGGATTTAGGTGTGAATGGGAGTTTGAAGAGGTGGCATTGAAACTGCTGCTGGAAGGGTATTTTACAGTTGATGATGATACCTTGATAACATTAATTCCCCTCTCAGAACTGTCAGATTCAAAAGATACGGGCAGGGGGGTTCATGAGTCCTATACACTTTTTGAGTATATTGAGGAAAAAGTAGGGCAGGATAAACTTGGGCATCATGTAATCCTTTTGCTGAGAGATATAAATAAGTGGAAGGATAGTAGTACAGGCTTTAGACTGGCGGATTACGTTATAAAGAATCGTATATCTGACGGTTATCAGTTGGTGTTTGAATACATCACCAATGGATGCAGGAACGATGAATATCTCGTTGAGCACATGCTAAAGAATGGTATCATGGTTGAAGAGCTTAAGGCTGCATCACGCAAGATGGAAGTGTCGCTCCGGTTGGCACTATATACTACTTTGAGCAGAGATTTGGGGGATATAATATGGGTGAAAGAACAATTGGAACCACGGATTAGCGTTTTTGAGGGATATGAACAGAAACAGGCATTGCGTATTCTCCTTGGCATAGGAAGCATTGAAGCCCTTGCATTTATAGTTGAACACTCAGAGCTGTTGAATGACTATCGAGAGTATAATTTCTGTTATGCAGATATCAATGCGGCAACCCTATTAGTTCAAGTGCTGGATATATGTCACCAGAATAAGTATAATTTTGACTATACCAATACCAGTATTATTACTTCACTGGAGAGGATTGCAGTTTTTAATGAAGAATCGCTGAATGAAGTCAAAAGGGTGATAAGAGACCTTATCAGCAAGGATGCCTATTATAAATATTTAAATCGTTATCTGATACAGTTTGAAAACAAGTATTTTGAAAGTCATTCGCCTATAAAAAGTATTGAACAAGTCATCGGCATGATGGATTATACAAATATGGAAGATGTTGTAGAACTTAAGGATGATGTGACACCAGTTTATATCTCATATAGTTGGGAGAAAAACTCAGACAACATAGTGAATCATTTCTGCTATGTGCTTACGCAAAACGGGATTATTTATAAGCGAGACAAGAAGAATTGTAGCTATTTGGACAACATAAAGGAGTTCATGAATTCCATCAGAAATGGTGAGACTATCATTGTTGTGTTCAGCAGAAAATATATGCTCTCCAAGAACTGCATGTATGAACTTTCAGGGATTATGAAGCATAAAGGCTGGCAAAAGAGGATATTGCCTGTTGTCGTGGATGACTCTATCAGGGAAAGGAGCTTTTATAAAGAACTCGTAAGACACTGGAAAGGACAGATAAATGAACTTGAGAAAGAAACGGAAGACCTGAAAGAATTTGGTGCGAATATTGTTGCACCAATCGAAGAAGAACTGAACGAGTGTAAGACAATCTTCGGCTTTCTTCCAGACCTAAAAAGGTATGTTGGCTGGGTAAATGCAGATTCGCTCAATAATCTCAGTAGTACTAATTTCAAAGTATTGATAGACAAAATCAAAGAAACAAAATAGCAATAAAATATATGAGAAACAAAACAATTTACTTGTGCCTTGCCCACATGAGTGAGGCTGATTTGGAACAGAAATATGTGAAAGAGGCTTTCGATACCAACTGGGTGGTGCCGATGGGACCGAATGTGAATGCCTTTGAAAAGGATTTGGAGGCTTTTGCAAATAGCAAGAGTGATGGGACGGAGGAGCTCGATCGTAAGGTGGTTTGTTTGAGTGCTGGTACTGCTGCGGTGCATTTGGCTTTGATTGGTTGTGGCGTTAAGCCTGGTGATGAAGTATTGGTGCAGAGTTTTACATTCTGTGCTTCGAGTCATCCTATCACTTATCTTGGTGCTAAGCCTGTGTTTGTTGGTTCGGAGGGCGAGACATGGAATATGGATCCGGCTTTGTTGGAAAAGGCTATTATTGACCGTAAGGAGAAGACGGGTAAATATCCGAAGGCTATTGTGCCGGTGGCTCTCTATGGTATGCCTTACCGTATCGACGAGATTATGGCTATTGCCGACAAGTATGGCATTCCAGTGGTGGAGGATGCTGCCGAGGGTATGGGCTCACGCTTTGATGGACAAGTGTTGGGTACATTCGGCAAATATGGTGTGCTGTCGTTCAATGGCAACAAAATGATTACTACTTCGGGTGGTGGCGCAATGATTTGCCGTAATGCGGAGGATGCCAACGAGGTGATGTGGTATGCTACACAGGCTCGCGACGCTTATCCTTACTATCAGCATACGGCTATTGGCTACAACTATCGTATGTCGAATGTATGCGCTGGTATCGGTCGTGGTCAGATGACTGTCCTCAATGACCATATTGCTCATCATAAGCATGTGCAGTCACTCTATGAGGAACTTTTGAAGGACGTTCCTGGTGTGCATATTCATAAGCAACCTACCGACAAGCGTTATGATGCCAACTTCTGGCTTTGTGCTGCTACATTGGATGCAGATGTGAAGATTCAGGGTCAGGAAAATGCCTATAAGGAGGTGATAAAGACTGCCGTGGGTGGTGCAGCCGGTGTTATCCATGCCGTTGATTCAGCAACAACCGACTGTCAGCCTAATGAAAATGTAGAGGCATTGCGTGTGTTCATGCTTGGTAAGAAGATAGAATGTCGTCCGGTATGGAAGCCGATGCACAAACAACCCGTGTATGAGGGTGCTCCTGTATATACTAATGGTATTGAAGAAGAACTCTTCAAGGTAGGCTTCTGTCTGCCAGCTGGTCCGTATGTGACAGACGATGATGTGAAGTATATCGTAGAAAGCATCAAAGAGGCAATCGTAAGATAAGCAATTGGTTGATGAGCGATCAATGGACGTGATGTGCTGGTTACATCTATGTCCGTTAATCGCTCATTTGTATAACTATTATACGCATAATGAGAAATGTTATAGTAGCAATTTGGAAATTGATTTCACCGAATGCCATCACGACTCGGCAAACTTCAAACAAGTTTGGTTTGCTCTCACTGCTTTGGCAATTCTGTTCCTTCCTTTTTGTACCTCGTAAAGCGAACAGATTACCTAATGACTAACGATAATGGAAATAAACAAAGAATTTTTAGGCAAGCTATTTGAACAGGCTGTAGAAAATCCGCGCTTGCGTCAGAGCTACGACTTACGTACATCGTCAGATGATAACTCGCAACGTATTCTGAACGCATTGTTGCCAGGAACCGTTGTTCCCATTCATAGACATCCAAATAGCAATGAGAATGTATTGCTGTTGTGTGGTAAACTTGTAGAGGTAATCTATGACGAAAATGGCAAGGA
>ERZ1026852.208-NODE-208-length-40919-cov-75.612226_pt1 | contig 40919 bp, 44 predicted proteins | sample MGYA00380156_ERZ1026852 | MGnify/ENA primary metagenome ERZ1026852 (study PRJEB33269, sample SAMEA4719792) | human gut metagenome | biome: human-associated habitat; feature: organic feature; material: feces | place: Cameroon | collected 2013-10 ...
AATGTTGGATGTGCTAACTGCTGAAAATCAGTAGTTACGTTCTAACGGTGATTTATTTAAAATTGAGATTAGACATGGCAAAGTATTATGTTGAAGTCATATTTACGAATAGAAGACCAAATTGCGCAATAGGCATACGCAACTCATCCTATTATAGAAGTAATGGACGACAAGATACCTTTACTTTTAGAAATAATGGTTTTACAATTGAGGCAGAGAGAAGTTGCAGCTATTCTGATGGTAGCATATTGAATAGTAGTCAAAACTCATTGAATGGACAAATAATGAAAGGCTTACTTGTTTATTATGCGCTTGCGTCAGATTTTCCTAAGTTGAAGAATATTTCTATTCTGAGAAAGCGTCAGCAAAGATTGGGAGATTTTGTTTATACTGAGACTTTAGAGTTTCAACAGCCGCTTACTCCAAGAATTGTACGAAATTTACATTTGTCACAAGCGGATATTAATGAAATCCTTGAAGAAACCGATAAAGGTATTGCTGTAAGGACCGCTTTAAGTTACTGGCTTAAAGGTGTTAATTCGCAAGATAGATATTTTAAGTTTGATAGATATTGGAAAGCATTTGACCGTCTTTTGTTGTATCAAGGAAATACAACACGAGAACGTGATGGAATTCAAGCAATGAAAGCTTTGATACGAGGAAATGCAGGATTGTTTGTGGAATCTACAGCAATGACAAATACTGCCTCAGATGGTTACATCCGTAAGTTTAGCTGGAACAAATTACTATATAAATGCAGTAAAAGATATACAAAACCTGAAGATATTTGTAGGCGTGCAACTGAATATTCTGATAGTCGTGCAATAAGGTTGTTTCAGAGTTTAGTATATGGACCAAAAGTACAAACTGCATTGAGTAGTGCGGGGCTTTGGAGAAATGTAGTAAATCATTTTGCTGCTAATACTGCTACTATATGTGACATAGATATAGTTTTGTTATTGTCGCTTTCTTATACATATTATCTTCGTTGTAAACTGTTTCATGGCGAAGTTCCCGATAGTACGTTTAAATTGAAACCTACTGATGAAGATTGGGAAATTGAGGAATTGGGCAAATTACTAGAAATAGTAGTGTTTGAGCTATTAGAGCATAATCATATATTTAGATAACAGGGCAATTTATGATTATACAGTTTAAAATGTCAAATATCAAGGGCTTTGGTGAATTATGACAAAAGAACAAGTTTTAGCGCTGCAACGTGCTGACTTTGCCGTAGCAAAGTTCATAGAAGAGATATTAGGATCTGGGCATATAAAGGAATATACCTTTGATGAAACCAGAGACTCTGCTTTAGAATGTGCTAAGCAAAATATTGAGGCTTCATCTCTTACAGAACGAGAGAAATATGTGGCAAAAGAGAGTGTAGATAAAGCTGTACATGAAATTGCCAAGATATTTAAGAAAGGGATGATAGAATCAGGAAGATTAATAAAAAACAAATGAATGGTAATGATTAAGACGGTCCCATCCCGCATAACCTGGCGTAGACCCGCTTTGGTCCGCCAACCTTATAGCACAGCGGTTCTGAGCACCGGAGGGCGGTTACATTCTCTCGTCCCTGAGGGAAGAGAGGCTTGGTGAGAAAGGTGGAGCTCCCTTTGGCTAAAGGGAGACGGAGGGATTCGAAAACTCTTCTTAATTTTTAAGAACACAAAAATAAAAACCCCACTATGATGATGAATAATTTCAAAGATATAACAGTAGCAGTAACTAGTACCGGTACGATGCCAGTCTGGATGCTGTAGTAAATGAAGTTTATACATTTAATATTTTTCCAAGAAATAAATACACAAAACTTATGAGAGATAGAAACAATCAGAATGGCTCTTCTCAGACGCCATACTCTGGGATACTATATAAACTCAAAGTATCCCTCTTTGCGAATAAATTGACGAATTGGTATTTTTCAAAGGCAACCCTGCCATATTGGTGCATTCTCGCCCTCGATAGCATTGCTATCGTCATTGCGGGTATGATAGCAACCTATATCGCAGAAGGAGGCGAGGTGATAGCTTCCCATTTCTGGAACTACCTCCTCATGTTCGTCTGCTCCCTGCCACTCTTCGTGGTAGGTATGCGTATGTTCCATACCTATTCCGGCATCATGCGCTACTCATCATTCGTTGACCTGCTCCGCATATCCGGTGCCCTCGTTGTCGGTTTCATCTTGAATTGCGTACTTCTCCAGGTGATTCCAGAAAATATCCTTTGCGAGATTACCACAGAATCCATTGTCGTCATGCTCTTCATCTCCATGATTGAGATGTGGACGATGCGAATCCTCGTGAAATATATGTACGATTCCAGTTTCTCTGCTGAAACCAAGACTCCGGTTTTCATCCTCGGTGTACGGGAAGGTGGTATCTCCCTGGCAAAGTCCATGCGCAACGACCATCCTTCACAGTATGTCGTCAAAGGATTCACTACCGAAGAAACTGCAATGGTAGGTAGATTTCTGCTGGGTTGCGAAGTCTATTCCTATGATGAGACTTTGATAGGCGTCATGCACAAGATGAATGTCAAGACCCTCTTTGTAAGCCCTCTGGTCACAGAGAAGTTCCTGGAGAAGCAGGACATGATAGACAAGCTTACCGCAGAAGGTATCAAGATTATGATGATGCCGAAGGCACAGAGCTGGGACGGCAAGTCAAACCTCCGTCATCAGATGATGCGTGAGGTGGATATCGAAGATCTTCTTCCACGAGACAAAATCGAAGTGGATATGAATGCGATAGGAAAACTCCTCAGCGGTCGCACCATTCTGATTACGGGAGCAGCCGGAAGTATCGGTTCCGAGATGGTAAAGCAGATTGCCATTTATAAGCCACAACGCCTGATTCTCGTAGATGAGGCTGAGACCCCAATGCACGATGTCCGCCTCTTCATGAACAAGAACTATGCTGATATTCCTTGCGAAACCATCGTAACCAGCATCACCAATGCTACCCGTATGGAAAGCATCTTCTCCGAGCATCATCCTGACTATGTATTCCATGCCGCAGCCTACAAGCATGTACCGATGATGGAGGACAACCCATCAGAGGCAGTGCAGAATAATATATATGGTACGCGCGTGATAGCCGATATGGCAGTGAAGTACGGCACCAAGAAGTTTGTGATGATTTCCACCGATAAGGCTGTGAACCCAACCAACGTGATGGGCTGTAGCAAGCGAATCTGTGAGATTTATTGCCAGGCGTTGAACAAGGCGATTGTTGATGGTGAGGTAAAGGGCGTCACCCAGTTTGTTACTACAAGATTCGGCAATGTCTTGGGCAGCAACGGATCCGTTATCCCAATCTTCAAGAAGCAGATAGCGATGGGCGGTCCTATCACTGTCACCCATCCAGACATCATCCGTTTCTTCATGCTCATTCCTGAAGCCTGCAAGTTGGTATTGGAGGCTGGAACGATGGGTAAGGGAGGCGAGATCTTCGTCTTCGATATGGGCAAGCCTGTCCGCATTGCTGATTTGGCAAAGCGTATGATAGCCCTTTCGGGAATAGATGGCATCGACATCAAGTACGTTGGACTCCGAGATGGCGAAAAGCTTTACGAGGAAGTCCTGAACGATAAGGAAGCCACGGTTCCAACCCATCATCCAAAGATCATGGTAGCCAAGGTTCGTGAGTATCCATACGAGTTGGCGCGTAAGAACGAGGAAGACCTCTATCAGCTCTCCTTCACCTACGATGATATGGCAATAGTGAAGAAGATGAAGGAGATTGTACCTGAGTACAAGAGCCAGCACTCAAAGTACAGCGAGCTTGATGCCAAGTAACAAACAATCATTAATCAATAATAAATAATCAATAGATAAAATGTTATTACTCATATTAATATTAGTCGGAGTCCTCTCTGCCATAGCCCTCCTCATCATCCTCTGGGATTATTTCAAGCATGGAGGTGCAGCGGTATGGGACACAGAACATCCTGGCAGAATCATTACCATGAAGGAAGCCAAGGCCAGAAAGAAGAAATAATCTCACCGATACTCACCGATTATCACTGATAGGGTTATGCTCCATAAGTATGATACTTGGCTATCGTAACTATCTTGTTTACGCCTTACTTACCCTACCCACCCCCTGGAAGGGCAGGTCGGGGTCCTGTAGGGAATATTCGTTCTCTAAGTAAGAGTGAGGCTGAACATCAGGCAGAATACTGAACTCTGAACACTGAAAATGGGGTAAAAACAGCGTTTAAGGGATGTTTTATATCCTATATAACCCATTGATATATATATGTTTATATTCTTTAGCATGCGCTGCTTATAAAAAGAGTGAAACGCTAAAGTTCAGCTTCAGCCCTCCTCGGCGGCAGTACTAATGTGGTACGCACCCTCAAGGTGGTATGCTATAATGCCGTCAATGACATAGAAGAAACAAATCTCTCTGTCATAAATCTGGCGTAGACCTTTGATGGTCCGCCAACCTTATAGCGTAGCGGTTCCGAGCACCGGAGGGCGGTTACATCCTCTCGTCCCTGAGGGAAGAGAGGCTTGGTGAGAAAGGTGGAGCCTTCCTTAACGGTAAGGAAGGACGGGTAGGTTTTCGAACAGATAGCACTGTAGGGCGGTTACATCCTTCCTTCTGAGGAGGAAGGCTTGGTTAGAGGTGGAGCTCCCTTTGGCTAAAGGGAGACGGAGGGATTCGAAAAATGCCTTTTTTAATGGTAAAGAAGGACGGGTTGATTTTAGAAAAAAACACTATAATGATGAAAAAATTCAAAGATATAACAGTAGCAGTAGCCGGTACCGGCTACGTCGGTCTGAGCATAGCAACGCTATTGTCTCAGCACCATCATGTAACAGCAGTAGATGTAATCCCAGAGAAGGTGGAGAAACTCAACAACAAGATTTCTCCAATCCAGGACGATTACATCGAAAAGTATTTGGCTGAAAAGCCATTGAACCTCGTGGCAACCCTTGATGGCAAATCAGCCTATAAGGATGCAGACTTCGTAGTGATTGCAGCACCAACCAACTACGACCCAGTGAAGAACTACTTCGATACAACCCATGTAGAAGAAGTCATCGACCTGGTTCTGGAGGTAAACCCAGATGCAGTGATGGTCATCAAGAGCACCATCCCAGTAGGTTATACCCGTAACCTCTACTTGAAGTATGCCCAGAAGGGAGTGAAGAAGTTCAATCTTCTCTTCTCTCCAGAGTTCCTTCGTGAGAGCAAGGCACTCTATGATAACCTTTACCCAAGCCGCATTATCGTAGGCTATCCAAAGATTATCGAGCGCCCTGAGTTTGCAGAGGAGAACGAGGCAATCAAGTCAGTAACCAATGTTGAGATGATGAAAGAGGCAGCCAAGACCTTCTCTCAACTTCTGGTTGAAGGTGCTATTGCATCACAATCCGTAGGCAATTCAACACTTAACACTCAACATTCAACATTAGAAAACAAGGGCATCCCTTGTTTGTTTATGGGCATGAAGGAAGCAGAGGCAGTCAAGCTCTTTGCCAATACCTATCTGGCACTCCGAGTAAGCTACTTCAATGAGTTGGATACATACGCAGAGGTAAAGGGACTCGATACCAAGGCAATCATCGATGGTGTAGGTCTTGACCCACGAATCGGCACCCATTACAACAACCCAAGCTTCGGCTATGGTGGTTATTGCTTGCCAAAGGATACCAAGCAGCTCCTGGCAAACTATGCCGATGTTCCTGAGAACCTGATTGAGGCAATCGTAGAGAGCAATCGTACCCGTAAGGACTATATTGCTGATGCCGTACTCCAAAAGGCAGGCTATTACAACTATGCCGATGCCAACAGCTATGATGCCAGCAAGGAGCACAACTGCGTGATTGGTGTCTATCGCCTGACCATGAAGTCAAACAGCGATAACTTCCGCCAGTCAGCCATCCAGGGCATCATGAAGCGTATCAAGGCAAAGGGTGCAGAGGTCATTATCTATGAGCCAACCCTAGAAGATGGTACAACCTTCTTTGGTAGCAAGGTGGTAAATGATATGGATGCATTCAAGACGCAGAGCCATGCGATTATCGCCAACCGCTATGATACTTGTTTGGATGATGTGAAGGAGAAGGTATATACTAGAGATATTTTTAGAAGAGATTAATTATTATAAGACATTAAAATTATCTCAAAATGAAAAAATCAATTGAACCTAACGAAAGATTGATAAAAAAGGAAGTGAGATTCCTTAATGTTGTACTTTATCCAGAAAGTAGGCAATCGCCACAGAGGTATGCAGAATTATTTGCTAAGGTGTTTGATTTGAAAATTGCGGTAAACACCTTTGCGGAAAAAATAACTCAAATTGAGTCTTATGAAGTTGATAAGGACTTTTGTTATGGCAGACTTGTTAATTTTACCGATTTACAAGGGAAGAAATGGTTCAACAGAGAATTAAATGTTGTTGAAGATTTCGAATTTACGCTTAAAAAGTACCCTAATGCAAAGGAAAAGGATTTTTATTTTCTGCCGAGTATTCATAAAATAGCAATTATAGGTAGAGAAAGTCCTTCGCTTGGACAACTGCAGAAATTTTTTCAGTTAGCTTTATCTAAAGTTGTAGATCAAGAATTTGATGAATCCGTTGAGGTTAATATCGTAACAGACTCAATATTGCTAGATAAGATATATTCTTCTTCTAAATTGGTTTCATTGGAATTGCATGTCTCTTATTCTAATAATGATGTGAATGAAGATTATGAAGCTGCAATTGATGAAGAATTAAAAGATCAGGAAGTTCGAAAAATGCATTCAACTTTTTCTGGTACGTCTAAAAATCCTTTAAAAATAAAGAAAAAGAGCCTTATTGGAGGTATTCTTTCTCTTACAAGAAATAATGGATATGCTATTGCTAAAGGTGAATTTGATGGTGCATATCAAACCGTTTCGACTCAAAATTATCCGCAAAGTTGTAAATTGGTAACTACGGAGAAAAATTTAAAGTCCGAATTGAAGAAGAAAATGTTGTCATTCTTTGGAGGAAATGGGTAATAAAAAATATACCGGTTGGAGGAATGTTTGGCATATTTATCCTTGGAGATATTTGCTGAAGAGTATATGGCGTCCCTTATTTCTTGAACTCCTCTGTATCGTTGTCATAAATATGTCATCAATTCCTACTGTTGATATTTTAGGACACCTTTGTACTTTTGTGAATGGAGGTTATCCTAGTATTGTAGGTTTTGTGTTGTCTGGTTATGCCTTATTGATAGGTTTCAGTAATTCTGAACTAATTCAAAAGCTCTCTAAGAGAAAAAATGAAAATAAGCCTGCTTTATTCCAAAAAATCAATGCTACGTTTGCTATGATGTTATTAATGCTAGTTGTCACATTGTTATTCAGCTTTGTGGTAAGCATTGTTATGGAGGCGAATGTAAGCGGATTTCTTTTTCTGAACGGGTATGAAAATATCATAAATACAGCAACTTTATATTTATTCTTATTTATCATATTCTACAGTTTGCTTTCTTTACTCGATGTTGTCATGAATATCTTTAATTTTGGTCAATTTGCATTTGTTATAAATGATTTGAAAAATAAAAAAGTTCTTCAGAATAAAGATAGTGTTGAAGGTCAATCTGATTATCCGTGTCTAATACAGATGTTGATAAAATTATGCAATTGTATTAAGAGGTTATAATTACTATTCTGCAGAGAGTTTCGAAAGCTCTTTATTGGTAGGTGTTGGTGTGCGTGTAAAGAAAAATATTCGGTAGGCGAAGCATCATTAGCATTTTTTATGAGCTACTTTTCGCTTTTGGTGTGGAGCCTACCTCTTTAAAATAGATAACAAAACAATAAACATATATATCATGTTTAATCTCAGTAAATTCATTGGTCAGTATGTGACCCATCGTGAAAAGAGTATGTTTGCTCAGGATATTGAGGCAAACAAGGAGAAACTTTCTGCAGAAATCAAAGGCAAGAAAGTTTGTGTAATTGGTGGTGCCGGTTCCATCGGTTCTTCATTCATTAAGGCAGTACTGCGCTTTGAACCACAGAGCGTAGTCGTTGTTGACTTGAATGAGAACGGATTGGCAGAATTGGTTCGTGATGTGCGAAGCACTGAAGGACTTTTCGTGCCAGATGAGTTCCGTTGCTACACCCTCAACTTTGCAGACCCAATCTTCGAACGTATTTTCCGTGAGGAGAAGGGCTTTGATATTGTAGCCAATTTCTCTGCCCACAAGCATGTACGTTCAGAGAAAGATAAGTATAGTGTTCAGGCACTCATCGAGAACAACGACATCAAGGCAAAGAAACTGATGGATTTGCTTTGCGTTTTCCCACCAAAGCATTTCTTCTGTGTTTCTACAGATAAGGCTGCAAATCCAGTTAATATCATGGGTGCCAGCAAGCGTATTATGGAAGACCTGGTGATGGCTTATAATGAGCACTTCAAGGTAACTACAGCTCGTTTTGCTAACGTTGCTTTCTCCAATGGTTCTTTGCCAGATGGATGGATTCATCGTTTGCAAAAGAAGCAGCCTTTGGCAGCCCCATCTGATGTGAAGCGCTATTTTGTATCTCCTGAGGAGTCTGGTCAGATTTGTATGTTGGCTTGTATCCTTGGTAATGGTGGTGAGGTCTTCTTCCCAAAGCTGGGTGAAGAGCAGATGCTTACCTTCTCATCTATCTGTGATGACTTCGTAAAGGCAGAAGGCTTCAAGAAGGTAGAGTGCAAAAATGATCCAGAGGCAAAGAAGTATGCTGCAGATATGGATTACGAGAGTGATAACTATCCTGTTGTTTACTTCAAGAGTGATACTACTGGCGAGAAAGCTTACGAGGAATTCTATGTTCCTGGTGAAAAAATCAATATGACTCGATTCTCTGCACTCGGTGTAGTTGAGGAGACAACCCGTCGTCCGATGCCAGAGATTAACCAGTTCTTTGATGAGTTGGAGGGTATCTTTGCAGAGCCAGACTTCACCAAGGCTGAAATCGTGACATCTATCAAGAAGTTTATACCTAACTTCGAGCATGAGGAAAAAGGTAAGAACTTGGATCAAAAAATGTAATTCTCAATAAAATGGCAGATTTTAAGAAAACAATAGACTTTATCAAGTCAGTTTATGGCAACCAGGAGTTTACTCCATTGGCTGTTCCTGTTTTTGTAGGTAATGAAAAGAAATATCTCAACGAGTGTATCGACACAACCTTCGTTTCATCCGTAGGTAAGTTTGTCGATCGTTTCGAGGAGGATATGGCAAAATACACAGGTGCCAAGAAGGCTGTGGTATGTGTTAGTGGAACCAATGCCCTTCACATGAGCTTGTTGCTCGTCGGTGTAAAGCAAGATGATGAGGTATTGACTCAGGCTCTTACTTTCATTGCAACCTGTAATGCATTGAGCTATATTGGAGCTCATGCCGTATTCATCGATGTTGACCGCTCAACAATGGGTCTTTCTCCTGATTCTTTGAAGGCATGGCTTGAGAAGAATGCTGAGGTTCGCAAGAACGCTCGCAAGAGAGAACTTCCAGAAAGTAAGGATTTCGCTTTCGAAGAGGATGACTTGGCTTGCTATAACAAGAATACCGGTCGTCGAGTGAAGGCATGCGTTCCTATGCACTCATTCGGTCATCCTGTCCGCATTGATGAGATTGCAGCTATCTGTAAAGAGTGGCATATCGAACTTGTAGAGGATGCGGCAGAGAGTATTGGTTCTACATTCAAAGGACAGCATACAGGTACATTTGGTAAGATTGGTGCAATTAGCTTCAACGGTAACAAGACCATCACTACTGGTGGTGGCGGTATGATGCTCTTCAATGACGAGGAGTTGGGAGCATACGCAAAGCATATCACCACACAGGCGAAGATTCCACATCGTTGGGAGTTCCGTCACGACCATGTAGGTTACAACTACCGTATGCCAAATATCAATGCAGCTATGGGATGTGCCCAGTTGGAGAACATTGACAAGTATGTAGCAAGCAAGCGTAAGGTTGCTGCTGAATATGAGGAGTACTTCAAGAATGTATCAGATATAGAGTTCTTCGTAGATTCACCAAATACAGTTTCTAACTATTGGCTCAATGCTGTTATCTTGAAAGATAAGGAGGCACAGATTGATTTCCTTACCCAGACAAATGATAATGGAGTAATGACTCGCCCAATCTGGGAGTTGATGAATCGTCTGCCGATGTTTGAGAATTGTGAGAACGATGGCTTGGAGAACACTATCTGGTTTGCAGATAGAGTAGTGAATATTCCAAGTAGTGTTCGTTGCAAAGATTTATAAAAATGAATGCTTTATTAAGATTTACAATAGAAAATTTCCGTTCTTTTGCTGAGCGGAAATCTCTAGTTTTAAGCCATGCACCATTAGACGAGAATAGCTCATCGCTGCCTTTTTTGAGGGTTTGTGCTTTGTATGGTGCTAATTCTAGTGGTAAAAGTAATTTGGTTAATGCCTTAGCAAGGATGAGATATATCATTCTGAATTCAGTCAAGGTTAATGATGGTGAAGATTTGGAATATGAACCATTTTTGCTAAGTGATAAGAAAAATGAGCCGACGCTTTATGAATTAGAATTTGTTTTGTCAGACAAACATTATAGATATGGTTTTACGAACGATTCTAAAAGGATAGTGCAAGAATGGCTATATTGCATTAATCCTAACAGTTTAGAAATCCCTCTTTTTATTCGTGATCAAGAAGGTATTGGTGTAAGTGAGAAGGATTTCCCTGAAGGAGTAGATATGGAAGAGAGAACAAATGATAATCGCCTTTTCTTATCTCTAGTTGCTCAGTTAGGTGGTTCTTTGGCTAAAAAGATTATTGGTTTTTTCTCTAAGTCTATCAATATCCTTTCTGGAATTGATACAGATGATTATCTGACGTTTTCAGCTCGAATGATTAAGGAGGAAAAAAAAGTTGCAACATTGATGAAGAATTTCTTTAAAAGAGTGCAATTGGGCTTTTCTGACGTAGCTGCACGTACGCAAGATTTTGACACTCAATCGCTTCCTAAAGAAATGCCTGAAGAATTAAAGAAAATACTTGTTTCAAATTTAACAGGAAAGAAAAGAGTTTCCATATTATCCGTTCATGGCTGTTATGATTCTGAAGGCAATCTTATGGAAAATAGAACTTTCCCTTTTGATGAGATGGAGTCTGAAGGTACCAAAAAACTGTTTGAAATTTCAGGTCCAATCTTTGATACTTTATTAGAAGGGAAAATTCTGTTTGTTGATGAACTTGATGCAAAAATGCATCCTCTCTTATCTCGAGAATTAGTTAGATTGTTTACTGACGAATCTATTAATACAGAGGGGGCTCAGTTAATATTTACAACTCATGATACTAATCTTCTTTCATCTAAACTTCTAACGAGCAATGAAGTCTGGTTTACAGAAAAAGATCAGCAGGAACGTTCTGATCTTTATTGCTTGAATGATATTAGGTACTTGGATGGAAGCAGGATGGAAGAGACTGAATTGATGGAACATAATTACATTCAGGGGCGTTATGGTGCAATACCATATTTGTAGAAATATGTGATATGGCGAAGAAAAAGAATATAACAGAAATGAAATGTCCTTCTGTTTTCAATCAAAATGAAGGTCAAACAAATGCGCATAAAATAAAGTGTCGAGTGCTCATAGTTTGTGAAGGATTAAAAACAGAACCAAATTATTTTAAATCGTTTCATATGATGGAAAATAGTGGCGGTTTAGTTTTTGAAATAACTAATGCGGGTGGTGGTATTAATACTATTAAAGTTGTTCAAAAGGCGATAGAATTGCGTGATAAAGCTATTGGTGATAAAAAGCCATACGATATTACTTGGGCTGTGTTTGATAAAGATAGTTTTGATGCGGATAAATTTGATAATGCTATTAAAATGGCAAAGTCTAATGGTATACGTTGTGCTTGGAGTAATGAGGCTTTTGAATTGTGGTATATTTATCATTTTGAAAACAGAATAACGCCAATGTCTCGTAAGGAATATGCGCATAAGATAACCACTTTAGTTCGAAAAAAACAGAAATTAAAAACAGATAAAAAGTCTACGTTCGTTTATAAAAAAAATGATCCGGAAATGCGATCAATTTTGCTTGGTTGTGGCTGTAACGAACTACAAGCTATTCGTTGGGCTAAAGAACAAAGTGAGTCTTTTGATGCGCAAGATTATCATTCACATAATCCTTGTACAAAGGTTTATGAACTTGTTGAACTTTTGCTTGGAGAAGACAAAGTTTTTAATGAGAAAATTAGAGCAATAATGACTAAAAGAGGATGTAAGCAATGAAACGTCCATTAATTCTAATCGGAGGCGGTGGCCATTGCAAGTCTGTGATAGAAGTCGCAGAGAGTGCTGGCTATGAAATCAAGGGAATCCTTGATATGCCAGATGAAGTTGGCAAGGAGGTTCTACCAGGTCATAAGGTTATAGGAACCGATGATGAGATTCCACAATATGTTGAGGAGTGTGATTTCGTTATAACTGTTGGCTTCATCAAAAATCCTGCCATCCGAATCAAACTATATAATAAGGTGAAGGCGGCTGGAGGCAGATTGGCAACAATCATAGCCTCTACCGCTCATGTTAGCAAATATGCAGAACTAGGTGAGGGTACTGTTATTATGCATCATGCTTTTGTCAATGCAGGCGCAAAGATAGGTGATAATTGCATAATCAATACTTTCGTTAATATAGAACATGATGCAGAAGTGGGTAATCAATGCCACATCTCGACAGGAACCATGGTAAATGGTGAATGTAAGATAGGAGAGAATTGCTTTATCGGTTCTCAATCCGTTTGTGCCAACTGTATCGAAATAGCTTCTGATATTATTGTTGGAGCTGGTTCTGTAGTTCGTAAGTCTATACGTATGAAGGGAATTTATGCAGGAAATCCTGCTATCCTTAAAATTAAAGCAAAATAGCATGAGCAACCATACATTAATAATTGCAGAAGCTGGCGTCAATCACAATGGTTCCTTGGAAATAGCCAAGCAACTTGTAGATGCAGCTGTAGATGCAGGAGTTGATATAATTAAATTTCAAACCTTCAAGGCTGATAAGCTTGTATCAAAAGATGCCAAGAAAGCAGAATACCAGAAGAATAATATAGGTGATGGTGATGATTCTCAGTATCAGATGCTCAAGAAATTAGAGCTGTCTGATGCTGATCATCAAGAACTTGTTGCCTATTGTCATCAGAAAGGTATCCGTTTTTGGTCAACTGCTTTTGATTTGGAAAGTATCGATTTCTTGCATTCTCTTGGTTTGGGACTTTGGAAAATTCCTTCTGGTGAAATAACAAACTACCCATTCATTAAGAAAATTGCTCTACTTCATGAGCCAGTCATCATGTCAACAGGAATGTGCGATGAAGAAGACATCAGAAATGCGATGGAAGTGTTGTTGAAGAACGGTTTGACAAAAGAGCAAATTACAATCTTGCATTGCAATACCCAATATCCTACACCTATGAAGGATGTCAACTTGAAGGCAATGCTTACCATCAAACAGGATTTTGGAACAGTAGTAGGTTATTCTGATCATACACAAGGTATAGAAGTTCCTATTGCTGCTGTTGCTCTTGGTGCACAGGTCATCGAAAAGCATTTCACTCTTGATAGAAATATGGTTGGTCCTGATCATAAAGCCTCTTTGGAGCCACAAGAACTTAAAGCTATGGTTCAAGCCATCCGTAATATAGAGCAGGCTCTGGGAACCGGTATTAAACAGGTCTCTGATTCAGAACGTGCCAATATAGCTGTAGCTCGTAAGAGTATTGTGGCGAGTACCTATATTAAAAAGGGTGAAACGTTGTCTGATGATAATTTGGCTGTTAAGCGTCCTGGTACAGGCATAACGCCTATGCGTTGGGAAGAAGTTGTAGGTACAAAAGCAATTAAAGATTATCAACCAGACGAACAGATACAATTATGAGAAAGATTTGTTTTGTAACAGGTACTCGTGCTGAATATGGCTTGTTGAGTCGATTGATGAGATTAGTCAAAGAAGATAAAGATTTGCAGCTCCAGGTTATAGCCACTAATATGCACCTGATGCCTGAATATGGAGAAACCTATAAAGAGATAGAGAAAGATGGATTTACTATAGATAAAAAAGTCTATATGCATAAATCCTCTGATGACGCCCATGGCATTATTTCATCAATGGCAGAAGAGATGCAAGGTATGAATGATGCTTTGTCTGAGCTTAAGCCTGATATTCTTGTACTCTTAGGTGATAGATATGAGATTCTTGTTGCTGCTCAGGTAGCGTTGATTCATCGTATTCCTATTGCTCATATTCATGGTGGAGAAGTAACTGAAGGCGCGTTCGATGATGCCATCCGTCATTCAGTGACAAAGATGTCATCTTTGCATTTTACTTCTTGTGACGAATATCGTCATCGAGTTATCCAGATGGGTGAACAACCTTCTAGAGTTTTTGATGTAGGTTCTTTAGGGGTAGAAAACATCAAGGCTGTTCCTTTGATGACGAAAGATGAACTTGAAGCATCTTTGGATTTCAAGATAGATACACAAACAATTCTTGTTACTTATCATCCAGTTACCCTTGGTGGTGATCCTGCCAAAGACATTCGTGAGTTTTTGGATGCTTTAGACCAGTTCAAAGATTTGAAAGTAATCTTCACTATGCCAAACTCTGATACTGGTAGAGATGCTATAGCTTTGGCTGTAGAGAATTATGTGAAGAATCATTCTAATAGTGCAAAGGCTTATACATCTTTGGGATTAAAGCGCTATCTTTCGACCCTTCAGTTTGTAAAGGCTGCAGTTGGAAACTCCTCTAGTGGAATAATTGAAGTTCCTTCATTTGGTATTCCAACCTTAAATATTGGAGATAGACAGAAGGGAAGACTTGCCTCTAAGAGTGTTGTTAATTGTGGTACTTCAATGGATGAGGTAATTGCAGGTCTTAAGCTATGTTTATCCGAAGAGATGCAAAAGGCAGCAAAGACTTATGAAAATCCGTATGCCAAACCAGATACAGCTAACTTGATATATCAGGAACTCAAAAATGTAGGGTTGGCAGGTTTGAATTTGAAAACTTTTTATGATTTATAGATATGGAAGATATTTTGGTAGTAATACCAGCTCGAGGGGGCAGTAAAGGCCTTCCTGGTAAAAATATTAAGAATCTTTGTGGTAAGCCCCTAATCGCATATTCTATAGATGTTGCGCGAGCCATCACATTAGACGATAATATTTGTGTGTCAACTGACGACAAAAAGATTATTAATGTAGTAGAAAAATATGGCTTACATGTGCCATTTGTACGCCCGGCAGAACTTGCTTCCGATACTGCGTCAACAAATGATGTTCTTTTGCATGCAATAAAATTTTATGAAGATAAAGGTAAGAAGTTTAATAAGGTACTTCTTTTGCAGCCAACTTCACCTTTGCGTACTGTAGAACAAGTAAAGGAGGCAATTACTTTATACAGAAATGATATTGATATGGTAGTCTCTGTAACGAAATCACATGCTCCTGCTGTGTTATGTAATGATAATGATGAGGGCTTCGTTGATCTTGTATATAATAAACATGCAGGTGGTCGTCAGTCTCTACCTACATTTTATGAGTTCAATGGTGCTATCTATGTCATTAATGTTGATGCTCTTAAACAAAAAGGATTAGGTGGCTTTGACAAACGTGTTAAATATGTAATGTCTAAAGAAACGTCAATTGATATTGATGATATTTATGACTTTATGTTAATTGAGACGATAAAGAGAAATAAGATAGGTTGATATTAACAAAATAATAACCATAGAGTATGAATAAGAAATTTATAATAACTGAATCTTCGACTATTAAGGATGCGCTGATTGCAATTAATGATATTACGCATGATGGTGAATCCCTTGTTGTGGTAAATTCAGAACAGGAGATTATAGGTACACTTACGGATGGAGATATTCGTCGAGGTCTTATTGCTGGAGCAGAATTGACGGATTCTGTGTGTAAGATAATGCACCACGATTTTAAGTTTATCAACCAAACTGATTTTGATGTAGCACATTTGAAATCTTTCCGTGATCAACGTATCATGTTTATTCCAATCTTGGATGAGCAAAAGCATGTTGTGGATGTCGTAAACTTGAATAAGTTTAAGTCGAAACTTCCTATAGATGCAGTTTTAATGGCAGGAGGCAAGGGAGAGCGTCTTCGTCCATTAACAGAGAAGACACCAAAACCATTGCTTGAGGTTGGTGGAAAGTGCATTATCGATCATAATGTAGACCGTCTGATTTCGTATGGCGTAGAGCATATAAATGTGACGGTAAATTATCTTGCGGAGCAATTGGAAGAACACTTTGCAGCACCTCGTAATGGAGTTCAGGTTCGTACTTTCCGAGAGCCAAAATTTCTTGGTACTATTGGTAGCATTAAGTTTGTAGATACATTCTATAATGATACCATCCTCGTGATGAATTCTGACCTTTTCACCAATATTGATTATGAAGATTTCTTCCTTCATTTCCAACAGAATGATGCTGAAATGTCGGTGGCAGCAGTTCCTTACAATGTCAGTATAGAACTAGGCATTCTTGATTTAGATGGTCGTAATATCAAGGGACTCATTGAGAAGCCAAAGTATAACTATTATGCCAATGCTGGAATTTATCTTATCAAGAGACGTGCTCTTGCAGAGATTCCTGAAGATACTTTCTTCCATGCCACTCATCTTGTGGAGAAGCTTATCGCTCAAGGTAAGAAGGTAATACGATATCCACTTAATGGAACGTGGATAGATATTGGCACTCCACAGGAGTATCAGAAAGCAAAGGATTTGGTTAAACACTTGAGATGATTGTTAACACGCAAGATCTTTTACAATAATTAATTATATGGAACATAAAAAAAAGTTAGGAATCCTAACATACTTCTACTTTTATAATTATGGAACTATGTTACAGGGTTTTGCTACACAATTATTATTTAATAAATTTGCAAATATTGATTCAGAGATTATAGATTATAGATTTGGTGAAAAAATAATTTCTCATAAGAAAGATATTATTTTGACCAGACTGCGTAGATTCTTTATCTATATTAAAGAATTTAAAAGAGTCTATTATACTAGTAAATATGCGAAGTTAAAGACTCTTAGAAATAAGAACTTTGATAAATTTGCAAGCGAATATCTTAAATTGTCACCTAAAAGGTATATGTATGAAAAAGATATTGCAGGAGAAGTACCAATATATGATATCTATGTGACAGGATCAGATCAAACGTGGAGTCCTAAAATCGGTTTCTCTCCAGTGTTGTTTTTGAATTATACAACGGAGAATTCTGTAAAGGCATCTTATGCTGCTAGTTTAGGGGTATCAAAACTTACAGGAGAACAATCGTCATATTTTGCAAAAGAATTGCAGAAATATGATTTTTTATCATGTCGTGAATCTCTCGGAAGTGAAATGTTGACAAAGATTTCTGGTCGTTGTGTAAAAACAGTTCTTGACCCTACTTTGATGATTAATTCAGATGAGTGGATGCATTATGCAATAAAGCCTAATATTGTAGGAAAATATATTCTGTGTTATTTTCTTGGTGACCGAGATTATTATCGAGACTATGTTGAGCAACTGTCTAAGCAGACAGGATTACCTATTTATTATATTCCTGTTAATTGGAAGGATTTTAGAAAGAAAAATAATTTGCTTTGGAATGTAGGACCATCTGAATTCTTAGGTTTGATTGCACATGCAGAATATGTATGTACAGATTCCTTTCATGGTACTATTTTTGGTGTGAATTTTCATCGTGAGGTCCGTGTGTTTTTAAAGCATGCTGGTAATGTCTCTGGTGGAGATAATTCTAGATTGTTTGATATTTTAAAGCGGTTAGGGATTGATAATATGTTGGTTGCGGAATATTCAAAAGGGGATATAATAATTGAATCTCATATTAATTATGCATGTGTAGATCAATTACTTGCAGCTGAACGTGAGAAATCAATGAAATATATAGAATTAATTGTAAACTCAGTAACACCATGATAGAAATCTGTAAAAGAGAGGATTGTGTAGGGTGTGGAGCATGTTTGTCTGCTTGCAATAAATGTGCTATTACTATGCAGCCTGATTCCTTAGGTTTTCTTTATCCTGTGATAGATCAGAATAAATGTGTTGATTGTGGATTATGTGCAAAGTCATGTTTCAATACACATATGCCACAGATATGTGAACCATTAGCCACTTATATTGGACATGCTTTAGATATTGAAGAGCAAAAAACTTCTACATCTGGAGGAGCCGCTTCTGTATTTATGAAAGCTATTATAAAAGCAGGAGGGGTTGTGTATGGCTGCTCTGGTCTAAATGCTCGTGAAGTTAAGCACATCAGAATAGATAAAATAGAAGATGTGTGTAAACTGAAAGGAAGTAAATATGTACAAAGTTATATGGGAAAAACCTATAGATCTGTAGTTGCTGATTTAACATCAAACAGATTGGTTTTATTTATAGGTACTCCCTGTCAGGTAGCTGGCTTAAAGGCATTTGTAAGGGGAAGAGAATATGATAACCTTTACACATTAGACTTTGTATGTCATGGTGTTCCATCGCAGAAAATCTTAAATGATGCAATCGATGAAAAAATAAAGGAGCAAGGAAATTTTAGTCTGTTCAATCGAGTGAAAGAAAATGGAAAGAGAAGTAGATATACTTTACGCTTGGTAAAGGATAATCGGATTCTTTGTGATGACGTTTATCCTTCGTGTGGATATATAACAGGTTTTCTATGTGGGCTTTATTACAGAGAAAATTGTTATAATTGTAAATTTGCTAGGAGGGAAAGAGTTTCTGATATAACTTTAGGGGACTTTTGGGATGATTATAATGATATTAAAACACTATCTAATAAGAAAGATGGTTTGTCGATGATTATAATTAATACTATGCATGGACAACAGCTTTTTGATATAGATGATTCTAAGTTTGATTTTGTTAGTTGGACTTATGAAGATTTTATAAAGAGAAATGGTCAGTTGGATCATCCTATTCGAAAAAATCCTAAAAGAGGACAATTTGAGACTGTTTATTTATCTACTAATTTTGGAAACGCAATAGATGAAACTTTACATGATACAATTAAAACTATAAAGAAAGGTATATTATTGAATAAGTTAAAAAAATATTTAATTAGATTTCCATTATTGGTAGGCTTCTGCTCCCCAATTAATAAGCTATATAATGTTATAAGATATAAGCATAAGTTATTTTGTTGAATTCATTTTTTTATGTAGATTAGTGTATGAAATTATTTTCTAAATCCTATCTGGAAATTGGGAAAGTCGGATTATTTGAATTGTTAATAGCAATATATCCAATTATTGCTGGATATGCTTATGGAATGATTCACCTAAATGATATAATGCTTTTTGGATTGTGTGTAATGGCATACAGGAAAATGCATTTGTTGAGACAATATAAACATTTTAAAATTCTAGCGTTACTAATTGTTTTGCATGAAACGTTATTATGGATTTACCTTCCTAATATGCCTCTATATATGTTTAATAATACTTTGAGTATTCTTTTGTATATATTATCTATTTCAATTATTGTCCCAGCTATAAATTTTAAAAAATATATTCATTCTTTAGTTTTGGTGTCAATAATATGTACGATTGGCTTAGTTTATCATTTTTTATTGGTAAAAATGGGGCATTCAGTATCGCCGATTAAATTGCCGTTCTTTCCCGATTTACCACAAACGTCTAGATTGTATGAAGTTGGCAATAGACCTGTGTCTTTTTTTTGGGAGCCAGCAAGCTATGCAAATTATATGCTTATACCGATGATGTATTTTCTTATTAGAAGAAAATTTTTAATAGTTACAGCTATAATGTTTGCGTTGTTTTTGTCTACATCAAGTACTGGTGTATTGCTCTCTTTAATAATGTTGTTTATGTATAGCGTATTAGGAAAAAATACGAAAATATGGTTACGTGTTTTTCTTTTTATTTTTTTATTGGTAATGATATTTGTTCTGCTCAACACAGATATCTTTTCAGCTAGTGTCAATAAAATACAAGATACAGATGTTGAAACGACCTCAAGATTGTTTAATGGACCGGAATTATTTCGTATAATGCCTTTCTCATATTTTATAACTGGCGTACCCTATGCAAATATTACGGATTACTTTTTTCAATCAGCAGAAGGACATATGTCTTTTTTAATGGTAAAAGAAGATACTGTTTTCATACCAACTTTTTATCTTATAATTGCAAAATATGGTATTGTCGTTTTTCTTGTGTATTTATACTCTTATATAAAGCCGCTTTACAAGAATATGGAACTTTTACCATATGTAAGTGTTTTGTTTATTGCATTCTTTTTTGCTTCAACAGCATTAGGTGCAAATTATGCATATCAAATGATATTTATATATGCTTATATAAAAAATAAAAGTTTGAAAGATGAATGCAAAAGTTAAAGAACTTTTATCAAATACCTTGCTGTTTACGGTTGCAAATTTGGGGGCAAAACTAATGGTATTTTTAATGGTACCATTATATACTGCAGTATTGTCAACAGATGAATATGGTATTGCAGATATGGTGCAGACAACTGCAACTATGCTTATTCCTATTCTCACAGCCATGATAGCAGAAGGTGTTCTTCGATTTTGTTTCCTTAAGGAATACTCTTCGAACGAGGTTTTTTCTATTGGAATTCGCATAACATTATTTGGGGCATTCTTGGGCACATTGCTATGTATATGTTTTTTGTATATTCCTTTTTTTAAAGCCCTCGACCTCTATGTTCTTTTTATTCCTGTTCTGTTCTTATCAAACAGTATGGTTAACTTGTTCCATAAGTATTCTAGAGGTATAGGAAATGTAAAAGCTTCAGCAACTGCTGGTCTTATTTCGACCTTAATAGTTATTCTGCTAAATCTCTGTTTCCTGTTAGTTCTAAAAATCGGAGTACTTGGATATTTGATGGCATATGCTTTGGGAGATTTTGTCGCTGTAGCTTATATGACATTTAAAAATAATGCAGTAAAGGCATATACTTCAACTAAGAATCAGAAATTAAGGAAGGATATGTTGAAATATTCTATTCCCCTCGTGCCGAATTCATTGAGCTGGTGGGCTTTAAGCAGTGTTAATAGATATGTTATGTTAGCTTGGCTAGGCGTATCTGCTGTTGGTATTTATTCTGCTACTCTTCGTATTCCAACCATACTCACAGTACTTTGTGATATTTTTGCACAGGCTTGGTTGTTGTCTGCTTTAAAAGATTATGGAAGTGACGAATCTAAACGTTTTATTCGTTCAATGCATAACAAATATTTCGCTTTGTTGATAATATTAACAGCAATAATAATATTATTATCTTCCCCTTTGGCAATGATACTTCTCTCTGGTGAATTTTATCAGTATTGGTGGGTGACTCCTTATTTGTTTATTTCTGTGTTTTATGGAGCTTTGGTCGGCTTTTTAGGTTCAATATTTTCTTCTGAACGAAAAAATACTATGCAGTTTATATCAACTATGATAGGAACCATTGTTTCTTTTATTGTAACCATACTTTTTTTAAAAGAGTACGGCGCTGTAGTTGTTGCAATTTCAACAATGGTCGGATATTATATTATTTGGTTGATTAGGCGTGTTGCGGTGAATAAATATATAAATGTTGGATATGGAATTTTTAATTCTACATTTCAGGGAATAATTCTTCTGTTGGAAGCTGTTTTAGTTGGTATGGAGATGTATATGTGGGCTATATCATGTGTAGTTCTTCTTGTAGTTATAAATGCTAAAGAATTGCATGATATATTGGATTTTGGAATATCTCAAGTTCGTAATATTATTAATAATAAAAGATTATAAATATGGTACAGTTAGTAATTCGTGATGACGATATGAATTTCTTTACAAAGGTGGAAGACATTGAATTTATATATAAGGATTTTGGTGACTTCCCTATTAGTTTTGCTGTTATACCACATGTTTTAGATGTTTCTACAATAGGTGCTTGTCCTGATACAAAGGGTAATATCAAACCCAAAGATATTGCAAACAATATTAAACTTGTAGAATGGATCAAGGAAAGTTTAAAAAATAAAACATGTGATGTAATGCTTCATGGGATTAATCACAATTATAAGTATTTTGGAAATATTAGAAAGGCTGAGATGCAATGGCGTGACGGGCAAATTGGTCTTTGTAATCAAATAAAGCACGAAAGTGATCGGCTTTCGGTTTTATTTGATTATCAAATTTCATGTTTTGTTGCACCAAGTAATAAGATAACTAAGTATTGTTTAAAGCAGGTGACTGATGCCGGTTTGAATTTTTCTGGTGTAGTTCCCATTAAACCCAATGTTGATCTTACAGTTGGTAACTTATTTAACTATTTAAGAAGATGGTGGGTGAGGTTTTTTTATAAAATACCTTATCCTGGGGTGTTGAAATACAATAATCATAAAGAGGTTAATGCTTGTTTGCTCCAGTCTTACGATTATCTTGTTTCTATGTACAACTATTGTGAGAAACATAATCTTCCAATGGCTATAAATGTGCATTATTGGCATCTTAGAGATAATCCCGTAGAACTTGAAATGCTTCGTAAATTTGTTATGGAATATGCCTTGCCTAAGGGAGCAGTTCCTACGCGATTGAGTGATTTGTTTAAATAAAATGTCAAATGAAGATACTTTTTATAACACCATATATTACTGCATCATGTCATCCAGCTTTTATGAGAAATCAGACAGGATTTGGATATATGGTACATGATATTGCAGAATATGTAGCAAAAACAGTGGAGGTTGATATGTATGCCCCAACCGCATTCACTCCAGAGATAAATGTTGATGGATTTAGAATTATTCGTAGATCCAAATGGCAATTTTTTAAGTACATAAGATTACGGAATTTATTTGATGGGGTGCGTTTTAATTTAAGATATAGACAACCATTAAAGGCCTTCTTGAGATCTTTGTACCTTTTTGCATCAATAGGTCAGGTGGAATCTATGATGAAGCTGTATGATATAGTACACATTCATGGTTGCTCTGATTTAACTAATGCTGCAATTAAAGCTTGTCATAGACAGAAGATCCCGTTTCTTGTTACTCTTCATGGCTTGAATAGTTTTGAACAATCTATAAAACTACATTCTTCATTGTGTAGGTATGAAAGAGATTTCTTAAAAGAGGCAGCATATAATAAATATCCAGTTTCTTTTATTAGTACGGGAAACAAGTATACTGTTGAAGAGGAAGTTGGGATGAAAGTTGATTCTTTCAGTGTGATTTGTAACGGCTGTGACGTTAAGAAAAAAGCAGCCTTAGTTGATGTAAGAAGCATTAATGATATTCCATCAAATGATTTTGTATTTGCATTTGTTGGTAATATTTCAGTAAATAAAAACCAAATTCAAGTAGCTCATGCTTGGAATTTGTTACCAATAGAGTTTCGTAATAGATGCAAAGTCCTCTTTGTTGGAAGATATAAAGAAGACGATGAACTAGTTAGGTATATAAACGAAAACAAGTTTCAAAAGAATCTTATTCTTTGCGGAATTCAACCTAAGGATAATGTATCTTCATACTACCTGGCTTGTGATGCAACTATCTTAACAAGTATCACAGAAGGTTTTGGCTTGAGCATAATTGAAGGATTTGTTTATGGTAAACCAAATATTACTTTTGCCGATTTACCTGCAATAGAAGATATCTATGATGAAAATGCAATGATTCTTGTAACAGAAAGAAGTGATAGGGCTTTGGCTGATGCTATGTCAAAAATGATTCAAACGTCATTTGATTCTAATTATATATCTGCCTTTTCTAAAAGATTTTCTTTTGATGATATGGCAAATGAATATTGTAGATTATATAAAAGTATAGTTCTATGAGAAAGATTGTAAATTTATTTATTGGCTATTATAGAAGTATTAAACATTCAATAAGTACATTCCTTTTAAAGCGTCAATTAGTTTCTTTTGGTAATAACATTGGAGCTGCTAATATCCCCCAAATTGCAAGGACTGCTAAAGTGACCGTTGGGCATAATTGTGGATTTAATGGTATTAAAATAACCGGACTTGGGGGGGGTGAGAATTGGTTCGTATTTCCATTCCGGTACTAATGTTAAGATTATGCTCGGAAGTCATGATTATGAATATGGTGATAAAATTCCGTATGGAAAGCACTATAAGGAGAAAAATGTTGTTATTGATGATTTTGTCTGGTTAAGTGATGATGTTATCATATGTGGTAATGTCCATGTTGGTGAAGGTGCGATAATTGCTATTGGTTCTGTGGTTGTTAAAGACGTTCCACCATATGCAATAGTGGGAGGTAACCCTGCAAAAATTTTAAAGTACCGAAATATAGATCAGTTTAATAAATTAAAGAAAGAAGGTAGATATTAATATGAACATCTTTAAAATTACTCGTTTACTTGAAAAAGGGAATAAGACACAATTTGATGTTCCTATTCAAAAGCAATATGCTTATATGAATAGTCTAGGAATGCCAACGGATGATATCGACCGTAGTTACAAACAGTTTCTTTGTCAGAACTATTTTGTTCCTTTTTGGAAAAAATGCGTATGGTGGATTGTTGGTTTGCTGGCTACGCCTATTGCTGTCTTAGTATTATTTGTAAAAGGACGCTCTTTTCATTTTGTGAAGAGAATTGATACAATTGCGGAAAACAAGGGTATGGATGAAATTATCCCTGCAGCATTATATGAGAAATACGAAATCAACCATAGGTTTTGGAATGCAGGTTTTGGTCTCTCTGTAAATGATGTAAAGTATATTGTTAAATATATTTTGGGGTGGAGACAACCATACTTTGTGTTTAAAATAGTATTATTAATTGCACAATATGGTCCAAAGATAACTAAGTATCATCCTAAACGTTTAATAGAATATTCAGAATATAGCTTTGGTTCTTCTGTGATAACAGATTATTGTCATAGTAGAGGGGTAAAACACATTAATGTTCAACATGGTGAGAAACTTCGTTATATAAGAGACTCGTTCTTTCATTATGATGAATGTTATGTATGGGACGAGCATTATGTAAACCTCTTTAAGGAGATGCATGCAGAGCCTTCACAATTCAAGGTGGCTGCTCCACCAAGTCTGCATATTGACAGCAAAGTCCATTGTAATCCATCTGTTTATGCCAGCTATAAGTATTATTTGGCTGCAGATACAGAAGAAGATATTGAAAGCATAGTTGCATCTATGGCTTTTGTAAAACGAGAAGGAAAAACAGTAAAGTATCGTATTCATCCTAGATATACCGATTTGGATGTATTAAAAAAGTATGTTGGTGATGATGAGATAGAATTGCCTAAAGACGTCTCGATATTGGAGTCTATATCAAATATGGAATATGCTGTAGGTAGTTATACAACGGTGTTATTGCAGGCATACTTATCTGGCAAGAAAGTACTTCTTGATGATGTTACATACAAGAAGCGCTTTGAACAATTGAAAGAATATGGATATATTCTTGCAAATGATTGCTTTGAAGTATTATCTCAAAAACAACACTAAAATTGGATTCTGTGTTTATTCTCATTTTTAATTAACAACATATTTGTCTTTTACTTTTAAAATTGTATTTTTATGAAAGATCTTGGATTAGTATCAATAATAACACCAAATTATAATAGTGAGAAATATATAAGAGAAACAATAGAAAGCGTACAGTCCCAAACTTATACTAATTGGGAGATGCTTGTTATTGATGACTGTTCAACAGACGGTAGTTTAAAAATCTTAAAAGAATTATCTGAAAAGGATAATAGAGTGAAGATTTTGCTTAATAAACGAAATTCCGGTGCGGCAGTAAGTCGAAATTATGGTCTTCGTGAAGCTAAGGGAAAATGGATTGCTTTTCTTGATTCGGACGATTTATGGAAACCCGATAAATTAGAAAAGCAATTATGTTTTATGATAGAAAACAACTGTTCTGGAAGTTATACATTAAGCATAAATATAGATGAATCTGGTAATGCTATTGGCACGTATGAAACAGGACCTTGTAAGGTAGGGTATAAGAAACTATTATTATTTAATTTCCTAAGTACATGTTCGGTCATGTATGATAGGGATGTTGTAGGACTAGTTCAGATACCTAATCTTAAGAAACGCAATGATTATGCCTTGTGGTTGAAAGTTTCTAAATATACTCCTTTCTATTTATTGAATGCTCCTTTGACAATGTATAGAATAAGAACATCTGGTAGTTTGTCTAACAAAAGTGGTAGCATGATGAAAAGACGTGCTTTGATAAAAGACCATTATGTCTTATTTCGGAAAAATGAAGAATTTTCGATAGTGAAATCATGTTTTTTAGTTGCTGTCAACATAGTAGTCTATATTTTTAAAACAATCTTTTATATAAAAAAGAATTGAAGTAAAAAATATAGTTATATTTTTTCTACGAATAAAATATGTATAGACATTTTTTTAAAAGATTATTAGATATCGTGCTCTCTGGTTTGGGCATGATTGTTTTGTCGCCAATCTATTTGCTGCTGATGCTTTATGTGGCGATATTTATGGGATTGCCAGTCTTGTTTGGACAGGAACGTATTGGTAAAGGGGAGAAACCTTTCAAACTATATAAGTTCCGCTCTATGACTAACAAGAAAGACAAGAATGGTAATTTGTTGCCGGAAAGTGACAGATTGACTAAGGCTGGTATTTTACTGAGAAACTCTTCTTTGGATGAGTTACCTGAGTTGTGGGCTATTTTTGTTGGCAAGATGTCAATAGTTGGTCCTCGTCCTATGCCAACCTATTATGGACCTTACTTCCTGCCAGAAGAAAGAAAGCGCCATACAGTAAGAGGTGGTCTTATTCCTCCTGATTCTTTAAGTGGTAAGGCTGTGACCAGCTATGAGGAACAGTTTGAATATGAGTGCTATTATGCTGATCATGTTTCATTGTGGTTGGACATCAAGGTGATATTTACTACATTCAAGATACTCTTCAAACGTGTTGAAGAAGATTATGGAACTTGTGAACGTCCGCACTTGAATGTATATCGTAAGGATATGTTGAAAAAATAAAATTGATATATTATGATTCAGACAATTAATGAACTTATAAAGAAGAATGGTACTCCTTTCTATCTCTTTGATGAGGAGGGCTTTGTGAACAATTATAGAAAACTGGAGGCAACTTTCATGGCTGTATATCCAAACTATCAGATTTCTTATTCTTATAAGACCAACTATACTCCATTTGTATGTCAGCTTGTGAAGAGCTTGGGTGGATTTGCTGAAGTGGTATCTGATATGGAGTATACGCTTGCCAAGAAGTTGGGCTACGCCAATAATCAGATTGTTTACAACGGACCTTCCAAGGGAGATGAAATGTATGAACATCTTGAGAACCATGGTATCTTGAATCTCGATTCTTTGGATGAGGCTAAGCGTGTTGTTTCATACTGTTTGGCTCATGCCGATAAACAATATACGGTAGGTATTCGCATCAATATGGATTTGGGTGCCGCCAACTTCATCAGCCGTTTCGGTCTAGAACCAGACAGCAAGGATATGGTGGAAGTTGTTAGATTGATCAAAGATACACCTAACTTGAAACTGATAGGTTTGCATTGCCATATCAGTCGTTGCCGTGGTGTTGAGGCTTGGGCTGAACGAGCTAAGATAATGCTGGAAATGGCTGATAAGTATGTGGATGGTGTACCTGAGTATATCAGTCTGGGTAGTGGTATGTTTGCTGATATGGCAGATTATCTGAAGGATCAGTTTGGTGGTTCTAGTGTTCCTACATACGAGGATTATTGCAAGGCTACGATTTTGCCTTTTGCAGAGCATTATAAGGATGCGGAAAAGAAGCCTATGCTTTTCACTGAACCAGGAACTACCGTTGTTGCCCGTTACTTGAGTTTCGTTAGCAAGGTTTTGAGTATCAAGCAGATTCGTGGAAGATGGATTGCCAATATGGATGGCGACTATCATAATCTGGGTGAGATTTGCACCATGAAGAAATTGCCTACTCATGTGATTGCAGGAGGCAAGGAGCAGAAGCATTATGATAATATCGACATCATGGGATTTACCTGTCTGGAACAGGATGTAATGGTTCCTGCATGGGATGGTGAACTCGCTGAGGGCGATGTAATGGTGTTCGATAACTGTGGTGGTTATTCCATCGTATCAAAGCCTCAGTTCATTAAACCTCAGAGTGCTATGTTTGCTAAGCGTATCAAAGGCGATGTACAGATGATTATGCGTGCAGAGACATTTGATGATGTGTTCGGAAAGTTTAGTTTTGACTTTTAAACGTTGAAGAAATGAAAGATATTACTGTATTGAGCTCTGCATGTGGAGCCTTCTTTATGCCTGGTTTCTTCCGTTGCTTGAAAGAAAATCATGAGCGTAATATCAGAATAGTAGGTTGCGACTTGAGCGATGATACTGTGACAAACAGATTGTTTGTTGATAAGTATTATCAGGTACCAAGATATACTGACAGCACTTATGTGGATGTATTGCTGGATATCTGCAAGAAAGAGCAGGTAGATGTTTTCTTTCCTCATATTTCCATGGAACTTCCATATATTTTGGACAGAATGCAGGATTTCGAGAAAGCAGGGGTGAAAGTTGCCATCTCTGATGAGGATACTTTGGCAACTGCTAACTGTAAGTATCATCTTTATGAGTTTATGAAAGAGAAAGGACTTACTGTACCTCAATATTTCCTTGTAGATTCTTCTGAGACTTTGCGCAAGAGAATTGGAGAATTGGGCTTCCCTAAGCGTCCTGTCTGTGTAAAAATGACCGAGAACAGTGGTAGCCGTGGTGTTCGTATCGTTCGTGCAGACTTATCAAAGAGCGATCTCTTCATGCATGACAAACCATCTTCTATGAACGTTACATTGGATGAAATGTGCGAGATATTGGATGGCTGCAATCCGATGCCAACCATTATGGCAATGGAATTTTTGCCAGGTGTAGAATATACGGTTGATTTGCTTGCCGATCATGGCAAGACTTTGTATATAGCAGGTAGAAGAAATACTACAAGTTCAATGAGTATTGCTCAGACATCTGTTGTAGAGAAGAAGGATAGTGCTTATCAGCTCTGTGAGGACATTGTGCGTGAGTTGAATCTCGATGGAAATATCGGTTTCGACTTTATGCTTGATGAGAACGATACTCCTTGGCTTACTGATTTGAATCCTCGTGTAACAGCTACTATCATTCTTTATGCTGGAGCTGGTATGAATTTCCCTTATTTGCGTGTCAAGCAGCTTTTGGGAGAGGAATTGCCTAAAATTGAGTTGGTGTATGGAACCAAGCTGGTTCGTAAATACTGGGATGTGCTGTTTGATGAGAATGGCATGATTCAAATTTAAAAGATTTCGTATGTAAATATAATGATTACCACTGCCAACAGTTATGTTGGCACCAGCGTAGAGAAATGGTTGTTGAAGACTCCTGAGGAGTTTGAGGTAGATACTGTAGATACAATGTATGAGGCTTGGAAGAAGGCTGATTTTACGAAGTATGATGCAGTATTCCATGTAGCTGGTATTGCTCATGTGGATCCAAAGCCTGAGATGGCTCCTTTATATTATAAGGTGAACCGTGATTTGACAGTAGAGATTGCCAAGTGGGCTAAGGAGGCCGGTGTGAAGCAATTCGTGTTTATGAGCAGCGAGATTGTTTATCATGTAAGTAGATCAATGAGTCCTCATATCATAACAGAAAATACCAAGCCAAATCCGAATGACTTCTATGGTGATTCCAAGCTTCAGGCTGAAAATGGATTGAACGAACTGGCATGTGATACCTTTAAGGTTGCCAATCTTCGTCCACCTATGATTTACGGTCCAAAATGTAAGGGTAACTTCTTGCGTCTGGGATGGCTTGCTACGAAGTTTCCTGTATTCCCATGCTGGCACAACAAGCGTAGTATGCTTTATGTATATAATCTAGCTGAATTTGTGAAGCAGATTATCAACCGTGAACTCTCTGGAACTTTCTATCCACAGAATCGTGAGTTGAGTGATACCGTGGAGATTGTCCGCTTCTTTGCCAAGAAGTATCATCATAAGGTATGGATTAGTAAGTTGTTTAATCCTGCAGTATTGATTGGCTCCTGGTTCCTGCCTCAGGTTCCTAAGATGTTTGCTGATTCCTATTATGAGCCAAGTATGACAAAATATGATTTCGATTATCAGGTGTTCAGCCTGGAGGAGTCAATGAAGGACTTGGAAGTAACTGAGGATAATAGAAGAATGAAATAGATGCCATATCTCTAGGTTATGGATATAGATATATTCGAAAAATACTCTTCTCTCTTTGATCCCGGTATTCCTGATTATATCTTTTTCCTTTCTTTTTGGGCAATGAGCCTGATTATTGCAATCCTGCTCATCGTAAAAAAGGAAATTGATATCAAGAGAATGGTGATGGGGACGTTGCTCATTGAATGCATCTTTATCATTTATTGCTCTACTGTGATATATCGGGAGACCTTCCCGGAACCTCAATACAACTTCATGCCATTCTGGAGCTATCAGGCTATCAAGGATGGCGATGATATGTATATCGTAGAGAACTTTCTCAATGTCATCCTGTTTATCCCTGTAGGTTTCCTGGCTTGTGGATTCAGAAGGATGAACAGATGGTGGAGGGTGGCTCTCCTGGGATGTATCATCTCCTGTTCCATAGAGGGATTGCAGCTTTGGTTGCAAAGAGGACTCTGCGAACTGGATGATGTGTTCCATAATACCTTGGGTGCTATCGTGGGATATGGATTCTATCGGATAATGGCTTCGGCGTTGAGACGGAGTATGAAGAATAATAACAATAAACAAAACTAAGAAAAATATGAAATACTTATTAGTTGTAGCTCATCCTGATGATGAGGTGTTGGGTGCTGGTGCATCTATGTGGAAATGGTCGCATCAAGGCGACGAGGTTGAGGTGGCTATCATGTGTACTGAGGCGAAGGCAAGAGCGTTTCGTCCTTCTGATGCTGAATTGGAGGGTGATACCAATGAGAGTACTGCCTTCCTGGGTGTGAAGAAGAAGTATGAGGCTACTTTCCCTAATATCGAGATGAATACGGTCCCTCACTTGAAGCTGGTACAGTTTATCGAGAGTGCTATCCGTGAGAGTGAGCCTGATATCGTGATTACGCATCATCCTGCCGATACCAACAATGACCATCTGATGACTTCCATGGCATGTCAGGAGGCTGTCCGCCTCTTCCAGCGTCAGCCAACCGTAAAGCCATTGAAGGAGTTCTGGTATATGGAGGTTCCTAGCTGCACAGAGTGGGCTATTAACGATGCCATGAATCTCTTCCGGCCAAACTGCTATGTTGAGGTAGGCAAAGAGGGTGCTGAAGCGAAATGCAAGGCATTGGCGATGTATAGAGGTGTAATGCGTCCGTATCCACATCCAAGAAGCAATGAGTATCTCATGGGCTTAGCTGCCGTAAGAGGTAGCCAGTGGGGATGCAACTATGCTGAGGCATTCCAGGTAGTGTTGAGAAGATATTAGAAGATTTTGTTTCTTACAGGAAATATGCTAGAAATAAACAAAGATTTCTTGGATTCTCTTTTTGCCAAGGCAAAGGAGAATCCTCGCTTGCGCCAGAATTATGATCTTCGTACAAGCGCAGAGGATCAAAGCCAGAGAATGCTCAATGCTCTGCTACCTGGTACAGAAGTGGCGATACATCGTCATCCGAACTCATCAGAGAGTGTCATCTGTCTTTGTGGCAGAATGGATGAAGTGATATACGAGGAGGTGGTATCGTATCAACAGGATGGTGAGGATACCATAAGAAAGGTCTCTTATCAAGAGATTGAGAGAATTCATCTTAATCCGAAGAATGGGGTGTATGCATGCCAAGTGCCTAAAGGGGCATGGCATACGGTTGAGGTATATGAACCTAGCGTCATCTTTGAAGCAAAAGATGGGGCGTATGGGGAGGATGGCAGCGAGGCTGCTAGGGCTTAAAGGGATTCTTTAAGAATTCTTTTTTCGAAAACCTACCCGTCCTTCCTTACCCTTAAGGAAGGCTCCACCTTTCTCTCCAAGCCTCTCTTCAATAGTCTTTACGACCCCTTCAGTGCCCTCTTCCCCTCATAGGGGACAGATGCCTCTGGTAGAAAAGGGAAACCGCCTTACTCGGTGCTCGGACCCGCTTAGCTATAAGGTTGGCGGGGCATCAAAGCCCTCGCCATGGTTGTGCGGGCTAGGACCGCTTGGAATAGAGGGAAAAGCAGAACTCTTAAGGCAACCATAAAATATTGATTATTACTTGTGTGAAATTTTTAGTTATGGAAAATAAAATTAATTTTGAATGTTTTAAGGCTATTATGGATGCTGATTCAGTCGGCTATTCTTTCGTGAAGTCCTTTGTGGATGTTTTATGGAACAATAAAGATTCAATAGGTATTAATAATTATGTTGTCTTATGGAAAGTTAAGTATAATGAGGATTCTGTTATTAAGGATTTTAGATTTTTCTCTAACGAGAAGGAATTTGATTTGTCTGGTATAAATGTAGACAAACTTTTCAGTTGTTCTGGAGGGGTTACCTCGGAGTCAGAAGAATTTCAAAGTATGTATTTAGACGCCACTTTTTCTCAAAGCCATATTATAGCAATTCCAGTAAATGGCAATGCCAACAATGAAAGTTTTTTTTCAACGAGAGGATTGATATTGTTGTTTTCTCAGCAAGGAGCTATAGACATAACTAAGGATGAAATTGGTGTCTTTTATTATTTATTGAATTCAAGAAAGCCAAATGTTTTAAATGATATAAGCGTAGTGAATGCAATTGGAGAATTGTCGCAATCTGAAAATAGAAACTATTCTCAATACACTCAATGCTTTATAGATATTGGTGAGTCTTTGGATAAAATTTCTAGCAGGTTCTCTTCTCTTGGGAATATTTCTGGATTAAGACATTTTTCGTTGTGGAATTATATCCATGCAAATGTTGATATTAAAACGAAGTTGTTTAGTCGCAATACTTACAGGAATATAGCTCATTCAAATACTAATATTTTTGTTGAAGAGAATGAGGAACATTTTATAAATGATGCTATTTCATTATATGAGAAACAAGAAGATGTACAAATTTTAAAATGTCATACATTTGAAGAGATAGAAAATTCTTTTGAAGATAAAGGGTACTTGTTGGATAATGGTATGGATGAAAATAATACTACAGTAATCACTGTGGTTGATGGTGATGCAGACCTAAAAATGGATTATCCTGACAGAATCATAAACTTCTATATTGCCAATATTGTATATACTCCTTTTATATCCAAAAGCTTCATTAAACTTTTTTCGAAGTGCATTACAAATTCTATAAGAAAATGTTTGGTATCATGTCGGGATGATATTTTAACGGAATTGATGGAAGCATCAATAAAATATAGGAAAGAATCCGAGTTTTATAAGCATGCAGAAAACATTATAAAAAAGGCAAATGAAGCAGAAGATGTTTTGATTTATCTTAAAGATAATGGAAAATATGAACTTAAAAATCCTAAAGAGGTTGGAGATATATGCTATTTGGAATTCAAACTCCCCCCAAAATATAAGGAAGATAAAGGATTTGATTCATGGATAAAGGAAGCTATCTCTGGAAATCATACCAATTTATTTCATATTAATTTTCACAATAAATTAGTAAAAACTGCGGGGGTAATGAGAGCATACCCTAATGACGATGAAAAGGATTGTATCATCATCTTGATAAATAAACAGCATAAACCTAGCCAGTCATGTGTCTATTATAATAATATATTTAATAAAGATAATTATTATATTACAACTCAATGTTGTTCTTTTCTGATCCAGTATCAGAAAATGCAGGATTCTATTAAAAACAAAAACTATCTCCTGCAAAAATTAAGACATGAAATTCCGAGTTGTACGGAGGCTATAAATAATGGTCTTGAGGATATTAAACAAGCTATAGATTTGCCTGAAATTCCGAGAAATCATGTTTATACCATAGCTAACAATATGGCATTAAACAATAGTAGAGTCTTGCTCTTGGCAAAGTTCTTTTCAACGTTAGATTTTGATCTGGAACAATTTGCCAAAGATAAAATTAATATAAATCTAGGCACGTTTCTTAGTTCTTATATTGAAATTTTTAGAACAGAAGGCTTATATAAGGGTGTTGATGTTTATTTTGAAATAAAAGATGTAGAATCAGTTTCTGTGGTTGCAAGCAATTATTTTCAATTAGCTTTAGTGAATGTAATTACTAATGCGATAAGATATGCTGCAAGTGGTACTTGTATATGTATTGATATATATTCTGATAAGATAGTAGTCAGAGATTTGGGCATTGGCATCTCCACAGCAGAAACAAAACTGATTTTTAATGAAGGATTTAGAGGAAAGGAAGCAAGACGTATCAGCGAAAAAGGAATGGGATATGGTTTGTTCCTAACTCAAAAAGTATTGGAAGCCCATGGCTTTGGAATAAAAGTTGATTCTGCGTTATACTGTGATCAAAATTACTTTGCGCAGGCAGCTATTATGCGGTATTTAGAAACACTTTCTGTTTCTGAACGGAAAAGTTTTATATTGCGTGATATGAGCAGTGCAGAAATACCTATGGCGTTGAATATCTGGGATAAAATTTCAGATAGTCAAAGAGTTATCTCTGAAAAGAAAGACTATGCCAATGTAAAAATTGAAACGATTAAACAGTGGGTTGCTTATATCAGTGAAAATAGTGAAATCTTTTATGATATGGATCAAGACTATTTTCAGGAGGAGTTGTATGAAGTCATATTTACAATAAATATCAAATAAGTTATATACAATGAAGAAGATTCTGTTGATAGATGATAATCCTAGAAATAATTCTAGATATATCAAAGCTTTAGAAAAAGAATATGATGTTACTGTGGCATTTAAAATGCTTATTGCTCTTAGGCTTTTGAAAACAAGAACTTGGGATGTGGTTGTTATAGATGTCATGATGCCTACTCAGATTCTAAAGGAAGATAATGAAATGTTGGCAGGCTTTGCTTTTTATGAGCAGGAGGTTAGAAAACTCAAGTTAAAATGTAAGGTGGTATTTTGGTCCCGATTGAATGATTCTTGTTTTGATGCGTCTAAATATCCGCCTTCGATGGGGTTTAGGTTTGTTCATAAAGCAGAAGAGTCTGATCATTTAAAAAAAGAAATTGATAAATTGTTTGAAAAATGAAATTCCCTTGTATCATTGTAAGTAAGTTCTCTGATGTTCCTCCAGAACACAAAAGTGCCGTTAAATATTGGTTCTTCTTCAATTTTGTCATGGTGGCATTATGTGTTATTAATATTTCGTTTTTTATTTGTAACTGGGCAGATCTTAGGTTGCAAATAAATGATACGACAAATATTTTGCTGACAATTATTGGTTTCCTTTTTGCTTTTGCTGGTATAAATATCTATTCAATATTCAATACGAATATTGAGTCGGAAAAAGCAAAAATGATAGAGTTGCAGAATAAATATTCAATGCAAATGGAACTTACTATCCATAAGATGAAGTTCTATGATTCCATACATCAACTTCAGCTCTATTCACAGTTGATTTTTAATTTGACAAAGACTAATAGTCAAATTTTTGAATGGGTTGATAAAGTGAAGATGTTATGTACAGTAATTCAGAAGTTTGTTGAAGAGTCAAAGAAAAGAGATACAGTCGACACATTTGAAAGTGATAAAGATAATTTGGTTGCTTTGTATAGAGGACTAAAATATCAGCAGAAATCGTTTTTGAATAAAATCGTTAATTCACAATCCGTTTTCTTTCAAGGGATGGATTCAGAAAATCAAAAAGCTCTCGTAGAAAATATCAGTACTATGTTAAATGCGATTGATTTTTTGGATGAAGACGACAATCTTGAAGATTATGGTTTGGTAGAACAGGGTAATTGTAATCGAATTTCTTCGTTTCTGGAAAAGTGCAGAAATACTGTAATGATATTTTTAAAAAGAAAGATCAAATTGTGTTCCCTTAGAGGGAGGAAAATAACTAAACGCTGATGGGAATGCAGATATTGTATGGATTGGTGCAGTCTATAGAATTTGTCAATGATGAGTATGGATGCTAAAACATGCCGTCAAAAAAAATGCTAACGATGTATTCATCTTATTATATAAATTTTACTGGGTGTATCCCGTAATCTAAATATAACATTTAATTTATGAATAACGAGAGTAAAAGTAAGTTCAACCTTTGGTTGTCGGAACATCCGGAGTCGTTTCTTCCCAGTGATGAGGCGCGGATGTTTGATTTTGTGAATTCCCTCTATGAAACGGAGGGAAGTGTTTGTATTGATGAAATTTTCAGTGGATTTACCAAAAGCCATCCTGCTTACAGCAAGGTGGAGGCGATGAGATTGAGTGATAAGTGGGAGGACCAGATTTCGCTCATCCTGAGATTCCTGGATTGGAAGAAACAAATCAATAAATAACAAATTAAAAAGAGAGTAACGGAATTATGTGTGGAATTGTTGGATATATTGGTCAGAATGATGCTTATCCTGTCCTCATCGAGGGCTTGAAAAAGCTGGAATATCGTGGATATGACAGCGCTGGTGTGGCATTGATTAATAGTCAGAATCAACTGAATATTTATAAGACAAAGGGTAAGGTGAGCAACCTGGAGCAGATGGTTGCCGACAAGGATTGCAGCGGCCATATCGGTATCGCTCATACCCGCTGGGCTACCCATGGTGAGCCTTCTGCTACCAATGCCCATCCTCATGTGAGCATGAGTGGTGACTTGGCGATGGTGCATAATGGTATCATCGAGAACTATCAGGTTTTGAAGGAACAGCTTATTGAGAAGGGCTATGAGTTTAAAAGTACTACCGATACCGAGGTGCTGGTGCAGCTGATTGATTTCTACTACCAGCAGAATGGCAAGGACTTGGTTTCTGCCGTTTGTCAGGCGCTGAACGGTGCTATCGGTGCTTACGCTATTGCTGTTGTTGAGAAAGAGAATCCTAGCCATCTGGTGGCAGCACGCCAGTCTAGTCCGCTGGTAGTTGGCGTGGGGAAGGATAATCTGGACTTCTATATCGCCAGTGATGCGACTCCTATCGTGGAGCATACGGATAAGGTGGTGTATCTGGAAGATGGTCAGATTGCTGACATCAGGGTAGGTGAGGAGTTGAATATCATCAACCTGGAGCATTCTGCCTGTCATTACGATATCAAGACCGTGGATCTGGACATCAGCAAGTTGAGCAAGGGAGGTTTTGATCACTTTATGCTGAAGGAGATTTATGACCAGCCTAACTGTCTGAAGGATTGTATGAGTGGTCGCCTCTTTGCTGATAAGGAACATCCAGAGAACAACCGCATCGTTCTTTCTGCGCTTCGTGATTATCGTGACCGACTGGTTCAGGCGAAGCATATCATCATCGTGGCGTGCGGTACCAGTTGGCATGCCGGACTGATCGGTAAGCAGCTGATTGAGAAGATGTGCCGCAAGAGAGTGGAGGTGGCGTATGCCAGTGAGTTCCGCTATGGCGACCCTGTGATTGAGCCGGAGGATGTGGTGATTGCGATTAGCCAGAGTGGTGAGACGGCGGATACCTTGGCGGCGATTAAGCTGGCGAAGGAGAAGGGTGCGCTGATTTTCGGTATCGTGAACGGTGTGGGTTCTTCCATAGCACGTGAAACGGATACGGGTATCTATATCCATGTGGGGCCGGAGATTGGTGTGGCAAGTACGAAGGCTTTCACCGGGCAGGTGACGGTTCTTACGCTTCTTGCTTTGGCTTTGGGGCATGAGTTGGGAACCCTAAACAATGCTGACTACTATCAGATGATAGAGGAACTTTCTGAGATTCCGCAGAAAATGGAGAAGGTATTGGAGCAGGCTCCGATAATCAAGGATATCTCCCGAATGTTTACCTATGCGCACAACTTCCTGTATCTGGGTCGTGGTGTGAACTATCCTGTGGCGATGGAGGGTGCCTTGAAGCTGAAGGAAATCAGTTATATCCATGCCGAGGGCTATCCTGCTGCCGAAATGAAACATGGTCCTATTGCTCTGGTAGATCAGGATATGCCAATCGTTTTCCTTGCTACGCATCATCAGTTGTATGAAAAGATTATCTCGAACATGCAGGAGGTGAAGTCGAGAAACGGCCGCATCCTTGCCGTGGTGACTGAGGGTGACCAGCAGGTGAAGAAGATTGCGGATAATGTACTGGAGATTCCAAGAACCCTGAATGCGCTGGTTCCGCTGCTGAGCGTGGTTCCGCTGCAGCTGCTTGCTTATTATGTGGCGGTAGATAAGGGACTGGATGTGGATATGCCGAGAAATCTGGCGAAGAGCGTGACGGTGGAATAAGGGATGTAACCGCCCTCCGGTGCTCAGAACCGCTTCGCTTTATGGTTGGTGGGGCATCAAAGCCCTGCGCCATGTTGTGCGGGATGGGACCGCCTGGTGAAAGTTGGAGATAGTATGGAATGGGCTTGCTATAATGGGGTTATAGATTACTGATTTTAAGGCTGGTTTGCTGATAAATTGCAGATTTCTTGTGATTTTCTTGGTGGTTTCGAGAAAAAAGCGTAATTTTGGCGGCAAGTTATATAAACTAAATAATAGGAGATAAGATTATGGCAATAGATATAAAGGTTATTCCGACTCTTCATGGTGATGAAGCTATTCGCTTTATCAACAATGCTGATGAGGTTATGAAAAGTAAAGAGCGTGTTGATTTTTCTGAGAAAATAGCTATAGCTCGTGCTATATTAAAAAAAGCTGGAATGTAATCATGGGATTTTTATTAGATAAGTGTAAACTTAAAAAGATGGACGGCGAGATTCTTTCGACTTGCCATCCTTTTACTTGTGGAGATGAGGATTTGGATGATTTCTTTCTACATGATGCAATGCGTTATAAAGCAGAATTGCTTGGTAAAACTTATTGCTTTGTGCTGGATGATGATCCTAAAACCATTGTTTGTATGTTTACTCTGTCTAATGATAGTATCAGAGTAGATGTCATACCTAATAGTCGTGGTCGTAAACTGTCTCATGATATTCCTAGAGAGAAACGAATGCGTAGGTATCCTGCTGTACTTATAGGAAGGCTTGGAATTAATGTTGACTTTCGTCATCAAGGTATAGGGTCAGAATTATTGGATTTCATAAAATCTTGGTTTATTGATGAAGAAAATAAAACCGGATGCCGCTTTTTGATAGTTGATGCCTATAATTGTATGGTTCCATTGGATTTTTATCAAAAGAATGAATTCTTGTTTTTGTTTTCGACGGAACAGCAAGAAGCTGAGAATCTTGGTTATGACATGACCAAGTCGATGCATACGCGCCTCATGTATTACGATTTGAAGAAGTTAACTTCAAATTGAAAAACGTATTAATTCTATGCGCCATTTGTATTATCAGAAGTTTGACAAGAACCAGAGTTTTTTCTGTCTAGAGTTTTTGAGGTGTCCTTCCGATTTATGTGTTGAAGTGGAAGTATCATGCCTTGATGACAGAAGCACTTTTAGTTAAAGCTGCTTTAAAAATCGAAAAAGTCTAATTTCTTAAAATACTCTGTATCCCCAGTAAACACTGGGGATGGAGTGCTATTGCCTTAGGGGTTGGATGCTTACATAGTGATCGTAAATATATAGGTATATCACCATTACAGCGTAAGGTTTTAACACATTAAGTATTTACCTTTGCATCCGAATTCTTAAAAATCAGAATTATGGAAACAAAGGAATACTTCGAAAAGGTGATACAGGACTTTAACCAGAACCGTAGAGGTCGAAACATGCGTCCTTGGCTGATTTTCACCAAGCTCTAATAAAAGAAGAAGGTATTATTCCTAAAAATAAAGGAGATGAAGGGAGAAAGAAGTTCTTTGTAGTTGTGGGTAAAGACCAAGAAGGAAATGCGATTGGTTTTGTACTTGTCAACTCAGAAATTAAAAAGAATGATTTGGTAGAAATAAAAAAGGCTATTTGTTCTTATGAGAATGTTTCCATGAAGTTGTTGAAACGTTTTGGATTGATATAACTGGGAAATTTATTGTGATTTTCTTGGGTGAAAGAGTATACTTAGCAATCCTTCACCCTAATAACGATACAAAATAATTTTTTCGAAAACCTACCCATATCTAGAAAACACAAAAGGATTAGAATTTAGATTTTTATTATATACGATAAGATGGGTTGAGCTTTGAATAAAAGCTCGGCTCATCTTGTTGGCTTATTTGCATTTAATGCGCTGGTTCTGGTATTGTGGAATAATATGAATACATCTGTTGTCTTATTGAACTTATTGCGAATTGCGGATAAAGTCTTTAGAAAATTCGATTTTCATACGCTTAACCACTTTTCAAAATCTTCTTGTTCTTCTTTATTGGCACGGATGAGACCCTCTGGCTGCTCTTTTCTTAATTTGGCATAGAGCTTTGCATCTTCGTAATCCTCGGCTATGCCATTAAGTATATCCTCAATATAGTTTTTGAGGTTGGTTCCCTTCTGAATAGCCATGATGGATAGGGTCTTAAAAGTATCATCTTTTAAGTCGATGATCTTTCTTTTGGAAGGTGTTACTGAAACTGTACTCATAAGTGTATTTATTTAAATGGTTCTATTTTGGTGCAAAGATACATAATATATCCCATATATATGGTATATCTCTATATAAAATTAATAAAGATTTAAAGTTGAAGGAATTTCTTGGTGTTTTAGAATATGTTTATCAGCATAGACCAATCAATGGGCTATGCTGATGAGTTTACTACCTAGAGCTGTAGTCATGGCATTCTCAAAGAGAATCTATTGGTATCGCTGATATTATCCGGAGGTAAGTATTCGGTGAAAGTCGTATTGTGCGCCTAGATAAAGTTTCGTACCTTTGC
>ERZ1026852.211-NODE-211-length-40660-cov-5.369068_pt1 | contig 40660 bp, 43 predicted proteins | sample MGYA00380156_ERZ1026852 | MGnify/ENA primary metagenome ERZ1026852 (study PRJEB33269, sample SAMEA4719792) | human gut metagenome | biome: human-associated habitat; feature: organic feature; material: feces | place: Cameroon | collected 2013-10 ...
TTCGTCGGCAGCGTCAGATGTGTATAAGAGACAGCATTTTTATCCTATCATACGCACAGATGCTTCTTTCATTTTTTCTGTAAATGGTCAAAAAGTAGGGGTGAAGTGCACGTTACCCCCCATTTTTGACCATTTACAGAAAATTGTATATTACCAATCGTCCTATGTTATGATGCTTATATGGAGGTAAATCGAATGAAAATTACAGAAACGCTCAGCGTAAAAATCACGGATATATTTATCGATAATCACGTTCTACCGTTTCAGCAACGGGCAGCTTACATATACTGCTTCGACTTCTGTTTCGACTTATTCCTATATAATCTCAGCCTTCTGATTCTTGGAATCTTTTTCCATCATGGATGGCTGGCACTTGTCTACGTTTTTACAATGTCTCCACTCAAGATGCTTGCCGGAGGCATGCATGCATCTTCGCGCGGCATATGTGATATTATTTCTTATCTCACCTTCTGTATTGGAATAATTGTCACGATCCATCTGCCAATCCCTGCAATCCAGACATTTCCAGCCTTCTGGTGTTTCTGTGTATTGCTGATTGCCATCATCATCCTTGCACCTGTGGATACAAAAAGCCATCGCCTGACTCAAAAGAAGAAACGCCGATTAAAATGCCTGACTGCAATATATTCGATAATGCTACTAAGCTTGTACCTTATATTTTTTAACTTTTTTAGATTTGATTCTATCCAGATTATGTTCTTTTGTGTTATCGTAATATGGATAAACCAATTATTGGGGCGAATCAGCAAAGGGGGATCTCAATGAAACTGAACATTGCAATCTGTGACGATGACGAAGCAGCAATTGAATATTTAAAATCCTGTATCACACATTTTTATTTTGCGTTTGATGTGGAGGTTTCTATCTCTACATTTACAAGTGGAAGAGCATTCTTAGATTCCTATACAGAAAAAGGACAATATCAGTTAATTTTCATGGATGTAGAAATGCCAGAGCTAAACGGTTTGGATACTGCGCATTTACTGCGTTCCACCATTGACCGTTATGCATTACTTGTATTTGTGAGCAATTACCCGGAATATATGCAAAAAAGTTTTACAGTCCGGGCATTTTATTATCTGACGAAACCATACACCACAGAGGATGTCGAAGAAGTGCTGAAGAACGCAATCAATGAAATCGAACAAAGTCACACAATCTATTCCATCGTGTCTACAACAGAAGGAGAAACGACGATCTATATTCAGGATCTTCTCTATATCGAGGTTGAAAACAGTGATACACAGACATTACTGTTTCATCTTACAAACCGCACGATCTCTGTGCGCGGAACGCTTTCATACTGGAAGGAAACGCTTGCCTCCCAGCACTTTTACAAATGTTATCGCAGTATCCTGCTGAATCTGAAGCATGTACATTATTTTGAGGACAAATTCGTTGTTTTAGACAATCAGGAGCGAATTCCTCTGAGCCGAAATGCCAGACGGGAACTACTTTCTATTTACATGAATCACCTCGTAGAATTAAACGAGTTAAATTAGGGGGACGCACCATGTATTACGCGATTGAAGCACTTACCTATCTCTTTGATATGGGCATAATCATTATCTATATGAATGGCATCTTCCATAAGGAAAACCGTCGTACCGCTTATCCGCTCTATATTGCATGCTTCCTTATCATGGAGGTTCTTATCTATGTAAACCAGACTCTGTGCGCCGGACTGCCATCCAAGCAATTTACAATAGCCACAAACATGGTTAGTCTGCTTACGACCTTTGCCCTGACCTTCCTGTACAAAACACGCCTGTCAAACCGCATATTTGTATCCATTTCCTTTCAGATTCTTGCTCTGCTTGGAGAAAGCTTTTTCCTGTTTCTGGTGAAAATAATAAACCCGGCAGTCATAGATCTCCCTCTCCGCCAGCTTTCGATCCTCATGAATCTCGGTTCCAAGATCATGCTGTTCTTTTTGATTCTGGTTGTGATTTTCTTCTGGAACCGACACATAAAATATCACGATTATAAATACAACCTGTTATTATTTACGACGCCCGTGCTTTCTCTGGTAATTACCCTTTGTATTCCTGTCCGCAGCAATTACCAGTCAAACAATGCGTACTATATGATCATCGCCTATTTTGCGATTGCCCTGTTAAATATATTGAATTATTGTCTGTTGGATAATTGTTTTAAGATGGAGCAGATCAAGGACGAAAACCTTTCTATGCGCAGACAGATTGATTTTCAGCAGGAAAAATATTTCCAATTGGGAACCGCCTACAAGAAAACCCGCAGCATCGTACACGATATGAAGAACCATTATTTTGCAATCTCCGAGATGCTTAAGCAACAACAACCAGAGCAGTTAGATGCATATCTACACTCTGCAATCAACGACATAGAAGCGAATTATATCAGTGTCAACAGCGGCAATCTTGTACTGGATGCTTTCATCAGTAGTTTCCAGATGCTTGCAAAGGAAAAACAATTTGCTTTTTCCCAAAAGATTACATTGCAACCAACTCAGATTCCAGTTTCTGACTATGACCTGTGTACCATTGTCGGAAATATGCTGGATAACGCATCCGAGGCAGTCTGTAAATCCAGGAATCCGAACCGATATGTGCATTTCAATGTATGTGTTTCCAGCAATGATACCTTTATTATACATATGCGCAATACCTGTCTGCCGGAAGACCAAATAAAAAAGTACCCGGATCACCGAATGGATCACGGGTACGGTCTTGCGAATATAAAGATCATCACGGAAAAATATCATGGCTACATGCGGAGTCAATATATCGAGGATTCCTTTGAAACCATGATCGTTATTCCGATTCTTAACAGAAAACGATATTTTTAACGTTCCTCCTTAATCATAAGCAGGCATCCGGCAAGCAGCAGGACACAGGATACCCAGATTGCATGCACGCCGATCTGCATCGAGCAGATTCCTCCGGCACCGGCACCGACTGCAAAGATCAATATGATTCCGTAGTAATGCATCGCCTTGCGGAGCGCCCCCTTCTGGTGCTCCCGGATATAAACGGACAGGCTCTCGGTTCCGCTTCTTAAGTTTCCGATACACATCGTACTAGCATAGCCATAGCCATTTACCTTACGGAACGTCTGTACCTGCATCGCACAGGCAAATGATACGAGCATCGTCGCCGCCATGTTGAACTTCTGCGGCATAAAACCAACCGCTAATAAAATCAATATCTCGATCAAAACAACGATCTGCCGCCAGTGGATCTTTCTCGCATTCTTATAGGTATGTCCAATCCGTTCTGCCACGAGTACGCCAAATGCAAACGCAAGCACCGGGAACAGATAGTGCAGCGCGCGCATCCATTCTCCCTGCATCAGATGCTGGCTCATCAGCACAACATTTCCGGTCTGCGCATTCGAGAATACACCGTTTCGCACATTGTATGTGTACGCATCCTGAAATCCCCCTGACAACGCCAGAATCGAACTTAACAAAAATGTCTCCGACGTCTGAATCTTTGCATGTCTTGATAATGTCTCCATCGTCGTCACCTCTATATATTTCTCTTTTCAAAATATGCAAGTTGTAAACAAATCTTTTGCAACTTCGTTACAGTTTTGATACAACTTCGATGCAATTCTACACTATACTGCAATCAGATACAAGAGTGAAATATCTAACTTACTTCAATTCACGTTCGTTTTTAAAGGAGGAATGACGATGACAACCTTAAATATCCGGATTCGTGCTTTGGAACACAATATCGAGATCATCAAATCTCTGGCTTCCGACGCCCAGATCATCGCCGTATTAAAGGGGAATGCTTACGGTCTTGGACTGTGTAAATTCGCAACCTTCCTGCAGGCACGTGGAATCCGGCATTTCGCAGTCACGGAGCTTGCGGATGCCATCGAACTTCGAGAGAAAGGAATCTTTGGGGAAATTCTGCTTCTGACACCACTTTATCGTCCAGAAGATATTACACGCGCGATCAAACACGATATCACTCTCAGTATCACAAGCGTTTCATGCGGGCAGATATTGGAAGATACTGCCACACGCCTAAACCATTTTTGTGCCCATGCGCATCTGTGCATTGATACAGGTTTTGGACGTTATGGTTTCTTATGCAGCAAAACCTCACAGATTAGCGACATCATCAACACCGTACATGCCATGACACACGTACAGGTCACGGGAATCTATTCCCATTTCTACGCCGCATGTTACAAGAATGAGCGATTTGTCAAAAAGCAGTTTGAGGATTTTAACAACCTTTGCACTACTCTGACGGACGCAGGGATTCCACTTGGGATACGACATATCTCCTCCTCTTCCTCCCTCGTCCGTTTTCCGTATATGAATCTGGATGCGGTCCGTATCGGTTCCGCATTTCTCGGTCGTCTCGCTGTTTCGAATTCCTGTGGATTTGAAAACGTCTGCAATCTGACTGCAAGCGTGGACGATGTATATGAGCTTCCTGCCAGACACAACATCGGCTACGGCAAAACCTGCCGTCTGTCCAAGGCTTCCACAACAGCCGTTGTATCGGCTGGATATTTTCACGGACTTGGTATGACACGTGAGACTACTCTGAAACGACCTTCGCCGCTTTGTCTGCTTCGCCTGTGTAAGCATGCCTGCTTCCAGAAAAAACAAACGGCAGAGTTTGAAGGTCAAACCCTGCCAGTTCTTGGTCAGATCAGTATGAATTCATGTATCTTAGATGTGTCGAAAGCTCCCGTCTCTATCGGGGACTCTGTGACATTCCGGATCAATCCACTCTTTGTAAACTCCGCAGTTCCACGGGTGTACTGCTAGACTATATAGAAAGATCAATCGGTCCATCAAATTTATTGATCTTCACACCATTTACAAGTAAGTCATCGCTGATTTCAATCACGATGCAGTTCTTGCCATCAATCTTGCGTACTTCAATCGCATCGGTATGTTCAACTGGTAGAGATACCTCTGTCTTGCCCGACTTAATCTTCAGCTTATTGCTTCCTTCAAACACATTGCTTAACAGCACTTTTCCGTTCTCTTCGGTTGCCTCATCGAAGGTCTTCGTGAACGCCTGAATCTCTTCTTCCTCAAATCCGCTTTCCTCTAAGATACGCGCCGTTTCTTTCTTATCAACCACGACTTCCTCCTGGCTGTCCTTTAACTCCATCTCATGTTCCCGCATGTTCGAGTAGATTGCCTTCGCCTTATCAAATGTCATCTCCTCCACGGCTTCAATGGCATTGATAAACATCTCGTTCTGCTTACCCGCGGTCGCCGGAATCTCACAGCCAAACACATCCATAAGCAGGCTGTCATTTAGTTCAGATGGTTTCTTCGTATAGTAAAGTGCTGCGTGCACATCACTCATCCTCTCGTTGAATGCCGGGAATAAAAATCCATTCATCGGCATCTCGACCATCATATTCCGCATCGCATTTTCCAGACTGTTATCGACCGGGTTATACATCAGCCCTGCCTTCGATGGCTTGAGCGGACAAAGTAATGTCAGGTTGAACTTGTACACGACGTCGGATGCATCCTCCATCTCGATTCCGTCCGCGGTCTTTCCCGGTACATCGTAGACACCATACACCAGCATAATATAATAATTATCCACATACGCATACGAATCGCGGATCTTCTCAAAATATGCCTGCAGCACCTGTGGATCTTTCAGTTCACTGTTTAACACCTGCATGAGTGTATCACGGTTTGGCACTGTAATTCCATTTTCTGTACGAAATACAAGATTCAGCAGATTCTTACCGATCCGTCCGGACAATCCCTTCTTGATCAGATCAAAGTATTTGTGCTGTTCTTCCTCCTGCAGAACAAGGAATTTGCCTTGCTCCAGAATATGCATCTCTTTATTCGCATCGACATAGCATCCGGCAAGCCCGTGAATGCAGCAGTCGTTCTTCGTCATAATCTTCTTGATCTCAGTTACTTCGTTCTGTATCATGTTCTATCTCCTAACTCTGATTTGTTCTTCATCCAAACACATACTTTTCGATCATGGAGGTAAGCGAATATGGTCAAACCCGCCTGGATAACATCCTTCCAGTTCGGCAGCCAGACGTACATCCAACGCCTTCGTATGAAACCACAACGGGCAGTTTTACCACGTGTCAAAAAATAACTAATCTAAATTTGAAATTATAGCATAAAATCACCGGCATTTATACCATACATTTACTTTATTTTATAAAATCCGTTATATTTCGAGCCACATAGACCCCGCTGGCAGATGCATGTGACAACGAATGCGTAATTCCACTGCCATCTCCGATAATATATAGTCCCTTATGACGTGTCTCCAGTTTCTCATCCACATCAACTTCCATATTGTAGAATTTGACTTCCACGCCATAGAGCAGTGTGTCCTCGTTTGCTGTACCAGGTGCAATCTTGTCAAGCGCATAGATCATCTCGATAATGCCATCTAAGATACGCTTTGGAAGCACCAGACTCAGGTCTCCCGGTGTTGCACTGAGCGTCGGTGTGATAAACGCCTCATCAATCCGACTCTGTGTCGAGCGCCTGCCTCGGATCAGATCGCCAAACCGTTGTACGATAACACCGCCACCAAGCATGTTGCTAAGTCTGGCAATACTCTCACCATACCCATTTGAATCCTTGAACGGCTCTGAAAAATGTTTTGCCACAAGCAATGCAAAATTTGTATTCTCCGTCTGCTTCTCCGAATCTTCATAGCTATGACCATTTACAGTGATGATGCCATTTGTATTTTCATTTACAACAGCACCCTTCGGATTCATACAGAAGGTACGCACGCGGTCGCCGTATTTCTCAGTCCGGTACACAATCTTGCTCTCGTAAAGCTCATCGGTCAGATGCGCAAATACAACTGCCGGAAGCTCCACGCGCACACCAATATCCACACGATTTGATTTCGTTGGAATCTCCAGATCATCGCAAATCTTCTCCATCCATTTGCTTCCGCTTCGTCCAACCGATATGATGCAATTCTCACATGTATAGGATGCATCCTTGCAGACAACCGTGTAGCCGCCCGCATCTTCTGCGACAACCGAATTCACTGGTGTATCGAAGAAAAACTCCACCTTATCCTTCAGATACGCATACAGATTTCCAAGCACGACATAGTTGATATCCGTCCCCAGATGACGTACAGATGCATCAAGCAGATGCAGATCATTCTGAATGCATACCGTCTTGAACCGTGTACCCGCCGTCGAATAGAGCTTCGTGCCTTCGCCACCATAACGCATATTGATCTCATCAACATACTTCATCAGTTCGAGCGATTGTTTCTTGCCAATATACTCATAAAGCGTACCGCCAAAATCATTTGTGATATTATATTTTCCATCCGAAAATGCGCCTGCACCACCAAATCCGCTCATGATTGAGCAGCTCTTACAGCCGATACAGTTTTTCACCTTATCTCCATCAATCGGGCAATGCCGTTTGTCCAATGCATGTCCTGCTTCAAACACAGCAATCTTTAAATCTGGATTTTTCTGTACCAGTTCATACGCAGAGAAAATACCGCCCGGTCCTGCACCAATTACAATCACATCATACTTCATAAATAACCTCCCAAAATGAAAACATAAAAAAAGACCACGAAACATTTGTTTTCGTAGTCAACTCTTTACGGTAGCTGGTAGAAACGTTCAACCATATTATGAACATATACGCCTATTTGATTCATAGATTTAATTTATTCTATCATAATAAATAGGAATACACAATCGTTTTTTCTCTCTTTTTATAGCCTCTTTATAAATTTTTTCCTGCAATTCGCGAAATTTAATTCTTGACAAATATCGATAAAACTGTATAATAGTACATGTGTCTTGCGGACACACCCAATTATAGGGGATTGGTCAAATGGTATGATAGGGGTCTCCAAAACCTTTGGCGGGAGTTCGATTCTCTCATCCCCTGCTTGTGAAAAAGCCTTGAAACATTGTGTTTCAAGGCTTTTTGTTTATAACATTTTACTGCATGCATCCAGAACATCAATCAGTTAGTTCAGTTTTCCATCATCCCCATGTTTCGCTGTGTCCAGATAGCGTGTTGAATTGAATGCACGCATTGTATTGTGTATTGAGCTACTGCATATCATAAAACTTCATTGTCTCCCGGTCACGATATTCATGTTTCTCATAGTATCCGATTAATTTCTGCTCACTGTCCCGCAAAGCCACCATGTATACGTCCTTGTTCTGCTTTGCATTGTAACTGGTATATACAATATTGTGACTTACATCTGCTGCAAACCAATCAACCACCTGTTGAATCCGCTTGTTCGATTCCGGGTTATGACAGGCAAGCAGACTTTTCCCTATGAGTGCCTCGCCGCCGCGCTTTGCATAATTCTTAATTGCTGCTGGGTTCATGTAAATAATTTCATGCTGTAGGTTACAGATCACAACCGATACCCGCTCCTGATCTACAATACTTTTGAAATATTCATTCATGCGTTGTATACCTCCACCTCTGCCTGAATCTCATCCTCAGTTGCAGCCATCGCCTGTAAAGTCATCGTCAGAAGCTTCTCTAACTCCCAGCCAAGCTGCTTGGCCCCGCGCTCGATCACCTCACGCGAACAGCCTGCTGCAAATCCCTTACTCTTATATTTCTTCTTCAAGGATTTTAACTCCATATCCTTTGTGCTCTTCGACGGACGCATCAGCGCTGCCGCCCAGATCAGTCCAGTAAGCTCATCGGCTGCAAAAAGCACTTTCTCCATCTCATGCTCCGGCTTCACATCGATTGTCTCGCCACATTCGACCGTGATTCCATAGCCATGCGAACATACGCCATGAATAATGTCCTCGGACACACCGCCCTCGCGCAACAGTTCCGGTGCTTTCAGGCAATGCTCTGCCGGATACAATTCAAAATCAATATCATGTAACAATCCAACGATGCCCCAATACTCAGCGTCATCGCCATAACCAAGCTCGTTCGCATACCATTTCATAACCGCTTCCACCGTCAGCGCATGCTGGATGTGAAATGGATCCTTGTTGTACTTCTTCAGTAATTCAAATGCGTCATCTCTTGCAATGTAATTCATGTCTGTTCCTCTTTTCTGTCGTTTATAATCTGGTTTCACCGGTAGTCTTCGGATACATCCAGATAATCGCGTTTCCCACTAATATAATCCGCGTACGCAAGCTCCGGATCTTTTCCCTTAAACACCATACATATTCCACACATATCGCAATCCGCGATACACGGGAATGCCTGCTTGATATAATTTCTTCGTTCCTCTTCTGTCGAGGATGCAATCTCCGGCGGTCTCATTGCATCACCCTAATGAACCATACCGGAATTGCTTGTATAAGATTCGTTTAATTCCCGCAATTCTTTCTCGCCGTTAATATATGGTTCGTAAAACGCATCCACGGAACCGCCACCTAAGTTATCACAGCCATTACAGAAATCGCAGGCACCGCCACATTGGTTCAGTCCCTCCTGCACGATCCGGATTCGTTCCTCCCGCGTCGTATCTTTGATAAGTATACTTTTCATTCCAAAGTTCCTCCTTTCGGATTACATGTTCGCTTTTCATTTATTATAATTCCTGATTTCCACACTTGCAATTTTATACTACGAAATTTGGCTCTTGAATATCTTGAATACATAGACAAAAACGTTTCCAATCGATGTTAGATATACATATGTAGCATAAACATCTACCGCAATGTCTATCAACCATCCAATAACCGTAATCCTGTATCCTTCTTTCCACTCATCAATGATGCATTTTATAAAAGCAAACGGCAATATAATCAAAACAAGTAACACTCCACCACTAAACACCACTACATTCAGTTGCGACCCAATCAACACAGCGAAATATACCGCAATTGCCACCAATAAGTTTCCCCACCATTGTGATTTTTTAATTTGTGTTTTCAACTTCATGTTCTTCCCCCTCTAATTCTCTTTTCATTTATGTATGTTCATCAAATTTTCTTACGTGCTTTCATTACCATTTTTTCAAACGACTGCGCAAATCGTATATCATCTTCCTCGGTTCTTTTTCTAGGACCTTTCAAATGATTCTTCCCCGAACTCCGCCTTGCTTTCTTGTTCAAATGCCGCTCCATCAGCATCTGGTCAATATTCGCGTCTGTGTACCATTTCCCGGACTGATGGATCGCATATGCGTCTTTCCCAAGCGCCATCGCCGCAACTCCATAATCCTGCGACACAACGATGTCACCCTTATGGCAAAGACTAATCAACTTGTAGTCCACTGCATCCGCACCGGCACCAACTACGATCACCTCACTGTAATCAGAGTTCAGGACATGATTCGTGTCGCAAAGTAACGTCGTCCGGATATGATATTTTTCCGCGATCTCCTCCACGATACGCACGACCGGGCAGGCATCGGCATCTACAAATATTTGCATGATCTATTTCCTCTTACTATGCAACCGTTGCCCCAAATGGCATCAGTGACAATTTTGCCAGCTTGAAAAATTGCTTTCCGAATGGAATACCTATAATCGTAATGCACAGGATACATCCCCAGACTACATCTGCAATCGCCATCGGAATCCCCGTCAAAAGCAGCCAGAATATATTCGCGATAAGGCTCATCGCCCCGCCGCCATATGTAACTTCCTTGCCAAACGGAAAGAATGCAAGTCCAGCGAACTTAAAGCACTGCAAGCCAATTGGAATTCCTATGATCGTAATACACCATCCGATTCCCGCGATCACCCACGAAAGACCGGCTGCAAAGCCGCCAAATATAAACCATAAAATATTTCCAAGTATACCCATTTCTTTGTTTTCTCCCCTAGTATTTTTATTCTTTGTTCTTGTTCTATTCGAATCGTTCTCACACTATGTGAATTGTACTCACACTATGCAAATTGTTCGCGCGGTTCGTTTCTAGACTATATTTGCTTACCACGGCACATTCATACAATAAAACAGCACCACAAGCTGTGTCACGATCATCATCGGAAGTCCCACCGCAAAATAATTCTTCTGTGTCTTGTGATGAAATAAGTACATCGCAATTATACCACCGATCGCGCCGCCAGCAAATGAAAATCCTAGCAAAGTCGCCACTGGGATTCTCCATTTTCCCTTGATCGCCGCATACTTGTCGACGCCAAATAGGATAAACGTTACGAGATTGATGACTCCAAGATATAATAACAGAATTTTCCTCTGGCTCATGTATCGTACAATGTTAAATGTCAACTTGTCTGCCACGTAGCCTTTTGCAAATAAGAATATCACAATGGCAATCACCAAGGTACAGGCAAGTGTGACATGAAACATCGCATTTGATTTGGTTGTTTTTTCATGTAGTTTCATATTATGACCACGTCTTCCATATTTCCGGATGATATCCAAGTGTCGACTGCTTTCCGTTCCGCACAACCGGTGTCTTGATCACCTGAGGATTCTCCAGTATCTTGTCCAGCTTATCCTCCAGGGCAATGTACTTAATCAACGCCAACAGATCTTTATCCTTAAAATCCGGATTGATCATATTCTCCATGCCACCATTGACGGCTGCCACAACCTGGAACTCGCCTTTGCTCATGCCCTTTTCTTTCATGTCTATAAACTGATATTTAATTCCACGTTCCTTGAAGAACCTCTCTGCTTTCTTTGTATCGTTGCACTTTTTTGTGCCGAAGATTTGGATGTTCATTTTGACAATTTCTCCCTTACCAACATTGTTGCATATCCCATAAGATTTTGTCCATTCCATTGTTTTGGTTCCAATCTTTTTGGATCTTTCATTGACAATCCAATGCCCCAGATTCTGTCATTCACTGCTGCCTCTGCAAGGATCGCATTTCCAGTTGCTTTCAGCTTCTCTCCTAACTCCGGATTCTGTGAATATTTTGCCATAAGTCCTTCAAAAATGATAATCTGGCGAACGCCATTCCATACATTATTTATATAACCTGACACCTTTCGTCCCAGTTCCTTGATATGTGCAACATCATCTGTTGCAAGAATCTGCTTTGCAATTTCATTGTCCCCAAATACAACAGCTTTCTGGTGCATCATATACTGCTCCATTGAAGTATATTTTACATCACCAACTGTAAAATCGGACAGATACCAATTACTTAAATATCCATTTTCCTCATCAGGATTGTGAAATGTTATTACTTTCATACCTTTATTCCTCTCTTTCCTGTTTTTGATTATAGCCACATAGCTATTGATTGTCATGCTTCTTTTCGAATATTCGGATTGACAACTTTTATTTTTTGTTATATCATCAATGCATAAGAAATGGGTTTTTTACCGGGTAGGGTTTACGCCTGACAGGACTTGCTCGTTTCTTTTTTTATTTCTAAAACATCATACAAATACATTTTTCCTGAAGATGCATGTCTAATTAACAACCTTGCACTAAAAATGTTATATCTTTCAATTTCTCCATTATCGCCATATACAGGCAGTGCAAATCGCGAATCATATCGATACCAACCATTCTTTGCCTGTCTGCGATGTTTGTCCTTTTTGTTATTCTCATATGTTTTTGAAGTTGCAATTTCTATCATTTCTGGAATAGCCTGTACTGCATTCGCTTTCGCCTTCGCAACTGTCCCCTTAATATGTTTTGTATAGTTTGAACCGACATACTCATCCGGCAAATCTGCTCCAATATATATTATGTCCTTTGTGTCTGCAATTTGATAAAATTCTCCAACGTATTGTCTAAGATATTTTTCAACGTCTTTCCATTCAACAGATCTTTTACCCTTGAAAATAACGTCATTTATCAATACAATCTGATTACCATCAATATCCTGAATAATCGAAACATTTCTTTGTGTTTTCCCTTTCTCTTCGTTTTCCAGAAATTGTTGCTCAAATAAAATCCGTTCCATATAATTAATAACTCTTCTTTTAATACCGACTGAAGAATTATTAACCATTTCTATTATCTTATGATTATCTGTTACAAAATCATTTGTCCATGTTTTACTTTCCTCGTCTTCATCGCAAAGTAACTCCACAAGCGATATATCAAGTGCCTTGCAAATAGATATCAATTTGTCCGCCTGAGGATTTATTTTTTTCTTTCGCCAGTCACTGATTGTGCTAGTTGCAATACCCGTTCTTCGTGATAATTCAATCTGACTCATATGTAATTCATCGAGTCTGTTAAAGATTTTTTCATATATAGCCATAAAGTAGTGCTTCTCCATTTCCGTATTTTCGGATATTTTATCATGTTATGTACTGTTTATCAAGTCAATGCCACATGCTTTTATCACTTTCCATAAACTCAACATTCCCCCTTGCATTTCCCCGCCTCCTGTGCTATAAAGTAAACAGTGTTTACCAAAAGGAGTACAATTATGCGCGAGAGCACAAAAGCGACCAGAACGACAATTTTACAAAGTGCGAAAGAAATTTTCTTAGAATGCGGCTATCAGGAAGCGTCCATGCGAAAGATCGCTGCGCGGGCGGGCATTACGCCCGGTGCGATATACAAGCATTTTTCAGGAAAGGAAGAAATGTTCGGTGAGATATTCGCAGAGAGCGGAAATAAGCTGATGGCACTGAGTGAGTCCATGCTGGATATTGACTTTTCGGCGATGTCCGACGAGCAGCTGATGCAGGTATTCTATTCCCGCATATCCATCCGGACCCTCGAGCTATTAGAGGATGATATGCAGCTCTTCCACATGCTGTTAAAGAACGATTCCGGCACCTATATCCGGAACTTCCGCGAAGTTTATATCGCGCGCTGCAACGAATTCGCAACGCGCTTTTATCATGAATTATATGTACGTGGACTTGCGAAGAATCAGCTATCTGAGAAAACATGCTACATGCTGTCGTTGTCTGAGTTCTCGATGATCTGCGAGATGATCGCCGATGATACCTGCAAGGACGGCTTCACCGAAGAGATGAAACAGGCATTTTTTGAGGCGATGGATGTGCTGATGCACGGCATCGAAGCGACACTTGGATTACAAGGAGGAACCTATGGAAAAGATAAAAATTGAACCGGGAACCGTACAGGAGACACTCTTAATTCCACTCTACGGAAGAAAACAGGCGATGGATCGATACCCTGATATCTTCATGGATCACGACTGTCAGGAGATTTTCTCCCACGTCGACTTTCAGGTATCAGACCAGATGCGCGGCAAGATTGGAAAGATCGGTTCGATCATGGGTGCCACACGACAATTTGATATGGCAAGCGTATGCCGTACATACTTAAAAGACCATCCGAAAGCCTGCGTCGTAAACCTTGGCTGCGGACTCGATACAACATTCCGACAGGTCGATAACGGACAGGCACGCGCCTATAATCTGGATTTCCCGGATGCGATTGCCGCACGCAATGAACTGCTTGGAGACCGCGAACGCGAGACGAACATCGCCTGCGATCTGAATGATCTTTCGTGGTTTGATCAGATTGATTTTCACCCGGAGGATGGCATTGTATTTTTTGCGTCCGGTGTATTTTATTATTTCAAGATGGAAGATGTGAAGCGACTTTTCTCAGCGATGGCGGAACGTTTCCCGGGCGGGAAGCTCGTCTTCGACGCAACAAAGAAAAAGGGATTAAAGAGCATGTTGAAGGTATGGCTCAAAGGCTTCGAGATGAAAGACATCAGTGTCTATTTCAGCGTTGACGATGTCGCTGTATTGAAAGACTGGAGCAGTCACATTGCCTCCGCCCAGAGCAACGGCTATCTGGAAGGCTACCGCCCGCTTGATAAGCGTTTCGGTTTCATAACGAACATGGTGTTCCGGCATCTAGACAAGTCCAAGATGTGCCAGATCATTGAGATAGATTTTGCTAAGAAAGGATGATTTAGTTGAAGTACGGATTCTCACAGAAATTATTTGGATATTTTTATCACAGCTCCTGCATGAAGCAGGCAAAAAGACAGCATTTACAGATTGACAGCAAGGCAATCAAGCAGGAATACCGCGCCATCCTGACGCGTGCCAAGGATATCGGCAAATCCCGGCTGATGAGCTCCTACTGCATGGGCGCATATTTCATCGCATTAAACAGGAACACATCCTTATCCCCGGAGGAATGTTATGCCCTGTATAAGGACGGCCTCTCCGCCAATCAGTTGTTCCACAAGGTCGTGGGAAATGCAGACAGCTATCTCGATGCGAAGAAGCTTCCAGCCCGGAAAAAGTGGTCTGCCGACTCCCATAAACGCAAATACGAAAATGACTGGGTCGTTGACATCTTAGAGGGCGGCGCGGATGATGATTTCGAACTTGGCTACGATTATCATACGTGCGGTGTCTGCAGCCTGTGCCGGGATGAGGGTTGTTTCGAACTTGCCAAATATCTCTGCCGCATGGACTATGTGCTCGCCGACATGATGCATATGCGCTTAGTCCGGACACAGACGATCGCAGAAGGTGCAACTTACTGTGACTTCCGGTACAGCCGGATGGAGTCCGCTTCCGGAAAGAAATCTTAACAGAAGTCTTCCCGCTTCATCACTTCCCGCCGCTTCCGGTCCACTTCGATCCATTCATCGAGCGTGAGCGGAACATAATCAGAAAACATGCAAAAACAATTAATCATCTGGCAGGGAATGGAAACCATTTCTTCCTCGCCAGATTTTCCAAGCACCGGGCGCGTGGCTGCACGCGTCTGGCGCTGAAATTCATTGATCAGGTACTCGTCATATGTATCATGTACATGCCCGTACAACATATATGTCTTCGGTTCACCCTTTGCATTCCGGCGGTACTGCCCGTTGTAACACATAACCGGATAATGACACAGGATTACCTTGCGGTTGTTATCATTGATTTCCCTGTAATGTGTGATCCACTCAAAATGCGATGGATCAAACTGCTTATTTGCCGCAAAATGATCATGATTCCCAAGAATCAGATACTTCCTGCCATTCAACTGTTCGAGAATGGCATTCGCAATTTCTCCCTTCTTGGAAATGCAAAAATCCCCTAAGATCACAACTTCATCACGTTTCCGCACGCGCGAATTCCACTGTGCAATCATATATTCATTCATGGCTTCGCCGCTCTCAAAGCCGCGACAATCCATACGGGTATTCAAATTTTCATGGCAGAAATGTAAATCTGCAATATAATAACGCATGTCAGCGTTCCTCCCTTTCCCCAACACTGTCCTTATTGTATGCTTATTTTGATTCGCAGACAAGATAGCATTTGTATTTCTTTGTGAAAGAAAAGACACTCCAAAGTCTACACTCTGGAATGTCTTCACATCTCTTTCTTATATCTTAATTATATTTCCACTGCTCGCTCTCTAACTGCACATCAACCATATGCTTGTAGATACCATTCTTCTCCTTCAACGCTGACGGTGTTCCCTGCTCAGCTACCACGCCATCCTTCAATACGACGATCTGATCCACGCCATCAACCGTACGCATACGATGCGCGATAATCAAAACGGTCTTGTTCTGAATCAGCTTGGAGATAGACTCCTGAATCACGGACTCATTATCCACATCCAGAGAAGCCGTTGCCTCATCCATCAGGATGATCGGTGCGTCCTTCAGGAATGCACGTGCGATGGAGATTCTCTGACGCTCACCACCGGATAATTCAGAACCATTTTCCCCGATCATGGTGTTCCATTTGTCCGGTAATTTCTCGATAAAGTCCGTACAGTTTGCAAGCCTGGCTGCCGCCATAACTTCCTCGTCCGTTGCATCCTTGCGACCGATACGGATGTTCTCCATAACCGTGTTGTTGAAGAGTGTTACATCCTGGAACACGATGGAATACAGGGAAAGTAATTTCTCCGGCTCGATCTTCGATACATCCATGCCGCCGACCATGACAGTACCCTTCTGGATATCCCAGAATCTTGCCGCCAGTCTCGATACCGTTGTCTTACCACCACCGGATGGTCCGATCAAGGCTGTTACCTGCCCCTGCTTTGCTGTGAAGCTGACATCGGAGAGCACCTGCTCGCCACTGTCATAGGCAAATGCCACGTGGTCAAATACGATATCATACCCCTTGTTCGTCAGTGTCTCTGCACCAGTCTGCTCTTCGTGTGACAAGATCTCGTCCATACGCTCACAGCTTGGCTCCAGACTGATCAGAGCAGACAGATTCTGTAATGCAATCTGCAAAGGCTCATACATCCTTGTTACAACAAGCAGGAATACAAACAAGGTCAGTACATTAATCTCTCCATTTACAAGCAGGATACTTCCGACCAGCGCAACCGTACCGATACCAAGCTTCAGTATCATCTGTGCGGAACATACATAGGCTGCATTCTTAAATTCCAGCACGATTGCATTTTTCTCTACGGCTTTGATTTTCTTGTTCAAGCCTTCCATGTATGTCTCTGTCATGTTGTTTGAACGCAGGTCACGGATCGTCTCCAGTCCCTCCTGAATTCCATCGAGACAGGAAAGCTTATATGTCATTGTCTTCTTCTGTACAGACTTCAAACCCTTTCTCGAAGTCAGTACGATGATAAATGCAATCGGCATTACCCATACAGCGGCAAGCGCCATCTTCCAGTTGAAGAACAACAATCCAATTACAATGATCGTTGTAGAGATCATCGAACCGATCAGCTCCGGAATCCAGTGGGAGCTTCCTGTCTCGAGCAATGCACAGTCTGACATGATCGTATTCGTCAGATCGGACAGATCCTTCTTCCCGAAGAAGGAAAGTGGCAGGCGGCGAAGCTTCTCGGCAAGCGCACGTCTACGAACACCACTTTCAACATAGGTTGAAAAGAAGGTTGCATTATATTGGAAATAAGTTGTAACTGCTACAAGTACAAATACTACAACGATTCCACCGATGAAGAATCCAAGCTTATCCTTTGGCACCTTGCCATCGAGCAGATACGAGGTGAGCTGATACAGAAGACCAACCGGCAGCATCAGCACAAGGTTCGCGATTGTGACTGCCACAAACGCTTTTATCATATTCTTTGCACCGTTTTCGGACAGTGCGTATTTATGTTTCAATTTCTCAATCATGCGGTTGCACCTGCCTTTCCCACCTGCCAGTTCACGGACTTGTTATATTCGTTCCACATGTGCGTGTAGATGCCATCCCTGGCTGTCAGCGCATCATGTGTACCGGACTCTGCAATCTTTCCATCCTTCAATACATAGATCTGGTCCGCATTCGTCACCGTCGACAGACGATGTGCAATCATGATCACCGTCTTATCCTTGGACAGGTTCTCAAAAGCGCGCTGTACCTGTCTCTCATTGTCCGGATCGGCAAATGCGGTCGCCTCATCTAGGATCAGGATCGGCGCATTCTTAAGGAATGCCCGCGCGATCGACAGACGCTGCATCTCACCACCGGATACATATGTTCCCTTTGAGCCGATCACTGTGTTCACACCCTCCGGAAGCTTCTCGATGATGTCGCTGCACTGTGCTTTCTCCAATGCGTCCATTACCTCGGCGTCCGTCGCATCCGGTCTGCCCATACGAACATTTTCCAGAATGGAGGTCTTAAGCATCTTACTATCCTGAAATACATATGATACCTGATTCATCAGCTCCTTGCTGTCAATGTTCTTCACATCCACACCACCGATCTCGATGCTGCCACTCTTGACATCCCAGAATCTTGCAATCAGTGATGCCAGCGTCGTCTTACCACCACCGGACGGACCAACAAACGCGATGTGGGAACCTGCCTTGACGGAAAGCGTGATGCCGTCGATCGCATTTGCCTTTGCCTCATCGTAAGCAAATGTCACGCCCTTCAACGCGATGGATGCATCCTTCGGTGTCTGCTTGTTTGCTGCCTCCGGAAGCTCCTTCGCATTTAGCACCTCGTCCATCCGGTTCAATGCATCCTCGACAAGCATCTGTGATTCGCCTGCATACGCAACCTTCATCAGCGTTGTGGTAAGTACCGAAGTCACCAATATGTAGAAGATCAGATTCAATACAAATTTGTCTGTGACCGTATTTCCACCTAATGTATAAGCGGCTACGATCAATGCGGCGAAAATACCATTACAGAATACGGTAAATCCAATCATCGGAATCATCATGGATTTCGTATAATCGATCGTCCATTTCTCATATTCATCGATGGCTGCCTTAAACCGTTTGAATGAGAAGATTGTCTGTCCAAATGTCTTTAAGACCGGTACGCCTCGCACATACTCCACCGCCTCGGAGGACATCGTCTCTAATGAGTTCTGATACTTCTTCATATCCTCTGCCATCTTCGGTCCCATCATCATCGTACCCATGATAAGAAATGCGAATACAGCAGGAATCAGGCTGATCAGACCAAGGCGCCAGTCAAAGCTTGCCATCAGTACAAGCAGCCCGATCGGTGTTGCTCTTGATACGACCTTATCCGGCAGGTTGTGTGCCAGAAATGTCTCTGTCGCCGCGGAGGAATCCATAACGATCTTCCGGATCTTTCCGGTTCCCTCTGCCTCCACATAACCAAGCGGAAGCTTCATGATGTGATTCATCATTGTAATACGCATATTTGTCTGCACGCGGAATGCTGCCTTATGGGAGCACATCAAAGCTCCAATATAAAGCACCATTGCGAGCAGGGCAAATCCTACCGCCTGCCATCCATACGATGTGATGTGCGTTGCTTTGGAATAGTCCGGTCTTACTTCTAAGACCTCCTTTATGATGCGCCACACATCATAAAACGGAATCAGCGCAACCCATGCACTGATTGCTGCCAAGACGCAGGATGCATAAGAAAAATACTTATGCGTTCCGGCAATTTTCATAAGTCTTGACAATGCACTTTGCTTTTTTGCCTTCATGACAAAACCTCCTTGAACGTTTATTTTAAGTTAGTTTTTACTAACTTGTATTTTATTTTTTTGGCAGTGCACATCGCTATGCACTGCCTGTTATTCCAATCCAAAAACTGATTTCCAACCTGCGAAATTGAAGATTTGTACATTCTTCATAAAGGCTGCTGCCTCATCGTATGGCTTGTCGTGTGTCAACACCTCGTAGATATACTGCCAGCCGGTTCTGCAGAATACATGGATGAAAAAATCATCGACTGCTGCATTCTCCTTTGCATACTGCTTCGCAAATATACTGTAATACTGCTCCTCGATTGCCGCGAGTCTGTCAAAATAATCTTCATATTCGGTTCCCTCCGAATGACAGAACAGAAGCTGAAATTCTTCCTTGTGCTGATAGATATATGTCAATACCTGATCGGTTCCCTCGTTGCCTTCCTGCATGACCTGATTTATATCCGGGCACTCGGCTGCCCTCTGTATGCTCTGCATATACATCTCCATCAGGCCATCCGCTGCTTCCTGCACAATCGCGGTAAAAAGCCCACTCTTATCACCGAACCGGGTATATATGGAATTGGTACTGACTCCGCACGCCGCCGATATCCGTCGCATGCTGGCATCATGGAATCCATAGGTAAGGAATTCTTCCTTCGCTGCCTGAAGCAGGGATTCCGTCACACCGGTTGTCTCACGTCGCATGAGCTGCTCCTTCTCTTCGTTCGTTTGTTGCCATTTATATTGTTTTGCTTTTCATAACATCGTTATTATAACAGTGTTATTTTATTTGTCAATAGGGTTGGGATAAAAAAGCAGGTTATTTTTCAAACCTGCTTTTACTAAAACTATTTTATTTACCTGCACACCGCAGTGCTTCTATCCAACCATTACCTTCAACACGATCATCCCTGCCAGATATACGATTGCCAGCACATACACGACGCCATCCGCACGTGCATATCGACGCGGATGCATCTTCGTTCTCGGTCTGCCTGCCTGATAACAGCGTGCTTCCATCGCAAGTGCCAGATCACCCGCCCGTCCAACTGCGGATGCAAAAAGTGGCATCAGAATCCGTCCGGTACGCTTCAACTTCTGGAACACATTTCCTGCCTCGAAATCCACGCCGCGCGCCGTCTGTGCCTTCATGATCCGGTCCAGCTCTTCGATCAGAATCGGAATGAATCGAAGCGTAATCGACATCATGAGTGCAATTTCATGCACCGGTACATGAATCTTTGTAAGCGGATGAAATGCTTTCTCCAGGCCGTCCGTCAGCTCGGTCGGCGTCGTTGTGTATGTCATAAGTGACGACCCCAAAATCAGCTCCATCAACCGCACGACACGGACAACCGCCTGCATGATTCCTTCCCGGTAGATGTGAATAAACTTCCATTGGAAATACAACTCTTCCCCTTTTCCGAAGAACACATTTACGATACAGATAAATACCAGCAAGATCCACACCGGTTTTAACCCCTTGATCATATATCGAAACGGCACCTTTGATATCACGATACATGCAATCAATACTACGCCTGCCACCGCAAATACGATCAGGCTTTTGCTAAGAAACAGCCCGATGATATAGAGAATCGTTGCAAATAACTTCACACGCGGATCCAGATGATGAACCAGGGAATCCGAAGGATAATATTGTCCAATTGTAATGTCTCGAATCATAAATTGTCTCCCTGCTTCCTTTCGTCAAATCTGTTCTCAGTATCTACGCTTTTTCTTCCTACTGCACTATTTGTGCAATTACCAAGATAATCGAGCAGCTCTTTCTCTCGAATCACATCCTGTGGAATTTGGTACCCGCTTGTACGCAATTTGTCCGCCAGTTTCACAGTTTCCGGTACATCCAGTCCACAGTCTGCAAGCATCTCCCGCTTAGCAAATACTTCTGCCGGTCGGTCATCCAATATCTTCTTTCCATCGTCCAACACAATGATCCGGTCTGCATATTCCGCCAGATCCTCCATGCTGTGTGAGACAAGCAGAACGCCGATGCCCTGTTCCCTGCTCATCTGCCGGATCCGGTCGAATATTTCACGTTTTCCTTCTGCGTCAAGTCCTGCCGCCGGTTCATCCAATATGATATACTCCGGCTGCATCGCAAGCACACCTGCAATCGCCACACGCCGCTTCTGTCCGCCCGATAGCTGCAATGGCGATGCTTGATAATATTTCTCAGGCAGATCAACAAACCGAAGTGCTTCCTCCACACGCGTCTTGCATGCTTCCCCGGTCAATCCCTGCTTACCTGGTCCAAATGCGACATCCTCCCACACGGTATCGCAAATCATCTGATGCTCCGGATATTGGAATACCATACCAACCCGGCTTCGCAGATAATTCCCGGAATATCCCTTTGCATGAATATCCTTTCCCTCAAATGTAACCGTTCCGCCAGTCGGTTTCAGCAACCCGTTCAGAAGCTGGATCATAGTGGATTTACCAGAACCGGTATGTCCGGCAAGCCCGACAATCTCTCCTTTGCCAAGTGACAGACTCACGTCGTCTAAGGCAACCTTCTCGTATGCGGTTCCCGGACTGTAAATATAGCTTACATGTTGCAGGGAGATGAGAGCTTGGTCTTTTGGTGCATAAGTCAGATGACCTGTCTTTTTTCTTGTATTTGTCAAATTCTCACAATTTTTCTTCCCTTTAAAATCCCCCACTTCCACACATTTGATTTCTGGATTGTCCTCTCTCACATCTCCAACCTTTTCCACGAACACATCACTATCTATTAATTTCCGCACCCGATAAGAAAGCGGTGCCTCCATGCCCATTTCTGCAAGCAGCACATCCGCTCCGAAGAATTCCTCCGGTGTTCCATCGAATCTTACCTGCCCGTCCGCAAGCAGAATTACCCGGCTCGCAAGTGCCGCCTCTTCCATATCATGGGTGATCAGAATCACGGTCATTTCCTGTTCCCGATTCAACCGCTGTAATGCTTCCATCACTTCTTTCCGTCCTTTCGGATCAAGCATCGCAGTCGGTTCATCTAAGACGATATAATCCGGGTGCATCGCAAGGATTCCTGCAATTGCAATCCGCTGTTTCTGTCCGCCCGACAGATGATTTGGCGCCGTCCTTCTGCGCTTCCACATCCGCACCTGTTCAAGTGCCTGCTTCACACGCGATACGATGGTATCTGACTCCATACCCAGATTCTCCGGCCCGAATGCAACCTCTTCTTCCACATTTGCCGCCACCATCTGATTGTCCGGATTCTGGAACACCATGCCGACGCGCTGGCGGATCTCATACGTCTTATCCGCGTCCTTGGTTCCCATCTCATCTACGGTTACCGTACCTTCCGACGGTCGAAGGATTGCATTTAACTGCTTCGAGAATGTTGTCTTACCGGAACCATTTCTGCCAAGCAGCGCGATGAATTCACCTTTTTTAATTGTAAGATCTACTCCCTTTAAGATTTCCTCCGTCGCAATCACGTTTCCATCGACATCGCGCTTTTTATATTGAAATCTTACCTGTTCTGCCCGTATCACTGTCCGGTCCTCCATTTTTTCCTGTTTTGCTCCTACTCCAGCTCGCTCTCTTTTTCTCAACTTGGAGCAATCTACTTCTTTCTTCCTGTTTTACTCCGAATCCATCCACATCTTCTTCAGCTGCGCCTTATCCACTTTCCCGCTTGTGTTCTTCGGCAATGTCTCCAGCACGATCACCCGTTTCGGAATCTCAAAACCCGAAAGCCGTGTCTTCAACTGCTGCCGCAGATTCTCTGGCACATCCGTGCCTTCCACTGTCACAAATGCACTCACAATCTCCGCCGGCATGTCCGCATCCTTTTCCTTCGGAAGCAGAACGACCGCCGCCTCCGTGATGCCGGCGACTTCCTCCAGCGCATTTTCTATCTTCATCATCGACACTTTGCGTCCGCGCACGCCGACGATATCATCCGTCCGCCCAAGGAAATAAAAGTTCCCCTGCGCATCCATCCGTCCGCTATCCTTCAGCGAATACGGCACCGTAATATTCTCCACATGAAATGCATTGTCCACGTACATTTCATCATCTTGTATAAACACCCGCACCCCCGGAAAAGGCTTGCCGATCAGGTTCCGCTCTTCCGTCATGTCCGCGGACTTCACATACGTGATATAATTCAGCTCGCTCGCACCGTAATATAATGTAATCTCCGTATTCGGAAATATCTTCTTCAACACTTCCGCATCCTTTCGCCCAAGGCTCTGCGAGCCCGAAATGATCGTGCGGATATTCGCATTTACGCCTTTAAATACGCGAGGCAGCATAAGCAATTTGGACGGAATCAGGTAAATGCCGTTCGCCCTTTCGCGCGCCATCACCTGCTCCCATTTGCCCGGCAGGAATACATCCTCCGCAATCAGCGTGCCGCCTGCCGCAAGCTGTCCCATATAGAGATTCAGATTCCCGGTAAATGAAAGACTTCCCTGTACGAACAGCCGGCTGTCCGCATCCACGCCAAACACTTCATTCTGAATTGGGAAGAAATCCGCCCAGCTCTCAAAGCTTCGGAATAAAATCTTCGGAATCCCAGTTGTCCCGGATGTCATCACTGCCATTACCACGCACTCCGGCACGGGCGTATCAAACAGCGGATCTGTCACTTCAAGTTTGCTGTCCGCCGGCACGATGACCGGTACCTGATTTGTTCCCGCGCATGCCAGAAATAAAATCAACTGTTTCATGATTCCGGTCTCCCGGATCGGATACAGATGTTTTTCTGCAACCTGTGGAAGACGCGCGCGTGCATCCTGCACAAGCGCATAGAGCTTTCCGTATGTATAGCAATCACCATTGATGATGATTGCGTCTTTGTCCGATGGTTGTTTTGTCAGATAATCAATATACTGCATGTTACTTTCCTTTTTATACACCTGTTCTTCTATACACCTCATACATGCTCGTCCTATCATTTCCATCCCGCATGTACCAGATGCCCCTTATTGTTTTCCTGTATACTATATTGCCTTCTCAGCATTTACCCGACCGCAGCAACAACGCATGTCCGATACCACCCGCTGCCGCAATGCTGCATACCGCATAGCCCGGTGTCTCCTGCAGCGCCCGGCATGCATGTATCGTAATGATGCCTCCTGATGCACCATATGGGTGTCCATATGCAAGAGCCCCGCCATATCGATTATAACGGTCAACTGCTTCCGGATAGGCACGTGCAAAAAGCTCATCAATTACTGCAAACGCCTCATTGCACTCAAATACTGCGATATTCTCTGCCGTGTGTCCCGTCTTGGCAAGTAATTTCCGAATCGCAAATATTGCTGTCTCCGGGCTTTTGTCCGGGTTGCCTCCAACCGTTACGGAATCGACGATTTCCGCAAGCGGCGTCAGATTATGTTCCTTCACATAACGCTCCGATGCCACCATCAAAAATGCCGCTCCATCATGCATCAAGCATGTATTTCCAGCTGTCAGTACCGCTCCGTCCGGCAGAAGCGGCGGCAGCTTATCTAAGAACCGTTCACTCATGCGATCCCGGATGCCCGCATCCGCAGCAGCCCCTTGCACGCCGACCAGATATGGTTCAAGCACACCGGCTTCCCTTGCCTGTTTGGCAAGCGTATGTGAACGCAATACCCATTTATTTAATTCCTGTCTGGTCATATGCGTATCCACTGCCACGCGCTCTGCGCCGCGAATCATCGCATATGGATCATGGTCTCCCGGTGCGAACTTTGCAACCGAATAAAAGGATTCTTCACCACCATAGCGTTCATAATCCGGATGATTCCGATTGTACGCCCGGCGCGGTGCCGTCGATGAACTGTCTACGCCACCTGTCACGATCAGATCTGCCTGTCCGCTTTTTATCTTCGCCGCGGCAATCGTCAGTGCTTCCAATCCCGATCCGCACTGCATATCCACCGTATATGCAGGAACTTCTTTCGGGAAATGTGCTGTAAGCGTTGCCAGTCTGCCAATATTTCCACTGGCTCCAACGCCATTTCCGACGATCACTTCATCGACCGTCTGACGCACATCTTCCGGTACAAGCGCACAGAGTACCTCCGCCGCAAGCACCTCTGCCGGCAGATGTTTATACATTCCATTTTCAACACCGATATAGCTACGGCGTCCGTCTATAATATACGCATGTTCCATACGATTTCCTTATCCTCTCGTTTACATTCATAGACCTGCTTTCCCCGCGTGTTTCTTATCTCCACGTGTAATCTCTCATCAACATATACCGGCTTCTCGAAACGGAATCTGCAAATAAACGTTCCGCTATCCGGCATTCCCGCCTGCATCTCATTTTCGGTTTCCGTCTGCACGCCTGCCTGCGTCTCGTTCTTCATTCCCGCCTGCATCTCGTTCTTCATTTCCGCCTGACTCTCTATATCTGTCTTCGTTTCCGGCTGTTTTCTCATCCACATGTCAAGCATCCTCTCCACCATCAAAAGTCCCGGCACAACCGCATGCGCCGTCCGGTGAATCGAATTCGTATCGCCTACAGCATCCACAAACCGAAGGATATCGGAAGGCGTAAATGAAAACGTTTTTCCCTCACCTGTGTCCACGGTTTCTTCCGTTCCGACCGAATGGTGTAGATCCATCCGCTGTTCTTCCAGCTTTAATTTCTCAACATTCATGCCCATATTTTCTTCCATACCAGCTTGTTTGCTAGAAACTGCGCCCTGCACCTCCGGCTTCACGACATGCAGCTCCAGTTGATACACGATTCCATCCTCTTCTATCTGATTCCGCATAACCGCAAAGCTTGAAGTTTTCTTCACGATCTCGGACTTGCAGAAATTTTGAATTTTGATTTTCTGATTTTGAACTACTGTCAGATCATTCTCACAGCCAAATTCTGTGTCTGATACGCGTTCTCCTGCCGCTCCCCGCTGCTCATACACACACGCCCCGATCATCCAGCCATCATACCCGGCAAGCGTATGAAAATCCGCCAGTTGTTCAAATATTTTTTCAAATTCACTCTTCATTCTCTTATTTGTCCTGATATCTTTCTTTATCTATATCAAATATACTATATTGAGACATTCCATTTTCTCACTCAACGTTTCCTATTATATTTCCCAAAGTTTACAATGTCAACTTTTCTGTCTAATTTAGGTTGACATTCTTATTTTCATCTGCTATTCTACATCATGTACCTGCTATGAAAAATCCCTTGCATTCATTCATGTGCTTACCAGTGAAGCACAACAATCAAAAATGTAAGAATGATTTTCATAACCATGTATAAATACAATAATAGCACGGCTATTATAACAGAAACTATGGAGAAAAAGAAATGAACACAACAGCAAAAAGCAAATTTTCAACCTACTCAATTGTCATGATGGCACTTTTCGCAGCTATCCTGTGTGTATCTGCTTATATCAGCATCCCGCTGCCAAACGGAACGCACATCACACTTTTAAACTTTGTAATCACTCTGATTGCACTTGTATTCCCACTTGCGGAATCATTTTTCATCGGTCTGATCTGGATGTTACTCGGATTGGTCGGTGTTCCTGTTTTCGTCGGTGGACAGGCAGGTCCGGGATACTTATTTGGCACATATGGCGGTTTTTCCTTCGCCTTTATCTTCATCGCCATTTTGATTCCGATCTTCCGTGGAAAGAAGTACAATCGTATTCGCTATACCATCGTTGCTATGTTATCCGCTGTTCTTGTTGACGCAGTCGGTTCTCTCTGGATTATGATCGCATCAGGTTGCAGCATCAAGGCTGCTTTTGTAGCCGGTTTTCTTCCTTTTATTGCACTTGACCTTGTGAAGGCTGTCGTTGCCGCACAGATCGTACCAGCATTCCGGAAGCTGATTTATCTGCGCAGAGATGCCGAGGACGAGGATTAACATAATTTCGATCCCCATCCCTCCAAGGAAACGAAAGAGCCGGTACACTTTAGTTGTATCGGCTCTTTTAATTTATGATTTTCGGAACAATATCAATTTAAAATCGAGTCTAAAAAGATCCATTGCAATTTGCAACGGATCTTCTCAATTTCAAATAGATTTCCTGATTCTCATGACTCACATCAATTTTTATCGATCATTTTGCACTGTCTTCTTCCGGCGATACTGCTTCCGTACTGTCCGTATTTGTCCCTACACCATCCGCAGTCACAAAACTCACCTCATACGTTTTTCCCATCGCATCACCGACGTTCTTCACATACTGCTCTAACAGATCCTGTGCACGATTCTGCGCCTGCTGTAACAGAGATTCATCCGACTGGACATTCTCCAGCATGTTTTCCTGTGCAGTCTTGATGGCTTCCGTCTGGTCATCCGCGTTGATTTTTTCTGCACCGAGACCTTCCCGGTTTGTATAATAGGAGTCCTTATCCAGCGATGTCTGGTCAACCTGACAGCTAAGCACCTTTGCCTTCGGCATCGTGATCGTCACCTGATTGCCATCGACCTGCATATCCAGATTCGTGATGTCCACGCCGAGCTTTACGATACCGGAATACTCGATCCAGAGTTCTGCGGTTGTGTCCCACCACAGCACGTCTTTTTCCTTCGTGATCTTTGCGACATTATGATAATAACATTTGAGCGTTGCCAGCTCACAGATAGATTTCATCTGCGTGAGACTTAAATCTTCTTTCGGTGCTTCTTCCTTTTTGCCACAGGCTGAAAAAAGCATACAAACAACAAGGCATAATACTGCAAGTCTTTTTATCTTTCTATTTGGGTTCAATCCCCTTATCTTTTTATTCGTCTTTTCCATTCTCATTTTTTCCCACCGAAATTCCTATTCAATCACGAGTTCATATGGCTCATCCTGATTCTCGATAATCGGATTGATCAACGCTTTTACTGTATCTTCCGCATTTTCTCTTGCCATTTCGAGGAGTTTTTCATTGCCTCTGCACGCTTCACCTGCATCTGCAAGGCATGCCGCATAGGCTTCTTCGGATACATCGGATTTTTCCGCACTTTTCTTTATGAACATATAGTCCATGGATGCCATATCCACGACAACTTCTTTCACCTGGATTCGTGGAAGTGTGACTACAATCTTTTTAGCCTGTCCTTCCAAGACATCCTCGTCTATGTTCACTGTGATTTCTTCCATGTTCATGCTTGCTTTTGCACTGGCATTATAGGATACATAATAAGCAATCTTGTTCGGATGCTTCTTCTGTGGCACTGCCGCAACTCCGTTATATGTCATTGTGCTGACAGCCAGATCGTCAATCTGCAGAACTTCCTCCAACTGGCTGCTTGTGAGAATCGTCGTCTTTACCTCCGGCTTCAGTCCGAACCAGCCAAGCTGCTTTGCAAGCTTATAGCCGGCTCCAACCAGGATGACTACGACTGCCAGGATCACGATCCATTTCAAAAGCTTTACCACATCACGTGTCGATGCTTTTCTGCCTTTATCCTCAACTGTTTTTCGTTTATTTTTTTCTCCATGTTCCTGCACGTTCATCGCTTCCGTTTCATCCCCTCTGGTTGTATCTTCGTCCATTTCGTTCATTCCGGATTTGCCCATATGTCTTCTCCTTATGCGTATTTTTCGCTTTCATCCGTATCGTTCACTTCTGCTTTCATATATAGCATATATACCCGCCTACTGTAGCGACACCTTATCTCCATCAATCTTAAAACAGCCAAAGCTCTTCAGGAAGCTGGAGAATTTGCTGTAGCCATATTTCTTGATACTGAAATTCCGGTTCTCGTTTTTTAACGTACTGTTTAAGAGTCCCATATTGCTGTTCTTCTGTGGATTCTTCTTCAGGATCTGAATAATCTGCTCCTCAATTTCCCTCTTCGGTACAACATCATCGATAATCTTCACATAATTCTGACGATTCTGGGAAATGACCTCGAAATTACCAAATGCCTCATTTATAAATGTTGTAAGCTTCGAATATCCATAATTCCGCACATCGAAATCAGAGAAACGTGCCTGCAGCTTACTTCCAATCTCGCCGACATGCGTCAGTTTATTGTTATCGGCATTGCCATCAATGATATCATAGATAACTTTTTGAATAGACTTAATACTTGTAATATTCGAGTTGTTTTCATTTTTCTCGGTTGATACTTTCGCAACATTTTTCTCATCCGTGGCTTGTGAGATATCTTCGCGAATGAGCGCATCCAGCATTTTGAAGCTCGTACACGCCTTGACAAATGCTTCCGGTGTCTTGTTCTCACCCATACCGACCACTTCCTTGCCTGCCTCACGCAGACGCTCTGCCAGCCGGGTGAAATCACTGTCACTCGATACGAGACAGAATCCATCCAGATTGCCTGTATAGAGCAGATCCATCGCATCAATGATCATTGCGGAATCTGTTGCATTCTTACCCTGTGTATAAGCAAACTGCTGGATTGGGACAATAGAATTCCGGAGCAGCGTCGTCCGGTTCCAGCCATTCACACTTTTTGCCCAGTCTCCATAGATTCTTCGCACCGTTACCATACCCCGGTCCGCCAATTCATCAAAGATTGTATCTATATATTTGGCAGATACATTATCCGAATCAATCAATAATGCATATCGCTTTTCTTCACTACCCATAGTTACTCCTCAACCTTATATCCCTGTTCCAGCCGTACTTCAAATTCGCTTTCCGGCATCGGCTTATCAAATACATATCCTTGCACAATATCACAACCAACCTGTCTTAAATATTGTAACTGTTCCTTCGTCTCTACACCTTCGGCAATCGTCTTCTTCCCGAGCTTGCGCACCAGATCAACGATACTTACGAACATCACCATGTCCGTATCCTTGCCCGGATACTCTGCCTCCATTGGAATAAAAGACTTATCAATCTTAATTACATTCAGATCTACTTTCTTAATCATATTCAAGGATGAATAACCGGTTCCAAAATCATCAATCGATGTTGCGATGCCTTCGCTGCGAAGTCCATCAACGATCTCCGACATAATCTCGTAGTTCTGGAAATCCTCGCTCTCTGTCAGCTCAATCTCGATATAACCGTGATCGATGCCGTACTTGTCAATCACATTGACGATCTTTTTCACCAGATAATCCTCCTCCAGATGTCTTCTGGAGAAATTCACAGAGATACACGGAACTTTTTTCCCTTCATCCAGCCGCTTGCGGATAAACCGGCACGTTTCTTCCAATACATAATAATCAAGCCTGCACACACTTCCCTCCCGCTCAAGCTGTGGAATAAACTGCATCGGCGGAATCAGTCTGCCCTCGTGCATCCAACGTACCAATGCCTCGGCACCACAGATTTTGTTCGTATTGACATCGACCTTCGGCTGATAATAGACCACAAATTCATGTGCCTCGAGCGCAGGAAGAAAGCTTGCAATGATTCCCTGTGCCTCCATTATTTTATTCTGGATCTCTGCCGAATAAAATGCAACCGTTCCGCTGCCCTTCTGTCTGGCAGCCTGATATGCAATACTTGCGCGTGCCATAACATCTCGCGGTGCCCGGATATCTTCCAGCTTACTGACACCGATCGTCGCACCAAACACAAACTCTTTTTCCTTGATTTCGGTCCGATGATACAGCCGGAGATTCTGGAGCTTCGATAAAATAATTTCACTCCGTTCATTCTTCACCAACGCGACAAAATTATCACCGCCCAGACGCGCGACGATCTCATCATCCAGCAACATCTTATCTACCATTCCGGCGTAATTGCGTAATATAACATCTCCCTCTTCATAAGGGAAAATCTTATTCACATATTTGAAATTATGCACATTGAAGAAAAATACCGTGTATGTATAAATCTGTCCGGTCGCTAACTGTTTGCCAACAAACTGCATAAATGCTTCCGGATTCGCAACACCGGTTGCCATATCCGTCAGCAATACGCCACGCAGTAATCCCTGCATCATAACACGGCTAAACTGAATATATATCTCCTTCAGCAAAATCTGTTGCGTATCCTGATCTTCCTTTGAGTCGTCCACATCCTCACACGGATAAACGGAAAACGTCATCGTTCCGCCATCCGGCAGTACAAACACCTGATGCTTTGCCTTTCCATATGCTCCATTCTGATTGTCAAATAATTTTCCAGCCCGATGCTCCCCGTGCGGACGAATCTTGGATACCGGAGCATCCAACTCATATTTCACTTTGCCAAGCTTCAGATTCTCTGCAACAATTGCAAGTGCCTGCACCACATTTTTCTCACACTGTTCGAAGGTCTGAGCCTCCCGGTGCAAGACCTCTGTAAATGCTTTGTACTTCTCATTGAACTCCAACTTTTCACACATTTTTTATTAAACTCCCTGTTTTCCTCTATCCCATTATGCAAACAACGTCTCTACCTGTGCAGCATCAAATACCACATGTCCTGCATGCTCTACCTCAATCTGATACAAGGCATTTGCCGCCAGATGTTCCGCTGCCTGCTCGATATCCCGAATTCCCGTGGTATTCTCAAACTGATGAATCACTGCATCTAAGCCCGCATCTGTCACAACACACTCCTCTTCCCGAAGCCCGATACGCTTCAGTACCTTCGGCATTGCAAACTTCGTGAATATAATCTTCTTTTCCTCAAATGTATAATCCGGAATATCAATCACCGCGAATCTTGACATGATCGGTGCACTGATATCTTCCTTATTATTTGCTGTTGCAATCGGATAGACACCGGTCGTCGGCACCATACATTCCATATAATTATCTGTAAATCCAAGGTTATCCAGAAGCGTCAGAAGCACATCCGCCGGGTTGCCATTTCCCTTGCCGGATGCCGCCTTATCCAGCTCGTTGATGATAAATACCAGATTCGATTCACCTGCATTCGAGAATGCTTCCATGATAATTCCCGGTTTCGCATTCGCGTAAATTCGGGAGCTTCCTGTAAGCTGCTCCGGATCCTTGATGGAACTCATATCAAGCGTTGTCCATGGCAGTTTCAGGATCCTTGCTACCGCATATGCAATCTGTGACTTTCCGGTTCCGGCAGGTCCTACCAGAAGCAATCCATATGCCGGCAATGTATGTGTCCGGTTGATCTGGATGATCGTCTCCATAATTCTCTGTTTTACACGCTCTAATCCGTACAGCTCTTCATCTAAGATTTTTCTCGCCCAATCCGGATCTATCGCCTCGAAATAATTACTCTTCCACTGCACGTTCAGCATAATAGAAAGTGCACGCTGTGCATGTCTGCGCTCCTCCTGTGACACCTCACTCGAACGAGCAACTGCAAGATTCCTTCGTGCCCACAGGCGGATATTGTCCGGCATCGTCTTACCTGCACACATCATGAAATCGGAAATACTCTGCAGGCTTGTGAGCTTCATCTCATCGCCGACTTCATCCGCATCCTCGTCCTCCTCAACTTCCTCTGCCGCACTACTTGCAAGCAGCCGTTCAATCATAAACTGCAGGAAACCATCCTCCGCGGACAGCTTTGTCGCACCGCCATATGCAGTCTCCCGGATCTTATAGACGGCATAGCCATCCTCCATATTCTGTCCGGACAGACGGATTGGAATCCGGTTATCTCCGAGCCATTTGATCAGACTGATAAACCGCGCATCCACACGCAGAATATCCGCAGACCATGTTCCATCTGTATCGTTAAATTCAAACGCAGTCCGCTTGCTCTGATTCGCGAACATCCCGGACGCATGATGCGCCCATTTCCGCTTTGTATTATCTAACACCAGTATTGGTTCTTCTGGTGTTTTTTCTTTTGCATCGGATAAAAATGATGTATATGTACAAACAGGTTTTGCCTGCTCCTTTGATGAACCCGTAGAATTAGAAAAGTCAAAAACTGGCATACTATAATTCCCCTCTTTTTCTATAAAATCGCATAATAATCCTATGTTCTATAAAACCATATTTTTGTCAATTTTACAACAGCTATTTTTATTGCAATTATTATACGATGCGCCAAGCTCAATCATATCCTCCCGACTGATCGCATAGTAATGATCGCGCATCTCTTTCTTTGTATGACATACACAGCGCAAAAAATGGATCCATGGGATAACTCCCGGATCCATTCTTTTTTGTTTTACACAAATGGCAATTCGTCTACGTCTACTGTTTTTTTCGTTGTTTCAGGCTTCCCGACACGCGACTGTCCGTTCTTGTCCAGCACCACAACTGCGTTTTTTGTAGAAGCTTCATCGACCAGAAGTGTCGGCAAAATCGACATTGCCTGATCTACCAGCGTGTTCTCCAGCATACGGCATCCGTACTTTCCGTTTGCCTGCTCCCAGAGCTGCTCCCGCAGATCGTCTGTAACCTCGACCCGGTATCCAATGGAATCCGACAGCTCTTCCAAGCGTCTGTCGATAATTTCGTTTACCATCTTTTGGGATAACCGATAGTAATTCGCAATGATCTGGAACCGTCCAAGCAACTCATAGGATGCCCCCAGCTTGATCATTTCTGCTCTGGAGATCGGATGATAATGATCTTCCTGCTCACACTGTGCCGTCGCTCCAAACCCAAGACCACCACGCTTTGTCTCACGTTTTTGTCTGCATGCGTCGAAAGATCCGAGTCCGATAAACAGCGTATTGCCCGTGTCAATCATCTGATTCTGCAGCGTGACTGTTCGTCCTTCCAGCAAAGTAAGGATCTGTGCCTGCACCGCCGCATTCACGTTATTGCCACCACTTGTAAAGGATGGAGACAGCTTCTTATCGAACTCGTCCATAAAGACAATTCCGATACCCGTTGGATCCGCTGTTTCAAACAATCCACGGACAATCTCGACTGTATCCGGTCCCTTGAAACCTTCCTCCGTGATGGATGTCACATCAACCTGAAGAACCGGTAAGTCCGGAAGATACACACGAAAGAAATCTCTGAGTGCCCGGAAGGTCTCCGTCTTACCGCAGCCCGAAGGTGCTGCAAGCAGGATGTTATTATGCACCTGCTTATTTTCTGTGATACACTGCAGATAGCGGTATACGCCTGCCAGAATCTTAGGCAGCTCCGGCTGCCCCTTCACTCTTGCCTGCATAAAGTACAACATCTGGGCAAAGGAATTGTTCTGCAAAAAAATCTTAATCCGCTCCTGCATGGTAGGCTCATGGGTATACCCATAATCCGCTTCCTCCCATAAATCAACATCTTCCGGCTGGTAAGTCTCTGCATCACTATGCTTCATAAAGGCTTCTGTAGTAGCGTCCAACATTTCATCCTGGCTGTTCTGATTAGTGTTCGATGTTTTTTTCTTTTGGGTTTCTTCTGCCTTCCCTTTTGCTGACCCAGCAGCCAGGCGTCTGTTTCTTGCATTGAATTCACGGAACGTGCAGCATTTTACGTTTTTTCCATCTCTCTGCGCCCCAATCTGTTCCGGCTGGAAATAACGGATGGAGTAGCCGAAATAGGCAATCGAACCTGTATCATCGTTTTCACTGTAATACAGATAGATTGACTTCTGCGGAACCTGAAACACCCGCATCACACGTCTGCACAGGTCACGGACAAGTTCCTTTTCATCCTTCCAGAACCTGTCAGCGCTTCCCTCATAATACGTAATTCCTGTCGTAACATTCATCTGCTCTACAGCAGGAAGTATCATGATCTGAAGTGCTCCCGGCTTTATTCTGTCACCAAACCGTTTGCGGGCAAAATCTCTACATTCCCTGATTGCGTCCATCGGCGGATTCCCCGGCATAATCGCATATATATCTACGTAGCCCTGTCTGGTTTTGGAATCTTCAAAGATAACGACTGCACCATCGACTGCACCATCATTAAATCCGTACTTGACATTTTCAAACGGCCGTTCCAGCGGGCTTGTGAAAACATTTAAGCTTGCATCTGACATCTGCATCACGCTCCATTTCTTTTATCGTCTTTTCTACAATGTCTAATATATCTCTCCATGATGCATTTGTCATTGAACACATCGTTCAATCCTTTTGACTCCACTTTTCAATTATGTTGTATTGCTTTTACATATATTGGTGTTCCAGCCGGGTCACTTCTTCCCGCACGAATGCTACAACCGATTCCGGTGCAACGATCTTCGCCCCATCTCCAAGTCCCATAACCCAGAATACAAATTGCCGGCTCACTGCAACATCTACATTTACCGTGAACTGTTTATCACCCCTTGGAATCAGATTTACCTCTCTTCCGAACCGGTCTACTATCACATTTGCCATTTCATTATCACAAAGCAGTTTGACACGTTCTTCGGTACCGCCAAACATGCCAAACATCTTCTTATCATAAACAGCGGTATCAAACCTGGCAAACACAGTTTTTCCAAGACGTTTTTCCTCTGTCATCTGAATATCCAGCATCTTATCCACGCGGAAATGCTTGATTTTTTCCTCTTCCTGATCATATGCAACCAGATAATAGTTTCCATCACTGCACGTAAGCGCCCAAGGACTCACCTTATAAAACGCACCATCATGCCGCAGTTCTTCCTCTTTTTTCACATTCCATTGAAAATAGTGAAATTTTATCTGGGCATTCTCAGAGATCGCTGCATGAATCCGGTCTACATTCCGATAGATACTGTCATTCATCGTCTTTACCCGGCCGGTCACAAACACCTGCCGTTGCAGCTGTGATGCTTCGAATTTGCCAGCTAATTTTTCGATCTTCTTTATCAAATCATTGGTCTTTTTCTTGGTAATAAACTTGGCTGATTGCACGGAATCTACCAGAAGTTTTAATTCCGGCAGTTCAAATGGACGGTTCGCAACATAATAGCTATATGTACGATCTTTCTGAATCCGCTTGATATCCATCCCAAATGACCGAAGACATTCTATATCCGTATAAATACTTTTTCTCTCAGCCTTGATATCGTATTTTTCCAGTTCACAAATGATATCTGCCGTTGTTACCCTATGATCCCGATCCGTCTGTTCCAGGAGATATTTCCGGATATATAATAATTTTAATTTCTGATTTCCCGATTTTGCCATCACACGTATCCTCTGCACCTTTATTACCAACCATACTGGATCAATCTCTTTCAGAGATTTACAGCAATCAACTGGCTATTCCATATCATCCAGTTCCTCTATGGCATCCCAGTAATTCTCCATCCACGCTGCCTGTTTCTCAAAATCAACAGACTCATTTAAAACCTCTTCCAAAGCCACAGATGTGCCCGGTGCATACAACAAACCATCCGCTCCGACCACTGCCTGTCCACCAACATCCAGCTTCCGTGCATACATCAAAGCATCTTCCATCATCACAATCGTTGTCTCTCCTGCATCCGACTCCAGCACCACCTGCACCATCGGTTCCTGTCCTTCCGGTCTGCCCTCACAGCCAAAATCTTCCTCATCAATCCGAATTATCTTGTATACCTGCTCTTCCATATAGTCTCCCTGACATTAATCTACCCGTTTCTTGCCCCAGAAGAATAATGCAACTGTTCCCGGTCCTGTATGACTTCCGATTGTTGTACCAATATGATTGATTTCAACCTTTCCATTTAACTTCGGGAACTTCGCTTCTATCAGATCTGCAACAGCCCTCGCATCCTCATAGCAGGCAGACTGAGAGATATAACATTTTCCGGAATAATCAAGGCCATCCTCGGCGCATTCCTCCATCCGGTCTACAATTGCCTGAATAACCTTCTTTTTTGTACGAATCTTATATCTTGGAATCAGTTTTCCTTCATAGTCCACATTCAGAAGCGGGCAGATATTTAATACTGATCCAATAAATCCAGCCGTCTTTGTCACACGCCCACCTTTAATAAAAAATGTCAGATCTGTGGTGAAAAACCAATGATTCAGATTCAGTTTATGTTCCTCTACAAAATCGCGTACTTCATCAATTGTCTTTCCCTGATCCCGAAGTTCTGAAAGTTTATCCATCAACAGACCATAACCGGAGGATGCCGCAAGAGAATCCACTACATAGATCTTACGATCCGGAAATTCCTGCTGCAACGTCTCTTTTGCAATATTGGCTGAATTGATAACACCGCTGATTCCGGAGGAAAGACTCACATGCAGGATATCCAGTCCCTGCTCCAGAAAAGACCGAAAATACTCTTCAAACTCCTCCGCATTGACCTGTGATGTTTTCGTATCCGCACCATTTGCCATGCGTGAGTAAAACTCATCAAACGGAATGCTGACACCCAGATTATCCTCATACTGCTTCCCATCTAATTCAAAATGAAAGCATATATATTTCACATCAATTTCATCAAAATGTTCCTTTGAAAGATCGGCTGTCGAACAACAGCTTAATACATAATTTCCCATAAACCAAACCTCTCCTTGCCTGCATTTATTTTGTTGTCCCATAGGACATACCTGTTTTTATCATAGCCAATTTCACACAAAAAATCAATCATCATTCCATCCTTCTGACCTTAATTCTGCCCGAAATTGAATCCGTCTAATCGCAGACAGCTGTTCAAACTGAATCTCATAGACCTGTGCTTCTGAATCTGCTTTTAATATCCTGCCCTTTCCAAAAATCTTATGCCAAACAATATCTCCCTCTTTAAATTGCATCTTCTCCCGCATCGGTTCCGTCACGGATCCGTATGGTAACCGGCTGCCATTGATACATGCCACACAGTCTGTATCAATTCCACATAACAGGGACGAAGTTCGTGCCGGATATCCTTCGACCTTATTCTTATAACTGCTGAGATAGAGCATCTTTTTTGCACGCGTCATAGCGACATACAATAATCGTCGCTCCTCTTCATATTCATCTTCATTTTTCAGCCGGTAACTTGGAAACTGATTTTCTATCAATCCTGGTATAAACACGGTGTCAAATTCCAATCCTTTTGCCGTATGAATCGTCATCACCCGCACAACATTGTGCTTTGTATCCTCATCCTGTGCCGTAAAAAGCGCAAAATGCTCCAACATATCTCCAAGTGGAACCGGCTCCATATTTTCTTTTTCCAATGTCTGAATAGTATCCAGCAATTCTGACACATTATCCAGCTTCGTCTGATCAAAATCCTGTTCTAACTCCGTACGATATCCAAGTTCCAGGCATGCCTTCGCAAGCTCGTGAGAAGAGTAATTCCCATAGTTCTCATGCAACCGTTGCATCTCCTGATAATATTGCACAACAGGTTCCTTCGTAATCTCCCCACTCGCAAGCGCTGCCCCTAACGCCTGAAACATCGTACATTGATGCGCTTTTGCATAAAGTGCCAGCTTCTCCTGTGATTTCTTTCCAAACCCACGTCTTGGCCGTGCAATCGTATATCGAAAATCCAGATCAGTCTGACTATAGATCATTCGCAGATATGCCAGCACAGTCCGAATCTCCTCCGCTTCGTAGAACTTGGCACCACTTAAGATCTTATACGGAACCTTCTTTCTGACAAATGCTTCTTCCAGCGAACGTGTCTGGGAAGATGCACGTACAAGCACCACATAATCCGAATACAATTTGCCCTGTGCCTGCCCATCTGCAATACAGTTTGCAATCCAGGCAGATTCTTCTTTTTCCGTTTTCAACTGATTAAACACAGGCTTGGCTCCCGGCTGGTTGTTCGTGAACATTTCTTTCTCCAGTCGGTTCCGGTTCTGTTGAATCAATGATTTTGACAATGCCACCACTTGTGGTGTGCTCCGGAAATTCTCTGTCAACTGATAACTTTTTACCTCCGGATAATTCTCATGAAAATGAATCATATATTCAGGATTGGATCCTCTCCAGGAATATATATTCTGATCATCGTCCCCAACTACAAACAGATTCCCATATTTTCCACTCAATACCGTTAACAACCGGTACTGCTCCGCACTCACATCCTGAAATTCATCACAGAGCACATACATACACCGATCCTGCCACGTCTCCCGTGCTTCTGGAAAATGGTCAAAGATATAAAGTGCAAAATGAATCACATCCTCAAAATCAAGAACATAATTCTCCCGTTCTTTCTTGATATACGCATAGAACACCTTCTGATATGCTTCATCTGTCTGTGCAATCATCTGCTCCAGATGAGACAGATCCGGCTCTGTCATCCATTCAATATAGGCAGTATCCAGCTTTTTCCGATCAATCTCTTCCATCATTTTCCGCGCAGTACTCTGCTTTAACGACACATGCACTTCATCTGCCACTTCCCGAATCAGCTCAAGTTCTGCCTTCTTATCCAGAATAGAAAATGTCTTTGGAAACGACAATCGATGAATCTCCTCCTTCAGGATCTTGTTACAATAACCATGAAAAGTACCTGCAAAACAGTTACATTTATCTCCTATGATATTCTTCAATCGCTGTTTCATCTCTCCGGCTGCTTTATTTGTAAATGTCAATGCAACAATGGATGCCGGATCTACATACAATTCTGTAATCAGATATGCAATTCGATAAGTAAGTGCAAGGGTTTTTCCGGATCCAGGCACCGCCGCTACACGAATATACCCTTCCGTTGCCTGTATAATTTTCTGTTGTTCTTCTGTGATTTTATCGGGGAACTTCATATCCAATCTCCAATCTATCCATACATTCAATATCTGTCATATATAGATATATTATCGAACATGAGTTCTTTTGTCAATCAATTCTCCGTTCAAATGACACGAATGTAGCGCCATTTTCCAACGGATTATTCTTATGCTGCCTTCTTTATACGTTCGCTCTTGCGCGATACTGTTTCTTTATTTTCCGCCAGAGTTGCCCGGTTTGCATGTATCTTACAGGCAGTCACCTTATTTACCTTAGGTTCAATCATATATTCGTCTTCCATATTTGCCTGCTTTACAAGACGTCTTGCTAAAAATGCGATTACTAACAACAGCACTCCAACTAAAGGCATAGAGATAACAACCATACCACCTGTCACAGCACTGCATACGTAGATTCCTTCTATAATTTTATTGCCATTTACATATTGTTTCATATTTCTGCGCTTCCTTTCTTTTCATGAAATCTCTCCTTGTTGTACCCATCTTACCTTTTTATGTGTACAAAAAACATCCC
>ERZ1026852.220-NODE-220-length-39551-cov-13.416802_pt1 | contig 39551 bp, 30 predicted proteins | sample MGYA00380156_ERZ1026852 | MGnify/ENA primary metagenome ERZ1026852 (study PRJEB33269, sample SAMEA4719792) | human gut metagenome | biome: human-associated habitat; feature: organic feature; material: feces | place: Cameroon | collected 2013-10 ...
ACAGTAACGCGTCCAAAGGTATTGCTATGACAAGGAAAGAGTTTAAGGAGTATTGCAATAACTCAAAAAGTAATCAATAGAATAAATATTATTAACGTTTAGATGAATAGTTATTTAAGACATATAAAAAAATACTATATTCAATTACTGTTAATCATAGCCACCCCATTGATTATCAACACTCTAATGGTGCAGCCAATGCTATTCCCTATTACAGGAGATAGTTCATCATGGCTTGGCTTTTGGGGTAGTTATATCGGGGCGGTTTTGTCTTCTGCAATTGCACTATATATACTCTATAAACAGAATCAACAAAACCATGTAGAAAATATCGCAAACCGAAATCTTCAACTTTCAGTAATAAAATACAATCAAGAATTAGATAAACTCCGAGACTTGCGCACTGCTTTAGTTGATTTTCAAGCATCATTCGACTACTTAGAAATTAACAATATCGCATCCAAATTTATAGATGGGCATTATGGTGAAGAAGAGCGAGCAAGATTAAAGTATTTAGTTCGTGACATAGATGAGAAAGGATTCAAGGCAACCTTTTTACTTGATTTAATGTCAAACTCTAATTCTGTAAATGAATTCAATTTAGTTTACAATAAAATATATTATAGATATGGTCTTATTCTTGAAGATTTTTCTTCTTTTTTGGATCTAATGCAAGATTTGCCCCAATCTAAAGCAGGAAAAAGAGCTTATATTGAAAAGCAACTAAATGTTTGGGAAACTTATGATAAGCAGCAAAAAGAAAAAGTTATCAATAAAATTTCTGGATTTACACCTCCAAAATCAATAAGTGAGATTATTAAATCTCATGGCAACTATGAGAATATTGAAGAAGAAGCATCAAATATTGTTAAAGAAAGATTGCTTGAAACTATTGAAGATTCTTCTTTAAAGGAGAATTTGAAAAAATGTATTCAAAACATTTTGTCAGAAGAACAAAGTAGAATATATACTATATTGAGTCAAGCATAACAACAAGTTGGTCATGCTGAAAGACAACGAGCTGCGCCAGTACGGAGAATACCGCACCAAGCGCCTCGTCCTCGACGCCTGGAATAAATTCGGATATAACAATTAAATTGGACAATATGAATAGTTCCATCAAATATCAAAAAAGTATAGACAAACTTCTTGATGAAGTTTACTTGCACTATATTCAATCTACGGAATTTAATGGTCTCCCATTAAGTTCCGTAACATCATGTTCAAAAGATGAAACAAAAGATGTTTTACAAAAGCTAATTGAGAAGGGAGACATTTATGTACTTTCTTCAAAATTTGACAGCAATCCATATATCATTAGATTTGGTTTTCCTTCTATAGAAGAACAAATTGAATACATTCAGAACTATTCATTCAATGAAGAATTAATTTTGTATCCATCTCCATCTTACTTGGGAAAGAACAGAAATGTATCAGAGTTAGCATCATATCCATTTAAAAAGATGATGGCAATAGGCTATCCACAGCTTAAAGCCTGCTTTTTTGAATACAATGTATTACAGCATTATGCATTTGACCCAAGAAAAAATCTGAAGTTCAATGATTATCAAGGAGAAATTCATTCTGAAGCAGATATCAATAGTACACAATACATAAATTTAAAGACATTTGGCATTGGCAGAAACAAAGAGGACTTTGTTATTGTTGCATTTCCACGAGACCTACAAAATATGTCTTCAATGAACCAAAGCATATGGCATGGGCATATGATAAAAGATACTGCAAATTGTAAAATATTAAAAGATTATTACGATAATCTTTTTAATGTATCATGGAATTTTCCTGATACAATTTACAGAGCCATATTAGAGGAAATTGTAAACATAAATAACTTAACAACAGATGCGTTCAGCAAGTCTTTATTTAGAAAGACGTATAGCAAGGAAAATTTAGAGAAATTCGACATACTTCCTTTTCCTAGCCTTGAAAGCTATAATCAGTTTTTGCTATTGTTAGAAAAAATCGTGATATCTAACATTGATGTACATTTTTTTGAAATGTTTATGTCCATAAAACGAGACAATGGCAGCACAAGAGGCTCGTTAGATTGTTTAAACGAATGGATTAACCATATAAACAGTAGTATTTGCGATGACATATTAAGTCCATTAAAGCACTTGCGCAAAGAGAGGCAAGCACCTGCTCATAAAATACAATTAGATGAATATGCAAATGAATATCTATCTAAACAGCATTCATTATGCAAGTCCATTTATCGAAGTTTACATTTGCTAAGATGTCTTTTACAAACACATCCCAAGCTAAAAAACACAAAAATTAGATATTCAAAGACTGATTATATTGAACTATAAATAAGTAACTGTTCAAAATTAATTTTATAAATATGAATAATTCACGAATAAGTTCGTACCCACAGACGCCAAGGCCCTGTTCGTACAATAGAAAAGCGAGTCCGTAGTCTCGTAATCTATTGGTCTGATCCATTTGCCCTTAAGTATACGCCAAAGAATCTCGGCAGGATTAAGTTCTAGAGAATAAAGTGGAAGATAGAAGAGGAACAATCCTCTAACGACCATTTTAGTCGTTCTTAGTCGTTTTTTAGTCGTTCTTGCGGTCGTTGCGGTCGTTATTTGTCTTAACAAGTCACAAACTACTTATACATATATAATAACACTGTACGTGAAAAAATCTGCCATATCTCCCAGCTTCTGCATAACTCGTTGTATATAAGCAAAATAAAGGCTGGCAGCCTCAACAAGCTATCTGACAGCCTCAACAAGCTATCTGACATGGTAGTTCTTTACAAGTGAGCACATTTTTATACAATTCAGTTTGCATTTTATTGTAACACCTCAAAGAAAAGCATTATATTTGCAGAAGAAAGGCTGTTTAAACAAAGCCTTCCATATGCTCAAAGACAACGAGATACGCCAGTACGGAGAATACCGCACCAAGCGCCTCGTCCTCGAAGCATGGAACAAATTTGGATTTGACAATTAAAACGAGCAATTACAATGGTAGAAAATAGTATAAACGTCCAAGTACACAATGATTTCAATCAAATTTTTGAAATCATCAATTATCATCGTCAACGGGTTTCAAAAACTGTTGATGACGAATCCCTGCGTATGATATGGGAAGTTGGAGGCTATGTTAGCAAAAAACTAAAAGCATCAGAATGGGGATCTAATATTGTACGTCAACTATCAGAATACATAAGAACTCAAGATCCGACTATTAAAGGTTGGAGTTATCGTACTATATATAAAATGGTGCAATTTTATGAGGTATATAGCTCAACATCATTTAAGAATCTGTTGCAAACCACAAAATTAGTTCAGTTTACAAAATTAGAATTACCATCAAAAGATTTTGTGCCATTTGAAACGGCACAAATTGGGAAAGATGATTTTGTGCCATTTGAAACGGCACAAATTCCTACTATTCTATTTTTTACTGGTTGGACTAACCATCAAATCATAATGAATCGCTGCAAGAGCGATGATGAGCGTCTGTTCTATATTTTGTTTGCTCAAAAAGAACATTTGCAAAACAAACAATTAGAGCGGGCTATCAAGACAGACACTATGGCATCAATTTTAAGAGCTAAAGATATTCAATCAGAAGCTCTGCATACCACTTATACAAAATCGCCAGCCCTTTTCAAAGACACTGCATACCTTGACTTTCTTGGATTACCACAAAGATATAAAGAGACAAGATTACGCAAAGGAATTGTTGAACATATGAAGGATTTTATTCTTGAAATGGGTAAGGACTTCCTATTTATTGATGAAGAGCATCCTATAAAAGTTGGAGGGAAAACGTACAAAATTGACTTGCTTTTCTATCACAGGCAATTGCAGTGTATGGTTGCATTTGAGTTAAAGACAACAGAATTTCACCCCTCTTACCAAGGACAGTTAGAATTTTACCTCGAGGCACTTGACCAAGAAGAGCGCAGATCTAATGAGAACCCAACCATTGGCATTATCCTGTGCAAAGAATCTGATATGGAAACTGTCAGATTTGCTCTCAATCGCAGCATGAGCCCAATGATGATTATGCAATACAAAGAGCAATTGAAAGTTGGCAGCGTTATACAACGCAGTATTGAGGAATACTGTAAATACATCAATGCAGAATTGTAAAACCAAGCATATTCCAAGTAGGAATAAGAACATTGAGTGGACTTGAAAAGTAAATAATATAACAAATACGAACATTAATGATTTAGACATTGTAGTAAAATGAAGAAAACAACGTGGATCAATGATAAAGGAAATTTCTGCTTCTTTTGGGAAAAAGACTCCTATAAAAGAGTCTTGTCTTTTTTTTCAGCAATCCTCATAGTACTGATTGTATCAGGCATTATAGACTACTTTTGGGTTAAAGGAATCTGTTCAATAGTTCTAATAGGGGTATTCATATCCATGTTTATAGCATATAACTATGTAAACCATAAAAGCAATAAAAAAGATGCTATTCTCTTATCTATAATAAAGGATAAGTTAGATGAGCAGATTACTTTTTATATTTCAAAACGAAAGCACAATATTCAAGAAGTTAAAAGGAAAATTTTCTATCAAGACGAAGGAACTTATGGACGAATTATAGGTACATTTGTCATTTGTGTATTTTCAGATAAAAGCGTAATTGAGTATGAGCTTATTCGTCATTTAACTGGAAATAAAGAATATTACGAATTGACTAATGAAGCACAAATTTGCAAAGAAAAAGAACGATTAAAGGCAGTTATTCCATTCTACACCATAAAGAATATATTAAATAATCTCTCTTTTTCCACAGAAACAAAACTAAGAGTACTTATAATAGGCACACTTATTATAAGTACCCTTTTTGCAGCTTTGTTTTTTCTAATATTTACACATTTTGATATAATGATAATATGCCTTTGTTTGTTTTCCTACATTATCATTAGATGTTTTTGGAATAAGTTTTTCGGAAAATTAAATACTCTAAAATTTATCAATTGGATAGTCTATACACCTGGTATATTTTTAGAATTATTTTTTAAAATAGGACAACCTGCAGTCATTATTTATGGGGCATTATTTCTTCCAATTATAATCATCTCAAGTATTGTTTGGATTGTTCTTACAATATTGCATTTTTTCATAAGCACAAATATCGTATATCATACACAGTTATTCATAATGCTAACGATATTAGAGATAATATGTGTTCATGTACCATGCATTCCACAATGGCTTATCAAAAACCTACTATTTAAGAATTGGAAAAATCATAAATATGAAAAGTATAAAGAACAGTTAGCTCTATATGTCATTTCTCCCAAGAACTATAATTTCTTGTTTAGTTTGCTGTATGTTATGTTTCTTTCTGTTAATGCTTTTTGTCAATTAGAAGGTCATTCATACCTATTTTCTGCAGATTTCGATAATGCAATATTAAAATCTTTTCTTGTCTTTCTTGCATTTTCTACCATGAAACAAAAATCAAAAGAAATGGAAATAAATTCCAAAGAATTACTTGTAAATATAAAAGGCTTATTTTTGCACGATAATGACATCGGAGAGTAAAAAAACAGAAAGATAACATAGAGACTTCAAACAGAATTCTAATAGCAGCAAGTTATAGCTTATAACTGCAAAAGGCGAGCAAGAATTTGATTCTTAAGAGACAAAGTTAGTCGTTTTAAGTCGTTTTTACGGTCGTTCTCGGATATTTTCGGTCGTTTTTGCTGTCGTTGCGGTCGTTCTTCACAAGTGATTCTTCAGATAAAATTGTAATGACATTTTATCTGAAGAGTCACTTGTTTATATCATCTGCCACGTCGCACCCTATACTTCGCTGGTCGCATCATTGCAGCTGCCATGGCAATACACCTGCGCCACCAATGATCATCGACTTCATCATTGCTCATGGATATAGCCAAGCGAAAGAAGCATGGCGCTGTTGATGACCTTCGACGAAGAACACACCTACCAGATAATGGTTATGGGTAAGATAGATGGTAAGAAGATAGATGGTAAGGACGTAGAACTAATACGTACAGGTTTGTATCTGTTTCTAATTTTTGTTATCCAACAGAGCGCGTCTAAGATCATCATCCTGCGCCAGTCTCAACTTCTTGCGGATGTTGCCCCTCACCGTGCTCACGTTTGACACACTCTTATCCAAGGCATTGGCAACCTCCTTAAGCGTAAGACCTTGCTCCACAAGTCGGCAGACATCAAGCTCGGCTGGCGTGAGCATGGGGAAGCGCTCGTGCATGTCTTTGCGGTGGCAGGCCTGCAGGTGCTCTATATGGCTTGCCACTTTTATGATGTTGCGCAACGTCTTGTGGTCGAGCTGCTCCATCAGCTCCTTGTCATATACGGTGTCGGCATTTTTGGCTTTTGCCAGCTTTAGGAGAGCCATCAGCTCGGTCTTGTTCATATTAAACACATGCAACACCTGATTGATGGTGTTGGTATAATCGTTCAGCTCCATTTGCTGCTCGTGCAACAACTTATTAGCCACGAAACCAAAAACGGTAGAGGCAACACTCGTAAAACCAAATATAATAAGCAGCTGACCATACATCTTGTTTTGTGTAAGATATAGGCATAATCCTATTGCTAAAATATTTATACATGCGCAAACGAGCGAGGTTCGGGGTAATATAGAAACGCTGGCTACAAGAACAAGAATATAGCAAGTAGTTATGTTGACCGTCGTGAGCATGGGGTCGTGCAGCCCCATAAAAGCTAAGATCAGCAGTCGCACGCTTTGAATAATTATTAGCGAGATGACGAAAGCGGACATGATATATTTCAGCCGTTTTGGTCCCTTTACTATATATACAATCAGTGACACTGCCGATACCAAGACATAGCATGCCGAGCAAGCCAAGGCAGGCTTAATGGTCAAGCCGTAGGAGCCAAAGAGGTGAAGGCTGAAGAGAATGATTGAAATAGGCGCAAAGGTTAGAAAGATGAGCTGTCGGAAGTAATCACGGCGCCCCACCTTTGTGCGATCAAAATATGTGTGTAGGCGATTGTTCATATTTCTAAGTTTAGTATTCTAAACTGCAAAGGTAGTACTTTTTCACTTATTTTGCGTCTTTTGCGCCACTTTTTTATGCCTTTGCGTCATTTTGCGTCTGCCTAAAAATGAGCAAGCAATATTATTATTGGTAAATTTGCACAGATATGTGGGCATCTCTATATATGTCTATTGCCTTTTAGATTAATTATCAACAATAAATAAGTATGAAAAATTCTACAATTTCTAAACAATGGTCTATCACAACAGACCTTTTCTCAACTAATGCTGTCAAGAGCCGCAAACTCTCTATGCTCTGGTTGATGTTACTCACGTTGTTGTTTGTGCCTACACGTATGGTGGCGCAGAATACAACAGAAACAGAAGACAAACGCTATGAATTGTTCAATAGCTTGGATGGTATAACCGATGTTACCATTACTGACAAAGGCAGTTATCCTTGGCAGATGCTGGACTCGAATGACAAAGGGATGGAGAATGTCTCTTCCTATTTTACAAAAGAAAGCAAGGGACTGATGTCAGGTAATTATAATAAATCAAATACTACTTCTGAGACTGTGATAGAATTCAATGTAGAAAAGTCTATGTTATTTTCGTTCAAATATCTCGTGTCGTCAGAACAAAAATATGATGTATTCACTATTACTTTAGATGGAAAAAAGCTTGAGGGTATTAGCGGTACAAGCCAAAATAAGTATAAAAGAATATTATCTGTTGGCAAACATTCTTTGACGTTATCTTACAAGAAAGACCTATATACAAATAAAGGTGCTGACCGTGCGTTCATATACGATTTAAAAACTTCAACCACAATTGATGGCTATGTGGCAGAGTACGATGCCACTAACTATACATTGACTTTCAAAAAAATCGCTTCAATCAATTCGGAACCCATTGATTTGAACCGTATAGTTATGGTGAATAACAAACAGACGGTGATCAATCTGTGCTCCCTTTTAGGTATAAAAATAGGAAATATTAAGAATATTAAGAATGTCATTTTCGAAGAAAGCTTCAATACATACACTCCTACTTCGTTGAAAGACTTCTTTCGTGACTGCACAGGTTTGAATGAAATTACAGGTCTTAAATATTTGAACACAGCAGAGGTGACGGATATGTCATTCATGTTTTGGAATTGTAGAAACCTATCTTCACTCGATCTAACTAATTTCAATACAACGAAGGTGGAGAATATGTCTGGCATGTTCCATAGCTGTCAAAAACTCTCTTCACTCACTCTCTCTGAATCATTCAATACAGCGAATGTGACGGATATGTCGAACATGTTCAGCTATTGCAATATGCTCGAAAAACTCAATCTCTCTAATTTCAATACAACGAAGGTGGAGGATATGTCGTACATGTTCTATATGTGTCAAAAACTCACCGAACTCAATCTCTCTAATTTCAAGACTGAGAAAGTGAAGAATATGAAATACATGTTCAGCTATTGCAATATGCTCGAAAAACTCAATCTCTCTAATTTCAATACAGCGGAGGTGACGAATATGTCTGGCATGTTCTGTGGTTGTTACAAACTCCCTTCGCTTAATCTCTCTAATTTCAATACAGCGAAAGCGACGAATATGCAAGAAATGTTCAAAGGTTGCTCTACTCTCCAAACTATCTATGTCAGCGACAACTTTGTTGTGACAGGAATAACAGATGAAAATTATAAAAAGGATTTGTTTACAGGTTGTGAAGCACTTCCAGAGTATGGAGATGCTAAGACAAGCAGCGATTACGCCAACTACAAGACAGGCTACTTCACCAAGCTGGTAGTAAGAAATGGAGATGAGAGATACGGTATTAAAGGAGAAACAACTCAGCTTACTGTCGATAATCTTGTACTTACCGATAACAAAGACCTCGTGGTTTATGAGCCATTCACAGCCACAGCAGCATCTTATAACCGCACTATTAACACTACTTGGGCAACACTCTGCCTGCCTTTCGAGGTATCGCTTGATGGTCGGAACTTCCGTGCCTTCGAACTTGGTTCTGTAAGTAATAATGAAGTGGTATTGAAAGAACTGAATACAATCATCCCTGCTGGTACTCCTGTTATCATCAAGATGAACGATGGAGAAACACAGCTCAACTTCACTGAAGCCGACAAGGCGATTGCAAATGAAGTTAAGACTGCTGCAACTGCTAATGGCAACTATCAGCTCCAGGGTCTCTATACCCAAAAGTTGTTCGACAAGAATGCTGACAACAACTGCTATATCGTGAAGGGCAACAAGCTGATGAACCCTGCCAAACTGATGCAGAATACCAATAATGAGACTGTTGGCAGCAAGCCGTTCCGTGCTTACATGGTAGACAACTCTACTGCTCCTGCTGCTGGTGCCAAGATGTTCAATATCGGCTTCGACAACGACGGCACTACAGCCATCGACAACCTCAACACCATTGCAGACGACAATGCTGTATATTACGACCTGCAGGGCCATCGCCTCAACGCTCCTCAGAAGGGCATTAACATCGTGAAGCGTGGCAACAAGACAATGAAAGTTATCATCAAATAAACATTGAACGCTATGAAAAAGAAAGAATATATAAAGCCCGAACTGAATGTCTTCAAAACGGAGACGCAAGCCATCCTTGCAGGCTCTTATCTCGAGAAAGCAAAGGATGAGGATTATAGCGAAGAGTCGGTTGAAGACTATCGCGATACTTGGAGCAATATTTGGGCAGACTAAAAAAACAGCCCCTCCCCCGCGCCGCGCCCGCGCGGCTTTCCCCTCCCCTTATGGAGGGGAGTGAATGGCCTTGCAAACTACTATGGATTGTAATACGTAACTTTGTGCTGGAGGACGGGGCACGGAGACCACCGTCCTACTTGTAGATGGCTTTTCTTGTTGCTGGAGGACGGTGTATTTTTGATTAGGAGGCTTACTTTTGAACATACAAACCCCGAAGTTCTATTTTTACAAGGCTTTGGCGAGGACATTTATGTTCTTTTGAACTTTTAGAGTAGAAGATTGATCAGACTTTACCCCTTTCTTTAAAGATTAACCATTAAATTAACTTTCAATATAATACCTCATGGCCCTCATGCCATGAGGTATTTTCGTTTCATTTTGCGTCTTTTGCGTCTCTTTTTTATGTCTTTGCGTCATTTTGCGTCTGCCTAAAATTGAGGAAGCATCTTTATTATTGATAAATTTGTGAATTGATTGATGTACCCTTACGTCTATAACTTTTGATTTTATCAATAACAAATATTTGAATATGAAAAATTATACTTTTTTTAAAAACGTGATGCATGGACTTGCTATCAAGTTGATGTCCCTTATGGTGTTCCTACTGGGCATAGGTACAAGTAACGCTTTGGCAGAAAAGAAACCATACGCGGTGTTTGATGATGCGACAAAAACGCTCACATTCAAGTATGAAGAAAAGGAAACATTCGGGACAAATGAATATGAGTTGAATAGGGGGACGAGTTTCCCCGCCTGGTGTGATTTACATAAATCAGAAATAACTAAGGCAGTATTTGCCCCTTCTTTTGCAGAAGCTCGACCAACCACTTGTGCATATTGGTTCGGTTCTTGTAAAAAACTGAAAAACATTGAAGGCATCGAGTTTTTGAACACAGAGAAAGTTAAAGACATGAGGGGCATGTTCTACGAATGTATATGCCTTGAAAATCTTGACCTCTCAAAATTCGACACGAAGAAGGTGACAAATATGAGAAATATGTTTTATAATTGCCAAAAACTCAAAACCCTCGACTTGTCAAGCTTCGAGACTGATATGGTGACGAACATGGAATCCATGTTCTATAATTGTATATTACTCAACACCCTTAAACTCACAAATAAGTTCAACACACAGAAGGTGGAGGATATGTGCTCCATGTTCAATAGCTGCAAAGAACTTAAAACAATCAATTTGTCAGGCTTCGACACGCAGAACGTGGAGGATATGAGGTATATGTTCAATCTTTGCAAAAGTTTGGAATCTCTCGACTTGTCAAACTTCAACACGCTGAAAGTAACCCTTATGGATAACATGTTCAATCAATGCTTACAACTAACCTCACTCGACTTGTCAAACTTCGATACACAGAAAGTGACGAAAATGAACAACATGTTCTATTATTGTACAGGATTAAAGACCGTTGATATCAGCAGCTTCAATACGCAAGCTGTAAAAAACATGGACTCTATGTTCGGATACTGCACTAACCTCGCAACTATTTATGTTGGTGAGAATTTTGTAACGACCAATGCAAGATCTAGTAATAATATGTTCGATAATTGTCAATTGCTCAAGGGTGCTCTTCCAGAGTATAACGCAAATAAGACCGACTGCAGATTCGCCAATTACAAGACTGGCTATTTCAGCAAGCTGGTAGGTAAGAATGGTTCTGAAAAGATAGGAGCTGTAGGAGAAACACTTACTGCGGAGAGTCTCGCTCTTGACGACAACAAGGATTTCGTGGCTTACGAACCGTTCACAGCCAAGGCTGCATCTTATAGCCGCACAATGAAGGCTAACACAACATGGGCTACGCTCTGCCTGCCTTTCGAGGTGTCGCTTGATGGTTGGAACTTCCGTGCCTTCAAGCTGCTTTCGGCTGATGAGGCTAAAAATACCATAGAGCTGGAAGAGATTACGACAAGCATCGCTGCTGGAACTCCTGTTATCATCAAGATGAACGAAGGAGAAACACAGCTCAACTTCACTGAAGTCGACAAGGAGATTGCAAAAGATGTTCTGACCTCAGAAACTGCTGACGGCAACTATCAGCTCCAGGGTCTCTATACCCAGAAGTTGTTCGACAAGGTTGCTGATAACAACTGCTATATTGTGAAGGGCAACAGGCTGATGAACCCTGCCAAACTGTTGCAGAATACCAATAATGAGACTGTTGGCAGCAAGCCGTTCCGTGCTTACATGGTAGACAACTCTACTGCTCCTGCTGCTGGTGCCAAGATGTTCAATATCGGCTTCGACAACGACGGCACTACAGCCATCGACAACCTCAACACCATTGCAGACGACAATGCTGTATATTACGACCTGCAGGGCCATCGCCTCAACGCTCCTCAGAAGGGCATTAACATCGTGAAGCGTGGCAACAAGACAATGAAAGTTATCATCAAATAAACATTGAACGCTATGAAAAAGAAAGAATATATAAAGCCCGAACTGAATGTCTTCAAAACGGAGACGCAAGCCATCCTTGCAGGCTCTTATCTCGAGAAAGCAAAGGATGAGGATTATAGCGATGAGTCGGTTGAAGACTATCGCGATACTTGGGGCAATATTTGGGCAGACTAAAAAGAAACAGCCCCTCCCCCGCGCCGCGCCCGCGCGGCTTTCCCCTCCCCGTGGGAGAGGGGAGTGAATGGCCTTGCTAACTATGGATTATAATACGTAACTATGTACATGGAGGACGGGGCGCGGAGGCCACCGTCCTACTATGGACGGTGTATTCGCTTAGATAAAAATTTACTGCTGTCCGCTAAAACTCCAAAGAGCATACATATGGTTCGTACCTCAAAATATGTGCGCCAGTACTTGGCCCAAGTACTGCAGTAATCTCCATCAAGTACTGGAGTAATCTCGGCCAAGTACTGCAGTAATCTCCATCAAGTACTGGAGCAATCTCGGCCAAGTACTGAGGCGATATGTTTGCTATCTTTGATTAGGGGGCTTACTTTTGAACATACAAACCCCGAAGTTCTAATTTTACAAGGCTTTGGCGAGGACATTTATGATTAAATATAATACCTCATGGTCCTCATGCCATGAGGTATTTTCGTTTCATCTCGCGTCTTTTGTGTCTCTTTTTTATCGCTTTGCGTCATTTCGCATCAGCATAAAAGCATAAAAAAGGAAGCAAACCCTGCTAAACACATTAAATTATAGGTTTTATTAAATAAATATTCTGTTTTTCCGCTTTCGTATGAATATATTTTCTATATTTGCAAAATAATGGTTGTACCCCCTCGCGTGTGTTATCAGTCACTTACCTAATAAATAAAACTTTATGAACAACATTCCTTTAGTATTTTGGCTAATCCCTATTGCCAGTGTTGTGGCTTTGGGAATGGCATGGCTCTTCTTCCGCTCAATGATGAAAGAAGACGAAGGTACCGACCGTATGAAAGAAATTGCTGAGCACGTGCGCAAAGGCGCTATGGCCTACCTTAAGCAGCAGTATAAGGTGGTTACCATCGTTTTTGTGGTGCTGGCCATCATTTTTGCCTTCATGGCCTATGTGCTGAAGGTGCAAAACCCCTGGGTGCCGTTTGCATTTCTTACGGGTGGTTTGTTCTCGGGCTTGGCAGGCTTCTTTGGCATGAAGACCGCCACCTATGCCTCGGCCCGCACGGCCAACGGTGCGCGTACCAGTCTGGATAAAGGTTTGAAGATAGCCTTCCGCAGCGGTGCCGTGATGGGCCTTGTGGTGGTGGGCTTGGGCTTGCTCGATATTGCCATCTGGTTTATTGTTCTTAATGCTGTTTATGATGGCGAGAGCACAGCTCTTGTCACCATAACCACCACTATGCTTACGTTTGGTATGGGTGCTTCTACCCAAGCCCTCTTTGCTCGTGTGGGCGGAGGTATCTATACCAAGGCTGCCGACGTGGGCGCCGACCTTGTGGGTAAGGTTGAGGCCAACATTCCTGAAGACGACCCCCGCAACCCCGCTACCATTGCCGATAATGTGGGCGATAATGTGGGCGATGTTGCTGGTATGGGCGCCGACCTATACGAGAGCTATTGCGGCTCGATATTGTCGACCGCTGCCTTAGGCGCTACGGCCTTTGCTATGAATGGCGATATGCAGCTACGCGCTGTTATAGCTCCTATGATTATTGCTGCCATAGGCATCTTCCTTTCGCTCATCGGCATCTTCTTGGTGCGCACCAAAGAGGGGGCTACGATGAAAGAATTGCTCCACTCGTTAGGCCTTGGCACCAATGTCAGTGCTGCTCTCATTGCTGTAGCCACCTTTGTTATATTATATCTTTTGAACATCGACAATTGGTTGGGCCTCTCGTTCTCTGTTATCAGCGGTTTGGTGGCAGGCGTAATCATTGGTCAAGCCACCGAGTATTATACCTCGCACAGCTATAAACCCACGCAGCAGATAGCCGAAGCCTCGCAAACAGGTCCGGCCACCGTTATTATAAAAGGTATAGGCACGGGTATGATATCAACCATGATACCCGTTGTTACCATCTCGGTAGCCATCATGCTCAGCTATCTCTGTGCCAATGGCTTTGATATGTCGATGTCGGCTAAGTCGATCAGCACAGGCCTTTACGGCATTGGCATCGCCGCCGTAGGTATGCTTTCTACCCTGGGCATCACCCTTGCCACCGACGCCTACGGCCCCATTGCCGACAATGCTGGTGGCAATGCCGAGATGAGCGGTTTGGGCGAAGAGGTGCGCGAGCGTACCGATGCTCTCGACGCTCTTGGCAACACCACCGCTGCTACGGGCAAGGGCTTTGCCATTGGTTCGGCCGCCCTTACCGCCTTGGCCCTGTTGGCTTCGTATATTGAAGAGATAAAAATTGCGATGATACGTGCCGTTGAAGAAGGCAGGCAGTATGTTGATGCCGCTGGCAATATTTTCGACCCCTCTCATGCCACCACTACCGATTTTATCAACTTCTTCCAGGTTACCCTCATCAACCCCAAGGTGCTCGTAGGAGCCTTCCTCGGCGCTATGGCCGCCTTCTTGTTCTGTGGTCTTACCATGGGTGCTGTGGGACGTGCAGCCCAGTCGATGGTGCAAGAGGTGCGTCGCCAGTTCCGTGTGATAAAGGGCATACTTGAAGGTAAGGCTACCCCCGACTATGGTCGTTGTGTGGCCATCAGCACCCGCAGTGCGCAGCGCGAGATGATATTGCCGTCGCTATTGGCCATCGTCATCCCCATCATCATAGGCCTCGTGCTGGGCGTGGCTGGCGTGCTGGGTCTGCTCACTGGCGCATTGGCAGCAGGTTTTACGCTGGCCGTGTTTATGTCAAACTCAGGCGGAGCATGGGACAATGCCAAGAAGATGATTGAAGAAGGCAACTTTGAGGGTAAGGGTAGCGAGAACCACAAGGCCACCATTGTGGGCGACACCGTGGGCGACCCCTTTAAAGACACCTCTGGGCCCTCGCTCAACATCCTCATCAAGCTCATGTCTATGGTCAGCATTGTTATGGCGGGCCTCACCATTGCGTTCTTGTAACAGGTAAATATTAATTTTTTTTGAACAATCTGTTTCTTCCTTTCAATGCTTTTTTGTATTTTTACAACCAAGTATTTTGAAATGATGAAACAGATTGTTCTTTTATATCACCTCATAACAGTGGTCCTTGGGTGTGCGTTTCTTGGCGTTACGCAAAAGGCGCAAGGCAAAGCGGTAAGTGCTGAACAAGCAGCCCTGTTAGCCCGAAAATATGTTAAGCTGTCAAGCGATGCCCAGGCCGATGTTAAGGCTCAGGCACGCGCCATACATAGCGGCACCGTTTCACAGCCTCCTTATTACATCTTTAACGATGCGCAAGGTCGAGGCTTTGTGGTTGTTGCGGCCGACGATGCTATGGGACAGGTGCTGGCTTATGGCACCGAGGCTCCCCTCGACACGCTTACCGCCAACCCCAGCGTAAAATGGCTATTGAACGGGTATCGTCAAACCTACGAGGCGCTGCAACAAGGTGCTATCGCGGTGCCCGATGCACCATGCCGTAGCAGCAAGGCGCTGTTTACAAAAACCGTGCAGCCCTTGCTCAAAAGCAAGTGGGGGCAAGGCCATCCTTTTAACGCCAAAACGGGCTATCCTTATAGCGGATGCGTGGCCACAGCCGTGGCTCAGATGATGTATTATTATCAGTGGCCCGCACAAGGTACAGGCAAGGCCGAGTATAAGGTGAATTATTATGATGAGATGAAGCGTGCCGACTTCAGCCAGTCGCATTACGATTGGGCCAATATGCTGCCCTCTTATCTATACCCCGTGCATGCCACCACCGAGCAAGAAGATGCCGTAGCCCTGTTGATGAACGATGTGGGTGTGGCCTCGTTTATGCAATACACCCCCGCCGCCAGTGGCACGCAAGGGGTGTTTGCTTATCAAGCCCTTCAAAAACATTTTTCTTATACGGCGGCTTATGTTACACGGGCTGTCGAGGGGCCAAGCCGCTTTGCCGAGATATTGCGCAAAGAACTGCTTAACGGCTGTCCTGTTTATCTTGAAGGGCGACCAGCGGGGGCGGCGTCGGGACACGCGTGGGTGGCCGATGGCTTCGACGAGAACGGACTCTTCCACATGAACTTTGGTTGGGAGGGGCAGGGCGACGCTTATTATTCGCTTACCAACCTCAATGTTACCGAAACAGGCAGCGAGTTTCAAGGCAAACCGTTGGCCTTCAATCGCGCTATCACCGCCATACTGGCACACCCCAACAACGGGCAATATCCCGACATCGACCGTGCTCTGTTAGAAACCTCGCCACAACTGATGTTTAACGAGGGTGGCTCTTTTATGTTAAAGGAGGCAACAGAAAACTCTTTCGACCCCTCGCAGTCGCTTACCGTAATGCTCAATTCGTTCGTAAACCGTGGCCTACCCTTTAAGGGCGACATTGGTGTGGCTGTATACGATGAGGCAGGCCAACTGCAGCGGGTGTCTTACTCGGCCTACCATGACATGGGTGGCCTCACCCAGCATATCTATGGCACCGCCAACGAAGGCTTTATGGGTACCGACTATCTTATTAACCAGCCCCAGCCCATAACAATAAGTTTGGCGGGTCTTGCCAATGGCTACTATCGTCTCGTGCCCGTGTGTGCAGCCCTTAACAACGATGGCACATGGGATGCGTTTCTACCCATAAAGAAGGCGCCCATCATTGAGGTAGAGTTGGCCGATGGCGCAGGGCGTATAACCGAAATATGCGCTGACGAGGCTCACTTCCAGCTCATGGCACAGCCTCGGCTTGCGGCCGATGCCGAGCAGGGTGCAAAGGTGCAAGCCTTTTTTACGATTAAGAACCTGAACGGCGTGCCACGCGATTGCTATCTTGGCGTGCAACTGCTTGATGCCTCGCAAACCGTAGTGCTTGATGCTCGTGCCAACGTGCCCACTGAGATAGAGGGCTTTACCGAGGCCGAGATACCCATCACATTATCTCTGCCCGCCCATCTTGCCCCCACGCGCTACGAGGTGCGCCTTATGCTGTGGGGCGATGCGGCCGAAACGCAACCTTATCCCATCAATAATATACATGATAAAGATGCTGCCTATATCACGGTTACCGAGGCACAAGCACGCCCCCTCATGGACAGGGTAGAAGTGTTCTTGGCCGACGATGCCAACGATAAGATAGCTTCGGGCAGTGTAGATATGAATAAGATGTCGTTGTTTAAGTTGGCTGTGGCGTTACGCACCACCGATGGTCAAAGCTACGATGGCCCTGTAACCTTGTATAGCGAAGATGTTGTTACGGGAGAAAAGGAGCCATTGCCAGGTTTTGGAGATAGGGTGTCTGTCTCGTCGTCGTTTGATGTGCCCCTCTTCAGTTATTGGCTACGCAAGGTCAATGTGCCTTGGGCCGAGGCACGCACCTATCGCATTGTAGTGATGGGACTGATTGATGGACAAGAGGTAGAACTAAGCAGCCCACAAGCGCCAGCCTATTATCTGAAGCGCGAGTCAGACGTTATAACCCTTTTCCAGGGTTTCGTTACCTCAACAAATGGTGCAACCGCTGCTCAGCAACCATTCACCGTTCATCGTGAGGGCCATGTGCTCACGGTTTCGGCGCACGGCTTGTTGTCATTACGTCTTTATGATATGGCTGGTCATCAGCTCAAGCAATGTTCTTCTGCCGATGCCCGTCATGCCTCCCTCTCACTGCAAGGCATGAAGCAAGAGCCTTACCTGTTGCGCATAGAGACCGCAAAGCACACTTATGCCTATCGGTTTTGTGCGATATAGTTTTTTATTCTATCTTTTTTCAATACCTCGAAAGGCAGGCTTAGTATTGTATTGGTAGTTGCTCGCTGCCTGCACATCACTCTATTGTTTATACCAAAATTTAGGTATTTTACCTTTTTGTAAAATACCTAAATCTTGGTATTGCATACCTTTTTAAACCTTAATAACTTTGCAATCGAGGAAATGTTAAGTTGTTGAAAGTATTGCGGTTAAGATTGTTAAGATGTTTTTTTTTGATTGTCAACATGAAGACAAAAAGCCTATAAGAAACAAAAAGAGAAGATGAGCAGAGCACTGTTATTTATATATTTTTTGATAGCGCCAGCAATGGTATGCGTGGCTGGTACAGGTGGCTATGTTGTGCGTGGCAAGGTGATTGATGCGCGCAGCCTGGCACCGCTGGCGTATGCTGCTGTAAGAGTGCAAAACCTCGAATTGTGGGCCATTACCAACGAGGCAGGAGCCTTTACGATAGCCCATGTGCCTGGGGGCGAAACCACGGTGCAGGTTAGCACCCTGGGATATGTTACCCGCACCATTACTTTCATGCTTAACAACGATACCGACTTAAAAAACATACGCCTGAAAGAAGACAATCTTAGTTTGCCCGACGTTGAGGTTACTGCTCGCAAGCAGTCGGGCACAGGCACCACCACCTATACCCTCGACCGCACTGCCCTCGACCACTCGCAAGTGCTTTCGCTTGGCGACATTATGGCCCTGATGCCTGGTGGCCAAACCACCAACGCTACTTTGATAGACGACACACGCTTGGCCCTACGTTCGGGCACTGGCGAGCGTGGCAATGCCGCCTTCGGCACCGCCATCGAGGTTGACGGTGTGCGCCTTGATAACAACGCCAGCATGAGCGAAACACAGTCGGCCTCTACCCGCAACGTCTCGGCCTCAAACATCGAGAGCGTAGAGGTGATAGCTGGCATACCCAGCGCTGAGTATGGCGATGTGTCGAACGGTGTGGTAAAGGTAAACACGCGCCATGGCCATACGCCGTGGGTGGCAGAAGCCGCTGTCAACCCCTACACCCGTCAGGCCTCTCTTAGCAAAGGCTTTTTGTTAGGGCGTCGTGGTGGCACCCTCAACCTTTCGGCCGAGCATGCTCGCTCGTTCTCCGACCTTGCTTCGCCTCACACCGCCTATACGCGCAACACATTGTCGGCCACCTATAGCCGGGCCTTTAAGCTTAGCGGCACCACCCTCAACCTTACGGCGGGCCTCACAGGCAACATAGGCGGCTACAACTCGGAGGCCGACCCCGATGCCTTTCGCGACACCTACCAGCGACAGCGCGACAACCTGCTGCGTGGCAACGTACAGCTCAACTGGCTTTGCAATACACGTCGTGCTGGCGTGTTCAACGTCAGTTTGCAGACCGCCCTCTCGTATGCCGACAAACGCACCGAGAGCAATGTCAACACCTCATCGGCATCGGCCCAAGCCTATCTTCACACGTTGAACAGTGGCTACGACATCGCTCGCGATTATGTCGAGGGCATGGGCACGGGCAGCATTATCTTAGGTCCTACGGGCTACTGGTATGTGCGCTCGTATAACGACCAAAAGCCGTTGAGCCTACAACTGAAGTTGAAGGGCCAGCACACACGTCGCTTGTCATGGGCCGTAAACAAACTGACAGTGGGTGCCGAACTGAACGCCTCGCGCAACAACGGCCGTGGCACCTATTATGCCGACATGCAGTTGGCACCCACCTGGCGCCCCTACGATTATAGCACGTTGCCCACCCTGCGCAATGTGGCCCTCTTTGTTGAAAACCGCCTCACCCTGGGACGCTGGCTGCTGGTGGCAGGTGTGCGCGACGATGTTACCTCGATCAACGGTTCAAGTTACGGCACCGTGTACAGCGTGTCGCCCCGTTTCAACGCCCGCTATCACCTATTAAAAGGTAAAAACGCGCAAGTGGCCCTACATGTGGGCTATGGCAAGAGCGTAAAGTTGCCATCGTTTCAGGTGCTCTATCCTGCCGACTCTTACACCGACCGACTGGTGTTTACCCCCGCATCAACGGCCGACAACAAGGCCTATTATGCCTACTACACCCATGTGCAAAACGCCCTGTATAACAGTAGCCTGAAGTGGCAGAGCACCCATCAGTGCGAAGCTGGCATTGATGCCTCGCTGGGCAAGGCACGTTTGAGCGTGTCGGGCTTCTGGAGCCGAACCTATAACCCCTACCAAATGATAAACTGCTACACACCGTTGGCCTACAACCAAACCTCGCAGGCCGCCCTTGAGAGCTGCGGTATTAGTGTGGCCGATCGCCTTTACAACATCGATGCCACCACGGGCATCGTCAGCGTAACCTCGCGCTCTACAGGCGCTACCATCGCCTTGCCCTATACCACCCGACACACCTATACCGCCAACCAGCAGTGTGTAAACGGTTCGCCCGTAACACGTTATGGCCTTGAGTGGGTGGCCGACGTGCCACTACTGAGCGCACCTCACACCGTGGGCCTCGCGTTGCGCTTCGATGGCAAATATTATCACTATCGAGGCATCGACCGCACCCTCATAGCAGGGGCACCGAATGGTGTGGGCGATCAGGCTTCAACCTCGGCTCAGCAACCCCTGATAGGCTATTATGTGGGCAGCAATGTTAGTTCAACATCGGCCGTCAGCACCCCAGCGGTGAGCAATGGCTTGCTGAACAAAGGGTGCAGCATGAACACCACCCTCACGGCGCGCATACCACGGCTGCGACTTATCATGACGTTGCGCCTTGAGACCACCTTCCTCAATTACCGCCGCAGCCTGTCAGAGCAGCGCACCACGCTGGCACTGGCCCAGGCTGGCGATGTTGAGGGCACACCTTATACGGGGCAGAAAGACCACTATGTGGCCGTTTATCCACAGTATTACGCTACATGGGAAAACCCCACTGAGCGCATACCCTTTGCCCAGGCGCTGCTGGCAGCCAAGGATAACGACCCCCAGCTCTACCAGCAGTTGTGCCAGTTGATCGTGCGCAGCAACACAGCCTACTATTTCAACCCGCAACGGGTGTCGGCTTATGGCTCGGTCAACTTCTCGGTAACAAAGGAGATAGGACGCTGGGTGAGCCTGTCGTTCTATGCAAACAACTTCTTTAATAATATGGCCAAGGTACGCAACACACAAACGGGGCTCGAAACATCGCTTTTCAACAGCGGATACATACCCAAGTTTTATTATGGTGCATCAGTAAGAGTGAAAATATAAGGAAGAGAGAAAGATGAACAAGATAGAGATATATATCTGTGGCATCATGCTCATGTTGCTGGTTTCGTGCAGCTACGACGAGCACATCAGCACCTACAACGTTCAGGTTCAACTGAGCGAGGCGGTGGCCGATGTGCCTGTACTGATGACCAACGCTACGGGCAGCACCGCCACAGCCATGACCGACGCCACGGGCATCGCCCACTTCAGCGTGCCTGCAGGCATATACAGTATAAGTGCCTCGAAGGTGACCGATGATGCCTATTTTCGACATGTGTGCAACGGTTCGATGGCCGACATTGCCATTGGCGCAAACAATACCTCGGTGGCACTGCCTGTAACGCTAACCACCATGCAAACGGCCAACCCCATCGTTATTAAAGAACTGTATGTGGGTGGCTGCCAAAAAAACGATGGCTCGGGCAAGTTTGCGATCGACAAGTGCATCATCCTGTATAACAATTCAGCCGAGCCTGTGGCCCTCGACAATGTGGGTTTTGGCATGATAGAACCCTATAACGCCGAGGCCAACACCCACTCGTTTCTCAATGGTGGCAAGCTCGATTATGCCGATGCCGACTGGGTGCCCGCCATCAACGGCGTGTGGTATTTTCAAGCTGGCACCATCATAGCACCTTATGCCGAACTGGTGGTGAACGTGCATGGCGCCATTGACAACACCCTTACCTATAGCAACTCGATAAACTATGCCCACGCTGCCTACTATTGTATGTACGACGTTGAGGCTACGAGCAGTGATGGCGGCAAGTATAACAACACGCGATATTATCCTTCGCCTGCCGATGTCATTGCCACCAGCCATTATCTAAAGGCGGTAAAGTATGGCAAGGGCAACGCGTGGCCTATGAGCCAAACAGCGCCAGCCGTCGTGTTGTTTCGCACCGAGGGCATCACCCCAAAGGCTTATGCCGAAGATGCAACAAACATAATATACCCCACGGGGCGCGAGGGCAACATAGTGTATGCCTGTCTAAAGATGCCACGCCAATGGGTGATTGATGCCGTAGAGGTGTATAACGCCACGGCGTTGGCCAACTGCAAGAAGCGCCTTACCGCCGACCTTGATGCGGGCTATGCCACGCTGACGGGTGGCTATGGGCACGCATTAATAAGAAAGGTAGAGACGACAACCGAAGATGGGCACGCCATCTACCAAGATACGAACAATTCAAGCAACGATTTTTATGAAGCCAATCAGTGTTCTCTTCGTTAGCCTGTTGTGCTTGCCCGCTATGGCGCAGCGCGACTATGAGCTTACCCTGTGGCGCAACCCTTGGCTTAAGTCGGGCAACGCTGCCGCCCTAACCACCTACAACGACAGCACCATAGCTCACGCCACATTATATTATATGCATGATGATGGACGTAGGCAAACGCTTTCTGACGGCTTCGCGCAAACGCTTTCTAATGGCAAACGTCAAGAGCGCTATGGTGCCGACGTGCAATCGGTCTTTCGTCTATCGCCCCATATCGTAACCTATGGCCGAGCTGCTTATCAGAGCATAAATGTAAGCCAGGCCACGGGCAGTATGCTCTTCCCCACAGCCCAGCTGATGCCTTTCGACCTGATTGAAGACGATGATAGCAATGCGGGCGACAAACGTATGGAGCAGTTTAACATTGATGGAGCCATAGGCGTGCAACTGACGCGCCACATGGCCTTAGGGGCACAACTCAATTATGCTACGGGCACCTACGCCAAGCATCGCGACCTGCGACATAGCAACACGCTGATGGATCTCGACGCTCGGCTGAACGCCTTCCTACAGTTGCCGCACAACAGTGGGGTAGGGCTGGGGCTGCTTTACCGCCGCCGTACCGAAACGATGCTGTTTAAAACCTATGGCACCACCGACCGCATATACACTACGCTGGTCGACTATGCTAACGGCCTGGGCGAGCGCGAAACATTTGGTGCCGAAGGCTTTACGGATAGCAAGAACGAGCTTCCGTTGCTGTCTGAATATGTTGGCGTTGCGGCACAAGGGGCTTACAACCGCCTGTTTGCCACTGCCACTTATGCCCACCGCACGGGCTATTATGGACGAAAATCGCAATACAGTGCGTCGCACGCTCGGCATCAGGGCGATGTGGTTGCCTTGCAGGTGCGCTACGACGTGGTTCGACAGCCGCAACGCCTGCTGTGGATTGATGCACAGATGACTACCGAACGCCTCACCACCGAGCGCGAAAACTATCGTCGCACCACAGCCACCAATGGTACAGCGGCCTCTTATTACGAATATTTTGAACCCACAAAGATGGCCGACAAGGCACAAACCGATGGCTCGCTGAATGTGAACGCCTACTGGAAACCCGCCACTGATATTTTTCTGTGGCACATGGCTGGCGGCATAGGCTACTGGGTGCGCCGACAAACGGCCTACGTGTTTACCGAGGCACATACCGACACGCCACACGTCATGGCACCCTATGTGCTGGCGCGCCGTGGTTGGATGTCACGCCACCGCTCGGTGTGGTGGGCGCAGGTGCAGGGCCAAGCCTTCATGGGTAGCCATGAGGGGCTGACTGCTGGCGCCTCGTTCTCTTACGAAATGCCGCTGCGGGGCACGAAGGTTAGACCTTGTTTGTCGCTCAACTATCGCTTCTCACGAGTGTCGGGCGCCACGCGAAACAGCCTTGGGCTCACGGCTTCGGCCACGTTTTAAATAATAGAAAAGCGAAACATAAACAAAAATATAACGAATATGAAAAAGATTTTTACACTTATTGTTGCTTGCGTAGCAACACTGGCTGCCACAGCTCAAACCGAGGGCACAACCACATCTAACGCCTGGGGGCTTACGGGCGAAGGCACAGAGGCTAACCCCTATTGCATTCATACAGCCGACGACCTGTACACCATGGCCAAAAACTGTAATGCTAACCACAAGGGCACTGGCGAGTATTTTGTATTGAAGAACGACATCAACTTTGGTGGCTCGGCCGAAACACCGAAGCAGCTGCCCGCCATTGGCAAGGATGGCAACGCACAGATAGCAGCCATTGCCTATGGCTTTGACGGCACTTTTGATGGTGCCGGACACACTATCAGCGGCATTTATCACACCGAGATGGATAACAACGCCAAAGGAAAATATAACGGCCTCTTTGGCTGCATCGACAAGAATGGTGTGGTGAAGAATCTTGTTATCAGTAAAGACAACCACATTGCTGGCTACAACTATGTGGGAACTATTGCCTCGCTGAATATGGGATTGATACAAAACTGTACCAACTATGCCGACGTTACTGCTGCCAACTTTGCGGCTGGTGGCGTTTGTGGCTTCTTTGTGAACGGTACAGGCATTGTTAAAGACTGCCAAAATTTTGGCAACGTGAAGGCCATGACCTATGCTTCAGGTATATGTGGAGGCTCACACTCGGGCAAATCGGTTGCCACCTATAACTATCTTATCGAGCACTGCACAAACAAAGGCAACCTCTCTACTACGAATGGTTTAGGTTCGGCCGGCATCGCTGGCGCTTACTCGGGCGCTGTAAAAGATTGCACCAATTATGGCATTACCGACGATACCCATGGCACCGCCAAATCAAGACAATATACCGCTGGCATCGTGGCTTGTGCAAGCTACGCTGTCGATATTGACGGCTGCAAAAACTATGGCACCGTGAACGGCGTGAAAAACGTGGGTGGCATTGTGGGCAACGTGATGAAGGGTGACGGTGCAGCCACTGTCATCAAAAACTGTGTGAACGATGCTGCGGTGAACGGACAAGATGCTTATGTGGCTGGTATTGTGGCCAACTCGGCCCGTGCTGAGGGAGTGGTATCGGTAGCCAACTGTACCAACAATGGCGAGGTAACCACTACCGCCACCACCGACTTTATTGGCAACCTGCGTGGAAACAGCAAAATAGCTTTGGGCGAAGGCAATATCATTGCCGCTGGCCTCAAAACCTATAAGCTCGACCCCGAAACCAGCACCGCCATCAAGGGCATTGAGCAAAACAATGCTGTGGTGAAGAATGGCAAATATCTGAAGAACGGCCGCATCGTTATCTTCAACAACGGTAACCAATATAACATCAACGGAACAAGACTATAAGGCTTTTATGCGCAAGATACTATCGCTTCTTTTCTGCCTCGGCGGCTTCATGACCGCCGTGGCACAAACCTTGCCCCTTGACAGTTGTGTGCGCAAAGGCACGCTCGGCAATGGGCTTACCTATTATATACGTCATAATGCTCAAACACCGGGACAGGCCGACTTCTACATAGCGCAGCGTGTGGGCTCTATCCTTGAAGAGCCACAACAGCGCGGCTTGGCCCATTTCCTTGAGCACATGGCCTTCAATGGCACACGCCATTTTCCTGATGGCAATGGTGGCGAGCGCTCGGTGCGCAACTGGTGCGAGCGAAACGGCATTAAGTTTGGTGCCGACCTTAACGCCTACACCTCTATCGACCAAACGGTGTATAACATATCAAACGCGCAGGTAACCAAGGCAGGCGTGGCCGACACCTGCTTGCTTATCTTGCACGACTGGGCCAGCGCCTTACTGCTGAAGGATAACGAGATTGACCAAGAGCGTGGCGTGATACGTGAAGAGTGGCGCACACGCCGTTCGCGCATGGCATCGATACGTATGATGGAAGATGCTATGCCTGTGATATATGCAGGGTCGAAGTATGCCGACTGTCTGCCCATAGGACATATTGAGGTGGTTGACACCTTCCGCTATGACGTGCTGCGCGACTATTATCATAAGTGGTATCGCCCCGACCTGCAAGGCATTATTGTGGTGGGCGACGTGAACGTTGACGAGATAGAGGCTAAGATAAAGCAGCTGTTCCAGAACGACACAGTGCCCGCAGCGGCACCACAGCGCATCTACTATGGTGTGCCTGACAATAAAGACATGATAGTGTATACACAGCCCGATAAGGAACAGCCCACACTGAACCTGGCGCTTTATATGAAGCGCGAGGCCGAGCCAAGAGCCACACGCAACACACGCGAGGCTTTCTTAGGTGGATATAAGTCGCGTTTGGCCATGTTCATCCTGCGCCAGCGCTTGGCACAGCTCTCGCACGAGGCACAGCCACGAGTGATGTCGGCCTCTTGTCGCGACAACAGCTTTTATGTAACCCCCGAGAAAGATGCCTTTGCCTTGAACATAGGCTTGATGCCTAACAACCCTCAGGGCAGCATCGATGCCGCCATAGCCATTGTTGAGAAGGCGCGTCGATATGGCTTTACCGAGGCCGAACTGCATCATGCCAAGGTGCAACACACCGTGAGCATTGAGCACCGACTGGACAATAAAAACACCACACGCAATGCCGAATATGCCAAAAGCATAGTGGCCGACTTTTGTAATGCCGAGCCTTGTATGAACATTGAATATGAGGCTGCGCTGGAGGCCGAATTCTCGGCTACGGTAACACTGGCCGACATAAACCAAACCATAAAAGATATTGTTACCGATGAAAACCAAGTGTGCATAGTGTTTGGCCCCACACAGTATGATGGCAAGCCATACACCCTGCCCACAGCTCAACAGTTTAAGGCGTGGATAGAGAGCGCACAGCAGCGCTCGTATGCCGACGATGCCAAGGGTGCTGAGGTAGATGCCACCTTTATGAAGAAACTGCCGAAGAAGGGTAAGATTGTGTCGAAACGTGAGGTGGCCAATGGCTATACCGAGTATGTGCTGTCAAACGGCATTAAGGTGAGCGCTCGACCCTCCGACATCGAGCCTAACCGCTTGACGATAAATATGTTTCGTTTGGGTGGACGCTCGCTCTATCCCGACACCGATGCCGCCACCTTACAGTTCTTAGGTAGCGTGGTGCGTGAGAGCGGTGCTGCCGACTTCGACTACCTCACCCTTGAGAAAAAACGTCGTGGCAAGGCGCTACGCGTGGTGCCCTATATTGATGATGAAGAAGAGGGCGTGAAGGGCGTGTGTGTGGCCTCCGATTTTGAAACATGGCTACAAATAATGTATCTCTACCTCACCCAGCCGCGCAAAGATAAGGCTATCTTCCAAAACATGATGGGCAAGCAACAATCAATGTTGAAGAACCGTAACGCCAGCCCCAACGTTACTTATAACGACTCGCTGCGCACCGCGGTATATGGCCAGCGCTTGCGCACACAGCCCATCACTGTTGACCGCCTGAAGGAGGTAGACTTTGACCGTATGTACGACATCTACCACGAGCGCTTTGCAAACCTGGCGGGCATGAACCTTATTGTGACGGGCGACATTCGTACCGACGAGTTTGAACAGCTGCTGTGCCAGTATGTGGCCAGCCTGCCTGGCAAGGTTGACAAGAAATGTAAGAAGTGTAAGAAGGGTGCCACCTGTATGGGTAAGCCAGGACAGTATACGCTCGACATACAGCGCGGAGAGGTAACAAAGGTGTTTCAGCATGACATGAAAACGCCCTCGGCACTGACCAACGTGCTTTACACCGCCGATGTGCCTTACACTGCCGAGAACGACCTGAAACTGGATGTGCTATCGCAGATAATGCGAGCTGTATATACCGAGACGGTGCGCGAAGAGAAGGGTGGCACCTATGGCGTGAGCGTGAACGGACAGTGCTGGAAATATCCTACCGAGGGATGCTCGATGACGGTGAACTTCCGTTGCGACCCGAAACGCTTTGACGACTTGCTGCCCGTGATTGACGAGCAACTGCAACGTATGGCCACCGAAGGCCCTACTGACGAGCAACTGGAAAAGGTGAAAGCCTATGCGCGCAAAAACTACGATCGTGCCGTGCTTACTAATGGCTGGTGGGAGTATGTGCGCTATCACGAATTGCACGATGGTATCGACTTCAACCACAATTATCTTCAGATGGTAGATGCCTTGACCACGAGCGATATTCGCGACTTCTGCCGACTGCTCGCCACCTCGGGCAACCGCATACAGGTAACGATGAAATAAAAAAAGCCTAAGCCATAGGCTTTGGATAGAAAAAAAAGAACGTTTTCGTTAAGCCAGATGAGCAGAGCCAAGCTTGCTTGAGCTTTGCCATGGCGAGAAAACGTGCCATAAAATGGAACACTATGACAAACAAACTTTTTTCAATAAATAAGGGCGTGCAGCGCTTGGCTGCCATGTGCGTACTGGCAATGGCCGCCCTGACGGTAAGTGCCGACAACGTGATGACGAAACAGAGCAATGGCACCTATGTGGTGCGTACAAACACCATCTGTAAGGCGCGCGGATACCGCAAAGGCACACCCGTTGAGGTGCATATAAAAAATGGAAATGTGGTGAAGGTGCTGGCACTGAAGAACGAAGAAACGGTGCCTTACTTTGCTCGGGTAAAACAATTCTTGCTGCCACTGTATAACAACCTGAAGGTGTCGAAAGCGAAAAAGCTGACAAAGAAAACACAGGTTGATGGCTGCACAGGCGCTACCTACAGCACTAAGGCGGTGCAGAAAAACATTAGTGCCGCCCTTGAGTATTACGAAAAACATAAGTAGGTTAAGTTGACGAGTTGACGAGTTGACGAGTTGACAAGGAGATTAGCATTGCTTAGGCAAGCGGCAAAGCCGAGCGGACGAGTAAACAAGGAGATTAGTTTCTCTTGTTAATCGTTCCTCACAACCTTTAAACAAGCAATGCAAATCTCCTTGTCAACTCGTTAACTTGTCAACTCGTCAACTAACGTCACCCCTTCATCTTCAGTTCATACAGGTCGTTGCGGCGGTCGCGCAGGTTGCGCACACTGCCGTAGGTATGCAGCTCGTTTAGCAGTGTCAGGTCGCAGTCGGCCACCAAAATTTGTTCGGTGCCAGGGGTTGCCATAGCACGTTTGCCATCGGTGGGGAAGGCAAAGTCGCAAGGGGTAAACACCGCCGACTGTGCATATTGTATATCCATGTTGTGCACGCGGGGCAAGTTGCCCACACTGCCAGCAATGGCTACATAGCACTCGTTCTCAACGGCACGTGCCTGTGCGCATATTTTTACGCGGGCATAAGCGTTTTGCGTGTCGGTGTTGAAGGGCACAAACAGTATCTGCATACCATCGGCAGCCATCAGGCGCGACAGCTCGGGAAACTCAACGTCATAGCAAATAAGGATGCCTATGCGGCCACAGTCGGTGTCGAAGGTCTGCACACGGTTGCCTTGGCTCAGGCCCCAGCTTTTCTGTTCGTCGGGGGTAACATGTATCTTCTCGTACATATCTACCGATCCATCACGGCGGCAAAGGAAGCCCACGTTATACAGTCCGCCATCTTCCTTCACAAAAGGCATCGAGCCCGTAATGATGTTGATGTTGTAGCTGATGGCCAGCTCTACAAAACGGTCGCGTATCTTCTCGGTATATTGCGCCAAGCCACGTATCGACTGTGCCTCGCCCATGTTGTTAAACTTGGCCATGAGCGGGGCGTTGAAGTATTCGGGAAAGAGCACAAAGTCGCTCTTATAATCGCTCACCGAGTCGACGAAAAATTCTACTTGTTCAAACAAATCGTCGAGGTCTTTGTAGGGGCGCATCTGCCACTGCACCAAGCCCACGCGCACCGTGGGGCGCTTTTCAACATACGAGTCGGTAGGCGGCTGATAATAAATGTTATCCCACTGCAGCAGCGTGGCGCAGTGTTTCGACTCTTCGTCGTTGGGCAGATAGTTGCGTATCACGCGGCGCACGTGAAAGTCGTTTGAAAGCTGGAAGGTGAGCACAGGGTCGTATATCTCGCGCGAGCGCACCTTCTCGATATACTCTTTCGGGCGCATGGTGTCGGCATACTTATGATAGTTGGGTATGCGTCCGCCAAACATGATGGCCTTCAGGTTCAGCTTCTCGCACAGCTCTTTACGATATTCGTACATACGTCGGCCCAAACGTAGGCCACGATAGTCGGGGTGTATAAACACCTCTATGCCATACAGTATGTTGCCTTTAGGGTTGTGTGTGTTAAAGGTTTCGTTGCCTGTAACCTTGGCGTAGGTGTGGTCGCCTTTCACCATGTTATAGTCGACAATGATGCTGAGGGCGCAGCCCACAATCTTGTCGTCAACCACAATCACCACCTGGCCTTCAGGAAAGATGGTGATAAGTTTTTTAATTTGTTCGTGTGTCCAAAATACGTCGTGGTCGGCATAAATGCGCCGAAACGAGCCCGCCAGCTGGTCGTAGTCGTCCATCCGGAGGTTGCGCAGCTCCACTTTGTTAATTTTATGTGTCGATTCCATAAGACAATAATTGTTTATCTTGTATGCAGTTGTTCTTGCTTGCAAAAGTAGTAAAATATTTTGATTTATGTGCATACAACGAAAAAAATGCAAGCAAGCATTTGGCCTTAAGGGCCTCACTGCTTGCTTGCATTGATATAGGGTTATTTTTTGGAAAAACGTGAAATAAAGTTGTTAGTCATTCCAAATGATTCCATCACCATCGCTGATCGGGTCGTCATCTTCGTTGGCAATATTTTCTTCAGAATCGTCTTCGCCGTAATTATAAAGCGATCCTGAGACTAATAAAGCATCATCATTACATATTTTTATATTAATGATTATCGGTTTTATATATTCCTTTTTCATTGTTGCTTTTTTTTATCTGACTACATATTTTTTTCCATTCACGACATAAATGCCCTTTGGCAGATTATTCAGATCGGCGGCATTGTTTTTCATAAGCACTCCGCTGACGCTATAAACTTTGCCAGAAGTGTCTCTATTCAAGTCATCTACCTTTATTGTTTCTATAGGAGTGGTAGAACTATCATCAAACAAACTTAAAGAAAGTTTAGAATCATTCGAGTTACTATTATTTGTTTTATGAAACCACCCACTGAACCCACGGATACCGTATCGTTTATTAGCTGTATAGGGATAGAGTTTCATCGTGCCGTTTTGGGACTGCTGAAAGAAATAATCATTGGTTGTTATTTTACCTTGTGAATCCCCCACAGTGCCCGTGCACTGAACAAGAGAACCTGTAAGCTCATATTCAGTATAGGATGCCTTACCTTGAAATGGTGTCGCATCAGTATTCACTTTACCATCAAAATTCTTTACCTGCTGTAACATATCCTCAGCAGAATATGTTTTTTTCGTCCAATCCCCATCATTTCCTTTTGATGCAGTCCAGCGGTAGTTCAAATCAACATTTTTAAACGTATAAACACCATCTTGTGCAATATCTTTTTCTCTCATCTTAACAAGGAATGTCTCACCTAAATCAAGCGGATACTCATCAAAATTGGTGTAATGGAGAAACATGAAAGTCTTACTATCTTTCCAATAGCCGCGGTATACACCCATTCTGAAATTATCACTATTAGCCTCGCTATCATTATTGGTAAGTCCATTCACTATGATGCGTGCATTGCAAGCCTGTTTGGTTCTATACCCTTCATTATGCCACATATCACCATATCTGTTATTCACTCCAAAAGGCAGACAAATGGTGTTCCAACCCTCCTTAAGTGTTCTGTGCAATCTTACTATCGCATGTTGCTGCGGCACATTAATATATTTTGTATGATCACTATATAGGTCTTTTGTGAGAAGACGCTGAAACTCAGAGTTATCATTCATATAGGTCAAAAAACCAGTTGTCTCAGTCTCAGTTTCATTCCAGCCTGTTGCATGATTAGCAAAGATTACAGTTGTCATATTTGGATCCAGCCCATCAAACACTGTTTTATTTGTAATTCCTGCATATTCGTCCGTTTTCCCTTGTAGGCACGTAGGAGCCTTCTCACTGTTCACTGTGATAGTTTTCAACTTTATTTTAGCATCACCAGTAGAAGCAAATGCACCATCTCCTATTTCAGTAAACTGTGCAGGAATATTCAAATCGGTAAAAGAACAAACATTTTTATTCTTATCCGATCCATCATGTCCATCTTGTCCGTTGCAGCCAAAAAACAGATAAGCAGGAATCTTCGTTCCCCCATTTTCTGCATAATTCTTTAACACACCATTAACAAATTCGTTGGTCATGGATCGACAGTCACCAAATACACCAGTTCCAAGATAGGTTATCTTAGCATTATCCAAGTTTAAGGCATTCAACTGTTCGCAGCCTCTGAATGCTTCAGAACCAATCTCCAAGCTGCCATCTTCTTTTCCGTGAATATTCAGTCCGGTAACTTTCACTCGATTATAAAAAGCCTGACTTCCTATTTTCGTTACTGAGCTGGGTATCTCAATAATTGTATTGTCTGTTTCGTCAGAGAATTTACCACGATTTCCGTCATTTGCGTAAAAAGCATTGTCTTTTATCTCTGTAACATTCTTTATCAATCGGTTTATATATTTGGTACTCAAGCTATAACAATTGGAAAACATATATTTTCCAACTCTATTCAGCAATACTGAATCCTTTACCGTATCATCTGTTATATCTTCCTTGTCGTTTATAGCCTTATTGCGCCATATAAATATTTTTTTCAGTTTGTTGGCATTAGCGAAATAAAGTTGACCATCTTCACCACCATTTCCTACTGTCATACCACCTTTAGGCAATTCCAACTCTTCAAGATTAGACATATCCATGAAATAGCCCGAATTATTATATGCATCAAGTTTATACTCGCGCAATTCGAGATATTTGATGTGAGAACGTATCTTCTTCCACGCCTCATATTCATCTCCCTCCAGTATGTTTAAACCTTTACCTTTATTTCTTCCTTTCTCATTGGCAAATACAATACCATAAATTCTATCCAGATCTACCTCATTATTGGCTTTTTTGGGCAATGTACGTGTCCCTTTATTTTCATCCGTTACAGTCCCTCCATTAAGAAGTATTCTCAGTCCGTTTTTATAAACTCCGTTAACAGCTTCTCCTACCTGAATATAACTAGACCAACCTCCCAGCGTACCATTCTCGTTGTAAAGCTGGATTTTGTAGTAATAATTTGCCGCTGAAGCCTGTATCAAGCACAAAGCAAGCAAGATTATTGATAAAAGTATATTTTTTTTCATATCCATAATTCCGAAACACTATTATTAATTAAACTTTTAAAAGACCTTAGCAACAAAAAGTTGCCCAGGATTGGCAGCCTGTTTATAGCCTTTCACCACAGCGCTGGTAAAGGCAATGTTTTGAACGGTGGCCCCGTTAGTAAAGCCGAAGAATGCTTTGTTGTTGTTTGAATCGTCTTTGGCCCCATCGCCCACAGTAAGGCCCTTAATGGTGAAACCTTTTCCGTCGAGCGTGCCTGTAAACGGACGGTCGGATGTTCCGATAGGGGTCCATTCGGCGTCTGATAGTGTGATGTTTTGTGTCAGAACATAACTGCCATTCAAGTCCTTAGCAAAGGCTTTGAGTCCTGCTTCGTCGTTGATTTCGGTCTGTGCAAAGGCCGATACCGAGGTCAACAACGCTGTAGCCAGAACCAATGGCGTTCTGTGCATAATGCGAAGTGTTTGCATAAGCATTGTTTTTGTTTGTTATTAATTTTGGTTTTTTAAAACAGGGGTAACTGTTTGTTTTTTCTTTTTTCAGCTTTTTATTTTTGGTTTTTATTCAGCTTTTAGTTTTTGCTTTAAGCCCTTTGTTTTGCTTTCAGTTTTTTTGCTTCTTCGAGTGTAGTGTAAGGCCTTCTCGCAAATAATCAGTTCCTCGTTTATTATATATATATTATGATGTATATAATAGTGTGTGATGTGTATTGGTTGATTTGTGTCAATGCTTTTGCAAAAGTATGAAAAAAATATATACGTACCAAATATTTTTGTGTTTTTTAAAAGGCGAGCGTTATAAGGGCTCTGATTTTTAACAATCTAACTGAACTATCGCTTATGTGCATACAACGAAAAAATGCAAGTAAGCATTTGGCCTTAAGGGCCTCACTGCTTGCTTGCATTGATATAGGGTTATAAAGAATAAGGCTGTGCCTTATTCCCAAACATCGTTAATGTTTATTTTACTTTTAAATTCACCGCCACCAGTCTCTCCGTCAAGCTTATCGAAATTAGGGTTGCCTGAAACATATTGGACTGAACCTGCCAAGATATTCAAGTCTGGGCATACTGTCGTCGACAATATGGCTGGAGCGATATATGTTTTTTTCTTGTTCATAGCAATAATGTTTGTTTTGTTGAACTGTTGTAATTGATAGTGTTAACATGAAGGTTGTGATTATTTTATCACCTTCTTGCCATTCACGATATATATACCTTTAGGCATGGCTTTAAGGTCGTTGCCCACATACTGTCCGTTCAGGTTATACACCTTTTGGTTGCTGATGGCAGTGGGGGTAACAATGTTTTCAATGCCTGTGGTTTCGTCGTCGCCAAAGTTAATCTTGGCTTGGCCACCATTGCCGTTGATGATGAAGTAGGCGCGCAAGCCCTTGATGGTGGTGCCCTTCTTACCCTTAGCAATGGCTCCGTTAGCTTTTACACCATAGATGTTGTCTTCGCTGATGGTCTTCGGGCTGTAGATGCCTGTCAGGGCGTAAGTGTCGTTGCCCACCTTTGTGGCAGCCTCGTCATAGATAGCCACAGCACTGAAGGTTGGGTTGACAATGTCGGCATCGGCGGGCATCACCAGATAGGGTCTGCCAGGCAGTATGTAGGTGGCATCTTTCATATACATAGTGGTGCCATCAATCTTGTCAAACTCTTTCACCTTGGCACCAGCCAGTGCGCTGTTTTCTACCTTAAAGGCGAAGGGCACACAGAAGGTGTTCCAGATGTTGGCATCAAGGGTGCGGGTGAGCGATACATCGCTAATGGCGTTGTTGGCTGTCTTTATTTTGCTGGCGTTGTCATTCTCAGCCTCAAGCGTTACTTTCTCATGTGCGGCTACGCTGGCAAAGGCTTTCAGCACAGGGTATGCAGCATCGGTGTGCAGTGTCCAGGTGGTGCCTAAGTCCCAGCCGTTTGCATCGTATGAGGTTTGTGCCTCGCTGGTGGTATAGGTGGTGGCATCGGTTACGTTGCCACCAGCAACGGTGCGGTTGCGGTTAGGCCAAGCCTTGTCGGGGGCGTCAGAGATGGCCTCGCTGCTAACAAGGTTGTTGTTGAAGAACACGAGGGCGTTAGCATTACCAGCGCCATTGCCACCAATGAAGGGCTGCGTGTTCCTCTCAGAGTCGGTTACCTCGTAGCTCCAGCATTTCATGGCCGATGCACATTGCTGTATGCTGATGGTGCTACGTTCTTTGTCAACCAGTCCGATAAAGCCGCCTTCCCATCCGCGATAGGTGGTGCGCAAGTTGCCTGTGGCCAGACAGTGGTTGAAAGTGGCACCGCCTTCCAGTGTGCATCCGAAGAAGCCGCCCACTTGGCTGCGTGCCTTCACGCTACCGTCAACCATACAGTTGGTAAGGGCGCATCCGTTGCCATCGCCAGCCAGCAGAGCCACGTGGTCGTTACCATATACGCTGCCACGTGCATACACATTATTGAAGGTGGTGTTCTGTGCCGAACCAATAAGACCTACGTGCTTGCCCTGATCGTTTGTGTTGACGCAATAGTCGACAAAGGCAATATTGCGTAGCACGGCACCTTCGGTCTTGGCAATGATGCCTATGTTTTCTTGGCCTTCTTTCTGTGTAAGCGAGGCATTGCTTACCACGTGTCCTTGACCGTTGATTGAGCCTTTAAAGGTGTAAGCATTGCTCTTGCCCAGTGCAGAGAGATCTTTGTCTTTGAGGTCGATATCGTTGCTAAGAACATAGTGGCCATCGGCATTAGCTTTGAGTTTGCTTACAAACTCGTCGGCTGTTGCAATGGTTTCGGTGCCATTAACAATATTAAAGGTTATCTCGTCATGTGTTGTTCCGCTGAAGAGCGATGCAATGTCGGAGTCGATGTCGAGCGAGGCTGTTACCTCGCCTTCGCCCACCAGGGTGTATGCGCTTTCTTTGGCCTTGATGTCGTTGCCATCAATGATGGCTATATCGCTACCTTTAGTTAGGGTAGGAATGATGCATTGTCCGTATGAGCTGTGCATGCCCTCAATGCTCACCTTCTCTTCGCCCGAAGCATAGGTAAGTGTGGTGGCAGTGGGTTTGTGCCAGAAGGTGTTGGGGAGCGTTTTGCCCTCCATAATCTTCAGCACAGGATACATTTTGCCTTCGGCGTTAGGCAAGAAGGTCCAGTGGTTGTTAAAGTCCCATCCCAAGGTGTTGGTATAGAACTGCTGTGTGCGCAATTCGTTAACCGGAATGTCGGCACCATTATAGTCGTTGGGGTCGGTATATTTTGCCATGGTGGCATTGTCGGCCTTTGTGCCTACCCATGTGTTGGTCGACACAAAGTTTTTGGTTGCCTTTCCTTTTTTGTCAAAACGGTTGTTAGAAACTACGCGTCCTATCTTGCCGTAGATGTGAGCGGCAGCCACCACGTTATATTGTATGAGCGATGGGGCATTATCCTTGTCGATGAGCGATACCATGCCATTGGCGTTGTCGCCCTCGCGTCCTTCAACAGTACCAGTGAAAAGGTTTTTCTCTACTGTTCCGCAGTGTATGGTGCCCAGCATGCCGCCCGCCTGATACTCGCGCGTCTTGATGCGCGCATCAGAGAAGCAGTTGGTAATGGTGCCACCTACATAGTTGCCGTCCACCTCGGTTTGCGCTATTTCGCCCGCGATGGCTCCCACGTGGTCGCGTCCTTCAATGTACGAGTTCAGTACGGCACAGTCGGTAATGGTGGTGCGATACATTCGTCCTACAATGCCGCCTACGTTGGCATTGCCCTTAAAGTGGGCATTTTCAATAATAAGGTTTTTGATGGTGGCGTTTTCGGTTTGGCTGAAGAGGCCCACCTCGCCCTTACCTTCTACGTCATATCTTAAGTTTTTAATGGTATGTCCATTGCCATCAAATGTGCCCGTAAACTTGCTGGCGTTCTCGTTATTGACAATGCCGAAGGGCACGAAGTTAATGTCCTTCATGTCGATGTCCGTGGTCAAAACATAGCTGGCCGTCATGTCTTTGCGCAGATTGTCAAGTTCCTCGGCGGAGCTTATGGGGTGGAAGTCTACGGCCTTTACCGTTATGGTAAATGTTTTGCTGGCGCCTTGTGCCAAATCGTCTGTTGTTGAGGTGATGGTAATCTCGCAGGCGCCACTCTTCTCTGCTTTAAGCGTATGGCCGTCTACTGAGATGATATCGTTGTTCGATGAGGTGATGGTAATGTCGCGGTTGAGCGCCGTTGTGGCGGTAACGGTAACGTTTTTCCCTGATTCTATGTTGTCGGGCAACGCCGATATAGAGGTAAAGGCATCGTACATGGTGGCAAACTGTTTCAGTCGAGGCCATTGACCATCTTCGAGTTTCCATGTGCCGTCGTTGCCGTCCTTGAAACCTATTTTTGTGTAGGTGGCGGCTTTTGTCAGCTCTTCGGTAGAGGTTACGGTGCCATGTTTGCCGCTGCCATTGCTGGGTTCTGTAATTTCGGTGGCCTTCTTCTTGTTTCCGCCTACATAATATACGGTGTTGGCCCATGAAAGGTTGTTGCTGCCAGTGTTTGAGCTATTGTTGCACCAACCGTTAATGCCGTGTGTGCGATCGTTGCCACCTTTAATGTAAGGCGCAGCCGAAAGGTTGCTTATATACTCTGTTTTACCTTTGTCGTCAACCATGCCGGTGATGCCGCCAGCGCCATTGCTGGGAGCGGTTACGGCGCCATAGGCAATGTTGTAGCTAAAGGTGCTGTTGTTTGTCCAGCCAGCAATGCCGCCACCTTGGTGTTCGGTGCTGAGGGCTGCTGCTGTCGACACGCAGTTGGTAATGGTGGTATTGTCACGTGCATCGCCAGCAATGGTGCCCACGTGGTCGCGACCCGTTACTACGCCCGACACATAAATATTGCTCAGCGTAGAAGAGGTGGCCTTTGCTACAACAATGGCAGCCTGATTATGGCCTTTCACCACAGCGCTGGTAAAGCCAATGTTTTTAACGGTGGCCCCATTAGTAAAGCCGAAGAATGCTTTGTCGTCGTTGGCCCCATTGCCCACAGTAAGGCCCTTAATGGTGTGACCATTTCCGTCGAGCGTGCCTTTAAACGGATGATCGGATGTTCCGATGGGGGTCCATTCGGCGTCTGATAGTGTGATGTCATTTTTCAGGACATAAGTGCCACTCAGGTCATTAGCAATGGCTTTGAGTTGTGCTTCGGTGCTGATTTCGGTCTGTGCAAAGGCCGATACCGAGGTCAACAACGCTGTAGCCAGAACCAATGGCGTTCTGTGCATAATGCGAAGTGTTTGCATAAGCATTGTTTTTGTTTGTTATTAATTTTGGTTTTTTAAAACAGGGGTAACTGTTTGTTTTTTCTTTTTTCAGCTTTTTATTTTTGGTTCCATTTTATGGCACGTTTTCTCGCCATGGCAAAGCTCAAGCAAGCTTAGCTCTGCTCATCTGGCTTAACGAAAACGTTCTTATTCGGCTTTTAGTTTTTGCTTTAAGCCTTTTGTTTTGCTTTCAGCTTTTTTGCTTCTGCGAGTGTAGTGTAAGGTCTTCTCGCAAATAATCAGTTCCTCGTTTATTATATATATTATAATGTAAGTGCGTGATGTGTAATGATTGATTTGTGTCAATGCTTTCGCAAAGGTATGAAAAAAATATATACGTACCAAATGTTTCTGTGTTTTTTAAATGGCGAGCGTTATAAACCTATATAAAACAACAACGGCACTAAGCCTTGCCACCAAATGTGGTGACGTGTGCTTAGTGCCGTCGCTTTTATTTACTTTACGGGTTACTCTATGGGGCTAAACTGGTCTTTACCTACGCCGCATAGCGGACATTCAAAGTCGTCGGGCAGATCTTCAAAGGCGGTGCCAGGCGCAATGCCGTGCTCAGGGTCGCCTACCTCGGGATCATACTCCCAACCACAAACGTCGCATACATACTTTTTCATACTTTTTTGCTCCTTTCTTTATAACTTTAAACAATGCAAATATATCACTTTTTTTGTTCAATAGCAATACTCATCAACACTTTTTACACATCTTAACAGGTTGTTATACTATCGTAACGATAAGGTATATGTATAAGACATTGCCTGTTAATAAGAAATGATAGCAAACATATCGTCTCAGTACTTGGTGGAGATTACTGCAGTACTTGGTGGAGATTACTGCAGTACTTGGCCGAGATTACTGCAGTACTTGGTGGAGATTACTGCAGTACTTGGGCCAAGTACTGGCGCAGTATTTTTAGGGGAGTAAAACATTGGTGCTTTTTGTGAAACGCTGAAGGCTGTTTCTGCTTATTTAGTTTAGTAAAGAGGTTCCATTTCATGGCACGTTTTCTCGCCATGGCAAAACTCAAGCAAGCTTGGCTCTGCTCATCTGGCTTAACGAAAACGTTCCATTTCATGGCACGTTTTCTCGCCATGG